>ERZ506905.34-NODE-34-length-119506-cov-9.72625_pt1 | contig 119506 bp, 82 predicted proteins | sample MGYA00513175_ERZ506905 | MGnify/ENA metagenome assembly ERZ506905
TGAACAAGGGCTATGCCCGAAAATGAAAAACCACCCGCTATGCGGGTGGATGATTATTATTGTATCACGAATGAAAACTGAGAGGAGGAAAACAAATGTAGATAGACCGAGCAATAAAGAAACCAAGTCACAAAACGCAATAACCAATCAGGAGAAGCATATGGAGAAAACAAGAAAACGGATATTTATGATAGGAATCATAGCGACAGCGGTGTTGTTGCTGTCAGCCGGTATAAGCCTGGTGACGCGTGCGTCTGCAGCCGGGAATACATGTATTCAGACTTTCCGCGGCCGGGAAACGGTAACGCATAAAACCAATACGAGTGAGAACAATTATACAGAAGAATACGACTATACAACGGGGATAAAACTGTATGGCGCAGTGAATAACAATATGTCCACGACGGGAAGCGCAATCAAAATCGACAGTACGGCGTTGTGCGTGGACTTTTCAGGCGCCGTAGCGCTGTATCGACCGCAGGCGGATTCGGGACTGAGTTTTGCCCCGGTGGAAACGGGTTACGCTTTCCAGCTCCTGCAGGGCTCTACAATCAGATGGCAGGCGAGATTTATTCGTTCGACCTATACGAAACAAGAGACAGGCGAGGACGGACAGCCGACAACGGCGACCTATGTACGAAAGACGATCAACGTAAACGGGAAAACGACGGTTACGACGAGCGAATCGGAGGAATACACGCCGTTTCAGGTTTCGGATTTCGGTACGAACACAATCAATCTGAGCGACGGGACATATACGCTGAAAATAATGCGGAGCTATGAATGGACCAACTGGAAATCGATCCTGAACGTGATAAGCTATCGCTCGGCATCGACGCTGACAGGCAGTCTGACGATAGATACGACGGCGCCCGTGCTTACGGCAAGGGGAACGACGAGCGGGAAAACGCTTTCAAACGCAGCAATCACGAACGAGCATGTAACGGTAACCGTGACCGATGCAAATCACGCGCGGCTGTATTATAAAACGCCGTCAAACGGAAATTTTCTGTCCACGACCGAAAAGAGTTTTACTTCGGGTGCGACGAACGGGCAATATACCGTGTATGCCGTGGACGGCCTGGGCCAAAAAGCGAAGAGTTCACTTTTTATTACGACGACGTTGCGCCGACAGGCATCGTGTATGACGGAAGCGCGGTCGCAAGAGAAAACGGTGCATATATACCCGCACAAGCCTTGAAATACGTTGCTTCGGATTCGGGCTCGGGGATTGCGGACTGTTACGTCAGAATGCCGGGGACAGCGTACTATACGGACTATGTTTCGGGCGCTCAGCTCACGGCGGAGGGAACGTATTATTTTAAGTGTATCGACCGTGCAGGGAATGTTTCCGAAGTGACGAGCGTGACGCTGGATAAAACGGAACCGAAGGGACTCCTGTACGCCGGCGGGACGGGTATTCCCAATGGAAGCGCAACAAATGCAGAGTATATAGCTTTCGAGGCATATGACGCCATAGGGATTATGGAATGTTACGTGAAAAAACCGAATGCGAACAAGTACGAAGCTTATGTACCGGGCACGCATTTGGCGGAAGAGGGCGAATACAGCTTTTACGCGAAGGATCTGAGCGGTCGGAGCTCGGGAGCATGTACGCTTACGCTGTCGCGGGCGATTCCGTCTGCACAGCTGTATGTGGACGATACGCCCATCGGGAACAACGGCTATACCAACGGCGGGCATATCCGGTTCGAGAGTAACGGAAAAGAATGTTTCGTGAAACTCCCCGGGACGGATACGTTTACGGAATACCTGCCGGGTGCAGAGTATTATAAAGCGGGAAAATACACTTTCTACGGCCTTTCCGAAAGCTCGGTATCCACGGGCTATTATACCGTAGTCATTGACAGAACGTTAAAAACAGCGGATTTGCAGAACGTGAAAGGCGGATGCACGGACGGAGATGTCACGCTGTCTTGGGAGAACGTAGCACCCGACGCGTTTGCGCCCGTTGTCAGCGTGACGGTCAACGGAAAACCTTACGAAAAAGGTCAGACGATTTATACCATTGACACGGGCATGTATGAGGTAATCGTGACCGATGCGGCAGGCAATGTCTGGACGAGCGGATTCAGCTCGGTCAAGCGCAACGTGTTTACCGAAACCCTGCAAAAGGAATACTACGAGGCTTGTGACGCAGCGGGAAACACTTATTCCTTCTCGACGTATGAAAGCGCGCTGGCGTTTGCAAAGAAAAGAGAAAATAGTTCTGTACGCACGGGCGAATGGAACTCCTTGACCTGGGATACGGGGATTGCAATGGACGCCATCGACAGCGCGAACGCTAAAAACGGGATATATTATATCTATAAAAAAAGCGGCAGCCCTGACGAGAGGACGGCATATTTTACACGGGAACGGCTGAACGAAGTGATCGCCGGGTATGCGAGAATCGGTATTTGCAGCTATTATTATTGGGAGAAAGAGCCTGCGCCTGCCGCGGCGGGAGAAAATCTGTACTCTTATTCGACAGACCGAAGAATTCTTGCAGACGCTGTACGGCTGGGCGAGAATCTCGTATGCCTGATTGACGGCGAGCAGTTCATCGGCAGTGTGTATAATGCAGAAGGGAATGCTTTGCTCACCGTGTGCGACGAATGGGGAAATACCTGCGATTATTCTCTTACGGTTATCCGAAGCACACCTGAAATCCTGTATTCGGCGGGAAAAGGCAGTACCAATCCCGTCTCTTACGACAGAACCTATTATCTCAAAGAATCGGTAAAGGTATCTATCCGGGATTCTTACGACGAAATGGCGATGTTTTCCGTGTTTGACGGAGCGGGCGGACTGCTTGGACGGTTCAGTCTCGGAGAAACCTGCGAACTTACCGAAAGCGGAACATATACCGTAACGGCGGTGAACCATTACGGAGTATCGGAAGCATTCACGCTGGTCATCTCTCTCGCAGCACCCGAAGTGAGTCTGACAGAGAATGAGGCGGAAAAAAAACTCGAGATAGTGATCTCCCCGAGCGAGGACGACAAAGGCGGGATTCAGACAATTGAAATATTCAAATCCTTCGACGGTGGAAAGACGTGGAGCGAAACTATGCAGGACGATTACGGACACGTGATTTCTGCAGATACCCTTGCGTATGCGTTCAGAACAAGCGCGCTGTACAAAGTAGTGGTGACCGACCGGTTTCGTACGGGAATCGACGCGATTGTCGTACAGCTCGATTACGTCCAGCCCGCGCCCGAAGGCATGCTTATCGGTGTAGAGAACGGCGGATACACGAACGCGCCCGTGAAATTTGTCTGGACGGACGAGGCGACGGTATTGCTCGAAAAGGACGGAACAAAGATTCTTTACGCGAGCGGACAGGAACTGACTGAGGATGGTGTATATACGCTTACCTTTGAAAATTTTGACGGTTACGAGGCCGGTTATATCTTTACCATTGATACGTTGGTGCCCGAAGCCTCGTTACAAGGCGCGGAGAACGGAGAAACGGTCAACGGCGACGTTTGTGTGGTATTTGAGGAAGAAGAGCACGCCGAGCTGTTCAGAAACGGGACTTCGCTCGGAGAATACCTGTCCGGATCAATCGTTTCGACGGACGGAGAATACCGAGTCGTTGTACGGGATTGCGCGGGCAATGAAACGGTTGTGGCGTTTGGAATTGATAAAACCGTGAACTATGCCGTCAATGTGAATGATAAGGGGCTTGCTAACTCGGTTACCGTAACGGCGGGCGAAAGCGTGTCGGTATGTCTTACCGGGAACGGCGAGGCGATAGACTATACGCTCGGGGACGCTATCACGGAGCCTGCGAGGTATGTGCTTACGATAACAGACCGGCTCGGCAACAGGACGGAGATTTCGTTTGAGATCGTCCGATCGCTCGTGAAAGAATTTGTGCACGATTTCAGCGACGTCGAAGGCCTCGACAAAATGACCGTGAACGGGGATGAGATTCAACTCAACCATGGGATGCTCGAACTGAAAACAGACGGGGAATATGAGGTGGAAGTTGTCGTCAACGGCATTGCCTATCCGTTTAGCGTGGAAGTGGACGGAACCGCCCCGACGGTTACGTTAAAAGGTGTGGATAACGGAGGCGTGACAAAGGACGGGGTGGTAATTTCCGACCTTTCCGAACCCGCGGCCGTACAGGTATATAGGGACGGAGAGGAGATTGCATACAAACTCGGGGATACGCTTGTAGATACAGGACGCTATGAGGTAGTTGTAACCGATGCGTGCGGCAATAGCACGCGGTATGCCTTTGAAATTGAAAAGAGTGCGAGTCGTTGGTGGATTGCCTTGATTGTCATAGGCGGGCTTGCCGTAATTGCCGGTTCAGCAGCGGTTATTCTCAAAAAGAGAGAAATATTATAAATGAAAAGAGCGAAAGGGCTGTAAACTTGCAGCCCTTTCCGCTCGATTTTTTATCCTTATACTCACAAGGGATTCGTCTGCCCGAGCGGTGAAAGGTGGGACCTGTCATCATGACAGGTGAATGTGAATTCCCCACGAGAAGTATTTTACTGGCAGAAAAGAAAGATTATTTGGGATAAAATCATAATATGAGGCATCAAATTGCAGATTGTTTAGGAAGGCTGGTATTTGAGTCGGGGTAAATATATAGTAAAAGATCAAGAAGATTAAACAAAAGAGGCTTCACGAATATATCGTGAAGCCTCTTTTGTTCGTAAATAATCTTTGCAAATATCGTGTAAACTCGATAAAAATGTTGATTATTTAGCAAAATTCGGGGGGGGGAGGGAGAATCTATCTTTTTCTGACTATTTTTCAGCCGGTAATCGCTTGGTGACATCAGCCGGTACTTTTTGAAGATGCTGGAAAAATAAAGTGAATCTTCAAAACCTACGGCGTTTGCAATTTCCTTTATCGTCAGATTTGAGCCGGTCAGAAGAGCGGTACTTTTCTGAATCCGGTATAATGTGAGATATTTCAGAAACGGCGATCCTGTTATTTGGTGAAACAGGCGTGAAAAATAGGAGGGATTTAAATGTAGAGTTTCGGCGATGTCTTGCAGAGACAGCTTGGGACGAAAGTAGTTTTTTTCGATATATTTGAGAGCGGCGTTCAGATACTCGGAATCGGGCGCCGCTTTATTGTCCTGATCGGGATAACGTTCTTTTATAATACTCGCCATGATGTCAAACAAGACGGAATAGACGTAAAATATATTTTTTTGCTGAATCTTGGCATTTACTAATTTGAAAAATTTATCCTGCAGTTCGGGATTGTTGAAGGTATAACATGGGGAGTCGGCAGAAAATCCGCTTTGATTGCAGAATTGTATCGCCGCCGAACCGTTGAAATTGATGTAGATATAACTCCACGGGTCGGAAACGTCCTGAAAGTACTCTGTTTTTACTCCCTCCGGAATTATAAAAATGTCCCCGCCGGAAACCTTAAATTCCTTTTCGGACAATTTCAACGTTCCGCTGCCCGACAAAACGCAGTGCATCAGAAAAAAAGGATATTTGTCACGGATCACTTTCAGACGGCTCGAAAATTTTTCGTATCCGCAATCGTATATTGTAAGTTGGGAATATTCCGTGCTGTCGAGGTGGTAATAGTAAAAACTCGACGATTTTTTAGAAAGCGTTTCTACAATATTTTTCATCATGACTTATTTCTGCTCCCGCAAAAAGAAAGCGGGACTTAATTGTTATAGGGATAGATTATAACCTAAAATCACCTGATTTATAACTATATTATACACGAAACGATTGCTTTTGTCAATAATTTATTTTTTATTTTGCCGCCGGCTCGTGTAAAAAATTTCGATATATGTGTAAATTTTTTCTATTTACAATTAAGGTAAAAATGAGTTAAAATTTTTATATAGCACAAGTGGTATTTTCACTTGAAATTTATAGTAGGAGGAAGATGGTTTTATGGTCAAGAATAAAACCGCAAACAAATGGCTTGGCATGCTGGTTGCCGCTACGATGGCGCTGGGTATGCTGACGAATGCTCTGCCTGTACCTGCAGGTATAGCGGAGACTTCGAGCGCGACCAACACGACCGAAACGGCCTTTACGTATGCAAGCCGGAACGTTGTTTTGGACAAAACCGCAAAGGCTTATGCCATCGACACGACGGCGACAAACAAAATGGGTGCCGAAGTCACAAAGATCCTGGGCAATAACAATAACGGGGGCACGGAAAAAGCGGGTTGGATTTCGGAACTTACCGACGGGGTATTCGGCTCCTTTAACGGCGCCGGCATCGCCGGATTCAACGGCGGAAACGACGGGAGAGGCTTGGGCTGGTTTGTGCTTGACGCAGGAGCGCAATACGCCGTACATAGCGTGTGTGTGGATTTGGTGCACGACTGGGGTACGTCGGACCTTTTAATTCAGCTTTCTGCGACGGAGAACTTCGAAAATCCCATTACGGTGTACAGTAACGACGTCGACGGCAGTTTGGGCTACGGCGACGTGGTTACGGGGGACTTTTCCGACGTTTATACCGAGTCGATAAAGGGCGGAACGCTTATGAACGTTTTAAATAGCGGCAGAACGTTCAATTTCGCACCTGTTATGGCGCGATACATTCGTGTTACCGGCGATGCGTTTGGAAACGGTAAGCGTCAGGGATATACGCAATTCGGCGAAATTCAGATGTTCGCTTACGAAACCGCAGGCACCGCGGGGCCCGAGTCGGTAGCTCCCGTCACTTTCTCCTCTGCGGGCGGTACGTTCAGCGAAGCGGCAAAGGTCACTCTTTCCTCCGCGGACGCGAATGCGGAAATTTATTACACGACCGACGGCTCCGTTCCTACGGATAAATCTACGAAGTACACGGGCGAAATCGACACGGCAGACCTCTCCAACGCCTGCGTGATCCGCGCGGCGGCGAAAGTGAACGGCACGATGGGGCTTCCCACGTACGGCACGTTTGCCCATGGTTTTGTGGGCAATCCGAACGTTGCTCTGGGGCGTTCCGTAAAATTTTATAAAGTCGATACTTCGGCTGCCAACAAAATGGGCGACGAACTGACGAGTTCCTCATTTAAGGACGGACAGAGCGTTTCTTCGGCGGTAGACGGCAATTTCGGTGACGCTCCTTTGTCTTTCAGAAATCAGGAATATCAGGATAAGATCCCGAACGATAATCACGTGTACGGAACAGGCGTAACCAAGGGAGACGGAGTAACCCCCGAAAATTTGTGGGACATGAAGGAGTATTTCTGGACGGTCGTGGATTTCGGCGCGGTCAAAGAGATCGGTTCCGTGCAGATTGCTTTTTATACCGGTCATTCGCATAGGGGAGTATGCATTCAGCTTTCCACCGATGAGAATTTCTCGGAGAACGTTACCACCGTATATTGCGATGCGTCGGATCTTGCCGACACAACGGCAGGGGCGAACGTCGACGGGAATTGGACGGGCAACAATAAGGTGCTTGCGCTTGCCGAGCCTGTGAAAGCGCAGTATATCCGCGTGACGGGCTGGTCGGTAGACGATTCGCGTTATTGGACGCATAATGTGCCCCCGGAAGAGGAAGGCGGAACGGAAAGCACGGAAACCAACACCTTTTATCCGATTTCTGACGATTACGAAACAGTTACCGAAGCAACGGAAACAGAGGGTGCGGTAATAAAAGAGCATTTCTACGCTACGAATCTGGCGGAAGTCGCTGCAATGGTGCCGACGGAGACGCAGAACGCCGCGCTGAATCAATCCGTTAAATTTTACAGAGTCGATGCTTCGGCTGCCAATAAAATGGGAATCGAACTGACAGGATCAGGCTCAAGAGGCAATCTGACGGAAAGAACTGGAATATTCAAGGACGGTCAGAGCTTTTCCAACGCCGTAAACGGGGATTTCAATGAAGGTGGTTTGTCGATCATGAATGCGGATTGGCAAAATAAGATTCCCGGCTCTTCCACGACCGGTGAAAACATATACGGAACCGGCGTAACCACAGAAAGCGGCGGAGGGGAAAACCTTTGGGAAATGAAGGAATATTTCTGGACGGTCGTGGATTTCGGAGAAAGCAAAGACATAGAATCCGTGCATGTAGCTTTTAGCGGGGACACCAGAGGCGTTTGTATTCAGCTTTCCAACGACCCGATGTTTACGACGGGAGTCGTCACCGTATACTGCGACGACGCGAAGCTTGCCGCGGTAACGGAGGGAGCGAACGTCGGTGCAAATTGGGCTGGAAACAATAAAGAGCTTAAACTTTCCGAAGCCGTGAACGCACGGTATATGCGCGCGACGGGCTGGGCTGTGAGCGACGCGCGCTACTGGACGCATAACGTGCCCGCAGAGGGTGAGTCGAAAAATATTGACACAAATACCTTCAATGCGATTACGTCGGATTATGAAACACTTGAAAACGGTCAGATAAAGGAACATTTTATCGGTACGAATCTGGCGGAAGTTGCCGCGATGACCGCTTCTTCCATTAAACCCGCGCCCGCCTTGCAGGCGTATGTAACCTCCGTAAACGACGCGTTCGGCGAGGCGATTACATTGGAATCCGTTGCAAACGGTTCCTCTGCAAATAGCATTACGGAAAATCTTCCTGAAAAGGTAACCCTTGTCGGTTCCGACGGCCAAGAGCACAGCAACGTTGCCGGCACGTGGAGCGCGCCCGAAGGATTTGACGGCTATACGGCGGGGGACTATGCGTTCACCTTCACGCCCGACTCGACAGAAGGTTTGCCCGTAGATGCGTACGGCGTTGCAACGGTGGTCGTTACGGTGGAGGTACCTGCAAATCTGACTACGCTCGGCGCGACGCTGGAAACGGCGGCAACGAAGCAGGAAACGGATTACACGGCTTCTACCTGGAACGCGTTTACGCAGGCGAAAACCGCGGCGGAGACGGTGAAAAACGCAACTCTTAAAACGCAGAGGGAAGTAGACAAAGCGAATGACGACCTTACAGCCGCCATGAACGCTTTGGCGGCGCGCGCAGACGTAACCGAGCTTTCCGCGGAACTTACAAAGCACACCGATAAAAAGGAAAATCAATATACGACTTCCACCTGGAGCGCGTTTGCCGAGGCGAAAGAGACCGCTCAGGCGTTCGTGAACGACAATTCCGTCGCTACGCAGGCGGAGGTAGACAGGGCGAAGGAGGAACTCGAAGCGGCTGCGGCAGCACTTGTTCTGCGTGCGGACACGACCGACCTCTCGGCGGCGTATGAAGCGGCCAAGACGGCTTACGGCACGGAATCGACCTCCTCGACGTACACGCAGCAGAGCTGGTCGGATTATCTGGAAGCGATGGCAACGGCAAAGGGCATTATCGACGATAATTCCAACACTGCGCAGGCTCAGGCGGACGCTGCGGAAGCGGCGATTGAAACGGCGATCGACGGATTTGTTCAGAAGGCTGCACAGGCGGATGTAGACGCTTTGCTTGCCGAAGTGGCGAAGATTCGCGCGGACGAGAACAAATATACGGCAGATTCTTATGCGGGGATCAAAGCGATTCTCGGCACGACGGAGGACGCCGTAGGCGGAGCGGAAGTTACGAAAGAAGCGTTCGACGCGGCAAAGGCGGCGTTTGACGAAGCGAAGGAGAAGCTCGTTGCAGTGGGCGACGCGACCGAGCTCAACGCATTGATCGCGACCAAAGTAGAAGCACAGAGCAACTATACGGCGGCGAGCTGGAAGGCATATACCGAAGCTCTGAACGCGGCAAATACCGCGGCGGCAGGCGGCAAGTCCCAGGCGGAAATCGATGCGGCGAAGGCGGCGTTGCAGACTGCTATCGACGGTCTGGTGAAAATCGGCGACAAAACCGCTCTGACCGATCTGGTGGCTAAGGCGAAGGCAGAAAAGGAGATCGGCGAAGACCTTGCGAACGCCATCAACGCCGCGCAGGAGGTTTTGGATAAAGCCGACGCCACGCAAACCGAAGTGGACGAAGCCGTCGCGGCCTTGCAGAGCGCGCTCGATAACAACAAAGTGTCGGGCGGCTGCGGATCTTCGATGGCAGGATCGGGTTCTGCCGTAGCGTTTGTACTTGCGGCGGGAGCCTGCGCTCTGTGCCTTAAAAAGAGAAAGGAAAACAACATTCAATGATTAAAAGTAAAAAACGGTTAACTATATTGCTTTCTGTTGCTATGGCGGCAGCGTTGTCTTTGACAACGCTGTCTGCCGTACCTTTCGGGGCAAAAGCCGACGATACGTATGCGACGATTAGCGAGGAAATGAAAAATGAACTGCGGCAATATACCTCCGCAGACGATTTCATGATCAGCACGTGGGTGGGTTTTTACAATGCGGACATTAAGTCCACATATGATCAGCTCGTTGCTCTGGAAGAAGCAGGACATACACTTGTTCTGAATACCGACTTCCAATTAACGGATATCCGTACGACAAGCGGTTATGTTTCAAACGATTACGAGTTCTGGAAGTCGTTGGACGGCTACGCAAACGATCTGAACATGAATTATTTTTACCGGCTCCCGTACGACAGGGGTACGGACACCTTCGATGCCGATCTCGCCAATTCGCTCACTCTTTCAGAGCGTTGTATCGGTTATCAGATGGGCGACGAACCGAATGCTTCGCTGATGCCCACCGTATACGCGCACGGGCGCAAGATTGCGCAGGCACAGACGGGCAGAACGGACAAATTGTTCGTAAATCTGTTCCCCAGCTATGCGGGGTCTACCAATCTCGGCGGCTCTTATGAGGATTACGTGAGCGGCTTTGTGGACGGCGTGGGGGCGGAGAATATCAATTACCTCTCCTTCGACCATTACCCGTTTAGAAACGGTTCCGATTCGTCCGAGTATTTCTCGGATATGGAAGTTGTCCGCAAGGTGGCGTATGAAAACGGGAAACTGAGAACGCTCGCCATGCCGCAGACCTGTACATGGGGCGCGATGCGCGAAACGACCCGCGGCGAAGAGCGCTGGAATGTTTACAGTTATCTCGCGTACGGCGTCAAAGCGTTGAGTTCGTTCTGCTGGGTATGCCCCGGCGACAGCGATAACGGCGGCGAGGGTTTCCGCGAGGGCGTCGTATATCGCGACGGCACCGTGCGGAATCAGGAAAAGTATGATTTCCAATCCAATCTGAACTGGGAAGTGCGTTCTATGGGGCGTGTTCTCATGAATCTCGATACCGTGCACGCATATCACACGCTGGGCAACGTGCAGGGCGTGGAAACGCTCCCCGCAAGCTATATCATGAAGCCCGTGGCTTCCGATACCGATTTTATCCTTTCATATATGGAAGCGAAAGAAAATTCGGGCACGTCCGATCATATCATGCTTTTCAACAAGTCTTACACGCAAAGCAAGACGGTAAGCTTTGAAATTTCTCAGTACAGCGGCATCGAGGGGCTGGAATATTATAATCCCTATACGGGAGAATACGAGGACGTCGATATCTCGGGCGGCGTTCTCACTGATACCTTTTTGGCGGGCGAAGGAAAGTTATACCGCCTGAAGGGAAACGTGAATACCGATCTGTCGGTGGAGGCGCCTCAGATTACGCGCGCGGGCGGCATATTTGCGTCCGGTCTTACGACCACCATTACAGCTGCTGCCGACGCGGAGATCTACTATACGATCGACGGGAGCTTTCCTACCGTAAACTCCGTGCGCTATAACGGAGAAACGCTGAGATTCGGCGGCGAGGGCGCAAAGTCCTATCTGCTCCGCGCCGTGGCATACAAAAACGGCGTATACAGCGATGTCACGGAAGAACAGTATTTCATTATGCCCGACGGCGTTGCCACATTTGAAGTAGACGATACGAAGTGGAAAGCGACGGGAGGCGGCACGTGGTCGGTGCAGGACGGCGTATATAAACAAACGGGAACGCCTTCCGACTGGAATCCCTCCTATACATATACGGCGGAGACCTTCGGAAATTTCTGGATAGAGGCCGATTTGAAGATCGCTTCCGATACTTCGGGCGGGGGCTACGTCGGTTTCGGGTTGAGAAAGACGAGAATCGACTCTGTGCAGGATAATTACATGCAAGGTTTTTACGTAGGAATAGACACGGACGGCGTCGTGTTCCTGTATACGGGTGCGGGATCCGCTCAGAGCACGCAGGTGGTGAGAGAAGCTCCTTCGGGCATATCCCTCAAAAACGGCGTAAAGCTTGCCGTGCTGTGCTACGATAAAAATATTTACGGCTATGTAAACGGTTCTCTGATTTTCTCGTATTCCGATGTGAATTTCGATCTCGGTGCAGGCTATGTATCTTTGCAATCGTGCGCGATCAAGACCGACTTTTCCAATCTGCGCATTATCGATATGGACGACGGAGCTTTTAACGTCGGCGAAAGAGAGGAGGCGATAACGGGCGCGCTTTACGATACGAAGATGGCAGTGGATAAATTCACGCTGTACAACGACGTAATCGCAATGCTGCCCAAGACGGTTTCAGCGATCGATACGGCGGGCTATGCGCACGAATTGGCGGTAACGTGGAGCTGTTCCGATTACGATAAGAATACGGAAGGCGCTTATTTCTTCACGGGAATATTAGAGCTTCCCGCTTCCGGCAAACTTCTCAATCTGTATGATATACAGCCCAAGCTGATCGTATCCGTAAACTATCTGAATAATTACGTGGAAATCAATCGGCTGATCGCGTTGGCGGAATCTCTCGACGAGGAAGAATTCACTGCCGAAAGCTGGGCTAAGATGTATTCCCTCTACCTTGCGGCGAAAGAGATAGCGATGGATAAGTCTTTGTCGCAGAACGCAGTGGACGTAGGTTCCTTCCAGCTGGAGGACGCCATCAACGCTCTCGAACGGGCAGGTATTATCAAAACCGTACTGAACGCGCAGCTCGAGCGCGCCCGCGCAGTCGTTGCGTCGGAATATACGGCGGCTTCCTACGAGGTGTTAAAGAATGCGATCTCTTATGCCGAGCAAGTTCTCGCTACGGGACTTTCCACGCAGGAAGAATTAGACGGCGCCGCGAATATGCTTGCAAACGCGCGCACGGCATTGAAAAAATTGGGGAATATTTCCGCTTTGAACAACGCTATTGCTTCTGCCGAACAGGCGAATATCGCGGGTAAAACCGCTTCGAGCGTAAAGAATTTACAGGATGCGATTGCGTATGCAAAGGCTCTTGCCGAAAAGCAGGATGTCTCGCAGGAAGAGGTTGAGACTGCCGTAGCGGAGTTGGAGGCGGCGGTTAGCGGTCTTCGCGTGCAAAGCGAACCCGTAACGCCGACGGAAAAATCGGGGTGCGGCTCTTCGCTTTCGGGAACGTCCTCGCTTATGCTTGCCGTTATTCTGATTTCCTTCGGGATTGTTTTTGTGAAAGTACGGCGTAAAGGTTAACTTTTTTTGCGGGCAAATTATAGCTTTGTCGCGTGATTTGCCCGCAATGATTTTATTACGATTCTATTTATCGAGGTAAGTTATGAAATTTAAGAAAAAAATTGCTCTGTTTCTGTCTGTTCTTACTGTCTGTTCGGCGTTGGCGGCGACCGTCGGTTGCGGTGAACGGGATTCAGGAAAACAAACTGTAGTAGTTTCCATTTTGAATCAAACCAGTGAAAAAGATATGTACAATGCCGTAAAAGAAGCGTTTGAAGAAAAATATACGGATATTCAAATTAAATTTATGCCTTTAAGCGATTATGAGACGGACGTCCGCAATAAGTTGAAGGCGAATGAAACGATAGACGTTCTTCACGTTCCCGACAGTCATGTAACGATGTTCGCAAACGACAACGTCTTGGAAAATTTGGAGCCTTATATTGAATCTTCGGGTTTTGACCGTTCCTTGTATTTCGAATCCATGATCAATATGGGTAAATTGAATTTCAATTCGGAAAACGATCAGTATATGATTCCGCGCGATTACAGTAAATTCGTAGTGTATTATAACAAAACGATGTTTGATACCTACGAAGTGGAGTATCCGAAATCCGGATGGACGTGGGAGGATTTCAAGGAAACCTGTCGTCAGCTTAAACAGAAAATGCCGAGTGAGTATTATTGCGTTGACGCGTCTATGTCTTATGATATTCTCAATTACGGCGTGCTGGCTTCCTATGGCGCAGACTTATTCGTAGATGAAGAATTCAATCTGATAGCCGATACCTCCGCCATCGAAGCAGGGCTTAAAATGCTGAAAAGCGACATTCTCGATCCCGGATATGCCTGCAAGCCGGAAATTTATAAGGACGGCGATTTTGTTCGTCAGGTCGCGCCGATGACCTTTAATGTACGTCCCGCCTTCGCTACGTATAAAAACGCCGAAATCGATTTCGATGTGGTGGAGTTCCCCGCGATCGGAGACGATCCGAAGATCGCTACGGGTTCTTCGGGCTTTGGCATCTGTACGGCTTCAAAGGTAAAGGATCTTGCCTTTAAATGGATTTCGTTTGTGGTTTCCGAAGAGGGACAGCGGATTATGAGCCAATCGGGCAGCGTTGTTCCCGTGCTTAAATCGTTGGCGGAAAGTTCCAATGCCGACTGGAGAAAGACGACGAACGGAAAGGGCAATGCAGTCAATCAGGATCCCTTCTTCTCGTACAGCGAACGCGATGTAGTAGGAGCGAAGTGGGGCGATCTTCCCGTAAAAGCGGTAGGTATGTACGGGGGATATTGGTCGAAATGCATGAACGATTATCTTAATGGCAAGGAAACGCTGGAAAGCGCTATTTCTACGATGCGCAAGTCGATTACGTCTTGCAAGAGATTATATCCGGAATATTTTGAGTGAGAATCCGACATGGCTGAAAATCAATTGATAAAACAAGGTAAAAGCGACAAAACGAAACGGCTCGCGTCGGAAGGGAAGAAAATGTTGATCGGGTATGCGTTTATTGGTTCCGTCGTGCTCGGTCTGCTGATTTTTAATGTCTATCCTATTCTGGAATCGTTCCGGCTGTCATTTTACAAGACGTATAACGGGATCGGAAAACCGGAAGGATTCGGCATATTCAATTATATGAAAATGTTCAATCCTTCCCTGGACGATACGTTCTATAAAAGTCTCGGAATTACGTTTTTGTATGCGATTATAACGGTTCCCTTGTCAATGGTGCTTTCGTTTGCGCTCGCCGTGCTTCTGAATTCTCAGGTAAAGGGTATAGGAATATTTCGTGTGTGTTGTTATCTTCCCGTCATTATCCCGGCATCTGTTATGGGAATATTGTGGCGCGATCTGTTTGACCCGCGATTCGGGTTGGCAAATTCTATATTGGGAATATTGGGGGCGCCGCGTTCTCAGTTTTTCGAGGCGGCGTCAAGTTCGCTTCCTACGCTTATTTTTACGACGTTATGGGGTTTGGGCGGTGGTATGATCCTTTGGCTTGCCTCTTTGAAAAACGTGAGCAATGAAATGAAGGAGGCTGCGCGGATCGACGGCGCGAATTCCGTCGTGATCATGTTCCGAATCACCATTCCCATGTGTACTCCGATTATTTTTTACAATCTGATCCTTAATATCATCGGCGCGTTGCAGACATTTGCAAACGTGATGACTCTCGTGGGCGGCACCGGCGGCGTAGATCAATCCCTGTATTTCTACGCGATCAAAATTTATCAGACCGCGTTTGCGGGCGGCTCGTATGAAATGGGCTATGCCTGCGCGCTGGCATGGTTCCTGTTCCTGATTATAGCCGCGCTTACGGCTGTCGCCTTTAAAACGAGCAAATGGGTGTATTATGACGAATAATTTAATACAAAGCAAAGAGTCTGCATTGGGGCAGAAACAGCGCGGAAAAAAGTATTATGCGCGTTTGATCTCGCGGAAGATCTTAAATTATCTGGGACTGATTATAGTATCATGCTTTTTCCTTTTTCCCTTCTTTTTCATGTTCTTCAAAGCGATGATGGGAAATCAGGAGTCTATCGGAGTACCGGTCGTTCACTTCTTTCCTGAAAAATTGCAGCTGACATATTTTAAAAAAGCTTTGGACGACGATATGTTTTTATGGTTGAAAAACACCGTTATCGTGGTGGTATGCAACTGTATTTCCGTTCCCTTGATGTCGTCCTTATGCGCTTACGGTTTTTCACGGCTGAAATTTAAAACGCGGGATTTCTGGTTTTACGCCACGCTCGCTACCATGATGCTGCCCGGCTCGGTAACGCAGGTTCCGCTTTATTCGCTTTTTCATTCGCTTAATTTATTGGGAAGCATAAGAGCGCTCATCATTCCTAATATTTTCGGCGGCGGAGCCATGAATATCTTTTTGATCAGGCAGTTTATGCGTTCCATTCCTTCCGCTTTGGACGAAGCGGCGACGATCGACGGCGCGTCGCGGCTGCGTATTTTTTGGTCTATAATTTTTCCTGCCTGTACGCCCATTATCATTTATGTAATGATAAATCAATTTTTGGGCAGTTGGAACGACTTTTCCTCGCCGCTTATCTTTGCAAACGCAGAGGAATCGTATACGCTCGCTCTCGGTATTTACATGCGCTATATGTCCACGATCGAAAACCCGTTTTCCAATGTAAAAATGGCTGCGGGCGTGCTTATGTGTATTCCGCCCATTATCGTATTTTTGTTTATGCAGAAGCAGCTTATAAACGGCGTGGTTACGACGGGACTGAAAGGCTGAAAAGATTGTTCAATAAAACTATTGTATCAGGAGTATTTTTATGAAAAAACTAAGAAAATTGTTTCTTTCGTTCGCAATATTGATTTTTTCCGCGTGTATGGTGTGGGGAGGATTGATGTTGAGCGCAGAGGCCGCGTCTGTTCCCGCAAAGTCCGATTGGACACCTCTTGCAGGGTGGCGAGACAGTACGGCTGTTGTCGATTATACGGCGCAGGACGGTACGCAGGGCGTTAATATTTATCAGTCCAGCGGGACCGATTTCTCTGTTTCTTACACAAAGAATCCCTTCTATCTGGACGGCTTTACCTTCAAGTTTTACGCCGATTTCAGCAGGGGAACAAGGGGAAACAGCAACTTAAAAATCGTCATGACACAAAGCGGCAACGTATGGTGGAACGAAGATAAAGCGGCTTTCAGCATTGATTTCAAGTATGAAACGCCCGATTCCTGCACCGTTACGATGAATACCAAAAATCCCAATGGTTACAGCGATAAGGCCACTTCTCCCGGAAACGTAAATCCTACGTTTTATTGGGATAATTCCCGGGAAAATGTATTCAAGCTGTATTTCAAGGACGACGGTCTGTTATATGTAAATATCAACGATACCGAGCTTAATTGCGGCAAGGACGGACTGGATACCGGACGTTTGCGCGAGTGGGGAATCTTTGATCGGTTTACGAACGGACGTGCCTATTTACAGCTTTGGGGGCAACAACTGAGCGCTACATTGCGTCTTGACGTGCGGGAACAGCCGTCGCAGATGGCGGAACCGGTTTTCACCAATTTTTCTTCAAACGGGGAATGGACGGTAAATAACGGTTCTGTTCAGTCGTTGCTCGACGGAGTTCGTTCGAGGGCGTTTAAAGCGGATGCGTCCGGTTTTACCGTTACGAGCAGTGAGAAAATTTCTTTGAAAAATACCACTGTCGGCACAAATCTTGCTTTGGCGGAGAATGGAAAAGTCGGATTCTTCTATAACGGTCTTAACGACGCGCAGGTTCGCGTCTATCTTTGCAATGCACAGAGCGATAACTTGATTATCGCAAAATACAGCGGCGGAACAGAAGATACGCTTTATACGGGGACGCATAGCTTCGCATTGATGGATGTGGAGAATCCCGATTATTCTAAAAAGATTACATTGCAGATGAAAAGAGTAGGAAAAACTTATAAATTTCTTCTCGATGACGAGTTTATAGACTGCGATCTTTCCGCTCTCACTTCATTTATCTCGCAAAATTTTGGAAATGAGGCTTGTACGCTTTCCATTTACATGCAAAAAGAAGGAATCGTAAAAACGGTGGGACAGGCGGCGTCCGAAGATTCGTCTTTTGCCGCGAAATTCGTAAATGCGACGGGTTCTGCTGCGACGATTGCCGCAGACGGAACTTACGAAATGATTTATTCTGAAACGAATGACGGCGCGTTTAAGGTGTGCGATAAATCAAGCGAACTTTGGCCGGACAGCTTCGGTATCCGGTTTCGACTCGATAAGCTGACTCCGGGCGATGATACGGAATTTCGATTGATTTTGTCGTCTAAATCCAATTGGTATACTGACGCTGAAGCAAGAGCGATCATTATCGGTTTTTCAAAAGACGGAGCAAAGACAAAAGTCGTTTTGTCGGTATATAGTAATACTCAGGAAACTAAGATTGCCGAAGGCAACACTTCAGATTTCAGTTGGAACTATGCCACGGAAAATTTCGTGAACTTCGGTTACACGAATTATGGATGGATGTTAATTGTCGGAGACAATGAAATATCACTGTCGGGCAATTATGACGACGCACTTACGCAACTGATGGAAACTTTTGAAGAGGATACGGCGTATTTACAGCTTGAAAACAAGGGCGGGGCAAATACGGTGGTGTCCGTATGCGAATACGGGTACATGGTGGAATCTTTTATTGCGCCGCGCGGCTGGCAACAGGGGCATTACCTTGTAGCGCCTCAGTGGGGCGAAGCGTCGCCTTCCGTTGAAGCCGTATTCGGCTATCCTGGAGAATCGTATACGGTAGAAAAGCAGACGAAGGTTCCGTTCGACGGATTTAAGATTGAGCTCTCTCTTGCCCCCGGAAAATCGTTTACGCAGATAAGCATGGCTCTCAGCGACGGTTCCACCGATTGGTATAACACGTGCTGGTCAATCGGCGTTATGTTCACATACGATCCTGATTCGGAAATGTTGAAAAACGGCGAAATCGAGTTCGGACTGCTTTACGGTAATCCGGACGAAAATTTAGAAAGCTATCGTGTTACGAACCTTACGGCATCCTTTAACTGGTACGGTAAAAATACAATCGAAATAAAATCGTATCGAGGCAAATATATTCTTACGTTGAACGGAGAGGAATATTTTGAGGATTTCGATTCGCTGGTAACGAAACTCGCGCCCGCATATGAGGCAAAAAACAATAATGCGGAATTGCAATTTTTCGTACGAGGCGATACCACCGTACGCATTTACGACGTGGCTGAAATCGAAACAGTGGAACCTCCTACAGTTCAACGTCTCGAAGCGGATAAATACAATAACGCCGAATATAAGCTCGGCGAGGAAATTTCGATCGATTTATCCTCTTTGTTCAAATCTCAAAGCGGAAACGCCTTGACGTATAAAGCGAATATCGGTGAGATAGAAGGAAGTATCTGGAAGTATACGCCCGATCAAGCCGGTGATTTGAATGTAACGTTTACGGCGCAGGACGGAGATGCGGTAAGTCTGCCGCTTACGATTACGTTAAAGATTTCCGGAGGAAACGAAAAGAGCGGATGCGGATCTTCGTTAACGGTTCCGGCATTTCTATCGGCAAGCCTGGCGCTTTTGGCGACGGCCGGTCTGATTTTCAGCAGGAGGAAAAAAGATGAGGTTTAAAAATTTGTGTCTCGCGCTGTCGTGCGTTCTCTGTTTGGGGTGCTTTTGCTCATGCAATGACGGAGGAGATGGACCGTCGTCGATAATAGAGCCGCTTACCGTAAATTTACAGGAAAAAGAATCGCGGCAACTGCGAGACGCCGAGAAAGTGGATTGGCTGGAATACAACGAGGAATTTCTTTCTTATCCCTTTTTCAGTAATCGGAACGACGAGGTCACTTATGCGGCAAACGCGATATACGATAAGTACGGTTATATTCAAAACCAATCGGGAGACGCGGTAATGTGGTTCGGTACGGAACCCACCTGGTACGAATGGATGGGCGTGATCACCGGATTTCATAATAACACGGCGAGAAAAAATCAGCTGCGTAACTATATCATAGATCGTCCTATCCGCGCGGACGGATTCATCTGGAATTGGTACGACAGCCCGCATTGGCCGACGCAGAACAGCGCCACGGCGATCGAAGGCAAGGACCATTATCATTACGATTCGCTTTTCCGTTACATCAACGGCGTATGGGAAGTAATGAAATGGGAAAACAGTACGGATCTTCTGAAACAGACGGACAACAATCTCGTGCAGATTGCCGCCGAAAGTCAGAAGGAGCATGTCACAGAGGATGCGTCGGTCGGAAAAACGGTGCGGCAGAAGCTAGATATGTGCATGAATTATATCCTTGAAACCATGCACGGAAAAGACGGGCTCGTCATTCTCGATGAGAACGTCAACAACGGGACAAATCTCGGGCGTATCGGCGATTACGGCTCGAACTATTGGGATAATTTCCTGTTCGGATATTACGACGCATACGAAAATATGCTTTTTTACAGCTCGCTGTTGTCTATGCAGAAAATTGAGCTGATGAGCGGCAACGAAAGCGAGGCGGAATATTATGCGAACTTAGCCGAAACGGTAAAAACGAAATTCAACGAAACGTTCTGGGATCAGAAGAAAGGGCGTTATATCGCTACGATCGACGTAGACGGAAACGTTTACGATTTCGGTATGACTTTCCTCAATATGGAAGCGATTTATTACGGTCTTACCGACCAATATAAAGAGGAAATCATTTATACATGGATCGTAGGTAACAGAGCCGTGGAAGGGGACAGAAGTTCGGGCGAGGATATTTACCATTTCAAAATTGCTCCGCGCGTGACGACTGCGGCGATTGAGGACGGACCTTCGAAACAGGTCGACGGCAGGCTGCAGTATTGGTATTTCGATTGGTACGGCGCGGCAAACGTGACGGGTTCGCATTCCTACGGACAGCATTTCCAGAATGGCGGCACGATTTTCTATCCCGAATATTACGATCTGCTGGACAGAATCAAGGTGATCGGGGCGGACAGCGCGCTGAATCGTTGGAAAGTTTTGGCTGAGGAATATGCGAAAGACGAATTGTACCGCAGACCTCAAAACGATTACGGCTGGACGGATATGATCGGTATCATAAACGAATTTCCCGAAAGCGGGTTGATTCCCGTGTCCTGGGTAACCGGTTTTATGGGTATGAATCCCGATTACGACGGGGTGCACGTAAATCCCGCCATTCCTACCGATTACGAATATATGGGAATGAAAGATTTTTCGTACGGCGGGCGTTCGTTCGATGTAACGGTATTTAAGAACGGAAATTTGGAACTGAATTGTAAGGAAGGCGCCGGAATAGATCTGTCTCTCGAAAATTTGTCGGGAAAAGAAAAAGCCACGGTAAAAATCTATGAAGGGGACGCTTTGAAAACAAGTTTTGAGGTTTCTTCCGAAAACGGTATGTTTATCATAAATCTTTCGGCGGAATACAGCCGTACGGTCTGCCGTGTGGTGATCGATCAGAATATATAATAAAGGAAACAAGGAAAATGAAAAAAACGGTTAAAATATTACTTTTTACGGCAATGCTTTGCATCTGTGCCGCAGGGACTGTCGCATGCGGAAACAGAAACGATGATTCTTCCTCGATTAGTTCGTCCGGCACGGGAGAAACGAAGGCGTTCCGCGTCCTTTCCGATCTCGAATTTTATAACTGGGACGATGCGAAGGACATCGTGATCGGCTATGAAAACGCAGAAGTCAGCGACGTAAAAATCGAAGGAAGTTCTCTTTCCGCTTCCGATTATACGGCGGAAAACGGAAAGCTGACCATCAGCCGCAATAAGCTGGATTCCTATTCCGAAGGGAAATACGAACTGAAAGTTTCGTCCGGAACGGCTTCCGATACGGTGGTGCTGTTTGTCGGAAATCAGATTCAAGACGGCAGTCGTTACGTCCGCCGTCAGACCGCTGCGGGGAAAGACGTTGCTTTCTATTTTGCGGCGGGGGAAGGCGCTCTTTCTCTGACATGCAACGGAACCGCTGTTCCATCCGATTCATACGCATATGATTCGGAGGAGTATAAGCTTACCGTTAAAAGCGGGTTTCTCGACGGCTTTGAGGCAGGAATACAAAAATTTACGGTAACGAGCGGAAATGCGTCCGATTCTTTTGAAGTTCTTACATATGGCGGAAAGGGCTATGCCGCTTCTGCCGTAATGGGCGCGGGGTATAAAGACGTCGGTTTTGAAAGCGTAAGTCTGCCGCTGGAGCTTTTTGCGGCGGATGCCGTTTACGATGTTTCCGAAGAGGGACTGGTTTTTTCGGAAAAGGATTTTCTTGCTTCGAGCGTCGAGCTCGCTTCCGATACTGTGTACTGCCTGAAATTTACGATAAAGACCTCGGCGACTTATATGACGGTAACGCTCGGAAATACGGAAATCGTAACCTTTGACGGGGAAGGGATACTATCTTCCTGCGACGAGCGGACGACGTGGGACAAGACGGACGGCTGGCAGTCGGTATGTGCTTATTTTTACGGCGGGGACGGAGAGCTCTGTCTCCGGAAAGGCGCGGCGGATTCTTCTGCCGTAACGCTTTCGGAGTATTTGCTGCTGGAAACGAAAATCGTCGACGTCAGCGAAGAAATAAATCTCGGAACGGGCGTTTATAAAAAAGCCACGAATCGGGACGTAAACATTACGCTTCCGTTTAACGGAAAAATCATTTCTTCTCTGAAATTGGGAGATACGGTTATCGGAACGGAAAACTATTTCATAGAAAACGAAACGGGACTGGTCGTGTCGGGCGAATATCTGGAAGAAAATTTGCAAATAGACGAGCAAAAGGATATAACGGTCGAATACGTTATCGTCCTCGATGAAAAGGGGACGGTATCCTCCGATTACGGCAAAGCGACTCTTGCTTTAAAATGCGAAAAAATGGATGCGCCCGTCGGTATGGCGAACGTGGCTTGGGAGGACGGAAAGGACGTATCCGTAAAGGTCGATCCGCAGGGCGGCGAAATCGTTTCCGTGAAGCTGAACGAAAGCTTGCTCCCCGAAAGCGCCTATACGTTTGCGGACGGCGAATTGAGGATCGATAAAGCGAACTTTTCCGCTTTGAACGGCATTGTTGCAAAAATCGAGATTTTCAATCAGGGCGGCAGTTTTGTGGCTTGGGCTCAGAAGGGCGAGTTAGTGCTTTGCGCGGACGCGGAAACGGGCGAATTCGAAAGCGATTATAATTTCAATGCAGCGCCGACCAACAGCGCTATCGTTTCCGGCTCGAATGCGCTTGACGGAAGCTATTCTTATCAACGCAGCGGACCGAACGATACGTGGAATACTTTTTTTGAGACGTTTGGAAGCGATAATTTGTTCGTGTTAAACGATTATTATCTGATTACTTTCCGCATTAAGCCGAACAGAAGCAGAGCGGACAGCGATTTGACCTATAACGAAATCAGAACGTATTTCGACATAGGGACATCTTTAAGCGAAATTACGCATCTCGGAATTGTTAAAAAGGACGACAATGCACGTGAAAACGGAAAAGCGAGCGTCTGGAAAAACGAGGACGGAAGCCTTGATATTGCCGTGACGCTTCCCGCAAAGAGCCAAGTTCTCTCGATCGCGTTCTGCTTTGAAGGCTCCGCCATATTCGATAATATTTGCGTATATCATCTCGCCTCGGCACAGGAGGAAGAAACGCCGTCCGCGGATCGCACGGCGACGCAAACGATTCCCGAAGCCATCGTTGAGACGAAGCCGGCGGTTCTTTCTGACGAAAGAAAGGAAAATATACTTTGAAAGAAAAAGCGAGTTGGATTTATTATCCCGCCGATTTTGAAATCATGTTGATGAACCGTGTAAATATGCGGAGGCGCGATCGTGAATTGATCATGCCTCCCATATGGCACACGGGAGAAATATACAAGTGCGTCAAATTCGCGCGGAAATTTATTTTGAAACATCGGGAAACCGTAGAAATTTATGCGGACGGAGAATATAACATAGAACTGGATACGCCCGGGAATTATCTGCACGATACGGGGCATGCTCTCGTTTTGGAAAAAGGCGAGCATTCTTTAACGATTACGGTATATAACGAAAAGGCGCTGCCTTGTCTGTATGTGTCCGGAGAAAGTATTGTTTCCGATTCGGATTGGTATTGTACCGCTTTTGACGGTCGATGGGTGGCTGCGAGTAAAAGCGGTTTTTATTTTCACTCGGTTATGCCGAACGATTTCAAGCTGAAAAGCAAACGATGCAAGCCCGTTTCGCAGGAAAAGCGTAGAGAGGGAATTCTGTACGATTTCGGACGGGAAACTTTCGGAAAAACGGTATTCAGGGACGTAAACGGAGCGGACGGTCTCCTTCGCGTATACTACGGAGAATCGGAACGAGAGGCTCTCGATACGGAATATTGTGAAACGCTGGATGTTTTGAAAATACAAAAAAGCAGTATTGTTCGGTCGGAGGCGCGTGGCTTCAGATATATATTCGTGATTTCCGAAAACGCAACGTATGAGCGTATCGAATGTGAAAGCGAATATGCTCCGTTGTACGAATCAACCTCTTTTCGGTGCGATAACGAGCTTTTGACAAAAATATGGAACGTAAGTCTGCATACAATGCGGCTGACGACTCATGAATTTTTTATCGACGGCATAAAGCGCGACCGCTGGGTCTGGATGGGCGATTCCGCGCAGAGCATTATGATGAATTGGTATTGCTTTTACGATACGGAAATTGCCCGGCGTACGCTTATTGCTTTTGGCGGTAAGGGCGAGGTCACGCAATACCTGAATACCATCAACGATTATACGCTGTATTGGTTTTCCGCTATTGCGGATTATTACCGGCATACCGGTGATATCGCATTTCTGAAAGAAATCTACCCGAGAGTTCTGGCGCATATCGACTTCTGTGTTTCGCGGCTCGATTCCGACGGTTTTATGGTCGGCAAAGAGGGCGACTGGGTATTTGTCGATTGGGGAGAGGGGCTGACGAAGGAAGGTGCGCTGAGCTTTTTACAGATTTTGCTTTGGAGGGCGTTTCGTATCGTTGCAGAGATCTCGGCAATCCTCGGCGACGAAAAAAACGAAAAAGAATATTCTTCCCGCGCCGATTGTTTGTTTAATGTAATAAACGACAATTTTTGGAATGAGGAATGCGGCGCGTTTATCTGGTCGTCTTGCGACGAGCGCATTTTCCGCCAGCCGAATATCATGGCGATAATGACTGGGTTTGCAAACGACGGGCAAAAAGAGAAAATATCCGCGTTACTTCATAACGAAGAATGTCCGAAAATCAGCACCCCGTACATGCGTTTTTACGAATTGGCGGTATTAGCGGAACTCGGCGATACGGAATATGTTCTGCATGAGATTCTCGATTACTGGGGCGGCATGCTTTTAAAAGGCGCGACGTCTTTTTGGGAAAAGTACGACCCGTCGGAAGATGAAATCTCCTGTCTTGCCATGTACGGCAGAAAATACGGAAAGAGTTTGTGCCATGCGTGGGGAGCTGCGCCTTTGTATCTTATCGGCAGGTATTTGCTCGGACTTGAAATTACAGCTTCGGGCGAAAGTTTCGTTTTTCGTCCCCGTACAGATTTGCTCGGCAATTTTTGCGTTCGTTTACCCTTGAAGCGGGGAGAAGTGTTCGTTGAGTATCAAGGCGGCAGAATCCGAGTGCGAAGCTCCGAAGAAGAAGGGAAATTGTGTACTTCGGACGGAAAAAAATATAACATAAAAGGCGGGCAGGAAATTCTGCTCGAATATCAGGAAAGAGGATTATGAGGAAACTTTATAACGACAGAAAACCGTTGTTTCAACCTGAAAACTGGCAGGTTTCGGAAACGGATTTTAAGCAGGAAGACAACAAATTCAAGGAATCCGTTTTCGCGGTGGCGAACGGATATATTGGCGTGAGGGGATTTTTTGAAGAAGGATTTTACGGAGATTCCGCTTACAGCGATCCGGTAACGATGCTCAACGGCGTTTACGAATATCACGATTACGTTTATGCATGGAAGCGTCCCGGCTTTCCCGACCGCACGCAGGTAATTACCCGTCAGACAAATCCGCTCGACGTGGTTATAAAAATTGACGGCGAACGGGTTAAAATGACGAAAGAGGAATATTCCCGTACTTTACATTTTAATACAGGGGTGTTAACCCGTTCTTTTGTATTTACCACTTCCGAACAAAAGAAAGTGAAGCTGACGTATGAACGTTTTGCCTGTCAGCATGACAAAAATCTTCTCGCTTGTCGTATCCTCATTTGTTCCGACAGCGAGGCGGAATGCGAGATTACGGGCACATTGCGTACCGCCGACGGAGGAGAAAAGCTTTCGTCGGGAGAGGATGCGATTTATCTGCCTCTTTCCTTGTCCCGCGGAGCGGAGAACGAAAGCATTGTATGCTATCGTATCCGTCGAAGCGGTTTTTCCGTGGCTTGCGCGGTGAGCGAAAAGCTGGACAGGGCGGAAAAACGTTTGTTTTCGGACGGTGCCGATCGGCTGGAAACGACACATTTTCTTTCATTGAAGCCAGGGAATGAAATCGTTTACGAGCGTATTGTAGCATTCGTCTGCGATAAAGACGATAAAAATTATGCGGCGACGGCGGAAGCGAAAGTGCGCGACGGAGCGGGACAGGGTTTTACGAAGCTTTTGAACAGGAGCAGCGACGTTTTGCATAAATTTTGGGAATATTCGGATATTTGCATCGACGACGATGCGCTCGTGCAGCAAGGGATACGTTTTTCTCTTTTTCAGGTGTTTCAGTCTGCGGGGCGCGACGGATACACGAACATTTCCGCAAACGGACTTTCGGGCACGGTGTACAGCGGTCAAACCTTCTGGGATACGGAAATGTATATGATGCCTATGTTTACATACGGTTTGCAGAATATTTCCCGCGAATTGCTTCTTTACCGTTATCATATTCTCGATAAGTCCCGCGAGCGTGCAAAACAAATGGAAGAGGAGGGCGCGCTTTACAGTTGGAATACCATTAACGGCGAAGAATGTGGAATGGTGTTTGAAGCGGCAACAGCGCAGTACCATATCAATGCCGACATTGCGTATGCGATGGAAAAATATTACGACGCGTCGGGCGACGAAGAGTTTATGGTCGATTACGGTGCCGAAATGTTGTTTGAAATATCAAAATGTCTTTCTCATCGCGGCAATTTCATCGAGGCGCGCGGCGGGAAATTCTGTATCAACGTAATTTGCGGCCCGGACGAATATAATCCCGTGGTCGACAATAATATGTACACGAATTTTCTGACGAAGCGCATGTTCGATTTCACCCTGCGCATACGTTTGCTGCTTGCGGAAAAGTATCCCGAAAAGCTTGCCGCATTGGAAGAAAAGTGCGGCATGAACGAAGCGGAATTCGAAAGGCTTGCCCGTGCTTCGGAGCGGATGTATTTTCCTTATAACGAGGAATATGGAATTTATATGCAGGATGATAACTTTATGTACAAAGATCCCGTAGATATTCAGAAAATCGCCGAGGGAAGATCATCCCTTCTATTTTCGCTGCATCCGCTGAACCTTTGGCGTTATCAGTTATGCAAGCAGGCGGACCTTGTACTGCTGACGTTTTTGTGCGGAGAATTTTTCGATCCAGAGCAAATTAAGAAAATTTTCGATTACTATGAGCCGAAAACGATGCATGAAAGCTCTCTTTCCGCGGCAGTTCATTCCATTGTTGCCTGTGCAATCGGCTATAAAAAAGAAGCGTACGATTACCTGAAACACGCTTCCCGTCTGGATTTGGATGATGTGAACGGCAATACGTGGGCGGGACTTCACGCCGCGTGCATGGGCGGGGCATGGATGCTGATTATCAACGGTTATGCAGGCGTGCGGGTATACGACGGATTTTTGCATTTTAATCCCATGCTGCACGAGGGCTGGAAAAGCTACGCGTTTAAGATTAATTATCACGGGTGCGTTTTAAGCGTAAAGGTAGAACAGGGAAAGACGTGCTATAATCTGCTCGAAGGAAGCTCCATTGAAATATATCATTGCGGAGAAAAGCTGAGTATAACTTCGGAACTGAAATGCGTATCAAATTTGGAAAGATAATGAACTTAATACGGAATGGAGTACCTGTAAACGATGATCGAATTCAAAAGTATAATTTTTGATTTGGACGGCGTGATTTGTACGACGGACAAATATCACTTTTTGGCATGGAAGGAGGCTATAAAACCACTCGGGGTCGAATTTAACGAAGAAATCAATAATCGACTGCGCGGTGTAAGCCGTATGGATAGCCTGAATATTATTCTCGAACGATACGACGGATCTCTTTCAGCAAAAGAAAAGGAAGAAATATGCGCGTTCAAAAATAATTTGTACCGCGAAATGCTGAAAGATATGTCGGAAAAGGATCTGCCGAAGGACGTATCGGATACGCTTTACGGTCTAAAAACATGCGGTAAAAAAATAGCGATCGGTTCGTCTAGCAAGAATGCGAAGCTGATTTTGGAGAAGCTCGGTATTATTGACGTGTTCGATGCCATAGCGGACGGCAACGATATCATTAAATCGAAACCGGATCCCGAAGTGTTTTTAAAAGCGGCGGAAAAACTCGGGGAGAGCCCAAGTAATTGTGCCGTTGTAGAGGACTCTATGAGCGGAATTATAGCCGCAAAAGCAGGAGGTTTCTATGCCGTAGCTATATCGGACGCCAAAAAATCTCCGATAGCAGATCTCCGAATTGAAAAGTTGTCGAATATATTGCATTGAAAAACTGATTTCGATACAGTCAATAGAACAGAGCACTTATTAGTTTTTTTGAAAAATTTTGTATTAATTTTGATATGAGAAAGAGCCGTTTCTCAAAGGAGAAACGGCTCCTATCAACAGGAGCTAACTATGAAAATACGGGTTTCGGACAGCTTCCGGAGAGATATGTGTCGAACAGGAAATTGATCTCGGAGGGGACAGGATGGAAAATATTGCTTTTAGGATTGGGAATTTTGGTCGTCGGTATTGTTTTCGGGGTAGTGTTGCCGGTGGTTGGCATATTACCGGTGATTCATTTCAAGGCTGCTGAACAGGATCCAAAGCAAGGCATTCTTGTGATCTGTCAATTGATATTTATGATTGTAGTGGTCGCTATTATATTTTTGCTATTGCTTAGCCTGTTTAAAAAGGCGATGCTTCGGCGAATAACTGGTCGTAAAGCAAAGGTTAAATCTGGATTTTACCGAATAAAATACACATGCAAAAAACGATATATGGGCTGCTACGATGGAGACTGCAGATGAGGTGATTGGAGAGTAAAGAAATCATGAAAAGTAACATATATCCCGTAAAGATAACGGCGAAAAGCGAAGGGATAGAAAACGCCGAAACGTTATTACAGGAAAAACGATTGCAGATAGGCTTGTCGGAGCCGGATACGGTGCAAATCAAAGGCGGGGGCTATCTCATATTGGATTTCGGCAGGGAACAGTCTGGTGGGATACGGATATTAACGCACGGCGCGAACGGAGATAAAAGAGTGCGATTGCGATTCGGCGAATCGCTGTCGGAAACTTGTGCAGAGCTCGGCGAGAAAAACGCGACGAACGACCATTCTAACCGCGATTTCACGGTGGAATTGCAAAATTATTCGGATATGACGTTCGGGAATACGGGCTTTCGGTTTGTAAGGTTGGATTTTCTCGGCAAAGATTCGGGTTTCGGAATAAAAAGTATCGTAGCGGCGTCGGACGAAGACGAACGGGAAGAAGTCGGACGCTTCGAGTGCGACGATCCCGTGATAAACGAAATCTGGAATACGGCGTCGCGGACGCTGAGGCTGTGTCTGCACAACGGCTATTTCTGGGACGGAGTGAAGCGGGACCATCTGGTGTGGATAGGGGATTTATATCCCGAAATGCGAAGCGCGTTCTGCCTGTATAAGAATACTTCGGAAACGGAGAACTCGCTGATATTTGCCAAAGAGCAGACGCCGTTACCCGGCTGGATCAATGAAATACCGATGTATTCGATGTGGTGGCTGATTATTCTGTCGGAAAATTATTTCCAAGGCGGGGACCGTAAGTTTGCGGAGGAGCAGTTGCCGTATGTACAGGGGCTTTTAGAACAGCTTGGAAAGTATATCCGAGAGGACGGAAGTACGTCGTTTTCAAACAATTTTATAGATTGGCCTACGCATTACGAGGAAGGCGGAGACGAGAGAAAAGCATATGACGAACTTGCGGGAGTGAACTATCTGTTTAGGATAGCGTTGAACGCGACGTCGAAACTCCTGCGGGCGTTAGACAAAGACGACGGCATATGCGAAAAGATGACGGAGAAATTAAAGCGGAAGAGCTACGAAGTCAAGGCGTATAAGCAGATAGCGGCGCTCGGCGTATGGGCGGGAGAAAAGACGGAACATAACTATCGACTGATCACCGAAGGTGGGGCGGCTGGAGTTTCTACGTTTATGAGCTATCCTATTTTGTCTGCGGTGGCGGAGTACGGAGAGTATGATAAAGCGTTTGCCATACTGAAAGAATACTACGGCGGAATGCTGGAAATGGGAGCAACGACGTTTTGGGAAGACTTCGACCTTTCCTGGACGAAAAACGCGTCGAGGATAGACGGATTCCCTAAACCCGGCGAAAAGGATATCCACGGCGATTACGGGGCGTTTTGTTATACGGGGTTCCGCCACAGTTTGTGCCACGGCTGGGCATCGGGTGTGATAGCGTATTTAACAGAAACCGTATTGGGGATAAACCCCACGGGAATCGGCGGACAGCGCATAAAGATAGAGCCGCATCTTTCCGGGTTGAAACACGTGAAGGGAAGCTATCCCTGCGGTAACGGAGTGCTTGAAGTGGAGTATATGGTAAACGAAAAAGGCGAAATCGAAAGCCGTATCATTGCGCCCGTGGGAATAGAGCTCGTAAAATAATCGCTTTGGATTTAATATCGGGAGTAGAACAGAGGAGAATTCCCAAGGTTCAATTTTGTAAGGACAACACACAAAGGGATAACAAACGAGGGAGGAAATGAAAAAAATGCGTTGGAGAAACGACCGCATATCGCTGCTGATCAAAAGCAGCGACAGCAAATAAAGCAAAAAGCGGCGCAAGGAAAATAAAAAATATATAGTAGTACATAAGGCACTTGTAAAGCGACGTAAGAGCTCGCTTGACAAGTGCCTTTTTCGTTATGCTTGCGAAAAATATAGATTTAAGCCAATACGAGCGCCTCCTGTTCGGATTTTGAAAAATTCAAATTTCAAAATTCGAAACAGGAGGACATAAAAATGGCATATAAACCGAAAAAGGTTTTTATAAAAGAAAAAGACGGTTATGTAGAAATCACGTATGAAGAATTTTGCAGAAAAGAAAATAGTGAGTTTAAGGACAAGCTGTTTATTTCGTTGTATGGAACGCTGATGGAGGTGGAAGAAGATTATTATAAACAATTTTACCGAGAGAAGCGGCGAGAGAAGTACATGCAAGAGAGGTCGGCTGCAAAAGGCGATGTTCATTATAACGCATTGGATACGGACGACTTCAACGGAGAAGATATCCTGATATCGGCTGAAGCAGACGTATGCGAGCAGGTAACGGACAAGCTCATGGCTGAATATATACGCAACCTGACATCGCTTTTGCCATCGGAAGAGAAGAAGCTTATCGAAGCATTGTTTTTCGAGGGTAAGACGGAACGCGAATATGCAAAAGAAAAAGGAATTTATCATAATGCTGTACATAAGAAAAAAATACGAATTCTCGAAAAACTCAAAAAAATTTTAGAAAATTAAAATTTAGGGTGTGCAACCCCCTCACTGGATCGGCAGAGAAAGTGAGGGGGCTTTCTCTTTAAGTCACCGAAAGTACAAAAACAATTAAATATCAACGCACCTTTTACATTCCTTCCGTTGTCCGAGAGGATGAGCCAAGCGAACGGGAAGCCGACAGGCATCCCTGATTCAGACGCAGAGACGCAATTCGCTGCGGAGGCGATGACAAACGGCAGGTACAATGATACTTATGTCCAGTCTCAGGTCGAGCGTAGAAACGGAAACAGAGCCGTGAGCCGTCGCAACCGAAGAGGGCATCTGTGTGAGAACCACACGGGGCGAAAGTTCCATGAGTCCAAAGGCATGGACGGAAGGTGTGTTCCCATTGTCTGGGGAAATCGAGGATAAATACAGACAGAAAAAGAAACGATTGATACAAGAAAAAATACGAGGCGGTCGTTTGCACCAAAAGCATCCGACCGTCTTTTTACTTAACGGGAGACAGAGATGATAGAAATCAGAAGGACCGAAATTTATTATGCGGATTTAAATCCGGTAAAAGGCAGCGAGCAGGGCGGGTTACGCCCTGTGCTCATATTGCAAAATGATATCGGAAACAAGCATAGCCCGACGACAATCGTAGCGGCAATCACCAGCCGACATTCGAAAGCCAAGATGCCGACGCATGTAAAGATATTTGCGGAAGGCTTACCCCAAGACAGCATCGTCTTACTCGAACAGATCCGGACGATAGATAAAACCCGGCTGACGGAATACGTTTGCCGTGTAAATAGGAAAACGATGGGGAAAATTAATCGTGCAATCAAAGTTAGTTTAGGAATCATAAACTTGTCATGAATGAACAATATAGATAAAGTGATCTGTGAAAACTCCAAATATGGTAGTAATTTTATAAACGAACTTTCACAGCACTTAAAAATAGAATTTCTCGGAAACGAGGGGTATTCTCCGAGAAATCTTGCAAGAATGCGTAAATTTTACGCTACTTATAATGGATTTATCAAATTTGCCAACAGCATTGGCAAATTTGCCGTGGTCATTTAATTGTTTGCTTATTGATAAAGTGGAGAAGATAGATAAAAGGGTTTGGTATGCGGAAAAGTGCATAGAAAACGGCTGGTCGCGTGTTGTACTCGAAAATCAGATAGATTTACAATTATATGAAAGACAAGAAATTATTTACCTACGGAAGAAAAACTGAATAAGTATTTGAAATAAAAAGAGAAGCATATAGGAAAAAGTAAGACAGGAAGCCGCAAGACTCAAATTGAAAGTGGCTTTTTTCGTATAGAAAAGTTGTGAACAAAATATTTGTATATCAGACAAACGAGATCGGGAGGGACTATTGAATGAACGATGTTAAAAATACTGCTTTTTTCTACGGTGTAAATATGTTGCGGAAGCTGTTAAAAATGGAGCTGATTACAGAAGAGGAATATAAGCGAATCGTGAAAATACAAAAGGAATATTACGAGGTAACAATTATATTATAACATAGCGGCACTGTTAGAATAAGTCGCGAAAATGCAGATAAATACTTTGTGCTTTTGTATTTTCACTTCTATAATAAGATAAAAGAAACAGGCAATTTGTCTAAATTAGATAGCGAATCCGCGCGTTTTTTGTGTAAAAGGTAGAAATCTGAAAGGAAATGAAAAAGATAGCGAAAAACGCTGGATAGTCTTGAACTCATGTGGTATTGTTAGTATGACCGAAAGGTAAAAAAGCACGCAAGGGAAACCTTGGAAAGGAGGAAAGATGCAAATCACGGAAATAACCCCGAAGCGAGCGACGCAGGAAACAGAGCGTCTTGCCGCATACTGTAGAGTATCAAGCAATTCAACGGATCAATTGCATTCTTTCGCGGCACAGATACGATACTACAGCGATTATGTGAGAAAGAACCCGAAATACGAGCTTGTAGATATCTATGCGGACGAAGAAATAATTTATGGGGAACAATAATTAAAAAATTTAAGAATCCGAAGCGATTTTTTCACTGAAAATAAAACTGAATTGTGACGTCAAATCTAAAAACGATTGAAAAAGATCGTTATTTATGCTATACTATAAAAAACGGTTGTCGGGAGGAGAGGCGATAGATATTCGGTTGAATGGTCATGAACCCGACGACGGCTCCGATCGTGGCATGCGGGCAAGATTTGTATTACTCTTGTCGGCATACTGCGAAATAAGGAATTGTTTGCTGTAGGAAGAAGCGAACGGGATTTAAATTAAAAGTCAAATCCGGCGTCGGCAGAATATCTGAGAGAGGAATTATGAACGGAGTAAGAGCAAAAAAAAGGAAATTGTCGTTGGTTACCGTTTTTGCTTTGATAGAAATAATAATCATTTTTCTGTTCGGTCTACTGATATCGGTAAATCTATTCGTATCGAACAGAACGGCAAAAAACAGGACGAGACAGATCGTGGAAGACAGTTATGTCGCGTTAACGGAGAACCTTGAAAACGATATCAAAAATATATCGCGCGCGGGATTTTCGCTGATGAAAAGCGAAACCGTTGTTCGCCTTAAAGCCTATTATTACGATAAAATATCGGGCGATTCCTACGCGCGTAATACCGCGATTAACAGAACGATGGAAGATCTTGTGTCGTTGACGACCTATTACGATGTAATCGATTCGTGCGCGTTATGGATTGCTCCCGACGGGGAATTATCGTATAACACGCTATATACTTTTGTCAGCGACGATTATCGTAAGCAGTTGCTTGATAAGGTTATAAAAGAGCATCGCTATTCGCCTACCTACGAAGGCAATCTCAGAAATAACGGCGAAATATTGATCACGCTGTCACTTTCCGAGCAGGACAATTCCGTATTGGCGGTATTGCTTGACGGAGATCATATCGCAAAAAACTTAGCTCTTACGGCATTTCCGAAAGTGCAGACGAAACCTTATGCGGAAGATGATTCTTTATTGATAATCTGTTCGGACGAAGACGTTGTGCCGGGAACTGTTTTATCGGAAGAAGAAACGGACAAACCGATACTCAGAAAAGGAAGGATCGTTTACTATACAAAGCTGATGAATATACTTCCGTTATACGTAAGTTTCGACGCCGCGTCTGCAGATCCCGCTTTAAGCACGTTTACAATATATTTCATCGTTGCATGTGTATTGCTATGTTTTGTGGCTTTTGCCTTATTTTTAATGTTCCGGCATTTTTTCAGCCGCCCGTATTCACGCTTGCTCGGCGCGATGCGGCTGGTGAGCGACGGAGATTTCGACGTCCGCATAGAGGATAACATTACGTCCGATTTTCAGAATATATACGACGGATTCAATTATATGACTTCTTCGATATCGAGTTATATCGAAGAAAATTACAGGCAGAAGTCGATGCGCGTCGAAAGCGAGTTCAAGGCGTTGCAAGCGCAGATAAACCCTCATTTTTTATACAATTGTTTTGCGAATATCCGCAGTCTTTGCAAAATGGGCGATATAGAGAGCGTGGAGCGCATGACCGGCGGATTGTCGAAATTGTTCCTGTATATTACGCGCAATGCCGAGCCGATCGTAAAACTGCGCGACGAAGCCGACAATATGCGCGATTATCTCGAAATACAAAGAATACGTTTCAACGAGCGGGTAGATTTGCAAATCGATTCTCCGCCGGAAGCGTTTCGTGAAATGCCTATTCCGAAGTTATGCATGCAACCCATCGCCGAAAACGCTTATAAATATGCATTTGCGAATAAAGAAGACGGCGGGGTATTCCGAGTGCGTTATTTTGCGGAAGGAAACAATCTGAGAATAGAATTCGACGATAACGGAGATATCGGCGATTCGCAGATCGAAGAGTTATCCGAAAAACTTGTCAGTCCCGAAGAAACGTCCGGATTGGTTAACGTAAGTAGAAGATTACTGCATTATGCCGGCGGGCGCGGCGAGTTGTTTGTGAAGCGCAGCGATCTCGGGGGATTGAAAGTGACGATTTATCTGTGTTCTCAACGGGAGGATTGAAAAGTGACGATATTGGTGGTTGATGATGAGAGAAATATAGCCGATTCGATAGCCGGCACTTTGATTGCCGAATTAAACACGGATGCCGAAGTGCACGTTTGCTACGGATCGCAGCAGGCAAAAGATTTTTCCGCAACGCATTATATAGATGTAATCGTGTGCGATATCGATATGCCGAAATGCAACGGGATATCGCTATGCAGATCGCTTTTGGCATCGTATCCCGATCTGAAAATTATTTTTCTCACCGGGTACAGCGATTTTTCCTATGCGTATGAGGCGTTGAAGTTTCCGGAGGCGTCTTACGTGTTGAAATTAGAGGATGACGCCGTTTTACTTAATGCGGTTCGCGAAAAAATCGGCGAGGCGGAGAAACAAAGACGGAGAGAATCGGAATTGGCTTTTCAGGTACGGCTGAACGATGAATTATCGGCGGAAGTCAACGGTATGAAGTTGTGGCGTTCCATAGAAGAAAACGGCGAAGAATATTCCGGACGGTTGTTTTTGTTTATGATCTTCTCGGAACCTAAGACGGATATGGCGAACGTTCTCCGCAACACGTTCGGAAAAGACGTATCGGCGTTTTGTAAAGAAAACGGGTGGTTTGCGGCGATTCCCGTTCCCGAAAATGTTAACGTGGTGATCGAACGAGCCAAAAGACTGCAACAAGATATTTTCGAGCGGGACGGTAACTATTCCGTTTTTGCCGTAGATCTGCCGCGCGGCGAGAGAGACGGAATACGATATTCCCGTTTAGAAAGGTTATGCGACGGAAATAAGGACGGATGCCGTTTTATCGGCGACGGGCAGGAAGCGAAAAACGTTTCGGAAGATTGCGGCGACGAAATTATCGGGTCGGTTAAAAAGTATATAGATACGCATCTCGGCGACGAACTTTCGCTGACGACTTTGGCTTCGGCCGTATATTATAATCCCGCGTATTTATCGCGCAAGTTCAAGGCTGTCGTCGGCGAAAATTTACATTCGTATATTCTCGGTCAGCGAATGAGGTTTGCGGAAAGATTGCTTGTAGAAACGGATGATTTTGTGTCGAATATCGCCAAAAAATGCGGTTTTGCAAACCCTGCGCAATTCGGGATTGCCTTTGCGAAATTGCACGGCTGCGCGCCGATGACTTATCGGCGGAAAAACACTTAGTGCATATAAAATGAAATAAAGATGATTTTTTCGGCTTTTCTCGTGAAAAGCCTTTTTTTTGTTTAAAATGGTAAAAAAAACAAAAGAATGTAAAAAAACAGGATATTGAATCCGAAGTGTTTTCGTGATATAATTAACTCAAAGAAAATAATCGGCGGAGGAAGATTATGAGTAAAAAAAATTTAAAATTCGTCAGTTTTATTCTGGCGGCATTATGCGCGATCGGCTTTTGCTCCTGCGGCAGAAACGGCGGGAACGCGGGGCCGGATTATGACGATCCCACCCGCAATCCGTTCGGAAAGTACGAAACTACGGTCAAGATTACGGGCGTAATGGAGTATCAGGCACACAACGACAGCCGCGTGCCTCAGAGTGTAACTCCCGATAACCAGCAGTTCATCAAGCTGATGAAAGAAAGGTTGAATCTGGAGTTTTCCTATTTGTGGAAAGTTCCGCCTACGCAATACAGCGAAAAACTGAGTCTTTCCATGTTGTCGAACGAACTGCCCGATATTTTTAAGGTCACGGCAAGCGATTATGCCTCGCTGAAAAAGGCGGGTATGCTGAAAAATCTTTCCACGGCATACGAATATGCTTCCGACGACGTAAAGACGTTTTTGAATCGCGATCCCGATGTTATCAAAAGGCTTACCGACGCCGACGGCGGAATTTATGCCGTGCCTCAGTATTCCGACAATCGCCGCGGCGTTCCCGTGATGTATATCCGTCAGGATTGGCTGAACGAACTTAAACTCTCCGTTCCCGAAACTCCGGAAGAATTGTACGAAGTGTTGAAGGCGTTCAAACAAAAGAAAGGGGCAACGTGCGGACTTGCGATGAGCAATGCTATTTCGGGTTCATATTTTTCGATCGACAGATATATGAATGTGTTCGGGTCAAGTCCTTATGCATGGCTTTTGGGTAGCGACGGGAAATTGCACGCGGACGAAGTATCCGAAAACAGCAAGACTGCATTGAAATGGCTGAACAAACTTTATAACGAAGGCATTTTAACGAAAGATGTTGCCGCGGCTACGGTAGACGCCGTGCAGGCGGACGTTCTCGGCGATAAGTGCGGCGTTGTGATCGGTCCGTGGTGGCAATTCGAATATCCTCTCGGTACGGCAATCGGAAACGACGCCGACTGGGTTGCCGCAAAAATGCCTCTTGCCGAAGGCAAAAACGTAGTAATAGATCGTCAGCAGGTGGAGTTTTACTACGTCGTGAACAAAAAGTGCAGAAACCCTGAAGCTTTGTTCAAGATGATCAACATGTATATCGCTCTCGACGGTACGCCGGAAGCGGCGCCGGAAAACGGTTACGTATGGAGTTGGTGCCCTACGCAATTTTATGATCCGTATGATATCAACGAACAATATGTAAATATTAACAAGCAGTTGGAAATCGACCCGAAAGCGGAGGGCGAAGCGCCCGAAACCTGGACGGCGCACATGAAAAAACTGTGGAACGCTTATCCGGAATATCTTGTGTGGAAAGCGGATCATTACGCTACGAAGTATCAGGAAAACATGTTTGCGAACATTATGACCCGCGTGAATAAAGACGGGGCATGGGCGCAGATTCTGAAGATCTACGATGATGAAAAACGTGTATCTTATGATGAATTTTACGGAATTTCGACGCCTGCCATGTCAAGCAAAGGCGCGTTGATGGCTCAGGAAGTTTCGGAATACTATCTGAAAGCGATTATGGGCGAGAAAAATATCGACGACACCTGGGATTCGTTTGTTTCATCGTGGAAAAAAATCGGCGGAGACGAAGTCGCCGCGGAAGTGAACGCATGGTATGCCGAACAGGCGAAATAAATATGAAAGCAAATATATTACAACATAGTACCTCGTCTAAATTCGGGCGATTCGTAAAAAAACAATGGGTGTGGTGGCTGATGCTGCTGCCTGGCGTTGTTCTCACGGTGGTTTTTAAATACGGCTCTATGTTCGGCATCGTGATGGCGTTTCAGAAATTCGATATTTTTAAAGGAACGTTTTTCGGTCAGGAATGGGCAAGCAATCACGGATTCGGAAACTTTATTTATCTTTTTAAAATGGAAAAATTCTGGAACTCGGTGCGTAATACGTTACTGATTTCCGGGATAAAGATAGCTCTCGGAATCATTGTGCCGTTGTTGTTGGCGATTTTAATCAACGAAGTAAGTAAAAAATGGTTTTCGCGGTTTGTTCAGACAATGTATTTCTTGCCGTTCTTTCTCAGCTGGATCATTTTAGGCAGTATTCTGCTTGAAATGTTCGCTTACGGCGGCATTGTGAATACTATGTTGGAGAAATTGTTCGGAACGAGAATTATGTTTTTTCTCGACAACGGTTGGTTTCGGACGCTGGTGATTTTATCGGACGTATGGAAAGGCATGGGTTACAATATGGTAATCTTTCTTGCCGCCATTATGGGAGTGGACGAGACTTTGTACGAGGCGACCGAAATCGACGGCGGCGGCAGATTCCGACAGATTATTAACGTTATGCTTCCGAGCATCGCTCCCGTTGTGGCAATGGTCATGACTTTATCGATCGGCGGAATACTGAACGGCGGGTTCGATCAGGTATTGGTGCTTTATAACCCGATGGTTTACGAAGGCGGAGATATTATAGATACGTTTGTATATCGGCTCGGCATGTTCGGTAATCGTCAGGTAGACGTTGCAAGCGCCGTAAACCTCGCAAAGGCTGTCGTAACTCTCGTGCTTATGGGCGGAACGTATTATTTTGCCTACAAAAAGTTTGATTACAGATTGTTCTGAGGTGGCGTGAGATGAAAATCAAAAAAAGTAAAGGAAGAATCGCTTTCGAAATTATAAACTATACGGTGCTTACCTTATTGGCGTTGATTTGTATTCTTCCGTTCATTCATCTTCTCGCGATGTCGTTTTCATCCGATGAATTTACAAGCAAAGGCGTGGTGTTTCTTCTGCCGAAAGGGTTCACATTGCAGGCTTACAAGTACCTTCTGCAGAAAAATGAATTCTTTACGTCGCTCGCGATCAGTGTGATGAGAGTGATATTCGGTACGTCGGCTTCGCTTATCGTAGTGGTGCTTACGGCATATCCGCTGTCGAAAACGGACGGAAGATTCAAAGGAAGAACCGGATTTACGTGGTTTTTTCTGGTTACCATGTTTTTGAGCGGCGGATTGTTTGCTACGTATTTCCTGTATAAACAACTCGGATTGCTGAACAGTTTTTTGATTTACGTTTTGCCGGGGGCATGCGACGTCTGGTTTGTGCTGATGCTGATGAATTTTTTCAGAGGCATTCCGCGAGATATCGAAGAGGCGGCTTTATTAGACAGAGCGGGGCAATTTACCATTTTGTTTAAAATATATATTCCGCTTTCTATGCCTTCAATCGCTACAATTGTTTTATTTACGGCGGTGGGGCAATGGAACAGTTGGTTTGACGGAATCATGTTTATGAACGATCCTTCTTTGTATCCGTTGCAGTCTTATTTGTATACGATGATCGTTTCAAGCGATCCTACGAAGCAATCGGGATTTACGCTTACGCCCGAACAGTTGGAAGCCTTGAAAAATATCGGAGGAAAAAATTTGCAGGCGGCGCAGATATTCCTGGGAGTATTGCCGATCGCGCTCGTATTCCCGTTTTTGCAGCGTTATTTCGTAAAAGGGATTACTGTGGGAAGTGTAAAGGGGTAAACATGAAAATAACCAAATTTGTAGCGGCGGCGTTATCGTTGATTCTTGTAGGTTCCGTATGTTCCTGCTCACCGAAAAACGAAGCGGACGCAAAAGTTTTGCTTTGTTATGCGGGCGATAGCAACGACGAATTCGGCGGCGGCGTATATGCTGCCGCCAAAGACGAGGCAAAATGCGGATTCAAAACGCTTGAACTCGGAAAAAACGCAGATAATTATCGCCGTGCGGTGGAGGAAGAAATAGCAAAGGGTGGAATCGAAACGGTTGCCATCGTGGGGAGAGACGCATATAACGGGTTGTCCGGTTATGTGAAAAGTTTCAAAGGAATGAATTTTATCGTTTTGGACGCGGCTCTTCGCGAAGTCAGAGAGAACGTGTGCGCGTTGGAATTTCAACCCGAGGAATACGGATATCTCGGCGGACGGGCGATTGCGGAAAGCGGCGCAAAAAAAGCGGGATATGTTTCCGTATATGAAAACGGTTTCGATAATCGTGTGTTGTACGGCTTTTTGCAAGGCGTCGGCAACGCTTCGGTAAGCGTAAAGTACATCGAAGAGCAAACGAACGTGGTAAAAGCCGAAGATTATGCTTCTTCGGCATATCAGAACGGAGTAACGGCGATTTTCGATACAAGCGGGCGGAGCGCGCTCGGCAGTATGGACGCGGCAAAGAAAAACGGCGGAACGATATATTTCGGCGGTGTAAATCTGAAAAAAGCGGCGAAAGAATCAAAAGACGACGCCACGTTGGAAACGGTTCGCGGCGGAATCGAAAAAAACTACGTCGAGGCGATGAATACGATACGCGATATGGCGAAAAACGGATTCGAAACCGGAACGACGAAATATCTTTCGGCAAAAGACGATGCTTTCATTTGCGACTTGTCCGCAGAAAACGTCAAGTATTTATCGGATAATCCGCAGGATTTCGAGCGGTTAAGCGATGAAAAAATCGCTAAGGACGACTCGGCATACACGCCGAAACATTCCGTAGACAGCGCGTATCACGAAGCCGTACCGTCCTGCGCCGATACCAACGACTGGAAATATCACCCGAGGGCGGGTTCCGGTAACGGCAACAAACCGCTCGGCTGGAAGGGCGTGGGAATCTGGTCTACGATATATCTTCAGAACGGACAAAATCCCGTTTCCAATACGGGTATCGAATTTCAGAACATGAAAATATGGGCGTATACGAAATCTTCCGGTTGGGTTTTGCTTGAACATGCCAATCCGAAAGGATCGTTTTACGATGAAAACTTCGGAAACGACGCGCATAAAAACTTTCTGTCAAACAGTATCAATTATGCCGAAGAAAAACGTACCAGAATCAAACTCGATTATGCTACGCTCGGTTATAACTATCACCCGTTCGGAAGTCAGATCGATCTGGTTGAGATGGGACTTCTTAACGCGGACGGCAGCGTAAAAAACAACGAAACGTTGTATATTTTGTCTGAGATGGATATAAGACTGTGCGTATGGGACGCGTCGCAACCTTCCGATATCGACGAAGCGAAATACGTAGCGAATATCGGAGCGGACTGGTGGCGTGAAAAGGGTTTGCAGTGGACGCCCGACTGGAACAGCAATAAAGACGTTTGCGTCGGACAATTCCGCACGATCACGAAAGACTGGAAACGTTTGTACATGACGAATGTTCCGTCTGCAATCTATGAGGAGATCTTTAAAGATTTTCCGTTTAATCAATGAGGCCTTAATTAAATATATATATTTGGAGGAAAACCAAGATGAACAAAAAAGGCAAATTTTTAGCGCTCGCAATGACGCTCACACTATCGGTAACGTCGGTCTTTGCTGTCGGATGCAGAGGACACAAGAAGATTCCGGGAACTTCTTCATCGATCACGCTCGATAAAGAGAACCTTAGCCTGGATGCGGGCAGAAGCGAAAAACTTTCGGCAAGCAGTGCCGAAGTGGACTGGAAAACAAGTGATCCGGGCGTGGCTACCGTAGACGAAAACGGTAACGTAACGGGTGTAAACGAAGGTACGTGCAAGATAACCGCGTCTACGAAAGACGGGAAATTTGAAAGCGAATGCGTCGTTGTGGTTTCCGGTTATCGTCTCAGCAAAAACGTCGTGTCCGGAATCAACAAAATCGAGAACAACACTTATAACGGAGAAATCAATTACGCCGTGAACGGCAGCGATGACAATGCGTTTGTGGTATCTTACGACAGAAGCAAAATGACGAACGCCTGGACAAGCCTTGTCCTTTGGTATGACACAGCCATGGCGGCAACGAGTTTCGAGCTCGATTTCGAAGTTACGAAAGGAAGTTTGCCCGTCATACAGTTTGAATTCGGCGGCGAAAGCAGTTTCAAACAGTATCAGCGTTATGCTGTCCGCCCCGGGAAAAATTCGGTTCGTCTGAATACAACCGACGTGGACCTCGACGGAGAAGGAAGCTATAAAGCCGTATACCTCGAATTGAATAATCCTTGTCCGTTGGAAGGCACGACCGACAAAACGAAAGGTGAAACCGAAATTAAGTTCACTAAGATTGCCATGGTAGCGGGTGAAAAACAGGCTCCCGAAGCGCCCGGTTACGCCGAAGTGAAAGACGGCGTCGTTTATTGGGAACGTGTTTTTGCGGCTTCGGCATACGAATTGGAAGTGGACGGAAACACAATTGACGACCTTATGCAACGCACGCGTCCTTCGGGCGACGCTCCGATGATGTGCCGCGCGTATAAACCCACGGAAGAAAAAGCGTTTGCCGTAGGTACGCATCTCGCAAAGATTCGCAGTAAAAACAGCGCGGGCGTTTCCGAATGGAAAGAGTTTACGTTCACCGTTGCGGCGCCTTCGCAGGAAGTTGCGGCTACCTTCCGCGGGATAACGGGGCATGGCAATAACGAATATAATGACCCGAAAGATTTTTATACCGCAACGATAAATAAGGACAATTCCGTAAAAGTCGGATTTACCGCCGCGGATAGCAACAAGTGGAGTACATATGTCTTTAAATTCGATACCGCTACCATAGAAGCAACCAAGTTGCACATTAAGGTGCGCCTTGTCGGCGGAAATCTTAAACAAGTGCGGTTTCAGATAGACAAATGGGATTCCGAGACTTCGTCTTCCAAAACGGTTTACGGTGAAGATCTCGTGTTTGACGATAAAGGAGAAGCCGAATTGACGATAGACGTCGAAAGCGAAAAACTTGCCGCTTCCACCGGTTCGGTCATGCTTTTCCTGAATAAATACGCTACTGCGGGAGAAAAGATCGAAATCGAAATAATAGACGTTTCGCTTTTCTGAAAGAATTGATGACGGCGGCGGGCTTAACGATATGCTAAGTCCGCCGTTTTTCGGGAGATACTATGACGGTTCGTGAATATATTCGCAATAGTTGGGAAAAAAGTTTAAGAAAAAAAGGACACCGTGCCGACGGAATTCCGTTGCCGTATCCTTATAATTCGCCTTGTGCGGAAGGAATTTTCGACGAGTTTTATTATTGGGATACTTGTTTTATCAATAAAGGGCTGATAGCCGACGGAAAAATCGAAGACGCGCTCCGTAATGCTCTCGATATGGCGTTCTTGATACAAAAGTACGGGTATATGCCCAACGCCGCGGTGACGGGTATGCTCAATCGCACGCAGCCGCCCGTTTTCGGCATTATGGTCTGCGATCTGCTTCCATTTATCGACGGCGAAAACGCCGCGATTCTTTTGTCCGCTATGGAACGAGAATACGATTACTGGATGAGAGAACGCGTATTACCCGGCGGATTGAATCATTACGGCAATTCCGCAGACGCAAAGACAAAAATATTTATGGCTGACGAAGCCGAAGTCAGATTGAAACGTAAATTCGAAAACGCCGACAGAGAAACGATAGGAAATAATATTCTTGCCGAATGCGAATCGGGGTGGGATTTTTCACCGAGATTCGATTTCCGTTGCAGCGAATTTGCCGCCGTCGATCTTAACAGCTTGTTATACCGTTACGAAACGACGCTTGCGAAATTCGGCGAAAAGGAAAAACGTTTCGGGTATATCGCCGCATCCGAAAAACGGAAAGAAATGATGTATCGTTTTTGTTTCGACGGGCAAAAACTTACCGACGCCGTTCCCGGAGGACAATTCGGTTGCGTTACGTCCGTTGCCGACATGCTTCCGTTCTGGGCGGGGATAAGTAACGATAAAGACGTTTTATTGCGCATTCTGAAAAAATTGGAATATCCTTATGGTATTGCGGCATGCGAAAAAACGGATGAGGATTTTGCAGGGCAGTGGGGATATCCGAACATGTGGGCTCCGCTTGTATGGTTTGCGTTTTACGCGCTCAAAGCGGTCGGCGCGCCCGAAGAAGCCGAACGGATAGGGAAGAAATATCTTTTAACCGTGGAAGATTGCTTTGCAAATACGGGAAAGTTATGGGAAAAATACGATGCGGTAAAGGGCGGAAAAGCCACGGCGAACGAGTATACGGAAACGGAAATGTTAGGCTGGACGGCGGGAGTTTATAACGATATTTATGAAGAAATCAATCAATGAAAAAATAATTGCGGTAACGGGGCGGGACAATTGGTCTACGGCGGAAGTATGCGGACTTCCGTCGCTCAGAGTTTCCGACGGCCCTCACGGGTTGCGTTTTGTAACCGAAGAGAAAGACGGCGAGCAGATCGCCGCGGAATCGGTTTGTTATCCTACGCTTTCCGCGCTCGGCAATTCTTTCGACGAGTCGCTTGTATACACCGTAGGGCAGGCTATCGCCGAAGATTGCATAAAACATGACGTTGCGATCATTTTAGGCCCCGGCGTGAATCTTAAACGCACGCCGCTTTGCGGACGAAATTTCGAATATTTTTCCGAGGACGGAGTTCTTGCGGGAAAACTTGCCGCCGCCTATATCGAAGGCGTTCAAAGCAAAGGGGTAGGTACGTCGCTGAAACATTTCGCCGCAAACAATCGCGAATACGATCGTTTTTTTCAGAGCAGCGAAATGGACGAGAGAACTTTGCGCGAAACGTATTGCCGCGCGTTTGAAATCGCGTTGAAAGCAAAGCCCTGGACGGTGATGTGCAGTTATAATCCCGTAAACGGCGTTTACGCTTCCGAAAACAAGCACCTTTTAAACGATATTCTTCGCAAAGAATTCGGTTTTGACGGGGTTGTCGTTTCCGATTGGGGCGCGGTAAAACATCGCGCGAAGTCGCTTAAAGCGGGCATCGATCTTGCGATGCCGTATAGCGCCGATTACGGGAAACAACTTGCCGATTGGTATGAAAAAGGATTGATCGACGAAGGAGACCTCGACAGAAGCGTCGGAAGACTTCGCGAACTTGCGGAAAAATATCGTTCTGCGGTTTCCCGGAGAAGAGTTACGATGACGGAGGAACAAAAGCATGAACTTGCGGTTCGCGCCGCCGAGGAAAGCGCCGTACTTCTGAAAAACGACGACGATATCCTGCCCGTATGCAAGGATAAGAAAATCGCCGTGATCGGCGGTTTTGCAGAAAATCCCGAATTTCAGGGCGGCGGATCGTCAAGGGTAAACGCCAAGGTCTCTCAATCGTTATGCGATTGTCTGAAAAATCTCGGTTTTAACGTGGATTTTGCCTTAGGCTATATGATCAGATATAACATTCTCACGCCTTTCGGAATACGTTACGCCGTGGAAACGGCGGCAAAAAACGATTGCGCCGTGGTGTGCGTAGGGAATACGTGGCTTACGGAGAAAGAGGAAACCGATCGTTTTTCGTTGAAACTGAATTCTGCGGCGGAAGATCTTATTCTCGACGTCGCGCAGGTTAATCCGAACGTGATTGTGGTTATTTACGCAGGTTCCGCCGTCGACGTTTCCGCGTTCGAAGGAAAGGTAAAAGCAATACTTTATATGGGGTATTGCGGCGAGGGCGCAAACGAAGCGGCGGCCGATCTGATTTCGGGGAGGGTTTCGCCGTGCGGAAAACTTGCCGAAACTTTCCCGAAAAGCCTTGAAGATACGGCTACGGCGGATCGGCGCGGCAACGGCTATTCAGAAAGATATCCGGAGGGTGTTCTCGTCGGATATAAGTATTACGAATATAGCGGGATTGCGCCTGCCTATCCGTTCGGCTACGGCCTGTCGTATACGGCGTTTCAATACGGAGATTTGAACGTGAAAAAACTCGGCGAGACTGATTATTACGTCTCTTTTTCCGTAAAAAACGTCGGTCGGCATGTGGCTTCGGAAATCGTGCAGGTATATATTGCCGACGACGCGAGTATGGTAACGCGTCCGAGAAAAGAACTCGTCGCTTTCGGGAAAAAACGTCTCGAAGTCGGCGAAACGTGTACGTTCGGGTTCAATCTTACCGAAAGAGATTTTGCCTATTTCAGCCCCGTTTTAAATGAATTTTATGTGGAAAACGGAACTTTTACGATATTGATCGGCGCAAGCAGCGCGGATATCAGGTTACAGGAAAAAGTGGAAATAAAATTGCCTGACGAGAAGCAGTTTTCACAGTATTGAGGAAGAATATGAAACTAACAATCGATTATCTCGAAGAAGAACGTTTTTTCGGCGGAACGGTCAACGACGGCATTTTTATGCCGTATTCCGCAGGATTTTCGCGCGACCTGCGCGTGTGGCACGCAGGAAATCAGGCGTCCTCGTTTTTATTGTCGGACAGAGGAAGAACGATATATTCGGATAAACCTTTTAAATATGAGTTCTTTTCCGACCATATGGAAGTCGAAGGGGAGGATATCTTTGTGGAACGCAACGGCGACACGCTGAAAAGCGCATACACGTCGATGTGTAAAAAATTCGCTCCTGCGGGGAAGAATACGATTCCTCCCGAGATCATGTTTTCGAGTCCGCAATATAATACGTGGATAGAAATGGAATGGGATTGCACGCAGGATAAAGTGCTTGAATATGCCGATCGGATACTTTCACACGGTTATCCGGCAGGAGTTTTAATGATCGACGATTGCTGGTGTCGGGCATACGGAGACTGGAATTTCAACGCCGCGTCCTTTCCCGATCCGAAAGCAATGATTGATAAATTGCATCGATCGGGTTTTAAGGTCATGCTGTGGTGTTGCCCGTTCGTCAGCCCCGACACGGCTGTTTTCCGCGAACTGGAAAAACTCGGCGCGCTCGTAAAAAAATCGGACGGAACAACCGCGATTTCTCATTGGTGGAACGGATACAGCGCGGTGCTTGACCTGACGAATCCGACGGCAACGGCGTGGTTTGAAAAGCAAGCTTCCGCTTTGATGGACAATTTCGGTATAGACGGTTTTAAATTCGACGCCGCAGACCCCGAATATTATGACGACGATTTTGTGTTTTCCGATGGTTCGGAGCGTTCGACGCAGGCGAAAATATGGGCAGAAATCGGCGCGAAATATTCGTTTAACGAATTGCGCGCCGGGTTTAACGCGGGGTGGCTTCCCGTTGTCAATCGTCTTCGGGATAAAAATCATTCCTGGGATAACGACGGGTTGAACACTTTGATTCCAGACGGGATCGCGATGGGTTTATGCGGTTATCAATATCTTTGCCCCGATATGATCGGCGGCGGAATGGTTCCGGATTTTCATCGCGACGGATTTGTTTTCGACGAAGAATTGTTCGTGCGTTATTGTCAGGTGGCGGCAATGTTCCCCATGATGCAGTTTTCGCGTGCGCCGTGGAAAGTTTTATCCGAAAACAATCAGAAAATTTGTCTCGATGCGGTCGGGTTGCACAGCGATCTTGCGGAGTATATCATACAGACGGCAAAGCGTTGCGCCGCTTCCGGCGAGCCTATGATAAGAAATCTCGAATATGCTTATCCTCATAGCGGTTATGCTACGGTGAACGACGAATTTTTGCTTGGTGAAGATATTCTTGTCGCTCCGCAGTTGAAAAAAGGCATGAGTACGAGGCAGGTGGTTATTCCCGACGGAATATGGGAAGACGCGGCGGGAAAAAAATACCGTAAAGGCATCTATTCGATCGATACGCCGATAACGGTAATTCCCGTATTCAAAAGAATCGGCAAATAAAGTTAAGCGCAGACAGAAATACGCACGGTTTTTAATGAAAAATCGCTGAAAACTTGCCTGAAAACGATATTGCAATAGTTGATTATCGCAATAGCGAGGAACGTATTTGGCTTGCCAAATACCGACTTAATAAGTCGCCTCGTTAGGGAAAAGATTTCCCTAAGACCCTTTTGAAAATAACGAACGAAAAACATAAAATCAGTTTGCAAAACGGAGAATTTTTCAGGAATATAATAAAAAGCAATTAAATAGAATGATTGACCATCATAGGACAAAAAAGTTGTCAGATACGGTTAAAGTCGTTGAAGCGTAAAATGTTTCGGCGGCTTTTTTATACCCGAAAATCAGAACGAGGAGGAGCAATAATGGCATGTTACAATTTTTATCGCCCGCCGTAAAACGGAATTTATAGAACTAATTAAAAAACTACGGGAGGTAACGTTATAGAAAACAGAACGAGACCGTTTGCCTACACGTTTAGGGCGAACAAAAACGAGAAGAATTTAATCGACAAAGCAATATCCGCAAGCGGACTTACTATGCGCGAATTCATCGTTCGTGCTATCATAAACAAACCCGTTATCGTAATAGAGCGCGGCGGCGAGATACTCGCGGAATTGAAGCGGCAGGGAAACAATCTGAATCAGGCTGTGAGGAACAATCATTACGGGATAGATACAGAGCGCGAAATAAAAAGTTGTATCGCCGACCTGAAGGAATTATACCGTAAAATTTCCGTTGCCGCAGGCGGTGCGTGATGCCGCTTTTTAAATGTAGTGCGAGCAAGGCGAAACCGAAAAACGGGATAAGGTATATCACCGATCCGAAGAAAGCGGCGTTTGTGTCGGCGAAAAATTTATTCGAGGACGAAGATTACGCAAAACAGTTTGAAGAAACGGCGAAAAGGTTCGGTAAGGGTGAGAAGTTCGACGAAAGGAAATACTACCATTTCAAATTATCTTGCGCGCGGAAAGATAACGTAACGCCCGAAAAAGCCCACGCGTATGCGGAAGAAGTTGCGGAAGCGTTTTTCAAAAATTACGAATGCGTGATCGCAACGCACACGGATACCGAAACGGTTCACAGCCACATTATCGTAAACGCGGTTGATCCGATTACGGGGAAAAAGTTGCAATTCGGTAAAGCGGAATACGCCGCGATGAAAGACGAAGTCAATCGAATCGGAAAAGAACACGGGTACACCGAAACGGAATTTCGGAAGCGCGGCAAAAACAGCCGAACGGCGGCAGAAAAGAAAATTATATTAAAAGGGGGAACGAGTTGGAAAGAAGAACTGCGCGAAGTCATAGCCGAAGCGGTAAAGAAAACGAAATCGCCCGAAGCGTTCAAAAAATATCTTGACGAATGTTACGGCGTAAAAATCACGCGGGACGGAAAGGATTATTCCTATCTGCACCCGAACAAACAAAAGCCTGTTCGAGGGGCGAAACTCGGAGAAAATTATACGAAGACGGAGGTAATCAAAAGAATTGGAGAACAGAATTACAGGCAGAAGTCCGGAGCGTATATCGGACGAAGAAGTGGATTTGAGGGAAAATCCGTCGGCAATCGAACTGTGCGAAGAGGTAAAACGGTTGACGGCGGAAACGCGGGAAGCATTATTAGAGCAAGCCTTAGCGGTATCGAACGAGAAATGCAACGCCTTAATTTCGCGGCTGAATGCGCGGGTGGAGGACTTGACGCAGCAAGTGAGGAGCGTAGAATGGACGAACGACGCGCTCGTGAGGAGGCTGAAAGAAGACGTAGAGCAGCTGACGAAAGATATGAAAGAGGACAATCGGAACTTGCTGTCGAGCCTGCGGATAACGCTTCAAAGGATAACGGAAACGGTAACGGAAATACAGCGGCAAGTAAGTACAACTATGGCAAAGGCGACTGACGAGGCGACAGAGTTATTAAAAGAGAGAATCGCGCTTGCCGCGGACGATGCCGCCGAAGTAATCGATGCTCACACGAAAGAACTTAAGAAAAAGGTGCAAAGTCTCGAAAAAGAGGTGGATAAAGCGAAAGAAGAAATCTATTACGAGCGAGGCTTTCGGAAATTCTTTTTCTGGCTGACGCCGGTATTATTGATTGCGCAGGGAATCTTGACTGCAATTTTACTGTTGAGATAAAAACGAACAATCCGACGATTGAAAGTGATGTTGCTTTCAATCGCCGGAGCCGACGCACAAAGGGGCAATACGGTATATAGAGTTAGCCGGAATGATATTGCGGAGTAAGTAATAAAGGGTGTAACGGCGAAAAGCAGAAGGGGTTTTACAGGATAAGGGTAGAACGGAAAAGACAACAAATAAGAAATTAAGAGAGGAAAAGTGGCGAGAAATAAGAAGGAAGTAAACGATATCGGATACTTGTCCGCACCGAAAACGAGTGTAAAGATGAGTATCAAAGGGGCAGATTATTTGGTGGAGAGTTATTTTATCGGAAAGAAAAATATACACGATACGCTAATCGTTTTAGCGGAAAGGGAGGCGTATGAGGAAATGTTGAAATCAAGAAAAATTAAAGGAGGATGCGAGGTATGAACAGCTTGAGCTATTACGAAAAATATGGTAAAATAAAGGCAAGTGAAAAAATTGCTTCGGTTCGGGAGGTAAAACATGGAACCTAAGCGGAATAAAAATTACATAGCAGGCATTTATTTGAGATTAAGCCGCGACGACGAGCGCGCAGGAGAATCGCTTTCTATCGAGAATCAGAAAATACTCGTAACGAAATACGTAAAAGAAAAAGGCTGGGAGATAAAAGACGTATATGTCGACGACGGCTATTCGGGAACGAATTTCGATCGCCCCGGAGTAAAGCGGTTGCTTGACGACGCGAAAGAGGGAGAAATCAATACGATTGTAGTAAAAGATTTGTCTCGTTTCGGCAGAAATTATATTCTTGTCGGACAGTATATCGATTATGTTTTTCCGTCGTTCGGGATAAGATTTATCGCGATAGAGGACAGAATCGACACTGCGAGCAAAGATACGTCGGCAATGGATATGATGCCGATTATGAACGTTTTTAACGAATGGCATTCGGCGAATACGAGCAAAAAAATCCGAGCGGTAAAATATTCCTGCGCGCAAGCGGGAAAATATCTTGCTTCGAAAGCGCCTTACGGTTACGTGAGAAAAGACGATAAAAATCATACGCCGATTATAGACGAAGAAGCGGCGCAGGTGGTAAGGCGGATTTTCGAACGGCGAGCCAAAGGCGAAAGTGCGTATCGGATTGCTCTGGATTTGCAGGCGGACGGGATTTCATCTCCTGCCGTGTATGCCGAGCGCAAGTTCGGGAAAAAGGTTACGGGCGAGGGGCATAATTTTTGGTCACCCGCGGCCGTCAGAGGTATATTGGCGCAGCAACTTTACGTCGGAGATCTGGTTCAGCAGAGAGTGAAGCATATTTCTTACAAAAATAAGAAGGTCGTAAAAGTTCCTAAGGAAGAGCAAGTCATTATTCCGAATAATCACGAGCCGATTATAAGCCGCGAACTGTGGAATAAGGTAAAAGAACTTGAGGCTACGGCGAGTACGGGTAAGATAACGAAAGAGCGGGTAACGCCCGCGCTTTCGGGAATTATGCGATGTTCGACGTGCGGCGCAACGATGGAATATCATAAAACTGTCGGCGGTAGGCGTAAGAAGCATCTCGTTACTTATGAATGCGGATTGCGAAACCGATACGGCGCGGATAAATGCACGAAGCATTATATCAACGGGGACGTGATTCATAAAATCATACTCGACGATATACGAGCGAAAGCGAAAATCGTAGCCGAGGACGAAGAGGGTATTCGTAAAAGATTTATCAGACGGAACGCGATGCTTGCCGAACAGTCGGATAAAGAAACGGCAAAGGCAATAAAGATGAAAAGAGCGAGAATCGCCGCGCTGGACGATCTGATGAGCAAGGCATACGAAGATAAACTTTTAGGGAAGATGCCCGAAGAACTTTGTATGAAATTTATCGACCGCTACCTTGCCGAACAGGAGAATTTGCGGAAGGAAGTTTCCGGATTCGAAGCGGAACTGAGAAACGCAAAAGACATGCGGGAAAATATCGACGAATTTATGAGCCGCATTAAGAAGTATCTTGACGTAACGGTAATAACGCGCGAAATGATGCTGGAATTGTTCGACAAAATCATCATCGGTGAGAAAGAGCCGCCGAACGGCGCGCCGCGGCTAATACAGCTTGTTTACAAAGTCGATATCGACTCGGTTTTATAACAAAACAACAAAATACGCTCCACGTAATTACTGTGTACCCCATAAAGTACTTACGCGGACGAAGGGATAACGGGCACGGAAATGGAAAAGCGAGACGAATTAAACCGTCTTTTGAGGGACTGTAAGAAAGGAAAAATAGACCGAATCATAACAAAGTCCGTCTCACGCTTAGCTCGAAATACAGAAGAAATGCTTATCATGCTTCGCCTGCTGAAGGAACAGGGAGTGAGCGTGTATTTCGAAGAACAAGGTATTGACACAAACCAACTGAATCTGGAAATGATTGTAACATTCCCCGGTATGACGGCGCAACAGGAAAGCGCGGCCATATCGGGGAATTTACGTTGGGGAATACAGAAAAAAATGGAAAACGGAGCATTCGTTTGCTCGAATCCGCCTTATGGATATAAGTTGGAAAATAAACAGCTAGTGGTATGCGAAGCGGAAGCGATAATAATTCGGAGGATATTTGATCTGTTCCTGCAAGGTATGGGAAAACAGGCGATAGCAAGCCTGTTGAACGAGGAAGAACAACCAAGACGAAGAGGGTATTGCGTATGGCATATGACGGCAATCGATTATATTTTGAGAAACGAAAAATATATGGGTGACGCAGTGCTTGAGAAAACATATATGACTGAAAGTCTGCCATATAAACAGAAAAGAAATAAGGGAGAAAAGACAAAATATTACGTAGAACAGTATTGCCCGGCGATAATCAGTAAAGAAAAGTACATATCGGTACAGGAATTGATATTGTCCAGGCGTGAAGATAGAGGCGGAGTAAAAGTATATGCATTGACAGGACGGATGCGTTGCCCGGAATGCGGAAGAGCGTTTCGTCGACAAACCATAAATCAAAAAGCATATTGGAATTGTGCGTTGCTTGCGGTACAAGCCGGCAAATGTAAAAGCCGACGAGTGCGTGAGGATATGGCGTATGAAACGTTTACGGTGATGACGTATAAGCTCAAAGCACACCGACAGCAGATAATAGAGGAGACAATTCAAAGGCTTGAATATCTGCAAAGCCGAACGAGCGAAAACGGAGAAAGAATACAGGAAATCGACAAGGCAATCGCGGATTTAAGTGCCAAAAATCATGTGATCACGCGGTTGCATACAAGCGGGGTAATGGGAGTAACGGAATATACGCAGCAGACATCAGAAATCGGGAACAAAATCACCGCTTTGAGAAGCGAACGCCGCAAAAAGCTCACCGAGGATGAAACCGATATGCTGCTCGATGAGTTAAAAACGCTGAACGAAATCATGAAAGAATATCAGCCGAGAAGTGAGTTCGACAGCGATCTGTTCAGTCAAATCGTAGAAAAAATCATCGTAGAGGACAGCACGAAATTGACGTTCTGTTTAATCGGCGGATTGAAACTGACCGAAGAAATCAAAGAAAAAGGACGGTGTAAGACGGCATGAAAATAAGGAACATCCTGTTCGGATACCGTTATACGGAAGGAAAACTTGTATTTCATCCGACGGAATCGGAGGTAATGAAAGAAATTTATAAGGCATACCTCGAAGGGAACTCTCTATTGAAGCTGTCGGAACGGCTGAATGAAAGGCAGATTGAATATATGCCCGGCGTGGTCGGATGGAATAAATCAAGGATTATGCGATTATTGAGCGATCAGCGATATATGGGCAATGAAAAATATCCCGCTTTAATCGATCGGAAAACTTACGAAGCGATTCAAACACTAAAAGATGAAAAATATTTGCAAAAGGACTTGGAGCGGCAAGCGGATATCTTTCAAATAACGATCCCCGTACGTTGTCCGAACTGCAGCGGTATGCTGCGTCGAAAGGCCGATAACCGTCGAAAGACGGCAGTCTGGTGGAAATGTCTGACGCCGAATTGTAAGACGAATATCGGGAAAACGGATGAAAGTCTGATAGAAGAACTGACGGAAGTGATGAACGAATTGATAGCCGATCCCGACCGCATAGATATACCGCCGGAAAAGGCCCCCGAGCCGAGCATAGAACTGCGACGGCTGAATAATGAAATAGCAAGGTTATTAGACAGCATTCAGATCAACCGTGACACGGTAAGAGAAAAAATAATCGAGTATGCATCGCTGAAATATGCTGAATTTGATTCTGTGCTCGGTAAAGCGCAGCGGGTAAAAGATATTTTTAAGACAGCCGCTCCTTTGAAAAAGTTTTCGTCGGAGCTGTTAGAGAGGACGGTGGATGAGATACGGATGTACACAGACGGAAGGATCGGGATCGTGCTCGAAAATAAACAGGAAATCAGACATAGAGGTTAATGATAATATGGAAATACCGGAATCAATAAGACCGCCGAGAGTAGTGCGGGTTATTCCCCCGACGATCAATACGCAGGAGTCGATACGTGAGAAATACAAACAGTTGAGAGTCGTTGCTTACTGTCGCGTATCTACAAAGCAGGAGGAGCAACTCAACAGCTACGAAACACAGAAGAATTATTACACCGAAAAAATCAATGCGGAACCCAACTGGACGCTGGCGGGAATCTTCGCAGATAAAGGAATTACGGGAACGAGTATAAAAAAGCGCGACGAATTCAAAAAAATGATCAGGCTTTGCAGACAGGGTAAAGTAGATATGATCATTACAAAATCCATATCCCGATTTGCGAGAAATACAGTAGATTGTCTTGTGTATATCCGAAAGCTCAAAGAGATGGGAGTGGACGTGTTTTTTGAAGAACAGGGCATCCACAGTACGCAACCCGGTGCGGAGTTCTATATCACGATATACGGCAGCATAGCGCAGAGCGAGTCGGAAAATATAAGCGCGAATGTGAAATGGGGTAAAGAACAGAGTGCAAGAGAAGGAAAGGTAGCGTTCCATTATAAAAATTTTCTTGGCTTCCGAAAGGGGGAAGACGGGAGGCCTGAAATTGTTCCGGAACAGGCGCAAGTTATACAGTTCATATACGATAGTTTTTTATCGGGAGACAGTATCGGTGGGATTAAGGACAAGCTTGAGGAGTTGAGGATTCCGTCTCCGAGCGGGAAAGCCGAGTGGCATTATTCGACGATACAGTCGATTTTGAAGAATGAAAAATATAAGGGAGACGGGATTATAAACAAAACGTATATAGAGGATTGTATTTCAAAGAAGGTACGGCTAAATAACGGCGAGCGAGTAAAATTTTATGTGGAAAATAATCATGAGGGAATCATTTCAAGCGAAAAGTATGCGTTGGTGCAGGAGGAGTTAGCGAGAAGAACGAGTAAGCCAAAGATCAAACAGAAAGGAACAAAGACGGAACAGGGAAAGTATTCGAGCAAATATGCGTTGACGGAACTGCTGGTGTGTGGGGAGTGTAAAACTCCGTACCGCAGATGCACTTGGACGATGAAAGGCCAAAAGAAAATCGTGTGGCGCTGCATCAATCGGCTGGATTACGGCAAGAAATACTGCCATAAATCTCCGACGATAGAGGAGAGTGTACTTCAGTGTGCGATTATGAAGGCGATCGGAAGAACGGCGATGCAGAATGCGGAGGTGCTGCGGACCTTAAAGCTCCATATAGGAATGGGACTGGATATGAGCGAAACGGAAGATAAAAGCCTGGATATTCAGATCCGAATCGCGGAAATCGAAGCGGAATTCAAGGCAATGCTGAATGCGGTATCGAGTGAAACGTTGGAAGCGTTTGATGAAGGGAAAGCAACGGTACTGATGAATGAAAAGAATAATTTACAGCAGCAACTTGCACAGATAGCGGAACGGAAACAAAAGCGCGCGAATGTCAAAACCCGTCTCGATGACATATTTACCATACTTGACGGATTGAAAAATCACCCTATGGAATATGATGACAGAATCGTCCGACAGATTATAGAGTGCATAGTGGTCGAATCGAAGGAACAAATCAAAATCGTCTTTGTAGGCGGCTTGGAAGTTTTACAGGAATTGGAAAATAGAAATTGACAAAAATATACTTATTAAATTTTGAACTCTTATTCTGAAATTTGCAAGAGATAAGAACGCGTGAATCTGGCGTAAGAAGTGTGTTTCTTGAATATTTTATCAAAACCTATAAGAAAGAAAACGAAGTTGTAATGGATAATAATTGTATGGGAGCGGGAAGTTGCGGCGTGGCTTGCAGAAATACAGGCAGACGGTTTCTATTTTCAGTTGGTAAAAGCGCGGATAGAAAAAGCTGCGGCAAGTAGCCGTAGCCGAATGGATTTTTTATAAGCAGAACACCGCATACAACGGTATTGACTTTATACCGTTTTCAAAGCCGAAATTCTTTGCGGAGATACGGATGGAATAGGACGGACTGTATTTATCAATAAATACTTTCAGGCTTCTTGCTCTTACGTTATCGGCAGCTTTGACCTCAACAGGAACGACGGAATCGTTTTGACGAATAATGAAATCGAGTTCAGCTTTACCGCCCGATTCCCAATAGTTTAATCTATATCCTTGTGCGACAAGCTGTTCGGCAACATAGTTTTCGGCAAGCAATCCTCTGGCCCTGTCGGATATAGAGCTGTTTACAAGAATATCTTGCGGAAGAGTACCGGACTTGAAACAGAGTAAACCGACGTCGGAGTAATAAATCTTGAACGAATCTATTTGTTCGTAAACGGATAAGGGCAATTTCCCTTCGGTAACTTTTATGTTTTCCAAAACAACGCTTGCTGCTTTTAACCATTGCAATGAGAGTTCATAGTCTTTGGCACGGGCGTTGCTCTTTATAACGGCGTATTGGAATTTTGTATTTTCCTTTGCGAGTTGAGATGAGAGCGTGTTGAAAATCGCGATGCTACGTATCGTTTCGTTAGGGGTGGCGTATTTCGTCATATCTGCAATATAAGAATCCGAAATATCAGCTTGTACGGAACGAACGGAGTCGAAGTTTTCCGTTTCAAGGTAGGTTCTTACTACGGCAGGATAGCCGCCGACGACGAGATATTTTTTATAAAGGTCTAATGCAAGGGTATGATAAATGTCCGCAAGCGGCGTAAAAGAAGAATAAGATTCGCGGATTTTCTCTATGAGAGTATCGTTGTATGTAGCGAGTAAGAATTCTTCAAAGGACATGGGATACATCGTAAGCATATCCACTTTTCCGACGGGAAAAGAGAATTTGCCACGGTTGATAGCAAGACCTAAAAGACTTCCTGCCGCAACGATATGATACTCGGGAGCTTCTTCCGCAAAGTATTTGAGCGAAGTGAGCGCCTGTTCGCACGCTTGGATTTCATCGAATATAATAAGCGTTTTATTCGGGAAAATCGTTTGTTTTGCGTATACGGAAATTTCTTCGATAATGCGCTTCGGATTAAGATCGGGAGTAAATATCTTGTTTAACGTTTCCGTGTTGCCTTCAAAATGAAGATAAACAACGTTATCGTAGCAATTTTTCCCGAATTCCAACAAAGCATAGGTTTTTCCGACCTGTCTTGCGCCTTTTATCAAAAGCGGTTTACGGGATGACGAATTTTTCCATTCGATGAGTTTATCGGTAATAAGACGTTTCATAGAAAAATCTCCTTTTCTTTTCTGATGGTATTATACACCAAGGAAAAAGAAAAGTCAATGGATTTTCACTATTAAGTTTATAAAAGTGTTATATATAAACATTAAAAAGAACATAAAATGTCAAAATAGTGTTTTTTTATGATATACCTATTGAATTTTTAACTCTTATATCGGAGTGATATGACGGTTCAATTCCAAATGAAGAAACGCAAAAAAATCTTTTTTATAGTCCGTTGACAAATCGAAAAAACAAACCTGTGCTTGAAAAAGCACAGGTTTGTTTTTGTATAGGAAAAAGTGTAGAATATAAAATAATATATGCAATATATGCGAAACGACGCTTTCCTTATATATATTTAGAAAATTGTAAAAAGAAAAAAAGCAAAGGGGGTTGACTTTTTGGAAGTATATGGTATAATGTTTATTAAGAAAAATATTTTTTATAAAAGTATTTGAGATAACAAAAATAAGCTTTAACAGCTCAAGACAGGGAAAATGAATTTTTTAAGAGTGACAGAAGAGCTAAATAAAAAACTCTCCGAAAAGGAGAGTTTCTCGCCAATGCGAATAAATGAATAGAATAAATTTTTATTTGAACTCGTCAAGTTATTCTGTAATTATATTATAATATAGAAAAATAAATTTGTCAATAAATTTGGAGGAACAAATGAAAAAATTTTATCTGGGGATGGATATCGGGACTGACTCGGTCGGAATTGCAGGAACGGACGAAAATTATAATTTGTTGCGTGCTCGAGGAAAAGATCTTTGGGCCGTCAGGTTGTTCGACGAGGCGAAAGATGCGTCTGCGCGGCGTATGAAGCGTACCGCACGCAGAAGGCTGCAACGCAGAAAACAGCGCATTGAATGGCTGCAGGAACTGTTTGCTCCATATATAGAAGATAAATGTTTTTTCCTTCGTCTGAACAATAGCGGCTTTGAAAAAGAAGATAAGCATGAAAGTTTGCAGTCGCAATATTCTCTTTTTGCCGACGCAGGATACACGGACAGAGAGTTTTATAAGAAATATCCGACGATTTTTCATTTAAGGCGGGCATTGGCGGAAAGAGCGTCGGAAGAAAAAACTGATTTGCGCCTTTATTATCTTGCCTTGCACCATATAGTTAAATATCGCGGACATTTTCTTTTTGAAGGAGACTCTATAAGCGACATCAGAGATATTAAAAAGCTGTTTGAAGAGTTTAATGCCGTTGCTGAAGATATTTTTCCTGAAGGGGATATTCGTTTACCTCTCGAGAAGGCGGAAGCGTTTCGTGCATTGGCGTTATCCGCTAAAGGTATTCGTGACAAAAAGAAAACGGGGGAAGAACTTTTTGAAACAAATTCGCCTGCGTTGGCGGAGCTGGTTGGGCTTTTGCTGGGAGCAAAGGCAAAAATCGGAGTGATTTTCGGTGAGGAATACGGGGAATATAAGGAGGAAAAGCTTTCCTTTAAGGAAATTTTAGATGAGGATTTTGAAGCAAAGCAAGAGCTTTACGGAGATAATTATCCTCTGCTGGAAGCAGCGCGGTCAATTTATAACTATTTCGTTTTTGAAAAAATTTTAGACGGAAACCACTGTATTTCCGCGGCAATGGTTGCTGTTTATGAAAGACATCGCCGCGACCTTCGGCTGTTGAAGAATTTTGTGAAAACGCAGTTTTCTAAAGAAATTTATTATAAAATTTTTCGCAGTGAAAAAGAAGCGGCGAACTACTGTAATTATATTTCTTATACAAAGACGGAAAAGAAGAAAATTTTCGTTAAAAAATGTAAATACGGAGATTTCTGTAAATTCCTCAAAAAGACATTGACGGAAAACAGGGACTGCGTAAAAGATAAAAAGACGTTGGATGACATTTTATTCAAAATCGAAAACGGAGATTTTCTTCCCAAGATATTGAATGCGGATAACGGATTATTCCCTCATCAAATCAACGGCGCGGAATTGGATAAAATTTTAGCAAATCTTTGCAAAGAATATCCGTGCTTTGCTGAAAAAGAGGCCGACGGGTTCAGCGTCGCTGAAAAAATTAGAAAAATATTCCTTTTTAAGATTCCTTATTACGTCGGACCGCTTAACAATTATCACGAAGAAAATGGAAACAGCTGGGTGGTGCGGAAATCGGGAAAGATCACTCCGTGGAATTTTGAGGACATGGTGGATACGGCCTCGAGCAATGAAAAGTTTATCCGGAGGATGACGAATAAATGCTCCTATCTTTATGGAAAAGATGTATTGCCGAAATGTTCGATGTATTATCAGGCGTTTGACGTACTTAATCAACTGAATAAAATAAAATTTAACGAACAACCGATTTCTGTGGAGATGAAGCAGGAACTGTTTCACTCTTTGTTCCTTCGTCACAGAAAAGTGACAAAAAAACTGATCAAGGAATATTTGACTGCGACGGGGAAATATACGTCCGCAGAAGCGAAAGAGCTTTCTGTTTCGGGTTTCGACGGCGAATTAAAAGCGAATATGGGTGCATATATTACGCTGAAAAACTGTTTGGGAGATTATGTGGACGAGCATCCCGAAACGTGCGAAAATATCATTCTTTGGCATACCTTGAACACGGATAAAACAATTGTCGAACGGCAGATTTTAAGTCATTACGGCGACGTTCCCGTTATCAAAGAAAAAATCAAGGCTCTGAAAGGAATTACATCTTTTAAGGAATTCGGCCGTCTTTCCAAGGAACTTCTCTGCGAACTCATCGGCGGCGAAGATCCCGTAACCAGAGAAGTATATACCATTCTCAACAGGCTCTATCATACAAATTTCAACTTCAACGAATTGCTTTTTTCCGACACATACCGTTTCAATTCGGCGATCGAGGCAATGAACGCGGGAAAGGATGGGGACGTCGGTTACGACGATGTTAAGGAATTATACGTATCACCGATGGTTCGCCGCGGAATATGGCAGGCCCTTACTATGGCGGACGAATATGTCCAAGCGGTTGGGCGTGTTCCCGATAAGATATTTATCGAAGTGACAAGGCAAGGGGACGAAAAAAAGAAACCGACGGTCTCGAGGAAAAATCAGCTGTTGGAAAATTATAAAGGATTGGGGCAGGATTGTAGAAATATAGACGAGCTTCTGACTGAATTGAACGATAAAACGGATTCCCAGCTTCGTCAGGAACGTCTGTATCTATATTTTAAGCAGTTAGGCAGATGTGCCTATACGGGACAGCTCATTCGTTTAGAGGAATTGAACGGCGATCTTTACGATGTTGATCATATTATGCCGCGATCAATTACGAAAGACGACAGTCTCGAAAACAAGGTTTTAGTCAGGCGAGAAAAAAATGCCCAAAAGTCGGACGAGTATCCTTTGCCGGCCGGATTTACCGATCAGCAGCGGTTTTGGAAATTACTGAGGGACAAGGGATTGATGAGCGAGAAAAAATATGCGCTTTTGACCCGTACAAAGCCGTTGACGGAAGATGACTTCAGGGATTTTATTAATCGCCAATTGGTTGTGACAAATCAAACCGTAAAAGCCGTCGCCGAATTATTAAAGCGGAAATACGGTGAAAAAGGTACGCGTATCGTATATAGCAAAGCCAAAAACGTGGATGGTTTCAAAAATCAATACGACATTGTAAAGTGTCGTGAAACGAATGATCTGCACCATGCGCGCGACGCCTACTTAAACATTGTGGTGGGGAACGTTTACGATACAAAATTTACGTCTGCCTATGATTATTATTATCGTAAAGGCGACGCTTGGCGCGAATATAATTTGAAGACATTGTTCGAGCGGCCTGTAAAAGACGCCTGGATTGGACGAGAAGGCATTGCTTTTGTTAAAGATGTTTTGCGAAAGCCGAGCATGCTGATTACCCGTTATGCCTATATAAACAAAGGCGAATTTTATAATGAGACCATATACGGAAAAGACGATAAGGGCATTTCGGCGCCCCGAAAATCTATCGAACCTTACAATAAAACGGAAAAATACGGCGGATACAAATCCCTTACCACGGCATATTTTTCGGTTGTAGAATCTAAAGATAAAAAAGGAAAGCTTATAAAAACGGTCGAAGCGATTCCCGTGCTTGCGGATTATCAAAGCAAAGGCGACAGAGAGGCCGTCCTTGCTTATCTGTCTCGGATGGGCTTAAGGGAGCCTAAACTGCTCCTTCCGAAAATCAAGATTAAATCTCTCGTTTCCGTTAATGGCTTCAAGGTATGGCTGGCGGGGGTAACTGGAAATCGTTTGATTATTCATAATGCCCAACAATGGTTTACGGATGAAAAGACGGATTTGTATATTAAAAATTTAGGAAAGCTTGTTGAATGGGAGCGTACAGGTAAAATAGCCGAGGAAGAAAAAGCAAGGGAAACGTTTTCAATGATAAAAAATCGTAAGGAAGAGGTAAGCCTTTTAATTGATAGAAGCCAAAACGTTGCATTATATCGGGAAATCGTAGCGAAATTGCAGACGAAGCTCTATCGAGGGCTGTCCGCAGCGCGCAGTTTTGCCGAAAAATTATCGGCAAAGGAAGAAATATTTGTGTCGCTGAGCGTATTGGAACAGGCGAAAGTATTGCTGCAGATTGCTCGTTTCATGAAATGCAATGCGGAAGCCGCCGATCTGTCTTTATTAAAGGACGGGGCTGCTTGTGGAATATTACTGATCGGAAAAAATATAACGGACGTCGATTTTGCTGTAATTCACCAATCGCCTTGCGGCATAAATACATATATTCAGAGAGTATAAATGGGATTTCGCACGGTTATTATTAAAAATCGGGCGAAGCTGGAATTTCGCTTAAATAGTCTGATCGTCAGAGGGGATACGGAAAAGAAAATTTATATCGGTGAGATCAATACGTTGATTATTCAAAGTACGGCCGTATCTTTAACCGCCTCTCTTTTGAACGAGCTGACAAAAAATAACGTTAAGGTTATTTTTTGCGACGAAAAATGCAATCCGACCTCGGAATTATTGCCGTATTACGGGGCGCATAATACTTCTAGACGCTATAAAGAACAGTTTCTTTGGGACAAAGAGATAAAGGCGAGGATTTGGCGTAAGATAGTGCAAAAAAAGATAGAGGAACAATCCTCGCATCTTTTTGACCGAGGATTTATCGAACAGTCGGAAATGTTGAAGGAATATGCGTTGCAAGTCTGCGATAATGATTATACAAATCGTGAAGGGCATGCGGCGAAAGTATATTTTAATTGCCTTTTAGGAATAGGGAATTCCCGACAAGGCGGCGGATTTGTAAACGGCTGTCTCAATTATGGATATAGCGTCCTGCTTTCGGCCTTTAACCGCGAGATCACCGCAAGCGGATATCTCACACAACTGGGAATCTGGCACGACAATGAGTTCAATTCTTTTAACTTAAGCTGTGATTTAATGGAGCCGTTCCGAGTGGTTGTGGACCGTACCGCACTTAAGATCAAAGAAAAGGATAAAGAGTTTAAGAAAAAATTGGCGAATATTCTCAATTATAAAACGTATATCGGCGGTAAAAACACGACGTTTGATCTCGCAATACGTCAATATGCACGAAGCGTTTTCCAGGCGTTGGGTCAAAATGATGAAAAATTAATTGTTTTTCCTGAAAAAATTACAGAAGATGAATTATAAATTTATGAGATTGATGCTATTTTTTGATTTGCCGATGTTGACGGATAAGGACCGTAGGGAATATAACCGTTTTCATAAATTTTTATTAAGAAACGGTTTTATAATGATGCAGAAGTCTGTCTATACAAAATTGGTTATCAACAATGTGACGAGTGCGGCTGTCAGACAAAGGGTGTATAATAATCTGCCACATGACGGTATTGTAGAATTGTTGGAGATTACGGAAAATCAGTTTTCTAAAATTGAATATCTGGTGGGAGAAGAGCAGCAGCTTGTGATTGACACGACGGAACGATTGGTGGAGTTATGAAAGAAGAAATCAAACTTGTTCATGTGCATATAGAAACGCCGTTGCTTATCAATGAAAATTTCCCTCAATTGTTGATTGTAGAAAATCCCGCCGAGTTTTATCGATTTGTTTCTGATTTAGATCGGCAAATGGAAGGGTTGGAAGGTGAGTTTGTTTTTTCCTGCAATGGAAATATTATTTCCGCGGAAAAGTATGGAGCGATGGTCTGTGATCCGTTTCACTTTGAATTGAATGATAAAAAGATACTTAATTTGCTCTATAAATACTTGGAAAGGAATTCGTTTGGAGAAAACTTGTCGTATTTTAATAGGTTAACAGCTCAAACAGTGTCTTTCTTGGAAGAATTGGCTTTTGCTGTTCCCTTTTCGCTTTCTTACGACGAACCTCAGCCCATCGACTATTTTAAGGCTGCTGATGTGAAGTTTGAAAAAACATATGAATCGTTGGAAGAAAAGATTCTCTGTTATATTAATGCCTTAATTGAGTTGAAAAAATGCGAGTTTTTTATTTTCGTCAATCTGAAAAGCGTTTTAGAGGATGAAAAATTGTTGCATTTGTATAATCATTGTCAGGCAGAAAAGGTAGGCGTACTTTTGATTGAAAATAGTAGGGTGCGTCCGTTGTTGCCTTGTGAAAAAGCGATAATTATTACAGAAGACCTCTGTGAAATACTTGAAAACTATTGGGATTGATGATATAATATAATTGTCAAGGTAATCTTTTATAGTGCTTATAAAATAACCGTATTGTCAATACGTGATTTTCACGCCGAAAATTATTTGAGGTTTGAGGTTTGAGGTTTGAGGTTTGAGAGTCTTGTTATTCTGTAAGTAACTGAAACAGAGGCTACAAGTATTTTTTTTGCATTATTGTTTGAGAGTCTTGTTATTCTGTAAGTAACTGAAACGCGACAAGCTTCATTATTTACAACCTCGAAGTTTGAGAGTCTTGTTATTCTGTAAGTAACTGAAACAAAAGGTAAAGGAAAGAAAAGGGGAGGATGGTTTGAGAGTCTTGTTATTCTGTAAGTAACTGAAACATAAAGCCGAGAGGCTTGATGATAGCAAACGTTTGAGAGTCTTGTTATTCTGTAAGTAACTGAAACGATACTCACCAGGAGAGTTAGTGTCTTCGGGTTTGAGAGTCTTGTTATTCTGTAAGTAACTGAAACACGAAGTTTTTGCTGATTTAAAACTTTTTTGTTTGAGAGTCTTGTTATTCTGTAAGTAACTGAAACCCATTTGCCCGTTGAGGACAATGTTGTAGAGTTTGAGAGTCTTGTTATTCTGTAAGTAACTGAAACAAGCGTTGCGTTTCAGAGTATTTTTATATAGTTTGAGAGTCTTGTTATTCTGTAAGTAACTGAAACAGCTGCTCTTATAACGCAAATCTGCCCACGGTTTGAGAGTCTTGTTATTCTGTAAGTAACTGAAACTCTTGCTGTTGTGATATTTTTTATACTTCGGTTTGAGAGTCTTGTTATTCTGTAAGTAACTGAAACACATATTTAGTCTTCAGAGGGACGTTCGAGGTTTGAGAGTCTTGTTATTCTGTAAGTAACTGAAACTTAATATATAACGCCGGTTATGAAAGTGGTGTTTGAGAGTCTTGTTATTCTGTAAGTAACTGAAACCTCCAATCTAACTTATGGTGTTTGTTAATAGTTTGAGAGTCTTGTTATTCTGTAAGTAACTGAAACTCAGGGTTTGTTACTAATACTCCGTTCGTAGTTTGAGAGTCTTGTTATTCTGTAAGTAACTGAAACGAGCGTCCACTACGGCCGTGATAAGGGACAGTTTGAGAGTCTTGTTATTCTGTAAGTAACTGAAACATATACGGATATTACCTTTTGTAATGTACTGTTTGAGAGTCTTGTTATTCTGTAAGTAACTGAAACAGATACACAAAGGAGCAAAAAGAAGACTCGGTTTGAGAGTCTTGTTATTCTGTAAGTAACTGAAACCAAGCAGGGACAAAACCCAGCAAAGAGAAGGTTTGAGAGTCTTGTTATTCTGTAAGTAACTGAAACTCGCGTATCTTTGACTTAGCTCGAGAAAGAGTTTGAGAGTCTTGTTATTCTGTAAGTAACTGAAACTGGGTTCATAGAAGGTCTGCTTGGAACTCTGTTTGAGAGTCTTGTTATTCTGTAAGTAACTGAAACATCTTTCAAAACTCTTTTACTAATAGCAGAGTTTGAGAGTCTTGTTATTCTGTAAGTAACTGAAACCATCAGCTAAGCGATACATCGTGAGCTTATGTTTGAGAGTCTTGTTATTCTGTAAGTAACTGAAACATATTTCGGCGGGCGTCCAGTTTTTCGATTGTTTGAGAGTCTTGTTATTCTGTAAGAAGTAAAAACAGTTTTAGTTGTATTGAGGAGAAGTAAGTTAATTAAACATTCATACAAGGAGGAGGAAACAATTATGAGAAGTGCAAAAGAAAGCAAATGCTTCCCGTATGCTTTATCGCAGGTTTGTTACATAGAGTTATTCTCTGATGGAACGTTAGGGCAAATCCCGTGTCATAAATCGGCAATTGAGCAGGCATATAAGAGAGCAATAAATAAAGAAAGTACAATTTATGCGGTATGGCCTGGAAGTTACAGGAGTGATTTATTTTGTATTGATGATTTGAACGAACTTGCAGATGCGTATGGTATTGAAAGAGACGATCCGCATATTCATGAGATCGAGTGGAAATTCAGCTCAATGGATGATAAAATATCCAGATATGCGTATATTGATATAAAGTTCAAGTGTGGTTGTAAAATTGAAGACGGAACAATTAAAAAATTGGCATTGGACTTAAGGAAGCAGCTTGGATGGGAGGTTGCGACAAGTGTCGGATGGAGCGGATACGATGGTAAATATACGATAAAAGTTTTAAGGACGTCAATAAAAGCCGTTTGAAGCGAAAGATAAAAAAGGATTTTCAAATATTTGAAATCGATGATAGATAGGCTTTCTTAGAAACTTAATGCATGGGGATTTTAGTTGTTTCAAATTAAACGTTTGAAATACAAATTTTTATTAAGATACAAAAAATTATAATGATAGATTGCCGTTCTGAACTCCTTTTCAGAACGGTATTTTATTTTTCGTCTTTAAGAAAATATAAATATTATTTTTAGGATATATCAAATATAGGCGTAGGAGAAAAAGTGCCTTAATGTCCAATTGCTTAGGTGAAAAGTATATGATTTAAGTAAACTTTTATACAACAATATTCTCAAAAGAGTGTTTCATGAAAAATCAAATAATCCAAATTTTTAATTAGATAATGTAACGACAAACTCGAAAAGTGTATGATATAATAATCTTGTAATCTGATAAAACAGGAGGAAAACAAACCTTGAAAAAGATAGTTTCGCTTTTATTATGCTTTGTAATGGCGTGCGGTATGTGCGCGTGCGGCGGCCCCCATCCCAATAGCGGCAACAGTGGCGGAGGAGATTCGCTGAGCGGTCCGCCCGATAAATCCGAATTGGATTTAAGCGGCAAACTGATTATTAAAAGTATGAACAAAGGCTACGGAACTTCCGCCTTGGAAGCGATTGCCGACGCTTATATGAAAGAAAATCAGGAGGCTACGATTCAGATTAAACCGGAAGGGGATATTCCAAGCGTAGTTGCCAACGAACTCGGGCTCGGCGCAGATAAAAACGATACGGACATTTATTTCGGTGCAAGTATCAATTTTGCGGAATACTATATGGACATGATGATGAATAAATTCGGCGCATCCTCTCTATTGCTTGATTTGACGGACTTTATGGCCAACTGGCTGACCTATGACGAACAAAATAAAATGGGTGAAATAATCGACGCCGGATTGATTTCAATGCTTTCCATTGCAGATAAAGAAGACGACAGTATTCAGCGTATATTTTCTCTTCCCTGGGCCGGCGGTGCCTGCGGGCTTGTTTATAACGCCGATATCTTTGCGGAGGTAGGGGTGGAGCCGCCAGAAACTACGGACGAGCTTCTGGCTCTTATGGACGAATTTATTAAATATAATGCCTCTCATCCCGACAAGACGCCCATAATGCCCATTATCTATGCAGGCGCTAACGCCATGGCTTATTGGCAGTATCTCACCTATGTATGGTGGGCTCAATACGAGGGCTACGACCAATTTATGAAATATTGGACGCTGACAGACGGCGATCCGTTTGATCCGAATAAAGATTATATCGTGCAGGAAGGTCAGCTTGAAGCGATGAAGGTCAGCGAAAAGCTTATCCGCGGCGAGTATGTCTATAAGGCTTCGGAAGGACTGACCGACGAAATTGCCGAAAAGTATTTTATCAAGGGCGACGACGCGTACCGCTTTGCGATGATGCCCAACGGAGATTGGTTTGAAAATGAGGCGAAAAGCTACGTGGGAGAGGTTCCCGACTCGTTCAAAATGATGAAAACCCCTAAATTAAGCAGTGCGGTGACAAAGTATAAGGGCGTGAATAACGTTCCCGACTATGCCTATACGCTGGCTTCTACGCATAATGTCTTTATTCCTTCCTATACGAGAGAAAAAGATCTTGCCTTGGATTTTTTAAGCTTTTATTACAGTGAAACGGGCGCAAAAATCTTTTACGAGCATACGGGCGCGTTTCTTCCGAGAACAAATTACGATTATTTGAGTACGGCGGACCGCAATAAGATGACGAAGTTTAAGCAGTCCGAGCTGGAACTTATCGAAACGGTAGATTTTGTATTTACGGCGGAGTATAAATCTCCCGTACGTTATTTCGGCGGCCTGCCGATCATTCCCGACGGGAAGGCGACTCCCGAAAAGATGATGATGGAGGGTAAAAGCGCCCAGACGGTGTGGGAAGAATACAACGCGTTCTTTAAGAGCGGGTGGAATGGATTTTTGGATAACGCGGGCATCTGATCCCGCGGGGAGGCGATCATGACGACTGAAAGATGCGTGCGTCCGAAACGGCGCAAGATCAAATGGATGCGGATATTGTTTATTTGCGTAATGCTGGCGTATCCGATTTTTCAGCTGGTTTTGTTTTGGCTGGCGCCGAATTTCGACTCGCTTATTTCCGCTTTCATCAAAATAAATCCCCGTTTAGGGCTTCGTGAATTTTCTTTTTCAAACTTTCAAAAGCTGTTTCGGGAGTTCGGGACGCCCGATTCTCAGCTGATGCGCGGCGTGATTAATTCGTTTTGGTATTTTGTGGCGACAGTCGTCGTCGGGATTCCCCTGACAATCCTTCTGGCCTATTTTATTTATAAAAAAATTTTTGGTTCCAAAGTATTTCGCGTTATCTTTTTTCTACCATCCATTATTTCGGGGGTCGTGCTGGCGACCTTGTTCGTGACGTTCATTCAGTATCCCGTCAGCCCCTTTAATCAGCTGATGGCAAAAATAATGAAAGTGGATCCGATCGACACGCCCGATCTGCTGTCAAAATACAAGGTTTTGACGATCTGCGTCTATACCGTCTGGACGGGATTCGGGGTAAATCTCGTTATGTTCAATACGGCCATGCATCGGGTCCCCGCCGACGTTATCGAATACGGTAAAATCGAAGGCGTGGGCATGGTCCGCGAATTGGTGCAGATTGTCATACCGATGATTTTCCCGACGTTGACCACGGTATTGCTTTTGGGCATAGCGGGATACTTCACCTTTATTCAGCCCGTCATGCTTTTCCGTCCCATGCCCAACGGCGATCTGACGGGTACGAGCTGGAGCGTGGCGTACTATATTTACTATCTCTTCAAAGGCAAAACTCGTCCCGATGTCAATTATGCCTGCGCGGTAGGCGTATTTTTCGCCGCCGTCGGCACGCCCGTTGTCATAGGCATCAAGTGGCTGATGAATAAAGCTGTTGCGGCAGTGGAGTATTAGGAGGAACGCATGACTATTTTCCAAAAAAGAACGACGCCTCAACGGATCGTCTTTGCCGTCGTCTTTGTGATTTTTTCCTTGTACGCGCTTTCTTTGCTCTATCCCTTTATCTGGGCGTTTTATAACAGCATGAAGACGATGGACGAATACCGCGACAATACTTTTAGTCTTCCCGATCGCTTTAATCTTACTAATTATGCCGAAGCTTTCCGCTCGTTTAAGATTTCTACGTCCGGCGGGGGAGAAGTGGGGCTGGTTCGTATGTTTCTAAACAGTATCCTGCTCACTTCGCTGACTACCTTTTTGGCCGTGATCGGTTCCTCCTGCGTGGCCTATGTGATTTCGAAATTTAAGTTCCGCGGCTCGGGGTTCGTATATACGGCGGCGGTGTTTATTATGATCGTTCCGACGATCGGTTCGACGCCTGCATTGTACCGCCTTATGGAAAACATGGGCCTCAAAAATAACCTTGTGGCCTGCGCCATGATTATGGGCGGCTGTTTCGGTATGTATTTCATGATGATGTACGGAACTTTTCAATCCCTTTCATGGACATATGCGGAGGCGGGGTATATAGACGGAGCCAATGATTTTATTATCTTTTTCCGCATTATGCTGCCGCAGGTTGGCGGACAGTGCCTGGCCTTGTGTCTCATCTGTTCCATCGGGGTGTGGAACGAGTATTTTACGCCTTATGTATTTATGCCCGACCTGCCTACTTTAAGTACGGGGCTTTATACTTATCAGGTGCAGCTGCTCGAAAGCTACGACAAAAACTATCCCTTGTTTTTTGCGGGACTTCTCATTTGCTGCGTCCCGATGCTGATCGTATTTATCTGTTTTCAGAATACGTTGATGAACAACGTATCTGCCGGCGGAATCAAAGAATAAATCGAGGACGACAATGGTTTACGAGTATCAGGAATTAAGACAAAAAGTTCGTGACGTCTGGCTGGCCAAATGTATCAGCGGAAACATCGGCTTCAATCTAGAATGTTATAAGGAGATTCTGGATTTTAAGCATATAGAGGATTTTGCCCCCGAAGACATGAAACCCAACGATGATTTGGACATCCAATTAGCGTGGGTGGATCTGTTGTTGGAGCGCGGCCCCGAAATAGAGGCGGGCGAGCTGCTGGAAAAATTTATCGAGTGTTACGAATTCGATTTTTCCGAGTACGGCTATGCGAAACGCAATTATAAGCGCGGGATTCTCCCGCCGTTAAGCGGCCGTTACAACAATTATTTTGCCGAATGTATGGGCTGTCCCATCCGCGCGGAGGTGTGGGCCTTAATCTCTTGCGGCAACGTTGGCCGCGCAATGGAGCTTGCGGCAAAGGACGGCATGATCGATCACGGAGAAGTGAGTATTCTCGCAGAACAGTGGATAGCCGCGATGGAAGCGCTGGCGTTTGCCGGGCGCGGCATGCTGTCGGTCATCGTAGGCGGGCTTTCCCTGCTTCCGCAGGAGTCCCCGCTTGTGAAAGCGGTTCGCGGCGTTATAAATGCTTACCGCGACGGGGAAGCTTGGCGGACGGTAATCGAAAACGTACATAGGGAATACGGCAGCGGCGACGGCACTTACGTAGTGGTAAACATGGCGATCATGACCGCCGGGCTGCTGTACGGCGGAGACGATTTCGATCGGGTGATGACGCTGACGCTCAACGGCGGTTACGATACGGATTGCACGTGCGCTACTGCGGGCGTTCTCTTCGTTATGGTTTACGGGTTGGAAAAAATAGAAAAGAAATGGGTGGCGCTGGCGGACGGAAAAATCGTCACCTCGACGAAAAATCTCAAGCATTCTCTCGGAAATTTTGACGAGCTGGCGGACGCGACGATGAAGATCATTCTTTACGGCGTCGAATCGGGTTGGAACGGCGAAGTGCAGATTACGGGAGCAGAACACGTGGAACGGCTGGCAATATCCGCTCGGCGTTCGTCTGTTGCGTTTGAGACGCAATATCCCGACGGCGTGGAGCTGAAAGAGGGCGAAGTTAAACGCGCTGTCGTAAAAATATTCCGCCGAGGTTCGAAGGCCTCCGAGTGTGACGTTCGTTCGATTATTCCAGACAGCCTGCAATTTGTTTCCTTTCCGCCCGAGCGCGTGGCTTTGAACGAGAAAGGATGCGGCGAGTTATGTTTTTCCGTCCGCCTGAAAAAAAATCTGAAGGTCGTTCCCGACAGCAATGTTCTTTCCTTTACTGTGACGGTAGGCGGCGAAACCGCGGAACACAAGGTCGGGTTTGTGGGGGCGCAGATATTTCGATTGAGCGCGGCATTTGCCGACGGCTTTGACTTGAGAGGCAAAGAAAATCTGGACGCCCTTCCCCAAGACGCGGTGCGGACTTGGGGAGGAAAGAAATTTCTCTTTCACATGGATTGCAACGAATACACCAACAATTGGGTCAGATTTGATCACGAATATCTTGCGGAACGCTGGACGGAAGAATATTTCGATGAAAGCTTTGCGAAATTTCGTCCCTGTGCGACGGAGGAAGACTTTCTTCGGATAGATAAAACGTGCAGCTTCAAAGGCCCCTGCGTCGTCTATGCGTTGCAAAAACTGTATCGCCCCGAAGAGGAGAAAGTAGAACTGCATATCGGTAGCTCCGATCCCTATAAGCTTTGGATCAACGGGGAGCTGATTGCGTTTCAGCAGGAGAACTGGTACTTCAGTCCCTATAATCAGCGTCCCCGCGTCAAATTGAAAAAGGGCGTCAACCGTATCGCGGTAAAGCTTCTGCGGACGGGAAAAACGCAGGAGTGGGCATACGTTTTGCGAAAATATCCGTTCAATCACGTCGGCTGTATCGCTACCGACGGAAAATATCTCGTCGAATAAATGTCGGAGGGAAAGATGAGAAAAAGCAAATATAGTATCTGTCTGTTATTGAGCGCGGCGCTGTGCGCCGGAATGTTTTACGGCTGTTCGCACGGCGGAGCAACTTCCTCCGACGGCGATTCGGGCGGGGGAGAGACGTCCGAGCAGCAGGCTTTGGTCGGAAAATATTCCACTGTATGGACGCAACCCTCTACGACAAAAATCATGCGCACGGAAGCGGTGCCTGAAAACGCGGTTTGCGATCTGAAAATTTCGGCTGCGGGCGGCGAAGCGGAATCCGCACAGATCATTGTTACGCCGCACGAGGTGGAGATCGAATCCTATTCGGTGGCAGCGTCCGAGCTTTCCTGCGGGGATCAAATCCTCCCCGCCTCATGCGTGGAAATTTACGTTCAGCAGTATATCGAAACGACGACCAAAACCAACCGTCTCTATCCTACCGGCTGGTATCCCGACGCGCTTGTCCCTTACGAGTATGCAAAGCGGGCGGGAGAGCTCCATTTCAACCCCGACAGCGGCACTGACAATCAAGGCATCTGGGTCACCGTGAATGTTCCGCGCGGTCAGGCGGCGGGAATTTATGAAGGAAAGCTCGAGTTGACTGTGGAGGAGGAACATTTTTCCGTCCCTTTCAGCGTCAACGTATATGCGTTTGATCTTCCCGAGGCGACTCACGCAAAGACGGCGTTTGCCATTTGGGAAAATACACAAATGATTGAAAGCGGTTACGACAACGGCAGTCCGATGACCGCGGAGCGGAAAGACACCATTGTCAAGGCGGAATACGAATATCTCGTTTCCAAACGTATCAGCCCCACAAATATTCCTTCTTCGGAATATGCTTCGGGAAACCCCGACTCCTTTGCGGCTGCGGCGAAGAAATACGCCTCGCGCCCCGAAATTTCGGCGTATCGTATCGCCATAGACGCGCCCAATCGGGTGCTGAACGAAACGCTGTTTACCTCTTACCTTCGCAGTCTGTTGAAGGCCGGCATAGAAAACGGAGAAGTCAAAACCGATCTTTTCGCCAAGGCGTATTGCTATTTTTCCGAAATAGACGAGCCGCATCCCTCTACGGGCGGCGCGGATATCTACGATAAAGTCAAGGCAGTCAACGACACGTTTATGCGCTCTAAAGAAACGATTTTAGGCGAAATGGACTCCTCTTACGCAAACGTAAAGGGAATTGAAACGTTAAAGGCTTCTCTTAAGGCGCTTCCGCACGTGGTGACGAGCGAGCGGAAAACGGAGCTGCTCGGGAAGGTGCAAACCTTTTGTCCGCAGGTTCAGTTTTACAACGATCGGGCGTATTACGACGAGACGGAGCTGCGGAAGGAGCAAAACGGAGAGGGCGCGTGGTGGTACACCTGCTTAAAACCCGTAGCGCCTTATCCCAGCTACCATATCGACGACACGCAGATCGGCGCGCGCGTGATGGGGTGGATGCAGCGCGACTATAAAATCGACGGCAATCTTTATTGGTGCACCAATGTATATCGGAAATATTCCGCTTCGTCGGGCTACGGCGACAGGGATATCTGGAACGACCCCATGGCGTTCCCCGGCGCGAACGGGGACGGGTTTTTAACCTATCCCGGCGTCCGTTACGGCATAGACGCGCCCTTGGGCACCATTCGTTTAGACGCCGTGCGGGACGCGCAGGAGGATTACGAATATCTGTGGCTTCTCGAGCGTCTGGTAAGCGAGGCCAATGAGAAATACGGAACGGAGATAGCGGGCGAGGCTCTGCTCCGCGATTTGTATGATTCCCTTTACAGCGGCTCGATAGCGGTAACTGACCCTTACGCAGTGTTAAACGCACGCGAAGAAGTTGCCCGGATGATAGAAGCCCTGGAAAGCTCGTCGCAGGCAATCATCGAAGTTCAGCCGTACTCGGCGGGCGACGGAATGTTTAGCGTGCGCGTGGCGGCGTCGGCCTCCGCGTCGGTTAAAATAAACGGAGAAGCGGCTGTTCGGCAGGGGAAGCTGTTTGTCGGACAAAGCGACGCTTCGGAGATACTCGTCGAAATCGACGGGAAAACCTATACGCGAAATATGGGCGGCGCCTATCGCTCCGTGACGGGGCTGGAGGAGGACGTTTCCTGCGAAACCGGCGACTGGACTGCCGAACGGACGGGCGAAAAGCATTACGAGGGCCTAAATTCCCTTCGTCTGGACTTGTCCCCCGTAACGGGCGGCCTGACGTATGTATCCGATTTCGATCTGCAATTCTTTGCCGTCGATGTCAGCGGCTCGAAAAAAGTGGTGGCCTATCTCTACAATGATACGGACGCCGTTCTGCAACCGACGGTCGCGTTGGTGGACGCACGGGGCAAATCTTCCCGAAACGAAACCGTCGCCTACCTTTATCCCGGAAAGTGGAATAAAGTAGAAATTTCCGTAACCGCCACAAAATCCATGGACTTGACGCAAGTGAACGTATTGCGTATTTCCCAGCAACCGCCTGCGGCGGGAAAAATCAGGCTTTATCTCGACAACGTATTTTATTTTGGATAAAGGGAGAGGGGAATGAAACCCATAAAAAAGATTTTTGCAATAATTGCCGCCGCTTTTTTGGCAATGTCTTTTACGGCCTGCGGCGAAGGTGGCAGCGCTTCCTCTGCGGATGCGGATTCTTTGGAAACAAGTTCGACGGAGGAACTGCAGCCGCAGGGAGAGGCGCTTATGACGGCGGGCGTCGTTTCGGATACGCAGCTGGAAGCGGACGTGGGGCCTCTTGCAAGCAATTATAACGCTCCCGCTCAGTTCAAAAGGGCGTTGGAATACTATAAAGCAATCGATGTGGATGTTTTGTTTTTCCTGGGCGACATTGTCAACAACGCCCAACAGTCGAGTTACGATCTCTATAATTCTATTATGGACGAAGTGTTTCCCGATAAAAGCGCCCGTCCCGAAATTCTATTCAACGTGGGAAATCACGAGCGTTTTGTCGGGGTATCGGGGAAGCCCAACAACGATAAAGAATTTACGGATAAGCAATTTACCGAAAACACGGGCGAGGAGCTTCGAGCGCACAAAAAAATAAAGGGATACTCTTTTATCACGATCGACACCAACGTGTATGACAGCAACGACTGTATTACCCGCGGAAGTCTTAACTATCTGGAAAAAGAAGCGGCGTCGGCCGCCGAAGAAGCGGACGGAAAACCTATTTTCGTAGGCATTCATCCCCCCGTTGCGGGCACGACGTACGGCAGCTTCGGAAACAGTGACGCGACGGCTCAAAGTTCCCAGATCGACGGTATTTTGCGGCGGTATCCCAACGTGATTCTGTTTACGGCGCACTGCCATTATCCCTTGGCGGACGAGAGGAGTATTTATCAAAAGGAATATACCGCGGTCAATACGGGTTCCTGTTCCTATTGCTGTCTGGGTGCGAAAAACGAGGAGGGAAAGATAGCGAACAGCGCGGGGATCAAATTTGATAATGTGATGTCCGACGGCAGCTATCGGCCCTATCCCAACGAGCTGACGGGGGCAAACAGCCACGATCAGGGGCAGGGGCTGGTCGTCAAGGCGTATGAAAATGCGGTGACGATCGATCGGATAAATTTTAATACGGGCAAAGCGTTCGGGGGGCAATGGATTGTCCCTGCGGCCCCGACGACGGATGATTTTATCTATACTGACAAACGGGGAGAGACCGACCCCGTGCCCGAATGGAAGGAAGGACATGAGGCGGAGGCCGTCTTGGACGGGTTGCAGATTAAAATCAGCTGGAAGGAGGCTATGACCGAGGGGGCGCCCGTCGAGAGCTACGTTGTCAGCGCCGTAAAATTCGGTACGGATATACCGCTGGCGCAGAAATGTATCGTAAGCGACTATTACGCCGCGCTGGGCGAGCCGGGCAGGTATGCGCTGAAGCTCAGCCTGACGGAGGTCGCTTCAAAATATCAGGTAAAAATACAACCGTATAACTGTTTCGGGAGATCGGGCGAGCCGCTCTATATCGACGTCGCCGGTCCCCGGATATAACCAAGTCGAATGCGCATTCGAAATATAAGGAGGCATAGGATGAAAAAACTTGTAGCCGTTGTCATGAGCCTTTTTCTCACGACGACATTCTTTTTGGCGGGCTGCGGAGGAAACGGGAAAAATTCCTCTAACGGTCCTTCCGTTGAAAATTCCGCCGCTCTGCCCTCGGAAAAGCCGGTTATCGATTTAAGCGTTTCCGAACGGGAAATCACTGCAAATTATGTCAAAAGTTACGAGCTCCCCACGGCGGAGTGCAAAAGCAAGGTCGATAAAAAACGCCTGCCGATAACGATTACGGCTACCGATCCTTCAGGGAAGGCGGCCGAGGTCGAAGACGGCTATCTCAAGCCTGCGGGTATCGGAAAATACACCGTGTGCTATAATGCTACGGATAAAGATGCGGCGAAGACAAAAGCGGACGAAGTAAAGGTATTTATTACATTTGCCGATCAGGGCGCAACGATTACCGCAAAAAAAGGAATCGGTGATCTTACTTCCATAAACGATTTCACCTCTTACAAAATCCCCGAATTTGACGAAGTCGCGGACATCTCTTACGATTTGCACGATTGGAAAAATGCAGACTTTACTTCCGTAAAGTCTGCGGCCTATACGCCGCAGGGAACAGAGGTTGCCCGGCCCGTTACGGATCTCGAAACGCCGCGGCGTTACGGGGTAGGCTCGATCAAAGTGACTTATACCCTCACGGCGAAAGCGGACGCTTCGAAAAAATATACGTACGATTTTATCGTCACGGTCGGCGACGTGCTGTTAAACGAAATGATCGACCGAGGTTCCGTTTCTGCAAATGCGGAGATGAGTACCGTAGTCGATCCGGAACTGAAATCGGAGGGATATATTCTCAAAATTCATACGCCTTTCAGCAACAACGATTGGGGCGGCATGAAGCTGGTGGGGCCGAGCGACCTGTTCCGCGCCATCAATGCGCAGCCCGACGCGGCAATTGTGCTGAACTGCTATAATCCCACGCCTTATTGGGGAAAATTCTATTGCGCGGTGTATGACGACGGCGAATATACGGGCGTAAAAGGCAATTTCGGCAACAAATATATCGTCGCTCCCTACGAACATTTCGAAATCGTCATTCCCAAAAATATGCATACGGGAAAATTGACGATCATGGATATTTCGCTGGAGGTTTGGGAATGGAAGGGCGAGCCTCTGGGAGAAGGCGAACTTCACAATCGTGCTGAAGATACGGTAAATCCTCATTTTTACGCCAACGATTTGTATATTTTATCGACCGGGATCGTCGAGGAAGATTCCTCTGTCGTCACCAAGGTGTGGGAAAACAACGCGATTCCCACGACGCTCGGCGCCTATACCTCTCAAATAGGTACCGAAGCTTTCAACGGGATTGAGCTTAGCGCTTACGATCGGGACGGTTTGCAGGGGCTTCGTCTCAATAAAACGACCGATGGCGACGTCTATCTCGATTTTCTCAGCGACCCGAACGTAAAACAGCTGATCGACGATAAATTTGCAAAAGTGCGTCCCGAGCATAAATTCGGCAGTTATTTCGCCTATACGGTGCACAACCTTTCCGATCGGGAAGTTCCCATGTGGGTAATGCTCGGTAACGGCGGAAACGGGAACGTGACCGAAACGGGGGTGCAGTGGTTGTATAAGCTCACGATTCCCGCCAACGGTTCGAGAGACGTATATATGGGCGCGAGCACGCGGGGCGACGAGACGATGAGGAGGGATTTCAACTGTATTCGTTTCAACACCGACGCGGTGGCCGATCTGGTGATCAACGACGTGCGTATCGTCAATTATCCTTCCTGTGCGGAGTCTCCCCTCGAAAAGCTTTCGGTTACGAAAAAGGCCGAACAGCATACCGAAGAAGCTTTGACAAAGGCTCCGGGAAGCTTGTGGGCCGTGCCTGGCTTCGACACCATGTACGATACCAATTTCTCCGTTACGGCGGAAATAAAATCGGTGATTTACCGCGAAAATACAAATGCGGAAGGCGAGCCGCAGGCATTTTCCGACGGTGCGTTTGCGCTGAAAAAAGGCTTTTATGACGTGACCTATACGATTACCGAAAAGGCGACGGGCATCGTTTCCGAAGTCGGCTTTACCCTGACCGTGATGGATGCGTTCGACGCTTTGGAGAGAGATGGCGTCGAAAGCTATAAACGGGCCGCTTACGGCGAAAATTACATTGTTCCCGCTTACGATACGATGTTTAATACCGTTCTTCCTCATACCGCTACGGTCAGCAAGGTGGAATACCGCGCGGCCGCTTCCGACGAATGGACGGACGTGACCTCCTCGCAGTACGCAAACGGCGAAATAGATACCGACGCAGGATTTTACAAAGTAAGCTATCTCGTCAGCGAGACAAACGGCGAACGGACGAAAGAGGTTTCCTACGAGTTTTTCGCGGCGCAAAAGATTAACGCCGAATTGTTCTCAGCGAAGGCGACGGGCGACACGTTCGAAACGACGACCTATAAAGGAAGGACGGCTGTCAAAGTGACGACGGGCGCGGCGTATGGCGGTTTTTTCTACAACGATCCCGATTTGATTTCGTCGTTCAACCGTTCGGACAAAGATACGCTTCTGTTTATTTCAGGCGTCAATCTTTCAGCAAAAACGCCTTATATCTGTGCGTTGATGGACGATCTTGACTGCGATCGCAGCAACGAAAGATATTTGAAAGCATGGCCTGCGCCCGATAAAGAGTTTATGTTTACGCTGCCGCGCAGTGCTGCTCCTTTGAAAGAGGACGGTTCGTTTGGGCTTTGGATGGAGGCGTTGGGAGATCAGATCGTTATTACGGGCTTCGGGCTTATCGATGCAAACGAATTCGAGCAGAAAGCGTTGCTTCAACCCGACGCAGCCATGGCGCAGAAAATCGTCGAAGATACAAAGGTAACCAACGAAGACGGTACGACGTCCGAGGCTTTTAACGCTTCGTTTGAAAACGGCTGGCTGAAGTTGTCCGCAAACGGCAGATACGAGTGGAAGCTGTGGACGGAGGGCTATGCGAAAAAGGTTTTGGACGAAAATTATTCTCCCGAAACCGATCTCATCGCCGTAGATGTGAGAAACGATTCCCAAGAGGCGCTCACGATTTTCTTCGGCTTCGGACGCGGCGGCAATTCGATGATGTGGGGGATTTTCCGTGAACAGGTGATTCCCGCGAAATCCACGACCACCGTATATCTGAGTTATAGCATGCTTGAAGCAGACGGCTCCGATCCGATAAATTATCTCAGTCTCGAACTTCATAACAATACGAGCGGCTGGTATAATTCGGGCGAAATGTATTATTCCAATTTCCGTATTGTCAAGGTGGCGAGCGAAAAGATTTGAAAATGCTTGATTTTCGGGCCGTGATCCCTTATAATTTTCTTATAAGAGAAAAATATCGGCTCGAAATCCGATGCGGAGCGGGAAAGCATCTGTTTTCCCGCTCGAGGCGTCGTGAGAGCATTAAAAGCTTCTGTCGGAGGTATAGCCATGAGCAATATTATGATAGAAATGCTTTCATTGTCTCCCTATGTGAGATTTGTGCAGACGTTTCATGCCAATGAATTTAATTATTATGTTCCTTGGAGAATTTTGTACGACAATGAAATCACGTTTGTCACGGAAGGCGAATACGTGGTGGAAACCGAAAACGAGAAATATGTGGTGAAAGCCAACGAGGTCCATGTGATGAAGCCGTTTGTCAAGCATCGCTATTACGTGGAAAAGGGAAAAGAATTTAATTATTACGGGGTTCATTTCGATTGGTTTTACGATAAAAACAATCCCGATTTTGACGTCAAAGAGACATATTTGTCGCAGTGCTGGGATATGGTGAAAGCGGCCAAAATAGACGAGGATCTGATGGGGCGGAAGGCTTACGACTCGAAAGAATTTCCCTCTGTAAAATCCCTTTTTATTCATCGCTTTGCCGAAATGAAAGAATTGTTTGCCGAGCTTTTAAGCGTCTTTGAGGGCGATCTGCCCAGCAAGCCTATTCGTCTGCGCGGTATTTTTTTGCAAATATTGTCCGAAATTTGCGACGAAGTATATTTGAAGCAGAAAAATGAAGTTCACGGCAGCGATATGGTGGAAAATTATATGAATTTCATCATTGAAAATTACCAGAGCGAAATTGATCTGCCGAAGATTGTGGGCGAATACGGAATTTCGCCCAGTCATTTCCGCAAGCTCTTTAAGACGGTGACCAATAAAGCGCCGCACGAGTTTCTGATGGAGTATCGTATCAAACAGGCTAAAAAATTACTTTTGACGCACAAATATACCGTTACGGAAGTGGCGTTTATGGTCGGATACGACGATTATCATTATTTTTCCCGCCTGTTTACCAATAAGGTCGGTTGTGCCCCCAAAACCTTTCAGGACAGGAATAAATGAAACGACGAAAAATATCGGGCGCACAGGCGTTTTAACGCCAAAACAAAAAATGGAGAGAAAATACGGAAAAAAGGGCTTTGGAGGTTGCTCATGAAAATCGGAATGATAGGATACGGAGAAATGGGTGCTTACCATCGGCGGGAGCTATTGCGCTTCGGCGGGATAACTCCCGTGGCGGCGTACGATATAGCCGAAGCGGCGGCCCGTAAGATCGCCGAGGACGGACTTTATAGCGCTCCCTCCGTGCAGAGCTTGCTGGAAGCGGATTTGGACGCGGTTTTGATCGCCACGCCTAACGACGCGCATGCGGATTATGTAATCGCGGCGGCGAAGGCGGGAAAACATATTTTCTGCGAAACGCCTGCGGCGATGAACGTCGCCCAATACAGGGAGATGCGTCGTGCGGCGGAGGACGCGGGGGTGACGCTTTTTGTCAACCGCGCGCATCTTTTCCGAAAAGACTTTTTAACGGCGGAAAAGTTGCTGAAGGAAAAGCGTCTGGGGAAAATTTATCGTATAGAATCCCGGGAATTTGCCTCGGGGAACGCTTTCGAGGGCTGGCGCGCCTGCCGCGCGAGGGGAGGCGGAATGCTTTTGAATAAAGGCGTGCCCCTCATCGAACAGGCTCTTAAACTCGGCAATTACGACTCTTTCGACTGCACGCGTTTTTTTGTGGGGCCCGGCGAGGCGGAAGACGGCTTCGAACTTCGACTGCACGGAAAGATCGAATATCAGATCACGGTGGATTCACACGTCTTTGTCCGTCGGCCGCGCTGGATGATCTACGGAAGCGCCGGAACGGCATGTCTCGACGAGGCGGGCAACGGCGAAATCCGTTGTACGAAAAACGCGGCCGATTCTGCGCCGAAGGGAGAAGAAGTGATTTCCGTTTCCCTAAAGGGTGAGGCGGGCGACGAGTTTGCTGCCTACCGTTTGTTTTTGCAGTCGATACAAAGCGCATCCACACAGCCGGCCTTCGATTTTAAGGAACGGGTTTTGTCCATGGTTTCCGATATGTGCGCACATGCGCATAACGTATTCGGCGGAGAGATTGCCTGAAAGGAGAGTATATGAGAAAGGATATTGCCGTTTTGGGATACGGACAGCGAGGAATGATTTACGGCGAATATGCGAGATTCCGTCCCGAAGAATTCCGTGTGGCGGCCGTCATCGATACCGACGCGGAAAAGAGGCGGCTGGCTTCCCGGCGTTACGGCTGTCCTGTTTTTGAGGATTACAGAGAATTTCTTTCGGCCGGGATTTTTGCGGACGCGGTGATTGTTGCCACGCAGGACGAGGAGCATACCGAACACGCCGTCGCCTGCATGGAGGCGGGGTACGATCTTCTCCTCGAAAAGCCGATCGCCAACACCGAAGAGGAATGTGAAATAATATGTGTAGCGGCGTCGCGTCTGGGGCGCAAGGTGATCGTCTGCCATGTTCTGCGTTACACGCCTTTTTATCGCGCCGTAAAGCGTCTGCTTAAAGAGGGCGCCGCGGGGGAAATCGTGACGGTCGAAGCGAGCGAAAATGTCGGGTATTATCATCAGGCGCATTCTTTCGTGCGCGGACCGTGGCGAAACAGCCGGGAGTCAAGCCCCATGATTTTGGCAAAGTGCTGTCACGATATGGATATTTTGCGCTGGCTGGTCGGCAAAAAGTGCGAAAAAGTATCTTCCATGGGCGCATTGACGTACTTTAACGAGAGGCATGCTCCTGCGGGAAGTGCGGCTTATTGCAGCCAATGCAGCGTAAAAGGCTGCGTTTATCGCGCGCAGGATCTGTATCTGAAATACCGTTGGATGTCGGGATACTTTCACGTCGGGGAACAGACGGACGAGGCGATTTTGTCCTCTTTGGCCCATTCGCCTTACGATCGCTGCGTTTATCGCTGCGACAACGACGTCGTGGACCATCAGGTGACGATTTTAGGCTTTGAAGGCGGCGTAACGGTCGCACATTCCATGACGGCGTTCAGCAAGGAAATTTATCGTGATATTAAGATTCACGGGACGAAGGCCGAGCTTTACGGGATTATGGAAAAAAATTTTGTGGAAGTCCGCCCTTATGACGGAGACATTTACCGCATCGATACGGCTGGAGAGGCGAGTGCGTACGGAAATCACGGCGGCGGCGACGCGGGGCTGATGCACGAACTTTTTTTGGCTCTGAACGGGGAAGAGGCCGAAGGTATCAGCTTTATCGACGTTTCGGCGGAAAGCCATCATATGGCTTTTGCGGCCGAGCGCTCCAGGCTGGCGGACGGAAAACCTTTCAATATCAAATAAAGGCTTTTCAGTCGATAAAGTGGTAAAAATATGTTGAAATATCGAAACAATAAGATTTATTGCGAGGCTGCGGCCGTCACGGCGGAGGAATTATCCGTATGCTATACGTTGAAGAATGACGACTTAAGATCTTTCAAAAGGTCGGCGTGCAGCCCTTACGGGGACCGAAAAGCCCTTTTCGGAAAAGAAAGCGCGTCTGTCGGCGTAGATTTATCCGTTTCGGAAAAGGAGGGCGGGTTGCGGTTTTGCCTTTCCTGTAAAGAGGATATTTTTTCGGAATTCGGGGTAAATATTCCGTTTGATTTTATGGGCAAAAAGGGCGGCGATTGGAAAAAGCAGTATCTTTTCAACAGTCCCTACCGTTCGGAGGATAATCGGCATATCTATATTTATCTGACCACTCCCTGCGGCAAAAATTTGGTCGTCGTATTCGAAAGCGGCGCGGACGGCTGGAAGATGGACTATTCTCCCTACGTAGGCGGACATTACTTTTATAATCTGAAGCTCCTCGCCTCGTTTCCGAAAGAATACAAAACGGGCTGTAACTATAAGGAGCTGGTTTTCGGAATTTACGAAGCCGAAAGTTTTCAAGACGCGCTCGAACGAATTTCCCGCGTCAAAAGTCTTCCCGTAGTTCTTCCCCACCTTAATGCGGCGGCGATCGGGAAAAAGATTTCTTTGCGGATATTCGGTGACTGCGACGAAATAGAGTTTTGCGGAAAGACTTATCCCGTCGAAAAAAATAAAGCGGAAGTTGTAATCGAACGGGAGGGAATATGGTCGGCCATACCGTCCGCAAAAGGAAATAAGGGGCTCGGGTGCACCTTGTTTGGATATAAAGATTACCGTACTTTATATAAAAGTTATTTGGATGGGATACTGCGAGACGGGCTTTTAGATCCGTTCGGAAATTTATGCGAGGGGCAGTGCTGGCTTTCCGCTATGCTCAGATATATGACAAAATACGGATATGTTTCCGAATATGCCGCCTTTGCCGAAAGAGCGCTGAACAGAATTATGCGTTTCGACGAGCGCGGTGCGGTTGAAAGGTATTCCGTCCTTACGGTCCCTCATGCGGGGCTTCCCGCTTATAATGTATATAAATCGCAGAGAGTTCAGGAGCAGTTTTTCGGCGCGGGAATATTTTTAGACGCCTTCAATGCGCTCGGAGACAAAAGATATCTGGAGTTTGCGGTTAACATGATAAATTCGGCTCTGTCGTTTTACCAACGGGAGGACGGACGTATTGAAACATTTACCGAATGGCTGGGAAAATACGAGGATTATTCCATCGTCTGTTGCCCGATGATTAATATTGTAGATGTCGCGCTGGCTTTGAAGGAAAGCGATCCTGAAAAAAGCAAAGCGTTTCTTAAAAGCGCCAAACGACTTGCCGACTATCTGTTGCGGCGCGGCCTCGTTTTCCCTACCGAAGGCGGCAGTTCCGAGGAGGCGGAAGCGGAAATGGAGGACGGTTCGATTTCCTGTACGGCCCTTGCCTTGCTCTATTATAGCGCGTATGTGGAAAGAAACGAAAAATACATCGAAAAAGCAAGAGAAATTTTGGCTTTGCACGACGCATGGGTGGTAAAAACGCCGCTTTGTTGTATGCAGGGATCGTCGCTCAGGTGGTGGGAAACGAATTGGGAAGGAGACAAAGACGGCCCCGCTTTATGTATGGGACACGTTTGGACGATTTGGCGCGCGGAAGCCGACTACTTGATGTACGGCCTGGAGGGAGAAGAGAAATATTTATTGCAGGCGTTGAGAGGCTTCAATACCAACCTCGCCAAAATACATCCTAACGGCAGAAGCTATTCGATTTTTCAGATAGATTATATAACGGGAAAAAGATTTGTAGAGGATTCCAAAATCAGCTATGAGTTGGCAAACGAGTTTCCCGCCCGTTACGACAACGGATTAACGGGGTATGTATGGAGCAGGGCGTTCGATACCATTCTTAGTTAAACTACAAAAAAATATCCCCCGCTGAAGTGGAGGATATTTTTTTGTATAAAGCAAAATTTCCGAAATACGCGGCTCCAGAGATTGACGTTGAAGTTCATTCAAAGCTTAAAGGCGGCCGCAAAAGGACTCTGGGACCGATGTTTTTTAATTATAATATAAAAAACTTGAAAAATTTGTCGGTTTGTGATATAATCCAAAACAGGAGGTAAAAAGGCCGTTTGAACATATGAAAAGCGCGGTCTGATAAACGAGAGATTATGATTTTCAGTGGAGTTTTATCATATTTGGCGGAAAAGAGCGGTATTCCGCTTTGGATAATAGACGGGCAAGCAGAGCTGCGTTTTTCTACCGTTGCGGACGCAAAGCTGGGCGAAAAGAAAAACATACAAAAATTTTTGTCTTCATTTATCGGGGCGGAAGCGGCGCCCCGTATCAAAAAATTCGACTCGCAAGAGCTGTACGGCAGCTTTTCCTTTTCGGAGGGCGGGGAGGAGCTTACTCTAATAGCCGGCCCCGCCTATGAGGTGCACCCTTACGCCGGCGGGGGCAAGGGCGCAGGGTATATCTTGTTTCGCGCGGAAAGTATCAAAGAGGTTTTATTATTGCTGAACACGGTTTCTCTTTCGGGGTTTAGCCGCTTGCTTGCCGTATTGGCGGAAATCTGCACCAAAACTGCGTATGAGCCTCGCATGCTTGAAAAGAAGCTGGAGAAATGCACTCTGTCCGCGTGCACGGACGGGCTGCCGGAGATTCTTTTCGAAAACAGACAAGAAGTGCGCAAGACGTTGTATGCGCCCGAAATCGAAAGTAAGCTGCTAACCTACGTTGCCAGGGGAAACGTGGATGCCGTTCGGAATTTTAAGCTTCCCCAGGTTAAAGTTACGGATGCCAAAGGAACACACGATCAAAATCTATTTGAAGCGGTTGCTTTGGTTGCACTGGCGACGCGGGCAGCCGTCACGGGGGGCTTGGATTATGCCGAGGCGTTCAATGTAAATAACTTATATTTTAAGAAGTTAAGTCGGGTGACAAACGACGAGGACTTTATTCCGCTCCTTTCGGAAATATTGTTGCATTTTGCGCAGCGGGTGAAGGAGGCTTCCCGACGCGCGCCGCTGGAGCAGACTTCCCCCTATATTAAGCGCAGTGTAAAATATATTCTTTTGCATTTACATTCGCCCATTCGTTTGGAGGAGGTTTCACGGGAAGTAGGGCTGGAACCAAAATATTTTTCCCGTTTGTTCGTTTCTTTGACGGGGGAAACGTTTTCTTCGTTTGTGCAACGCGAGCGGGTGCTTGAAGCGAAGGAGTTGCTGGGAAATAACGATCGGACAATGGCAGAGATCAGCAACGCCTTGGGATTCAGTTCCCCAAGTTACTTTATAAAGGTATTCAATCGCTATGTGGGCGAGACACCGGGCATGTATGCGGAAAAGAAAAGGCGTCGGAACGACCAAAGTGAGGAAAAGGAAAAATTATAAACGCCCGTGTCTCTATTATTAAGTCGCATACAAATAATCGTGCGATGAAAGCAGGCGTAAAAGTTGCAATTTAGGGCAAAGTCGCAGATTTTTAGTATAAGAAGAACACGGACAAATTAGCAAGTGCTTTTGCCAAAGAGAACCGAGACAAAAATTTAAGGGTAATAAAACGTTGCGGTATTTCGCTCTCGTTATACGGAAACTCGGCGGCGATGGTTGAGCCTGCCGTATCAAACGTATAGGCTTGTTCTTATTTTAATAGCATTCTCCAAAAGCCATGTTTTGTAGGCAATGTAAAATTCTGAAATCAAAAAGCACTCTCTCTGTCAGCTTCTGACGGGGAGAGGTGATTTATACAAAGTAATCTCAAAAGAGAGCGCCTTTAGACTTTTACCTTTCGTCGGGAAAAGTTTAATTTTTTTGACAAAAGAGAAATAATTAAATTATAGAAAAGACTGAAATTTTGCTTGACAAAACTTCAAAAATCTTGTAAAATAATAACGTTGAAAAATTTATGGGGTTATAGCGCAGTTGGTAGCGCGTTTGAATGGCATTCAAAAGGTCAGGGGTTCGACTCCCCTTAGCTCCACCATAAAAAGGCACCCTTATTTGGGTGCTTTTTTCGTGGTGGCAGGGGGCGATTGAAGAAACTCCGCTTCCGATGGTTTGTGCGAGGATCGAGAAATGATAAGAAAAGATTTTTGTGGAAAGCGGGCGAGCAACGACGCTTTTGCGCCAGCGGCGCAAATTCCTCCTGTCTGCCACGAACGACCTAAAACGCGCAATAAATAGCGGCGGAGTAGGGTTATTTTCTTTTTTTATATTGACATTTTATGAGCTATGTATTATACTAAAAGCAAACTTTAAAGCGGATGATAAAGCAATTATTGATAAGGCAGTAATAGAGGGAAAATACATTTATCTGCTTATGTCGGAAAGACGAACGGTTGAGGTGATCGACGCTAATTCATACGCACCTGTCCGCTCGATGCGGTTTTTATTTGTTCCGGTCGATATAGATGTGCACGGAGACACGATTGCTGTTGCAATGGGCAATTCCATGAAATTTGCAGTGATAAACATAAAGAACTGGAGCGTTAATTATGCAGAGACGGCTGAAACGGTTTTTAAGGTCGCTGTGTATGCCGATGCAGTCTACTATTGCGGAACGCGTTACGATGATGAAGTATATACTTACAGTATAACTTCAGGCAACGTGAAACCATTAAACGAAAACTCTTTTCGCTATGGAAATTATCCTATCGTACTTACCGACAAAAATACAGGAGACTTGTACGTAGGCGGTGGGAGCGGAACTACAAATGTTCTATATAAAATAGATAAAAGCGGCAGACAGACCTTGGTGTGGAGCCGCAATGACTACTCGCCCAGACCGTATATATCCGGTAATTATTTAAGTGTTTTCGGATACTTGTTTGACACGGAAACCGGTTACACATTGGAAGCGGAGGTGTATGCAACAATCGTTCCGTCCGGATATCTGTTCGGAAGCCGTTACAGTAATATAGGGATATCTTATTATGACGGACGCTATTCGGCATGTATATCCCCGAAGGGTAATCAGTCAAGTACTATTCTTTATGATAGTGAGAAAAAAAGAAATATAGCAGAATATAGTGATATTGCAGGGCAAGTGGTAAAAAAGTCGAATAAATTTTTTGTGTTTGGTTCAGGAGTTAATTACTTCTATGTCACTTCAATATAATTATTAAAAAGCTTTTATTGCTAAAGAAAAATATGAAAAAAATTAAGATTGTCGGCATTTCTATTGTGCTGTTATGCTCTTATACACTATTTTTGGGCAGTTGTAAAACGGTTTGTGAAACTGAAATTACCTCAAACCCCTCAGAAAATTTTTCGGAAAACTCCTCGGAATTGATTATGAAAGTGGAAGCCGCATTAGATGTTTTTTATGCTAATGATAGTTGGAAAACCATAACCGAATGGAAATCTCATGGCAACAGGGCTTCAAAGTGTGTCTTTTCTTACCATAGATTTAACGGAGATACTATTACAAAGACCGAGAACGCAAACTCGGTACCTAACAGCAAACCTATATATAGCTATAACAATCAGGAGGTAAGTTACAGCTCCTGGTCAGGCTATGCTTATAATACTACGTTCACGGGAACATTGGAAGAATATATGCAAAGCCGTAATACGTTTCGCCGAAAAGAAATCGTGATGCCTCAAGCAGTGTCTCAAAACGACGACAATTCTATTGTCTTTGAATATACGACGAAATTCGACGCAAACAAAGTATATTTCGGGTATTGCGCCTGGCCCGGATATGGTCAGCCGAATCAAATAACGCAGCTGAAAGAAACAATATTTTTATCGGAAGCCGATGAGCTAACTAAAATTATTTTCAAATATACTTATGAGCTTACCGGATATAAGGGAAACATCGAAACTTTTGAAAGTGACGTATCTTTTCAGTTTTTCCCTAACACGGGAAGAATCGATATACCGATAGAAGCGCAGCATTTGTTTGGCGATTATTGCAGTTGAGTTTAATTTTGAAATTACTATAGGCTCTTGTTTGATTTAGGATTTTCATGCTCCACCAATTGTAAAAGAAAACGAACCCTCATTATAAATCTCGTAGTGCGGGTTCGTTTTTAGAACGTCTATTATAAGGCTGTAAAAGATTCAACTTCACGCAATAATTTTTTATTGTAAGAATGAAGTGCTTTTTTGGTTGAGGCTTGAATTGCTTATATATGCTGATGACTTCTGTATATAATGCAGAACTCGTCAGCTTTTTTTGTTGGCGCTTTTACAAAAAAATTAAACTATAGAGTCATGTTGCATTTTGTAAACAAAAAATATCGACGGTAAAAGGATTCTAAAAATAAGTAAGGAGAAATGATATGCCATTTCTGACAAATTTGGGGGTATATAGAAAAATCCAAATTAAATTTCAAAAGACGACTTTTCTGTATGATTTCCTACACGCCTAAAGCCGCGGTGCAGGCGGCCATCGGAGCGATACCGCTTTCAACGGGACTTTCCTGCAGAAAAATCTTCTTGACGGCTACCGTGCCCTTAGGGGCTTTTGCCACAGATATGACTTATAAAAAATTGTTGACCAAAGATATGGAGGCGGCACCGGCAATCTCGTGCGGGTAAAAAATACGGACGGAGGACGGCAAAGAGATACGAAATATAAAGGGAGCAAAGATGTTTCATAGGCGCAGTTTTTTATCCTTCAGGTATTTTTGATAAGCATTATCGTCTAATACGGGATCAAATATTTTTTCTTTATCGACAATTTTTTCGAGTGACTGACTCTCTAAAACGCATTGAAATAGAGAAGCAACATCTTTATTTTTCAAAATCAGTTTGTCAAGCATATTGATATCTAAATGTTGTTTTAATTTTGAGCGAAATAAAATTTCGCTTTCTTCAGGAATCTCTATATTTAATTTTATAACTCCAATACCGAAAGAATTATTTAAAAGTGTTAGTTCGCTCATAAAATCTTCGTTTTCAGTTGTAATAATCGGAGCGACCAAATAGCCCTCGTTCGCCCATGACGAATTTGATACGGCTTGGAAATATTCGCTTCGCAAATTTCCAAGATCAAGTTTTTGCTTCATTTCAAAGGAAAATACTTTATACGGTTGTTCATTGAAAAGTTTCAATGTTTTAAGCGTCAAAGCTTCATAATCCTCAAACGGAAAATATATTCCGATTAAATCGGGATATGTCCATTTGTCCTGGTGCAGTTTTCCCTTTTTAGATTTTTCATGATATACGGTTTTTACCGGACACATAAAATAACTACTCGTTTCCAGATATTTGGCCAAGACTGCATGTAAGGCTCTCTCTTCATAAGAGCATTTTACGGGTACGGTTTCGGATTCAAGCTGTCTTTTATTAACTTCTGAAACTGCGAAAATTTGGCTTTTTAATGCAAAAAGGGCAGGTCTTCTGGAAATTTGTTTGAAGTTTGACTGATCATTTAATTTAATATCCGTGTAAAGTCGTGCGCCAAGCGTGGCCCAAGGCGTTTTTCCTGATGAACCCAGTTTTTTATTTAATCCTAGCCTAATACCCTCTTCCCAAATTTCCATTATACTCAACGGTTTTTGCACGGTATTCAAAACATCTTCGGCAAAATTCTTAAAGCCATATTGCATCATCTTTTCCTCTGTTCATTTTAATTTACATATTTATATTTTATCATATTTTGGAAAATTAGTCAAGGGGAATATATTTTGGTTGAAATGTCCCGTTGCAATGTCTGTCCGTAAATAATTTTAGTTTCCAAAATTTTAAAAGAAAATTTTGGAAAAGTATTGAATTATCAATAAATCTATGATATAATATCCTTGCGATTAAAAATTTAATATAAATGCGTAGGGAAATTACGGTAAAATGGCAAAAATATTGACAGGTTTTACTCTCGAATATCGCGCGGATATTCTTTTGCATAATTCTCCCGATAAACGTTACGGTATAAAGGGAAAAGTAAAAAATTTTGTACAGGTTTTTTCAGATGGGAAGATTGTTTTAGATTTTTTCGGAAATCTTTTCCCTCGACAACCGTTTTCGGCCATCGACAGTTCCAAGGCGGAAAATATATTGGAAGCCTTAGGCTCGTATATTCAATCATTTTCCAATAGAGCGGAAAATTCCTCGCCTTGTTTTGGCTATGCCGCCAATTACGTCCGTTTTGTCTTTTCGGACGGGAAGAAGGTCAAATTTATGCTCGACGGGATGGAAGAAGCGGCTCTTTTGGCGCTAAAAAAGCTCATAAACGTTTTTTTGGCGGATTATGGACTAAAATTGGATATCGGCGAACGCCTGCCGCAGGGGACGGTGCGTTATCTTGGCGTCGTTACGGAAAAATCCTCAAAAGAATATTCCTACCTATGGGACGGGGAAATCGAAGCGGGGGCGAAAGTGCTCATTCCTTTCGGCGAGGAAAACGAGCGGGTTTACGGAAAGGTTACATCTATCGAATATTATCGGACGACGGCTGTTCCGTATCCGATAGAGCGCATGAAAAAGATAATTCGTATAGAAAATTTTTGACAATTTATTAAAAAAGTATTAAAATATCAAACATATCACAAAGGACGAAAAATGAAAAAATATGAAAGCCCGACGGCGGAAATTTTACGGTTTGAAGAAGACGACGCAATTCGGACAAGCGGCGGAAAGACGACGGACAATTTCGGATACGACTGCGACTGGAATTACGGACAAGACGTATTTTTGGATAATAAGTGAAACAAAAAAACAGTAAAAGGGCCGGGGCGTAATTGCGCCCCGGCTTTTCAAAGGTAAACAGATGACGACTATAACGGAATGTTGCGCCGAACGTGCGGCGGAAAGTAAAAAAGAGGCGTTGGCTTTGAAATATTTCGGGCGTAACAAAAAATTATATACGGATATGGCGGAATGCGTTTCGAGGGGCGCCGCAAAAATTCTTTATGCGGGCAGGGACGGAGTTTTGCTCTATGAAAAATCGAGCGGCATCCATATGCTGGCCTCGGAGGAAAAGGCTGCCGCAAAAAGGATTTTGGAAACGTTGGACGAAAACTCTTTGAGAGAACGCAGCGGCTTGTTGGTAGCGCACGGAGAAAACGCCCGCGCGGCAGCGTATGAAATGCTGAATGTGGAGGGAGAAACGGCGTGTTTTCAAGTTGTCTATTGCTCAAAAGAACCTCGGGCTTTGCGCGGAATGCTTTCGTTCCGTAAGCCCGAGCGGGTAGAGATTGAAACGATCAAAAAAGAATATCACCTCGAATCCCCCGAAAATATCGAGAAGCTCTGTGCGGCGGGACAGATCTGGTGCGGGGTTACGGGAGAAGGAGAATTTGTCGGATTTATCGGCCGGCATCCCGAAGGAAGCATGGGACTGTTGCAGGTATTCCCCGAATATCGCCGCCGCGGCTACGGCGAGGAGCTTGAATGTTTTATGATCAACGTTTTTTTAAGCGAGGGAAGGATTCCCTACGGACATATTATAGAAAATAATTCAAAATCGTTGAATCTACAAAAAAAATTGGGCTATGAAGTAGCGGACGAAAAAGTCTATTGGCTGTTTGAATGCTGATTTTATCATAAATCCGTACATAAAACTCCCTTAAATTGCAGAAATTGAATTGAGTAGGGGGAGATATGAAAGAAAGCGGTGCGGAAAATCTTCAAGCGGTAGAAAACAATTCGGCAAAACGCCAATGGGACGCTCCCAAAGGATGGGGAAAACTATCGGCGGTATCGCTGATGTTTTTTACGATTTCCTTTTTGGGCTGGTGTCTGGAAGTAGTTACCTGTTCTTCGGGTTTCAAATATTTCAGTGACAGAGGCTTTCTCACTTTGCCGTTTTGCGTTATTTACGGTACGCCTCTGTGTCTGATCTTTCTGATTTTAGGAACGCCGAGAGAAGGCGTTTTGGCAAACGTCATAGAAAAAACCCGCCTCCGTAAAGCAGGAAAAATTTTTCTTCGATATTTTCTCTATTTTCTTTTGTCTGCGGCGATCGCAACGCTTTTCGAGCTTGTATTCGGTCTGCTTTTCGATTCGCTCGGCGTCCGGTTATGGAATTATTATCGTTTTCCCCATAATTTTAAGGGCTATATTTGCCCTCAGTTTTTTTTCATTTGGGGCGCGCTGATTACGCTGGCCATGTCAACGTTTTTTATGCCGCTGTATCGGGCGCTTTCGCGTATTCCCGGGCGGGCCGCGGCGATCGCAAATATTGTTTTATGGATCGCCGTTGTCGCCGATTTTTCTTTCAATATGGGTTACCTGCTGCGGGAGGGACACCATTTCGATTTGGCCTTTCGATGGTTTTCCGCGTTTTTTTAAGTATGAGATATGCCTGTAAAATCGTTTATAGTAATAGAAAAATAAATAGGCAAAAGCAGGTTTAAGCGACTGGAAAAATATCGCTTCTCCGTTGATTTTCTAACCGTCAAAATAACTTTGTAAAAATTTCTGTTTACTACACAATATACGGTGTTTGTTAAAAATTCCATTCCGTCTTTACGGATAGCCGCAGTATAAAAAACTTTCGTTTTGTAAAAAAAAATTTGCGATTTGTCAAAGTTGAGTTGTTTTTTGTATTAAAATATGTTAAACTCGAAGTGAGAAGATAACCGAGGGACGTCCCTCGGTTATTTGCACATTCATAACTAATGTGCAAATAAAAAAAATCTTATATGTTTCGGGGGAACACGTATGCAAATATTCGATTTTTTTAAGATCGTATATGATAAGGTTTTTATATTGCAGCTTTTATCGGTTTCCTTTTCCATCGTTTGGATTTTTTACGATTGGAAAAAGGAGCCGAAAAATATAGCCATAGGGATCGCTTACATATGCGGAACGTTTTTGGTTGGGACGCTGCTTAACTGGTTGCTTTTTGCGTTATCGCTCGTTTGGCGGGCCGTTGCGGGAATTCACTTCCAAATAGCCTGGCTTTTGACAATATTTTTATATCTGGGTATTTTCGACCGCACTTACGTCACAAGCCGTTTCATTATCGGAGCAACTATATTTATAACGGCGATCACAACCGCCGAATTCGGCCACGAATTGGGCGGTTATCTGGGTAGCGTCTATCGCGGCAGATCGTGGGATTGGATATGCTATTTATCCGATTTACTGATGGTAAGTTTCGCGTTTGTCGTACATAAATATACCTTGAAGAGATACAGCGATATCCCGGTGATTTCGGTGATATTGCTCATGGTAACGACAATTGTTTCGACGGCGCTGATTATCGGCAAAACCGTGATAAAGATGTCGGTCGGAATGATGTTCGAGCCATATTACTGCATAGAGCTTGCGGGGATTTTTATTATCTCCGTAACGAGCTATTTAATGATTTACTATCACTGTAAGGTACGGAAAGAAAAAACGATTTTAGAGGTGCAAAACAAATTGCTTGAAGCGGATAAGCAAATGCTTATTATTTCCGAGCAAGCGATAGAAGAAATGCGTTCCTTGCGGCATGATATGAAAAATCAGCATAAAGTTATGGAAATTATGCTTGCGGAAGAAAGATACGACGACTTGAAAGAATATTTTTCCTCCATGGAAAAAAGCTATACGCAGGCTACTTTCGGCGGTTTTATCAATTGCGGCAATCAACTTGTCAATTCGATCATCAATATGGAGATCTTAAAGGCAAATTCCTACGGAATATCGCTCGTTTCAAAGCTCAATGTTCCTCAGAATTTGCCGTTTGATTCAAGCGATTTATGCCGCGTATTGGTAAACCTGTTGGATAATGCCATCGAAGGGATTTTGCGCACGGAGAGCCGTGATTATCTCATCGATCTGAAAATCGGCAAACGCATGGATTATTTATATATCAGCGTACAAAACGAAATCCGCGACGATGCGGACAGGGAAAGCTTGTTGAAAATGAATACGGCAAAGGACGACGCGGTAAACCACGGCTACGGGCATAAGATCGTCAAGCGGATCGTGGAAAAGTATAACGGTTATGTCCATTATATGATCGTGGAAAACGAGTTTGTTGCCGAAGTAATGTTGGAGATGAAGCCGCAGGAGGCAGTAAATGAACAAAGAGCTTAATTTTGCCGTTTGCGACGATGATGAAATCGTTTGCGAAGCGATTTGCACAAAAATAAGTAAGATTTTAACGTCGTGCGGAATTTCGGTTTCGTGCGATAAATATGTTTCGCCCATGTCCTTATATAATAACATAAAGCACGGGGAGCGTGTTTACGACGCATTGTTTTTAGACATAGATATGCCTAAAATCGACGGGGTGGAGCTTGCGAAAGCGCTTCGAAAAAATGAAAACATGGTAGATATTATTTTTGTGTCCAACCGGGAGGATAAGGTTTTTGAAACGTTTCCCGTTCGGCCGTTCGGGTTTATCCGAAAAAACAATTTTACTCACGACTTGAAGGATACGCTGCGTTCCTATATCAATACGCGCGTTACCAATGCCAGTTGTGTGGGATTAAAGACGACGAATAATTCCGTTATCAGAAGAGTGTGCGTTTCGGATATCGTCTATATCGAGAGCTTTCGCTATAAGCAGTACGTATATATGGCGGACGGAGAACAGATCGAGATCCACATGACGATGAGGGAGTTGGAATGCAAGCTGGAAAAATATGATATTGTCCGCGTGTATCAGGGCTATCTCGTAAATTTGAAATATGTTCAGCGAATAGAACGGACGGATATTTTACTCAATTATAAAGGCGGAATTTCGATCAGCATCAGCCGTGAAAAGGTGCAGGAATTAAAGGCGATATATTTGAGCTATTTACGAAAAATAGGAGCGGTTTTATTTGACGACGAATAATCGAGCCGCAGGCTGAACTTTTTTAGCTTTCAATGGATAACGGATATTTACCGAAAGGTAGGTATCCGTTTTTTTGCAGTCTGTTTCAGGATTGCAGTTTGTACGCGAAATCGTGCAGTTTGCAATCCTTGGGCGCAGAACATAGGCGATTTGCCGCCGATTATTTAATTGCTCTTGAAATTTTCTGTCGCCGCGTATTATAATCTTACTCGTAAAGTATTTGCAAAACTTACGGATTGCAAATAACAAAAAGTAAGAGGAGGAAATTTATGGCTAAACAGAAAAAGACGGCTAAAAAAATCGGCTCGCTCATTGCATTGTCGATGGTATTGGCTGTCGGGGCAACGTCTTTAGGGACGTCGTTGAACGCTCTCGCCGCTGCGGCTTCGCAATCCTACGCCGGAAAGTATTACACCGACTATGATTCGCTGAAAGACGCAAAGAAAGCCGCGGAGGAGCTGACGCGCGAACTCGCGCAGGAGGGCGACGTTCTTTTGAAGAACAAGGACAACGCGCTTCCGCTCAGCGGCAAGGAATGGGTGAGCGTATTTGGCGTAACTTCGGACAATCTGATCGGCGCTTCCGATAGTTCGGGTGCGTTCAGCGGCAGTTCTTCGAGTAGCGATACTACCGTAGCGGCGGCGCTTGAATCGGCGGGCTTCAAGGTAAATCCTACCTTGAAAAACTATTACGCCAACGACACCTCGGAGCTTGGACATGAGGACACGACGTTTAACGGACAGGTAAGAAACTCCTTCAGCCTTTATAAGGACGTAGCGTTTATCGTTCTTTCGAGAGAGGGCGGCGAGGGCAGCGACGCCTCGCGCGTAACCTCCGAAACGGTAAAAGCTTCGGAAGACAATCATAAGGCGCTTTTGAAGAAAACCGAATCGGGCGGACAAGGTGGCGATCAGGGACAGGGCGAAGGCCCCGTAGCTGCTGCCGCCGCCGAGGAGGAATACTACAAGCATTCCCTCATGCTTACCGACAGCGAGGAAGAGCTTATCAAACAGGTGAAGTCACAGTTTGAAAAGGTGGTTGTTATAACCAATACTTCCAACCCCATGGAAATCGCCGACTTAAAGAACGACGATGAAATCGACGGGATCATACATATCGGCCGTCCCGGCGTAGGCGGACTTGACGGGCTTGCGGACATACTCATCGGTAAAGTTTCCCCTTCGGGCGGGCTTGTCGATGAATGGATGACGGACTTCACCGCGGATCCCACCTGGTACAACTTCGGCAACAATAATCAGACCGCGGGCTATAACGACGCGGCGGGTTCCACCGCTTATAAGCACGCCGACGGCACAAAGACGGGCACCGCGGGAACTTCCACCGCCTACGAGGGCAGCGAAGGCTACTACGGCGTAGATTACGAAGAGGGAATTTACCTCGGCTATAAATATTACGAAACGGTATATACCGAAATTGCCTTAGGCAACCTTACTTATACTGACGGCAACCTTGCGGAAGTGGCCGAGAAGAACACCGCCGGAGCGATCGAACAGGCCACCGCCTGGTGGAATGATAACGTAACCTATCAGTACGGCTACGGACTTTCTTACACGACGTTCAGCTTTAATGCCAAGGGATTGTTTACGGACAAGGCTTGCAAGTCGGCTCTCGGAGCCGAGGTTGCCCCCTCCAAATTCAATTCGTCAAAGGGCAATAAGGCTGAAGCGGATAAACTCTACGTTCCCGTGGAAGTGACAAACACCGGCAATTTCGAAGGCAAAAAGACCGTTCAGGTTTATGTTACCGCGCCTTATTCCAAAAACGGTTTGGAAAAATCGGCAGTGACTTTGGTCGGTTTTGCAAAGACCGATACGCTTAAACCCGGAAAATCGCAGACCGTCGTGGTCGAATTTAACGTTCAGGATATGGCTTCCTGGGATTCGAATGCGGACAACGGCACCAAAGGCCACTATGTTTTGGACAGCGGCGAATATATCGTAAGATTGATGGAAGATTCGCACTACGACTATACGACTGACGTAGAGAGCACGGCGGACGCTTACGACGAGGAACGGTTTACGTTAAGCGCGAAGGCCGATCTCAAAATCGACGACTTCTCGGGCAACGAGCTTAAAGATCTGTTTACCACGGACGAAAACGACGTATCGAAGGGCAGCGCGGTCAAGGTAGATGATCTCAACTACGGAAACGTGCGTACCGCGGATATGATGGCGGACGGAACGAGCGGAATGACGGTGCTTTCCCGTGCGAAGCTTGTCTCTACGTTCCCTAAAGCGCCGACGACGAAAGACCTCACGTTTAAGGAGAGCGTGCTTGCCAACTGGGCGTTTTGGGACAACTACACGGTAAGCAACAAGGGCGTGGACAGCAACGGTAACCCCACGGCCGACGGCGGCAAGACGTTTTACGATCGCACCTCGACGACGGCGAAGTACGACGCGCAGAAAAACTATGTAAGCGACAAAACCACCGACCCCTGGTATAAGTCAAAATCCGATATCCCTGCAAATTGGACGCAGGCTACGGGTACGTACGACGCAAACCATAAAGTTCAGAACAACAGAACGGAGCTTCTTTTCCCGATGTACGTTTCTTCGGCGGCTCAAAGCCCGATTAAGTTCAAGGATATGAACGGCGTTGCGTACAATGATAAGAAATGGGACGATTTCCTCAACCAGCTCACCTACGACGAGCTTTGCTCGGTAGTGGAATTCGGCGGATATTCCACCGTCGATATCGCCTCCGTAGGCAAGATTAAAACGGAGGATTCCGACGGCCCCAACAATTGGGACAGCAGCCATTGCTGGTGTTCGGAAGATATCATCGCTTCCACGTTCAACGTAGAGCTTGCCGAAAAGCAGGGCAGAATTATGGGCAACATTGGTCTTTTGAAAGACCCGACGAGCACCCAGACGGGTTGGTATGCTCCGGGCGCCGACATTCACCGCTCGCCCTTCTCCGGCCGTAACAACGAATACTACTCTCAGGACAGCCTGCACAGCGGCTATATGGCTGCGGCGGTGATTAACGGCGTACAGTCGAAGGGCGTTGTCTGCTACGTGAAGCACTGCTTCATGAACGATCAGGAATCCAACCGCGGCAACCTCTTTACCTGGGCGACCGAGCAGTCCATGCGCGAAACCTATACCAAGTCCTTCCAGATGGCTCTCCAGGAGGGCGGCTCCAAGGGCGCGATGGTCGGCTACGGCAGAATCGGCGGCCTTTCCAACACCAATAACTACAACCTGAACACCGAGCTTTATCAAAACCAGTGGGGGACGCAGGCTTGCTTTGTCACCGACGGCTACATCGGTTGGAAGGTAAGAACCGACCCCGATATGATGGTCCGCGCGGGCAACGTTTTCGAGCTTTACACCACGCCTTTCGTCGAATACCTTTCGGGCGAATGGAACGCTGAGAAAAAGACCGTCATGGTGGACGGCAAAACCGGCCAGATCGAAAGCTATACGCAGTGGTATTGCGTGCGTATGGCGGCAAAGAGCATACTTTATAATCACGCGGATACGGTGGGACAGCGCAACGGCTATTCCGAACTGACCGTTCAGGGCACAGCTTTGACGGCGGGTATGCAGGGCGTCAAGTATGAGGCAAGCGTAGCCATCGACAGCTTGCTCGACAAGGATTCGACGGCGAAAGCTTCTGTGACGGGAAAACTTCCCGCAGGGCTCGAGCTCGATTCGCTTACGGGCGAAATCAGCGGCACGCCTACGGAAGCAGGTGACTTTACCTTCTCGGTCAGCTATATCATCGACGGCTTTATCACCAAGACGGCGCAATATTCCCTTAAAATCGATTCCGCGCTGGCATTAGACGCCGACGGCGACAAGGTCAACGAGATGAAGGTCGGCCAGGAATTTATGAACAGGATCGTTTCTACCGAATTTAACACCACCAATTATAAAACTGTCGAGTATGCGGTAAAGGACGGTAAACTTCCCGCGGGTGTTACGCTTGAGAAAGACGGCACGCTTAAGGGCACGCCCACGGAAGCGGGTACCTATACGGTTGTGGTCGAGATGACGGCCACGAAGACGAGCAGCGGTGGCGGCGGCAAGATGACGACGTTCGGCGATTTCGGCGGCGGAAATAAAGGCGGCTCGACGACCCAGACGACGAAGGTTGACTATACGATTACTTTCGTAGTTGCCGGTGACGGCCAGACGCCCGCCTGGACGGAGAACGTGCCCTATATCGGCGAAAACGGCAATTGGTTTGTCAACGGCGTCGATACGGGTAAGCCCTCGCAAGGCGCTGCGGGTACAAACGGTACGGACGGTAAAGACGGAAAGGGCGGCTGCGGCTCCACGGTCACAGGCGTTGCCGGAATTGTCGGGATGACGTTTGTTTTGGCGGCCGGAACGATTTGCCTGCTCAAGAAACGTAAAGAAGATTAATTTGTCGTAAAACAATTTATAGGTAACACTGACAGGGGTGTGCCGAGCACTCGGCATACCCCGAATGTGTATCAGGGATATAGAAAAGGAGCTTTATTATGAATAAATTCACCAAATGGACGGGAATCCTCGCGGCGTTTTGTCTTACGGCGATGACGCTCTCGCTGGCGGGGTGCGGAGACGGCGGTAAAAACAGCGTCAAAAAATATACGGTCGATTTCGAAACCAACGGCGGCAGCGCGGCCGCTTCCCAGCAGGTTGAAGAGGGCGGAAAAGCTGTAAAGCCCGACGACCCTACAAAAACGGATTACGTATTCAGCGGCTGGTGCAAAGACGCGGCTCTTGAAAACGTTTACGATTTCGAAACGGAAACCGTTACCTCCGACACGACGATTTATGCGAGCTGGGCTTCTTCGGCGGATACGTCAATCGCAAACTTTTATTGGAATTATACGGGCGCTCCCGCGGAAATATATTCATCGAAAGTATTCGGAAACAATTCCCGTATTGCCGATCCCGGTACGCCTCAGCGCGAGGGCTTCTATTTCGGCGGGTGGTACACCGAGGACGGTTCCGCCGCTTACAGCTCGATGAAAAAATATACGGGCAATCAGGATTTTTATGCGAAGTGGCAGCAGATCTATACTTTTGAAGCGGAAAAGACGCAGCTTACGGGGCTTACCGACGACTTTGAATTGGGGCTTGCCACCGAAGCGGGCGCGAAGCTCGGCTTCAATTATTCGGGCTCGGCAAACGGCGCGAAGTTGATAAAATCGGATAAGGCGGCGAGCAACGGCTCTTATGTTTCGGGGCTTTTCTATCGCGGAGCATATCTGCAGTTTGAGCTCGACTCCGATAAAGCGATAGAAGGTGCGACGCTTCGGCTGGTCGCTTCCTGCGAGTATGCGGACATTGAATTGACTTCGACAACCTATAAAATCGAAGTAAACGGCACGAAGCTCAAATTCAACGATTTCTCGCTCGGCTCGGGTGCGGGGATATCTACAGATCCCGGCCCCCGCGGCGGCTTTAAGGAAATCTTTATCGGCAATATCAGCCTTAAAGAAGGCAAAAACGTCGTCAGACTCACCGTAAATAACTCGCAGACCCCTGCGGGCGACGCGGGTACGGTCGATGCGGCAGCTCCCGCCGTGGACTGCATTAAAATCTATGCCGACGCGGCGCTTACGATGACGGAATATCAGAACGCTTAAACGGAATAAGGAAAACGTTATGGAAAAGGTAAAAAAGTTTTTGTCGGGAAAGGGGGTAGGATATTATCTTACCCTTCCCGCAATCGCGTTGTGTATCGCGGCGTTGTGCCTGTACCGTGAAAACGGGGTCACGTCCTTTAACCCCGAGCTCAATACCCGTGCGATTGCATATATTGTCGTCTGCCTCGCTTTCTGCGTCGTCAGCCTTATCGTCGATTTTAAGCCGATCAGATACGTCGCGTATCTGTTTTGCTTATATGCGTTTATGTGGTTTATCTATTCGCAGGTAACGTATATCGCCAATATTTTCGTCGCAATCGACGGCTACACATTTTCGGGCGGGTTTATTGCGACGGCGGTCATGTACGTGCTTTCGTTTTTATTCACGCTGTTGGCGGCGATATTGAACAATTGGAAGCCGTGGGGCAAAAAGGCGAAAGAGGAGGTGCGGGCATGAATAAGAAATTTGAAAAATTTTTAAGCCATAACATCTTCAAAAGGCGGCTTTGGGAAGGTCTTTCGGTTGCGCTAGCCAGCCTCCTCGTGGTGACGACGGGCGGCTTACATATCGCAAACAGTCAAAGCGCGGCGATCAACGACGCGCTCGGTATTCCGGGCTCGTACATAGAACGCTCGAACGAGGAACAATATCAATACTTCAAGGCCGGGTATTCTGCAAACGATTACGCGAAGCTCGAAAAGGATTATCTCGATGTCTGCGAACAAGTCGAAGGCGAGGGATTGGTTCTGTTAAAAAACGAAAACAATGCGTTGCCGCTTGCGGCGGCGGAAAAAGTCAGCTGTCTTTTAACGGGCTCGGTCTCTTTTAACTATGCGACCTCGGGTTCCTCGAGCGCAGACACAAAAGGCTACACCGATTTTAAGACGGCGCTCGAAGGGGCGGGCTTATCTGTAAATTCTGATCTGTGGGAGTTTTATGAGGAAAAAATCAGCGACGGCTACGGCCGTTATAAGCAGGGCACGCTGTATATCATAAACGAAGTTCCCTACAACGAATACGGAACCGTGACTTCGACGTTCGGCGAATACTCCACGGCGATCGTGAACATCGCGCGCGACAGCGGCGAGGGCGCCGACCTTACGGCTTCTTCCAATCTCGCCGACGGCCTCGATGGAAGCTGTCTTTCTTTGAGCCGGGATGAGATCGACGTCCTGGAAGCTCTCACCCAAATGAAGAAGGCGGGGGCGGTAAAAAAGATTATAGTCCTTCTCAATTCGTCGGCCACAATTCAGCTCGATTTTCTCGATAAAGAGACGATAGACGTCGATGCGTGCCTTTGGATCGGCAACGTGGGCAAAAGCGGAATCAACGCGGTTGCGAAAGCCCTGACGGGGGAAATCGTCCCTTCGGGAAAACTTTCCGATACGTATCTGAAAAATAATTTTTCTTCGCCCGCGATGATGCAGCAAAACTATAATACCAATAAAAGCTTTATGTCTGCCTATGAAAACGGCGGCGGCCTTATCGACGATTCCCAAAAATATTACGGCGTTTACAGCGAGGGGATTTACGTCGGGTACCGCTATTACGAAACGCGCTATACGGACTATGTCAACGGCGCGGGAAACGCGGGCAAATACGCTTACTCGGGCGACGTCGCTTATCCCTTCGGATACGGGCTTTCTTACGCCGATTTTGCCTATACGGCGTTTGACGTAAAGGAAGCGGAGGACGGAAAGAGCTTCGACGTCACCGTGACGGTAAAGAACGAAAGCGAAACCTATGCCGGAGAAGAGGCGGTGGGGATTTATCTTCAGAAGCCTTACACCGACTACGATATTGAAAACGGCGTGGAAAAGGCGGCGGTAGAGCTTGTCGGTTATACCAAAACGGACGTTATAGCGGCCGGGAAGGAGCAGACCTTAACCGTAAACGTGAAGAAAGAACAATTTAAGAGCTACGACGCCAACGGCGCAAAGACCTATATCGTAGATGCGGGCAAGTATTACCTTACGGCCGCCAACGGCGCGCACGAGGCGGCGAACAATATTCTCGCCCTGCAGGGAAAAACGCCGGAAAATACGGAAAAACGAATGGACGCAGCCGGCGACGCCGCGCTTGCAAAAATGGTCTGGGAAAACGCCGAGCTCGATACAAAAACGTATTCGGTTTCTTCCCATACGGGAAACGCGATCACCAACCGGCTCGATTTTGCCGATCTCAATAAGTACGAGGGCAGCGATACAAAGGTCACCTACGTTTCGAGAAACAACTGGATGGGCACGCTTCCCAAAGAAAAAATCACCGTTTCGGTTACCGACAAAATGCTGGCGGATTTGCAGCGCAAAAAGCCCGTTCCCGAAATTGAGGGCGCGAAGATGCCCGTTTACGGAAAAGGGGACGACATTACGCTGGCTTCGCTCCGCGGGAAAGAATACGACGATCCCGATTGGGAAAAGCTGCTGGATCAGATGACGTTTGAAGAGCAGTCCTACCTCCTTACCAACGGCATGTACACCACCGTCATGGTGGAATCGGTGGCGAAGCCCGATACGAAGGAACACAACGGGCCTACGGGCACCGTCAAGTCGAAAGGCGAATTGTCTATGCCGAGCGAGGGAATCTGGGCGTCGTCGTTTAACGACGAGCTCATAAAAAAAGTGGGCGAAATGCTTGCGGAAGACGCGCGGGCGGCTGGTGACAGCGGTATATATGCCAACGCGATCAATATCCACAGAATGCCGTTCGGCGGCAGGTCGCACGAATATTTTTCCGAAGATCCCTACCTCACGGCGATCGCGGCGGTGAACGAAATTCAGGGGATTCAGTCGAAAGGCGTGATCGCAAACGTAAAGCATATCGCGTTTAACGATCAGGAGTCTCACCGCTCGGGCGGCAGCGTGTGGCTGAACGAGCAGGAAGCCCGCGAGATCATGCTTTTGCCCTTTGAGTACGCGCTCTCTTCCAAGGAAGGGATGGGCAACGCGCACGCGGTCATGTCCGCGATGAACCGTATCGGCACGGATTGGGTCGGCGCAAACACAAACGTCCTCGTGGATATTATGCGGGGCGAATGGGATTTCGACGGCTATTGCATTACGGATATGGCGGCTTCCGATACGGCGTATATCATGAACTATCAGGACGGTATCTCGCGCGGTACGGACTTATTCCTCGGAAGCGGTTCGAAAACGGCCTTGTCTTCCTTCAGAAAAAATGCGAGCTTCTGTCTGCGCATGAGAGAAGCGTCGCACAGAATCCTGTACGCGGTTTGCAATTACAGCGCGGCGATGAACGGAATTACGCCCGAAACAAAGGTAACCGCTCCCGTGTGGTGGTGGCAGATCACGATTATCTCGGCCGATTGTGTATTCGGCATCCTTACGGCCGGCGCGGCGGCTATGTATGTTTTGTGTCTGATTAAGCAATACGGCGCGAAAAAAGAAAACGATTGATTAAACGGCAACGCGCCTTTCGAGTAAAATTGGGGGCGCGTTGTTTTCTTTCGGGAGACGGCTATGGAAAAAACAAAAAAACGCAGACTCGCGGCGATCCTTTTGTCCTGTCTTTTCGTCGTTTTTGCGGTTTGCGTTCCCTTCATCGGCATTTATATTACGGGACAGTGCCTGCCCGCACAATATACGCAAACCTATTACGGGGCGCTTTCCGGCCTGTATGCGCGCCTGAAAAATACAAAAGGCAAAAAAATAGTGGTTCTCGGAAACTCCAACGTCGCTTTCGGGGTAGATTCGGCGCTTGCCGAAAATTTACTGCGCGAAGCGGGGATGGAATATTCGGTATGTAACTTCGGACTGTACGGCGCGCTCGGCACAAAAATGATGTGCGAGCTCGCGTACGCTCGGATAAAGAAAGACGACGTGGTGATCTTTACGCCCGAGCTTGTCGCGCAGTCGCTATCGACTTATTTTTCTCCCGAAGAGGCGTGGTATGCGCTGGATGGCGATATGCGCATATACAACGACTTTCCGAAGGAGACAAAGGGCGCGCTGGCGGCGGGATATATCGGTTATACGGCTAAAAAGCTTGCGCTTTACGAAAAAGGCAGTCCCGCGGCGGGCAGCGGGGTGTATGCGAGTTCGTCGTTTGACGAGCGCGGCGATTTGAAAAATTATGCCCGTCCCCATAATGTAATGCCAAACGGAGTTGACGAAAACAATCCGATCCTGTTTGACGAGGAGTTGTTTTCCGTCGATTTTTTAAGCTTTATCAACGGATACGCCGAAAAATTGCAAAAAAAGGGCGCGCAGATTTATTATTCCTTCGCGCCGATGAACGAGGGCGCAATCGCTTTCGGTGAATTGGAAAAGTCGGCGGATTTTTATCGCAGCATAGAAGAAAAATTTCAGTTTCCCGTTATCAGCGATATTGAAGATTATATGATGGCGCACGAATGGTTTTATGATTCCAATTATCATTTGAACGAGAGCGGCATGAAGGTCAGGACTGTTCGGCTGGTAAACGATATAAAAAATCAATTCGGCAATACGACGAAAACGGATTACCCGCTCCCCGATAAACCCGTTCTGCCCGATACGGACGTGACGGGGGAGGGCGACAACAGCCATGCGGACATGTTCGAATACCGCCTCGACGGAAGCTATTATACGATCGTCGGCCTTACCGAAGAGGGACGAAAAAAAGAGGATCTGATCATTCCTTATCAGGTAAACGGCATTTATGTAAAGGCCTTTTTGCCTCTCGTTTTCTTTGACGATAAAAATATCCGAAGCGTCACCGTGCAGGAAAATATAGGCACTTTGCCGAACGGTAGCTTTGTCGGCTGCGATAATTTGAAAAAAATTGTTTTGAGACATTCCGAGCCTACGGAAATTTCCGTCGGTTACGAATTATTGGCAGGTGTGCCGCAGGATTGTAAAATATGCGTTCCGAGCGGCGCGTTGGGGCGATTTGAAAACAATTATTTTTGGGGGCGATATGCGAAGCAGCTGCAGGGATACGAAAAATAGAAAACTATACGGCGTAATCGTTTTATTGTTGACGATCTGCGTCTTTTTATGCGGTTGTACGCAGGCGGAAAGGCAAAACAAGGTGAGAGTTTCTATCGTGGACAGCGTACTGTTTAAGGCGGAAAACACGGCCGCGGAAATTGAAAGGGGACGGGATTTCAAAACGGTTTTGTCTTTGCGGGCGGGCTATGAATTTGTATCCTGCGACTATTCCGACTATACGGCGACGGAAAAAGGCGGAAAAACGGAGCTGACGCTGAAAAATATAGAGCGCCCTTCGAGAGTAACCGTAACCTGTAGAAAAAAAGAATTTCAAAACGTTGTTGACATCGATCTGAAATGTACGGTGAATTACGACTTTAACGGAGGAACTGACGCGGAGGGGCGTACGCATTGTACGGTGAATTACTCCCTCACCGAGCATCACAGGCCGAATACGATTGCGGGCGCCGCCGTAAAGAGACGCGGGCATGTACTGACGGGCTGGAATACGCGGCCGGACGGGAACGGCGAACATATCGGATTGGGCAGCCGCGTCACCGTCCGGGACGGTAAAGAGATAACGTTGTATGCCGAATGGAAAAAAAGTATCGACGGCGGGCAATTTCTTTACCGGCAGGCGGCGGACGGAACGCTTGCGCTTACGGGCTACCGCGGGAGGGGAGATATCGAGCCTTTTGTAATCCCTTCGGAAATCGACGGGAAAGCGGTTTCGGAGATTTCAAGTTCCTTTACGACAAATATGCCGTGCGGAGAGCTTACCTCGCAAACGCTTGTTTTACCCGATTCGATAAGGTTTGTCAAAAGCAATTCGTTTTTGCGCTCGTCCTTTTCCGAGCTGTATTTTTCGGACAATATCGAAGACATAGACGAAAAGGCCTTTCCCCGCAATATCAAAACCTTTCATATCAATGCGTTTCGAAAACCGTGTTTTCAAGCGGTAAATAACAGCATAATTTTCTCCGACAACATAGACAGGCTGATTTTGAACGCGGATAGACGCAAGCTCATTTTTTTCTCGGGGTGCAGCTTTGCCTACGGACTGAACAGCGGCATTATTGACGAAGCTTACGGCGGCGAGTACGCAGTGTTCAATATGGGCGTAAACGGGGATATAAACGCCGCGTTTCAGATGGAGATACTGCTCGCCTATATGGGAGAGGGCGATGTGTTTATCCATGCGCCCGAGGAGATGAGCGCGAGTCAGCTGATGTTCGATTATTTCGTCAACGACAGTATGTTTATCATGACGGAAGGCAATTACGATCTGCTTGCCCTTGTCGATTTTTCAGATAACGGCGGGGTGATACGCGCATTTTTTGACTATATAGAATTCAAAAAGGATTCGGAGCCCTGCAGTTATGACGACGGCAGATATGAGGAATTTAATATTTACGGGGACTACGTTTACGAAAGGCCTTACGACGAAGCCACGGAAAACCAACGCGACATTACCTACAGCGACAATGCATATTGTTATGCGCCCGAACTTTTGACGGAAGAGGGGATGAGAAAGCTTGCGGGGTATTACGACGCTATCCGCGGCAAGGGCGGCAAGGTATATCTGTCGTATGCGCCCGTAAATATAAGCGCGAGAACAGGGAACGAGGTGCGGGAAAAAGGGTTTGAATTTTCCGAAAAATTCGAAACTATGCTTTCGGCGTACGGATACGAAGCGATTTCCGAAGTGGAAGATTATATGTTTCCCGGCAGATATTTTTTCGACAGCGATTATCACTTAAACGATTTGGGCGCGGCGTTGCGCACGGAGCGGCTGCTTGCCGATTTACGTGCGGCGGGGATTTGACGGCGGAGGAAAAGCTATGGAAGAAAGCGTAATCTTAAACAACCCGATCGTGCTCGTCGGCTTTATTGCCGCGCTTGTGCTGTGCGGCTACGGACTGATAAAAAAAGCGCGTTTCTGCGTTACGGCTATCTCGCTTTTTCTCTTTCTCGCAACCGCGGCCTATGCTTTATTGAGAGGGGCGGGGCTTTATGAGGTCGGCGCTGTCGCCGCCGTATTCTTTACGATAAATTTATTGCCGTTGTGGAAGAAGGGAGGACAATGATTTGAGCTTCAATTCCTTGGAATTTTTGGTTTTTCTCCCCGTCGTCGTTCTGCTGTATTGGCTTTTGCCTCATAAAGCAAGGTGGATATTATTACTGGTTGCAAGTTACATATTCTACATGAGCTGGAACGTATGGCTGATCGGCTTGATCCTGATTACCACGGTAACGGCCTACGTCGCGGGGATAGGGATCGACCGCTCCGAAAATAAGAAAACGAAAAAAATATGGCTCGTCGCGACGCTCGTTGTCTGTCTGGGACTGCTTGTATTTTTTAAGTATATCAATTTTATTTTGGAAAGCGTCGTCGGGGTGATAAGGCTGTTCGATGTAAAGCAGGACGAGCTTGTATTAAACATAATCCTGCCCGTAGGCATTTCTTTTTACACCTTTCAAACCTTATCCTACGTCATAGACGTCTATCGGGGCGACTTTAAGGCGGAAAGGCATTTCGGATATTTTGCGCTCTATGTCTCATACTTTCCCCAGCTTGTGGCGGGGCCGATCGAGCGGCCGCAGAATTTATTGCCGCAGCTGAAGGAAAGGCACAACATCGACGAAAACGATATGCTTACGGGGGCGAAGTGGCTTTTATCGGGGTTTTTCCGAAAATGCGTCGTAGCCGATTTTTGCGGAATTTTTGTCGATAAGGTTTATGCGGATTTGGGCGGCGCCAACGCCCTGGCCGTTTTTATCGCTTCGGCGTTGTTTCTGATACAGATTTATAACGATTTCGCCGGCTATTCGGAAATCGCGCTGGGCTCGGCAAGGCTCATGGGAGTAAAGCTTTCCAAAAACTTCGACAGGCCGCTGACCTCGACGAGCTATACGGAATTTTTTCGCCGCTGGCACATAACGCTCAATCAGTGGTTTACGCAATACGTCTATATCCCTTTGGGCGGCAATCGTAAAGGGACGGCGCGAAGGGTCTTAAACACCCTGATCGTATTTACGCTGTGCGGGTTATGGCACGGCGCAAGCTGGACGTTTGTCCTGTGGGGGCTGGCTGCGGGGGTCGCGGTGGGGATAGAAACGATTTTCAAAAAAGCGGCAAAAAAAGAGCGTGGAGACGCAAACACGTCCGCCCGGGCGCCTGCGCTTAAGCTGCTTCGGCAGAGTTTTATATTTGTTCTGTTCACCTTCAGCTGCGTTTTATTCCGCGCCCAAAGCCTGGCCGAGGTCGGCACGGCTTTCAGGCAAATGTTTACGGCCTGGGGCTTTGGAGAGGAATATATAAATTCCGCTATGTCCGCTCTGGGCATGAGTACGAGGCAGATTTTATATCTTGCCGCGGTAATTGCCGCCATGGCTTTACTATATCGGCTGACGGCAGAGGGCCGAGAAAAGAGAGAAGTGGGTTTATCGGGTTCTCTCGTTCGGGAGGAAAGGACGAATATCGCCCTGTTCGTTTACGGGATATTGGCGATCGCGCTGTTTTGGCTGGCTTTACTTTCCGCGGGCGACGTCAGCGGATTTGAATATTTTCAATTTTAAGAGGTGTGTATGAAACCGAGTAACCGATTGCTTTATGAGTATTTTGAAGAATACGCTTCCGAACGCGGAAACGATACGTTTCTCTTTGACGAAAAAATTTGTTATACCGTCGCACGGGCGTTTAACATTGCAAAAAGCCTTGCGCGGCAGCTGCAAAACGCAGGAATAAAACGCGGCGATTTCGTCGCAATCAAGGCGGAGAGAACTCCTCGGACGATATTGCTTTTTTATGCCTTACAGTTTATCGGAGGCGTTGCGGTTCTGCGCGATCCGCATGAAAATACAGACGACAAAATTCGGATTATCGACGACCGGTTATCCCTCGGGAAAACGGAAACCGTACTCGCGTTTGACGAACGTGACGTAAGCGGTTTACGGTTGGCCGCAAAGAGCCGATCGACGAGCGCGGTTATTTTTACGTCGGGTTCTACGGGAGAGAAAAAGGCCGTTTGTCTCAGCCAATATAATTTTATCAACAATTCGCTGGACACGCTGCATATCGGCGGCTATCGGGAGGACGACGTCAATATCCTGATCGTGCCCGTGCATCACGTTTTCGGCTTGGCGTTGATCGTCACGGCGGTTGTGGCAAAGCACGGTATTTTTGTTCCCAAATCGGTGGAAACGGACTATGTGATCGATTGCATGATAAAATATAACGTGACGCGCCTGAACGGAGTACCGTCTCTATATCTCGCTTTGGCCGCGAATACCCGCGCGGAGGAGGTAAAAGGTTTACGCTGCGGCCTCATCGGCGGGGCACCCTGCAGCGCGGAACAGTTTAGGAAAATAGAGCAAAAGCTCGGCGTCACACTTGTCCCCGTATATGGCATGAGCGAATGTATCGGGATATCCTGCGGAGATTATCGGGATTCGATCGAAAATCGCTGCGACAGCGTCGGCAGAATTTATTCCATGAACACGTTAAAAATTGAAAGCGACGGGGAAATTTTGATAAAAAGTCCGGCGATGGCGGCGGGGTATCTCGACGGCGGATCGGTTGCGGACCCCGAGGGATGGCTGCATACGGGCGATCTGGGATATCTGGACGGAGCGGGATTTTTACACGTCAGCGGCAGAAAGAAGGATATCATTATCCGTAACGGCAACAATATTTCCGCGGCAAAAATCGAAGCCGCGCTTCTCGGACTTTCGTATATCGAAGGTGCGGCGGCGGTCGCGGCGTCCGACGAGCGGGCGGGGGAAATCCCTTGCGCCATGGTGGCGCTTAAAGCGGGCGAGAAAAGGACGGAAGAGGAAATTTTGCGCGATTTGACAAGGTTTTTGACAAAAATAGAAATGCCCGTACGGATAAGCCCGACAGAAAAACTGCCTTTGACTTCCACGGGAAAAACGGATAAAGAAAAAATAAAAAAGTTTTTTTCCGAAAGCAGAAAAATAAAATAGACGTTGCAAAAGAATCGCATCACAACGCTATGATATGCAAATATGCGGATATCCGCAAGAGTGCAGTAAAGCAATAGTCCGGGGAAGACATAATCGCCTTCCCCGGACGTAGCATTTTAATTCCGCTTTAAGGATATCCGTAAGAACTCCGGAAAATATTTTAAGGCTATTTTTTCGGGAAACGCGCGATTTTCGGCCCGCATTTCGCGCGGAGCAGATCTTTGAATTCTTCCTCCGTTCCGATTGTAAAGGTTGCGCGGTTTATAAGGCGGATAATGCGAACTCCCGCGCCGATATGAATCATGATATATTTTTTGTTTTGACACGCCTGAGATATTTTTTCGTATTCGATATGCGTTTCGCTTTCCTTTTTTGCGCCGTCGAAATTGTAACAATGGATACACCGTTCGTCGCATTGATAGACTACATAGGTGGAATCGGTAATCAAAGTATTTCTTTTGACATAAGCGTTCCACAAAAAAACAAAGAGTATTCCGCAGACTACGAAAATAGAGGCCATTCCTAAAATCACAGTCGTGCGGAGAAAAGGAGGCCCGAAGTAATAAACGGAGAAAGAAATCGCCGCAAAAATAAACGACAAAAAACTTAAAATTTTGAGATTTTTATAAAAGTCCTTTAGCGTCTGTTTGGTGAAAGGCGTGTTGTTTTCGATAAGGATTGGCAGCGCGGGCGGATTGCCGTAAATCGCCTGCGACGGCGCGGCAGAGGCGGGCTGTTCGACGGGAAGGAAGGGTGGTTCGGAAAGGAGCGCGGAGGGCGTTTCGGCAGGCGCGGGCGTTTCATCGAGCGGGGCGGAGCTAGGGGCCGCTTCGGAAAGGGTTGCGGCAGGCGTTGCCGAGGCCGTGGGCGTTTCTGCAAGGGACGCGCCGCATTCGGCGCAAAAGAGAGCGTCATCGGGATATTCCGAACGGCAGCGGGGACAAGTTTTCATCGTTTTCTCCTTAAAATCATATAGGTTAAGTATCTTTATTATATCACCCGAAAATAGCTCTGTCAAGATTTTCTAAAAAATAGCCGTAAAAAAGATGGCAGAGGGGGCTTGCTTTTTACGCAGGCTGTGCTATACTGTAAAGCAAGCAGGCGGGCGCATAAAAAAACATTGATTTTTACGCGCAAGTGTGCTATACTGCATAGGACGGGCAGGAGGAGGCAGATTATGCTGGATTGTGCGATAGTGGGAAGCGGCGTGGCGGGGATTTCGGCCGCGTTGACGCTGAAAGCGAACGGAAAAAATTTTGTGCTTTTGGGTTCGCCCGAATTGAGCGTCAAAATCGCAAGCGCGGAACGTATCCGCAATTATCCCGGGCTTTCCGACATAAGCGGAAAAAAGTTTTGCGCGGCGCTGAAAAAACAGCTTGCGGAAGCGGAAATTTCCGTGACGGACGAACGGGTGACGGGCGTTTACGCCATGGGGGATCGTTTTACGCTTCTGACGGAAAAGGGCACGTCGTTGGATAGCCGGACGGTGATTCTCGCGTGCGGCGTGGAGTCGGTGAAGCAAATTGAGGGGGAAGCGGAGTTTTTGGGCCGAGGCGTAAGCTACTGCGCGACCTGCGACGGCTTTTTGTATAAGGGAAAGACGATAGCCGTTCTCTCGACCTCCAAGCGTTTCGAACGGGAAACGGAATATCTGGCGGAGCTTGCGGCGAAGGTCTATCTGATCCCGCTTTATAAGGGCGTCGAAATTTCGGCGGCAAACGTGGAAAAGCTCGTAAAGATGCCCGTGGCCGTGCGAGGCGGCCGTCGCGTGGAAACGCTGGCGTTCAAAGACGGGAAAATTGCCGTGGACGGCGTTTTTATACTGAAGGAAAGCGTTTCTCCCGCGGTGCTGGCGGGCGGCTTGGAAACGGAAAACGGACACGTCGTCGTCGGGCGGGATATGTCCACCAACCTGAAAGGCTGTTTTGCCGCGGGCGACTGCACGGGACGGCCCTATCAGTATGCGAAGGCGGCGGGAGAGGGAAACGTTGCGGCTCATTCCGTCTGCGCCATGAAAGAGTAAGAGAAATAAAAGAAAGCGTTGGAACAACCGAAAGAAAGAGTAAAAGCAATAAAAACTTGAAGCATAAGGAGACAGGAGTGAAAATATCGACGACGACGGCCGTTTTCGACGCGGAAATCGAACGGGTGTGGGAAATTGTGACCGACAACGCCGAATGGGAATGGCGTTCCGATCTTTCGAAAATAGAGATCACGGGCGAAAATACGTTTACCGAATTTGCGAAAAACGGATTTCCCACCCGTTTCACGATCACGGAAAAGAAAGAACACGAACGGTACGAATTCGACATGGACAACAAAAACTTTTCGGGCCGTTGGACGGGAATTTTCCGTGCGGCGGGCGAAAAACAAACGGAGGTGACCTTTATCGAACAGCTGCGCGTCAAAAATCCCGTCATGCGCGTTTTGGCCGCCGCGTTTATGAATATAAAAAAATTTCAGCTCGCCTACATAGAAGATCTGCGCGCGCGGCTGGAAAATAGATAAGGAACGAGGAAAAAGCTTAAAAAAGCCGAGTAAAGTTCGCGCTTTTTCGGACAAGTATATTATATCAGGAGAAAAACGATGGCTTTCGATTACAAAAAAGAATACAAGGAATTTTATCTTCCGCCTAAAACCCCCGAACTTATCGATATTCCCTCGATGAATTTTGCGGCCGTCAGGGGCAAGGGAAATCCCAATGAAGAGGACGGGGAATACAAGTCCTCGATAGGCCTTTTATACGGCATAGCGTTTACGATTAAAATGAGCCGCCTCGGAAGCCGTAAAATAGAGGGATATTTCGAGTACGTGGTGCCGCCGCTGGAGGGGCTGTGGTGGCAGAAGGGCGTTTCGGGGATAGATTACTCCAAAAAGGAAACGTTTGAGTGGATTTCGATGATCCGCCTGCCCGATTTTGTGACGAAAGAGGATTTCGACTGGGCGGTGGCCGAAGCGACGAAAAGGAAAGGCCTCGATTTTTCGAGGACGGAGTTTTTTACTTATCGGGAGGGGCTTTGCGTGCAGTGTATGCACGTGGGGCCTTACGACGCCGAGCCCGCCACGATCGAAAAAATGGACGCTTACGCGGCGGAACGGGGATACGCCGTCGATATCGGAGCCTCCCGCTTTCACCACGAAATTTATCTGGGCGATCCGCGGCGCTGCGACGAAACGAAACTTAAGACGGTGATCAGGCATCCCGTCGCCGAAAGCAAGTAAAGGAAGGACAGGAGAAAAATATGGACAAAATCCTTGTGGCGGAGGACGACGAAAGCATTCGGGAAGAACTGACGGCGCTGCTGCGGGCGAACGGCTATCAGACGGTGGACGCGCCGCCGTGCGATCTTGCGCTGCTCGACGTCAACCTGCCCGACGAAAGCGGCTTCGAGCTTTGCAGAAAATTGCGCATGCAGTCGGACGTGCCCGTGATCTTTTTGACGGCGCGCGTTTCCTCCGAGGACGAGATTATCGGGTTCGGGGTGGGCGCGGACGACTATGTGCGGAAGCCGTACAACTCCTCCGTGCTTCTGGCGCGCATCGCTCGGCTGCTGAAGCGCCAGGCTTCGCCCTTTCTCACCGTGCGCGGCCTGACCCTCGAGCCTGCCGACATGAGCGTGAGCTATAAGGACAAAAAGGCGGAGCTTACCAAAAACGAAACGCGGATTCTCGCCTGTCTCATGAAAAGAGAACTGTGCACGAAAGAGGAGATTTTCGAGGAGCTTTGGAACGACAGCCTGTATGTCGATGAAAACACGCTGTACGTCAATATTAACCGATTGCGCGAGAAATTGAAAGCGTTGGGCGCGGAGGACTTTATCCGTACCGTACGCGGCGTGGGGTATCGGTTATGAGCTTCAAAGGTTATCTTTCCTCCAAGGCGGCGGGGCTGTGTCTTTGCGGCGTCGGCGCGATCGTTTGGGGGATTTTCGCCTTTTTTGCGGGAGCAAACGCCGTTTTGCTCTGGGGCGGGGAAATCTTCTTTTTCGCGTTTGCGGCGGTATGGCTGGCCGCGGGATATTTCGTCGCCCGCAGTCGGCTGAAGCGGCTGGAAAAAATGAAATCGCAGCTGAAAGAGACCTATCTCCTCGGCGAACTTCTGCCCAAGCCTCGGGACGGGGTGGAGAGGGAATATTTCGAAGTGATGAAAGAGGTGTCCCGTTCCGCGATCGGCGCGGCGGAAAACGCCGTGCGGGAAAAGGAGGAATACTGCGAGTACGTGGAAAGCTGGATTCACGAAATCAAAACGCCCCTGACGGCGTGTTCGCTGATCCTCGCCAACGGCGGAGATCCCGCAAAGCTGAAACGGGAATTGAAGCGCGCGGACAATCTGACGGAGACGATCCTTTACTACGCGCGGCTGAGAAGCCCCGAAAAGGACACCAGCATCGCGGCGGTGAGCGCGGCGGCGGTCGTGGCCGAAGCGGTAAAAAGCCAGCGCGAGCTGCTGGTGGCTGCAAAAATCGGCGTGGAGACGACGGGGGATTTTTCCGTTTATACGGACGGAAAGTCCCTTTGCTTTATCCTCAAACAGCTTTTGATCAACTGCGCGAAGTACTGCCGCGGCTGCCGGGTGAAAATTTCGGCGGAAAAAGGAGAGCTTGCCGTGGCGGACGACGGGCCGGGGATACTGCCGCACGAACTGCCGCGGGTGACGGCGCGGGGCTTTACGGGCGCGCACGGCAGGTCCGCGGGCGGCACGGGCATGGGGCTGTATATCGTTTCCGAGCTTTGCAAGCGGCTCGGCATCAGGCTTGCGATTTTTTCCGAGTCGGGCAAGGGAACGCGCGTCTCTCTTAAATTTCTCGATATAGAAGGCTGAAAGGCGGCGAGGCAAGCAACCTTACGAAAGCGTAAGGAAGGAAAAAGACGGCGTTAGATAAAATTTTGCCGCCGCGTGGTATCATGATAACGCAATTCATCGAAAAGGAGATCGGTATGCAAAAAATTCTCGAAGTGAAAAACGTTACCAAATACTACGGGGCGGGAAGCGTCGTCACCAAGGCGCTCGACGGGATATCCCTGACCGTGGAAAAGGGAGAATTCGTCGCCATTATGGGCGCTTCAGGCTCGGGGAAGAGCACGCTGCTCAACGTCGTTTCCACCATAGACAGGGTAAGCTCGGGCGAGATCTGCGTGGAGGGGCGGAATATCTGCAGCATGAAAGAGGACGAATTGTCCGCTTTTCGCCGCGACAAGCTGGGCTTCGTGTTTCAGGACTATAACCTGCTGGACACGCTGACGGTTGGCGAAAATATCGCTTTGCCGCTCAACCTCAAGCGCGTGCCCGAGGACGAGACGAAAAAGGAGCTTCGGCGGGTGGCCGAAGCGCTGGGCGTGGCCGACCAGCTGGAAAAATTTCCTTACGAGCTGTCGGGCGGGCAGCGCCAGCGCGCCGCCTGCGCGCGGGCGATCATCACTTCGCCCGCACTCGTTCTCGCGGACGAGCCGACGGGCGCGCTCGACTCGAAAAATTCGAAGCTTCTCATGAAGATGTTCGAGCTGATGAACGAATCCCTCGGCTCCACCATTTTAGCGGTGACGCACGACGCCGTCGTGGGGAGCTATGCGGGCCGCGTGCTCTTTCTGAAAGACGGGAAGCTCTGGAGCGAAGCGGTGCGGGGAGGCCGCAGCCGTCGAGAGATGTACGCCGAGATTCTCTCCGTGACGGCGGCGCTGGGAGGTGACGCCGATGTTCGCTAATCTCGCCTTCCGCAACGTAAAGCGGCAGATCGGAAACTATCTCATCTATTTTATCACGGTTTCCCTGACGGTTGCGCTGATGTTTGCCGTCAACAGCGCGATTTTCAGCAAAGAACTGCTAGAGCGCGCCCGTACGATTTCCGAACTGAAATCGGGATTGATCTCTATTACCGTTCTCGTTTCTCTGATCGTCGCTTTCGTGCTGGGGTATGCCACGTCGTTTATGCTCAAGCTCCGCAAAAGGGAGTTCGGCACTTATCTGACCCTGGGCATGACGCGGAGAAATATTTTGTCCGTCTTTGTTTTGGAGTCGATGATTTTGTGCGCGGCGTCGCTGGCAACGGGCCTTTTGCTGGGGCTTCTCTTTTATCAGGGTTTGATGGCGATCGTCACCAATCTCATGGAAACGGAATATACGTTTGCCGCGTATTCCTTAAAAGGGCTGCTGTTGACGGTGGGACTGGTGTGCGTGGTGTTTGTCCTTTCCTCGCTGACTTCCGCCCTCTATCTCAAGCGGGTCAGCGTATATAATCTGCTTCACGACGATAAAAAGGTGGAGAAGAAGGTAAAATTTTCCGCGCTTTGGCTGGCGGTGACTTTGCTTTCGCTGGCCGCTTTGACGGCGTGCTGCATTCTGTTCTCGCACGAGGTGGATCGAACTATGACGGGTAACGGATCGGGAGGCGTTATGTTCGCTGCGCTGGCGGGATTGGCGGCGTCTATCGTTTTGTTTCACGTCGGAGCGGCGAAAAGCATGGTCAATCTGCTGCTTAAAAACGGTCGATTCAAGAGCCGCGGCACCAACGCTTTCACGCTTCGGCAGTTGTCGGGAAAATTGAGCGCCAATGCCGTCATGGCGGGCGCACTCGCTTTTCTTCTCGCCTTCGCCGTGATCGGGGCCAACGTCTCTTTTGTGCAGAAGGTCGGCAACGAAGCTTCTTTGAAAAAAAATTATCCCTTCGATATCGGAGCGGAGCTGGACGCAGGAGAAGAACCTGCGGTTCCCTTTGAAACGGCGGAAGAGATTATCTCAAAATACGCCGAAATAGAAAAACGCATATACTATTCCACCTATACTTCGGAAAACAGTTATCTCCTTAGCTTTACGAGATGGTCGGGCGAGGGGTATGCGTCCCTCTACGATTGCTTTATTTCCGAAAGCGATTGCAACCGTCTGTACGGGGAACTCGGATTATCGCCCATAGACCTTGACGGCGGGTTTAAGATACTTGCCAACGATACGCGCATGGACGGCTTTGATTTTTCCGCCGCCGTGCTGGAATTTTCGGGCGAACGCTTGTTTTATAGGGGAATGGAGAAAGAGTATCCCGTGTTGGGGTATTATTATTTTTTGGCGGTGCTCCCCGACGACGTTGCGGCGGGCCTGAAGCCCTACTGCTCGGGCGCCGTCTATACCCTGAAAGAAGGAAGGTTTGATGCGCACGGCCTGCGGGAGGCGCTCTCCTACGAATATACCGTACCCGACGGCCAATACGCTTACGAGCGATGCGATTATCAGATTAAAGAATACGCAAGAATGACGCTGAACGCCAATTCGGCCGTGTTTATCGTTTCCGCTCTGTATATCGCCGTGGTGTTTGTGTTTATGGCGATGGCCATTCTCGCGCTGAAGACGCTGTCGGGGATTTCGGACGATAAAAAGCGTTACGACGTTTTGTATCGGTTGGGCGCGGACAAACGGGAGCAGAGCAGGACGCTTTTCCGACAGACGTTTTCGTTTTTTTTCCTGCCGTTTGCGCTGCCGATGCTGTTGAGCGTACCGACGGGATTTGTCTGCATGAAGATTATGAAAGGGAGCGGTTTTTTGGCCGAAGCGTCGCACATCTTATCTATCTCGGCAGGCATTGCGCTGGCTGTAACGGCGATTTACGTACTGTATTTTACGGCCACCTATCTGGTGGCGAAACGGAGCGTCGTAAAGGAATAACGAAAAAGCTTCCCGATTTGTTTCGGGGAGCTTTTTATTGGAGCTTTAGCGAAAATAAACCCCCAGTTCTACTGGGGGAAGAAAAAACACTT
>ERZ506905.46-NODE-46-length-97886-cov-17.0863_pt1 | contig 97886 bp, 82 predicted proteins | sample MGYA00513175_ERZ506905 | MGnify/ENA metagenome assembly ERZ506905
GTGACTCGGTCGCGTCACTAAAGTGACTTGACCCGCACATCTGTCAATCAATATTTAGTTTTCAAGGTTCTACCGTCGCTTTCGTTCTTGGCTATCGGCGACTTTCATAGAATAGCACTTTTCGAAAGCGCTGTCAACAACTTTTTTTAATTTCTTTTAGGAGCTTCGGCTCAAGACTGCTTCCCAATCAGAACTTGCCGTGTTGACAGGTACATACTATACCAGATTAAAAAATCTTTTGCAAGCACTTTTTCTCTTTTTTTATTTTCTCTATTTTCACTTACTTCTACTAAGAAAACTGGCTGCCGCAAAACGGCAGCCAGTACTGATCTTATTCATCTACCTGATACTTAAAGTTATCAATGACGGGACGTTCGTCCTTTTTGCCTTCCCGCACATCTTCGGTAAGGAGGGCCTGGACGATAATCGCCATTTCCAGGCGCTTGCGCTGAATCTTGCAGCCATATTCATAGGGCTTTTCAATGGTGCCATTCACCAAGTCGGCGTTTGCGTGACAGCCGCCGCTACAGAAGAAGCGGGCCCAGCAGGTCCGGCACTCCTCTTTCTTCATAACGTGCATATGGCGGAAGTACTGAACCATATCTTTTTTCACAATACCCATATCTAAGGTGCCCATCTTATATTGTTCCCGTCCAACGAACTGATGGCAAGGATAGATATCCCCTTCTGGCGTAATGGCATAATACTCGTGACCAGCTCCGCAACCTGCAAGACGCTTGGCAACACAGGGCCCATTATCGAGGGCAACATTGAAGTGGAAAAAATCAAAGGGAATTCCCTTGCGTCTCTTATCAAGGTAGATTCGGGCGAGTTTTTCATATTCTTTATCAAGGATTTGCCAATCGTCTTCCGTAAGGACATAAGGTTCATTTGTCCCGACAACCGGTTCCATGGAAATTTCGGACCCCACCTCGAGCATAGCGAGAACATCATCGGCAAAATGCGGGTTGTAATGGGTATAGGTTCCCCGGAGATAATAGTTGCGTCCCCGCCGGCTTTCAATGACTTTCTTGAACCCTTCAACGGCCTTATCAAAAGAACCCAGATGCCCCGGATAAGGTCTCATATGATCGTGTGTCTTTTTGCTCCCGTCTAGACTAAGGACCAACATGACCCTGTTGTCATTGAGATAGGTTACGATTTCATCAGTAAGAAGCGTTCCGTTGGTGGTCAGCGTCAGCTTGATATTCTTTCCCGTTTCTTTTTCACGTTTGCGGACATAGTCCACAATGAATTTTACGACGGGCATATTCATAAGCGGTTCCCCACCAAAAAGGTCAAGTTCCAGATTATGGCGCTTTTTGCTTCCCTTGATGGCAAATTCGATGGCCTTTTGGGCTACTTCCTTGCTCATGAGGGCACGATGGCCGCCAAAGTCCCCCGTATCGGCAAAGCAATATCCGCAGCGCAGGTTGCAGTCATGGGCAACATGGAGACAGAGAGATTTGAGGATAGGTTCTTCGGCAAATGTATCGGGTACGGAAAAGTCTGGAGAAAAAAGGAGGCCTGCCTCCTGCAGTTCCTTTAGTTCCGCCAGGACTTCTTCCACATCGCTGTCCGCGTACTTTCCCTTGAAATGGGCCTTTGTCTCTTCCGGGTTGTTCCCATCATAGAACCCCAGGATATCATAAATCATCTTATCGATGATATGGACGGCGCCGCTATTGACGTCAAGGACCACATAGTGGTCATCTAAATGCATTCTATGGATCAGCAAACTGTTTCCGCCTTTCATGATGTCTTAACAGTAAACGTACTCCCCTTTTCATAAAAAAGAGGATATGAAATGTAGAAAGAAAAAGGCTCCCCGCTTAGGCAGGGAGCTGTTCTACAATACCTTAAGCCTTTTCGCAGACCTGGTTGCCTACCGTGCAGGACGTTTTGCAAGCAGACTGACAAGAAGCTGGGCATTCGCCGCAGCCGCCGCTGCGCAGGGTCTTTTTCAGCATTTCTTTATTGACAGTTTTGATTCTCTTTGCCATCGTACATCCCTCCTGACTTTAAACTGAACTTTATTTTATCTGTTTTTAAGGCATTATGCAAGGGTCTTTACAAAACTCCCCAGGAACGCTGCTTTTGATTTACTTTTTATGATAATACCACAAGAGGAAACGATTGAGGTCATATCCCGTCTTTTCGTTCACCCAACTGATCAGTTGGGCCTTATAAAGGGCCCTTTTGAAATGCTCCAGATTTTTCGCCTTGTGATGAAAGACATTGACCCGGCGCAGGGTAAGCAGTCCATCCTGTTCCGTATTGGTCCCAATGAGCCCTGTTACGCCTGCCGCATAGCCGGCTTCCTTCACATCTTCGACAACCTCTTTATTATAGGCGCCATTGGGGTAGCTCAAGGTTACACCATTCGGCGAATAATATAGCCCCAGCATGTGGTCATGGCTCTTCTTGAGATCTGCTTTCCGTTCCTGGCGGGAGAGCAGTGGCAGAGGCTTGTGGATATAAGTATGAGAACCAAGTTCCCACCCATATTGGGCAAGCTTTACTTCCTCGTCCCAGGTTAGATAGCCCGGCCACCCTTCATACATTCCCGCCATGAACATATTCCCAATATAGCCATATTCCTTCATGATGGGGGCCGCATTGGTCAGGTTGTCAAGGTAGCCGTCATCGAAGATAAGGACACATTCCTTATGAAAGGAATCGCCCGCCTTTCTTCTGCTTGCATAGTCCCCTAACTTGATGGTCTTATACCCATTTTCCTTGAGATATTCCATTTGGGTCCGAAATTCATCGGTTGGCATGGAATAAAGATCTGACTTATCTTCCACTCGGTGATAGGCGAATATGGGCACGGACCGATCCCTAAAATCCAAGAAATCATGGACCGCCCATGCGCAGCCTGCCGCGACAGCAATAAGGCCCAACAGAATCCCCGTTTTTCGATTCATCTTACTCACGCGCTTCCTTCCCTATTTTTTCCGCAATCTGTTCCAATTTCTTCAGCCGATGATTCAGACCCGATTTTCCAATATGGCCTTCCGTCAGCGCTGCAAGTTCCCCCACAGCTAAGTCTTGGTGTTTTAAACGCAGACGCGCCGCCTCCTGCAAGTTCTCTGGAAGCTGATCCAATCCTACGGTACGGTCAATGGTCCGAATGGCAGCCAATTGGCGTACAGCAGCCTTGACGACCTTGTTGAGGTTTGCCGTTTCGCAATTGACGACCCGATTGACCTGATTCCTCATATCCTTTAAAACCCGAACGTTCTCAAATTCCAGATAGGAATGATGTGCGCCGATAAGGGAAAGGAAAGAAGCGATGGCATTGCCTTCCTTCAAGTAGACAACATAGGTATTTTTTCGGTCAATCACACGGGCTGGCAAATCAAACCCCTTCATTATTTTACAGATATACTCCCCCATGTCAAGGCGGTCCGTGATTAGTTCCAGATGATAATCACTGAGCGGGCGGCTTACAGAACCACCCGCAAGGAATACACCTCGAAGAAAGGATTTCTTGCACGCATTCTTTTTAAGAAGCGCGGCTCCCGCAAGGTCAAGGGGAGAAAGCAGGTGAAGTTCTCCCAAGGCTATCCGTGCCTCACTGCTGGGTACGACGTGGACTTGATAGCGATTGTTTTTCTTAAGTCTCGTGGACCGCGTCACAATGACTTCGGTCTGAACAGCAAAGTTATTTTTGAGCAGACGAAGGACGCGGCGTGCCAAAGCCGCATTTTCCGTCGTAAAATGAATGCCCACTTTTTGCCCTGATAGGGAAACGGATCCACTGATCCGCAAAAGTCCGAACAATTCAGCGCGTTCTCCTTCTTTTGCTTCAGAATCGAGCCGTGCAACTTCATTTTTCACATCACTGGCAAAGGACATGGATCATGACTCCTTTTCCGTGTTCTTTGCCGCCTTCCCATGACTGCGCAGTTCCTGCATAGTCTGGCGAGCAAAGAAATAATCAAAGAAACGTACGCCGCGTCCAAATAAACGCAGCCGATAGATGAGGGCAATGATGCATTTTGCCAGCTTCTGCGGGTTATGGCGAACCAGATCGCTATCATTCAGGAGTTTTGCCGGCACCGCCTCAATCCCTAGTTTTTCAATTTTGTCGATATCAGGGGAAACCGGTTCAGCCCCTTCTTCCTTATACTTGGCAATCTGTTCCGGTTTGGCTTTTTGAACATTGACAACCACATAATCCAGGGCCTGGGCTCCCATATGGTTCACCAAGGTCTCCACATGTTCATAGGCCCCGTAGCCATCGGTCTCACCGGGCTGGGTCATGACATTGCAGACATAGATCTTGACGGCCTTGCTCTTTACGACCGCATCCCGGATGCCCGGTACAATCAGGCTTGCGAGGACGCTTGTATAAAGGGATCCCGGCCCCAGAATAATGGCATCAGCATGCAGGATGGCATCAACGGCCCGCTGGGAAGCCTTCGGATTTTCCGGTTCTGTCATAAGCCGAACGATTTTATGAGGGGATGCGGTAATGGCCGATTCCCCAATGACAACGCTGCCGTCATCCATTTGGGCCTTGAGTTGGATGTTTTCCGATGTACTGGGCCAAACCCGTCCATGGACCTTGAGGATTTCACTGATGGCAGCAAGACCGTCTTCCATATTGCCTTCAAGATCACTCATGGCGGCAATAAAAAGGTTGCCCAGGCTGTGACCAGAAAGAAATTCACTGTCATGAAAACGATACTGCATGGCCCGTTCCATGACAGGCTCCGTGTCAGCAAGGGCCACCAGACAATTGCGCATATCCCCAGGGGGAATGATGCCCATTTCCTTGCGCAGCCGTCCAGATGAACCGCCGTCATCGGCCGTAGTCACAACCGCCGTACAGTTATTGGTAATGAGCTTGATTCCGCGCAGGAGCACTGACAGACCGGTACCTCCGCCGATGACAACAACAGATGGCCCTTTGTCCAGTTTCTGCTGCGTAAAGATCAGTTCCCGCAAGGATTCCTTTTCTCCGGGCATGACGGAACGGATGACCGTCTTGACGACACGGGCACCGCCATAACACATAAAGAAAATGCCCACAACGACGTTAAATAGGCCTAAGGCCGTAATGGTCGACTGATAGAATTCACCGCCTACATAAGAAATGAAATTAAAGACAAGCGCTTCAATCAGCCCGACAAACTGGTAATTGAAGATCAGGGTTACACCAACACAAGAAAGGACTGTCCCCAGACCGAAAAGAAAGAGCCACCGTTTGAGGTTAAGGCCTGGGTATAGCCACTTTATCCATTTCATAGGCACACTCCTCACGGGAATTATTTCTTCAAGAGATCTCGATGAATCACTTGGGCCTGGTACCCGCAGGATTCAATGAATCGCCCCAAGGCGTTGGCAACAAAGACCGAACGATGGTGACCGCCCGTGCAACCCACGCCGATCATGAGCTGGCTCTTGCCTTCCTTCGTATATTCAGGAAGCAGGAACTCAATGAGATCATAGAGTTTCCGCAGAAAAGTCTGGGTCACGGGCGACTGTTCAATATAGGCCACGACATCGGCATCGTTACCATTTTTTTCCTTCAGTTCCGGTACATAAAAAGGATTTGGAAGGAAACGGACATCAAACATCATGTCGCAGTCAAGGGGCGTCCCGTGCTTAAAGCCAAAGGATTGGACTGCAATACTCATGGCGGGCAGGCTCCCGTCCCGTCCGTAAAGGGAAATGATCTTAGCCCGCAGCTCCTTGGTCGTCGTATGGGTCGTATCAATGATTGTCGTGGCCCGCCGACGGACATGGGAAAGAATCTGTCGTTCACGCGCAATATCAGCACTTAGGCCGCCCTTTCCAGCAAGAGGATGACGACGGCGCGTTTCCTTGTAACGGCGCACCAAAGTCTGGTCATCAGCGTCAAGGAAAACCAGTTCAAAGGGGATCTTCTCCCGGCTCAGCTGGTCGAGGACTTCCGTCAGTTCATCAAAGAACTTACCGCCCCTGATATCAGCTGCCAAGGCAAGCTGATCGGATTCATCACTGCGTTTCATGCACAGTTCGATGAATTTTGGGATAAAGGTCGGTGGCAGGTTATCGACGCAAAAGTATCCTAAGTCTTCCAAGGTCCGCATGACCTGGGTTTTCCCTGCCCCACTCATCCCCGTAATGATCAAATTTCTTGCCATGATGGATTCGCCCCCAATCAAAAGTACATTTCTCTTATTATAACTTTTTCACTTATATGCCGCAACAAATGCGGTGCGTGCGCGCCCCTTATTCCGGAACATCGACCTGATTGGTCATGACGCTGCGAAGAATAAGGCTGACCCCGGACTGGGTGTTGGAAGCCGTAATGATGCGGGCCGCTTTTTGAATTGTTTCCTTGGCATTTCCCATGGCAACACCTACGCCGGCATGGGCCACCATTTCATAGTCATTATCCGAGTCCCCCACAGTAAGAATCTCTTCTCGGGTAACTTCAAAGCGCTTCATTAAAAACTGAAGGGCCCGCCATTTATTGGTTTCAGGATCCGTAATTTCAAGGAAGCCTTTTGAGGAAGAAACGATTTTGATGGCATTGCCGTAGACGGTCACAAGGTGCCGCCGAATCGGTTCCGGGTCATCATCAATGACAAGCAATTTATGGGGCGCCTCGGCCAACTGGCGCAGGCCCGCACCAGCAACTTCAAAGGGAACACGGGAAAACTTGGCATAGTACTGTGCCTTGGCACAGTCAGCAGGAACCAAAAGGGTATCATTGACATAAGCCTGAACATAGATATCCTGATCAAGCAGTTCCCCGACAATGCATTTTGCCGTTTCAAGGGCAAGGGGCCAATGGGCCAGTGTCTTTCCCGTGGAAGGGTCTTTCACGAGGGCCCCGTTATAAGTCACAAGAGGCAGTTTGATTCCCAGTTCCTGAGCATAACTTAAAGCCGATCGATACATCCGGCCTGTTGCCAGTGTGACGAGATAGCCTCGGTCAATCGCTTCCCTGACAGCCTCCCGATCTTTCTGAGAAATATTTTTTTCTTCATCAAGCAAGGTCCCGTCGAGGTCCATGGCAATCATCTTGAGGATATTAGACATCAGCGCTTCTCCTTTCTGAAAAAAGAAAAGCTGTCCTGCCTCAGGAGCAGAACAGCCTTGTGTCAATCGGTTAGCCTTCTTCAAACTGATCTTTGCCTACGCCGCAAAGAGGGCAGGTCCAATCATCGGGCAGATCTTCAAATTTGGTGCCCGGTGCAATTCCGCGATCGGGATCACCAGCAGCTTCATCGTAGACATAACCACAAACTTGGCAAACATATTTTTTCATATCGGATTTACCCCTTTTCTGTATTTGTTGACAATCGAATTATACCAAAGGCTTTCCCCTGTTTCAAGCCTTTTCGTAAAATTTTTTAAAGTAATTTTTATTTAATAAATGTTCTTTTATCAGAAGCAGATGCATGCAGGAAAGCAAAGAGTTTTTCCGCAGCTGTCCGAGTCATGGTAGGAACTGCTTCAAGATCCTCAACACTTGCTTCCCGCATCTTTTCCAAAGAAGCAAACCGCTGCCAGAGAGCAGCCCGCCGTTTAGGGCCAATCCCCTCGATATGATCAAGGACAGAAACAAGATTGCGCTTAGCAAGCCTTTTCCGATGATAGGTAATGGCAAAGCGATGGGCCTCATCACGGATATGCTGGATGAGATGCAGAGCCGCTGAGGATTTATCAAGAAGGATGCTTTCATGGGCCCCTTCCGTAAAAATTTCCTCTTCCCTTTTGGCAAGACCGATAACGCGTACATCTCCAAGCCCCACACCGCGGATGACTTCAAGAGCCGAGCTTAACTGTCCTTTGCCTCCATCTATGATGATGAGACTGGGAATATCCTCCGCGTCCTTATACCGGCGATAGACGACTTCCTGCATGGATTTGAAATCGTCCGGCTTGCCTTCTGTAGAACGCAGTTTATACCGCCGATAATCCTTTTTCGAAGGGCTGCCATTGCGAAAGACCACCATGGATGCCACAGTTTCCGCCCCTTGATTATGGGATATATCAAAGCAATCCATCCGTTCCAAGGGGCCTGTCATGCCGATGGCGTGAGCCAAGTCCTCAGCAGCCTCTTCTGCCGGCTTTAGAGCAAGTCGTCCCTTCCGGAGACGTTCATCAAGGTTTTTCTTGGCATTTTCCTCCGCCATGAGGATGAGATCATGCTTAATGCCCCGCTGAGGGACAAGGATGGTGACATTTTTCTCATTTTTCTCCGTAAGCCACTGGGAAAGCAGGGCCCGGTCCTTATCAAAAAGGCCGCTTGACGTAATGATTTCCTTGGGGGGCCGATGCTCTTCCTGATAATATTCCCTAATGAAAGCAGAGAGGATTTCTGCTGCGGGTTCCCCTTTTTCATCATCAAGAAAGAAACTGTCCCGACCCAATATCTTACCATTTCGCACAAAGAAGACTTCCAGGCAGACTCCTGTGTCATCCACCGCAAGACCTATGACATCACGGTCCCCGCTTTCTGTCGTTGCTTTCTGGGATTCTTCCAGCTTATTGAGGCTAAGAAGGGAGTCCCTGTATTGGGCTGCCTTTTCATATTCCATCTTGTCCGACGCGTCCTGCATTTTTTTCGTCAGCTGGCGCCGCAGTTCCGTGACCTTCCCATCCATAAGAAGAAGCACCTCATCAACGAGCTTCCTATACTCACTAAGGGGGACCTTTCCCGTACAAGGAGCCAGACAGCGATGAAGATGGTACTGGAGGCAGGGCCGTTTGACATTCATGCTGCGGCAGTGACGCAGGGGAAACATGGAACGGATGAGACGCATGGTTTCCCTTAAGGCCCCTACATCGGCATAGGGGCCGTAGTACTTGGCTCCATCTTTTTGAACGCGGCGCGTAATGTACATACGGGGATAAGCTTCATCGACCGTAATCTTGAGATAGGGGTAGGTCTTGTCGTCCTTGAGCTCGATATTATAACGGGGCCGGTACTTCTTGATGAGGTTGCATTCCAAGATAAGGGCTTCCATTTCGCTGGCGCAGACAATGGTCTCAATGGAATCAACATGGGCATTGATGGCCCGCACTTTCGGGGAAACCTGACTTGCCTTGCGAAAATAACTCCGCACTCGATTCTTTAGGATGACAGCCTTGCCGACATAGATAACCCGGCCCGCTGCATCATGCATGATATAAACGCCGGGCGCATCGGGAAGGACCTTCAAGGTCTCAGCAATGCGTTCATTCATTTAAGGATCCTCTTTATATACTGTCCTGTGTAGGATTCCGGTACCGCAGCAAGCTCTTCGGGGGTTCCCACAGCAACGATGCTGCCGCCCCTGTCCCCGCCTTCCGGACCCAGGTCGATGAGATAATCGGCCGATTTGATGACATCGAGATTATGCTCGATAACGACAACCGTACTGCCCGAATCAACCAGGCGTTCCAAGACCTGGAGCAGCTTATGGACATCAGCCATATGAAGTCCCGTCGTTGGCTCATCCAAGATATAGAGCGTCCGTCCCGTATTGGTCTTGGAGAGTTCCGCCGCAAGTTTGATGCGCTGCGCCTCCCCGCCGGACAGGGTCGTCGCCGACTGTCCCAGGCGGATATAGCCCAGGCCCACATCTTCAAGGACTTGGAGTTTCTTCAAGATTCGCTGATGGTTGCTGAAATAATCACAGGCTTCCGTAACGGTCATGTTAAGGACATCAGAAATATTCTTGCCCTTATAATGGACTTGAAGCGTATCCCGATTATATCGCGTGCCCCGACAGACTTCACAGGGGACATAGACATCGGGAAGGAAATTCATTTCAATTTTCAGCATGCCGTCACCATGGCAGGCCTCGCAGCGGCCGCCCTTTACATTAAAGCTGAAGCGGCCTGGTTTATAGCCCCGAACCTTGGCTTCATTCGTCGTTGCAAAAAGGGCTCGGATGAGATCAAAGGTTCCCGTATAGGTCGCCGGATTGGAACGAGGCGTCCGTCCAATAGGACTCTGATCGATATTAATGATCTTATCGATATACTGGACCCCCATGATCCTATCATGGGCAAGGGGGCGCTGCCGAGCCCCCATGAGTTTTTGGGCAAGGCCGCGGTAAAGGATGTCATTCACAAGGGTACTCTTGCCGCTGCCGCTGACACCGGTCACAACGGTCAGGGTCCCCAAAGGAATGGAGACATCGATGTCTTTAAGGTTGTTGGCCCGTGCCCCTTTGACTATTATTTTCTTGCCATTTCCTTTACGGCGGACCTTGGGAACAGGAATCTTTTTCCGACCGCTGAGATAATCGCCTGTGACAGACCCTTTGACCTTCATGATTTCCTTTGCTGTTCCCTGAGCAACAACCTGTCCCCCGTTTTCGCCGGCGCCAGGTCCAATATCGATGATCTGGTCAGCTGCAAGCATCGTATCTTCATCATGTTCGACAACAAGGAGGGTGTTTCCCAAATCACGAAGATGCTTGAGGGTGGAAAGAAGTTTGTCATTATCCCGTTGGTGAAGGCCGATACTCGGTTCATCAAGGATGTAGAGTACACCGACAAGCCCGGAACCAATCTGTGTTGCAAGGCGGATCCGCTGGGCCTCGCCGCCGGAAAGAGTAGCCGCTGCCCGGCTAAGGGTGAGGTAATCGAGACCGACATTGTTAAGGAAAGAAAGGCGGGCCCGAATTTCCTTAAGGATTTCCTTTGCAATGAAAGCGTCACGGTCGCTGAGGGAAAGCTCTTCAAAAAACTTCAGGCATTCCCTGACGGGCATTTGGCACACTTCATTGATATTGCGTCCACCCACCGTAATTCCGAGGACTTCCGGACGCAGTCGGGCCCCGTGGCAGGTGTGGCATTCAATGGCCGTCATAAAGGATTCATAATCAAGACGCTGACTTTCGCTCATGGCATCCTTGAGCCGATGCTTCAAAATAGGAATGATTCCCTCAAAAGCGGTCGTATGGGGATGGACCTCTCCCATAAGGTTTTCATAAAGAAAGGTAAAGTGCTCATCAGGGATTCCTTCCAGCAGCTCTTTCTGCACCTTTTTAGGAAGGTCGTTCCACGTATTTTTAAGGGAAAACCCCCGCGATTTCAAGACTTCGGCAAACTGGCAAAGAAAATAGGACTTCGGGTTGCTGCTCATGGCGGCAATGGCTCCGTCTTCAAAGGGCACGTCCTTGTTCGGGATCACAAGATCCACGTCAAATTCCATATGCATGCCAAGCCCCATACAGTCCGGACAGGCCCCATACGGAGCATTAAAGGAAAAAAGACGGGGCTCGATCTCCGGAAGGGAAATGTTGCAGTCCGGACAGGCAAACTTTTCGCTGTAGACTTCAGTCTTGCCGCCAATTATTTCGATTTCCACTGTTCCTTCGCCAAGTTTCAGAGCCGTTTCCAAGGATTCGGACAGGCGCCCGGCAAGGGTTGGCCGACTGATGAGACGGTCGACAACGACAGAAATATAATGTTTCTTTTTCTTATCAAGCGTGATGTCCTCATCAAGGGTACGGATTTTCCCATCCACCTTGACCCGTACATAACCGTCACGGCGGACTTCATTGAAAACCTGCTTATGCTCTCCCTTACGGCCCCATACAAGGGGTGCCAGGACCATAAATTTCGTACCTTCCGGCAGTTCCAGGACTTTATCGGCAATCTGTTGGGGACTTTGGCGCTGAATGACCTTTCCGCAATGCGGACAATGGGGCACGCCAATGCGTGCAAACAAAAGACGCAAATAATCATAGATTTCCGTTACCGTTCCCACCGTAGACCGCGGATTGCGGCTTGTAGTCTTCTGGTCAATGGAAATTGCGGGGCTGAGGCCGCCAATATAATCTACATCAGGCTTATCCATCTGTCCCAAAAACTGGCGGGCATAGGCTGACAAGGACTCAACATAGCGCCGCTGGCCTTCGGCATAGATGGTATCAAAAGCAAGGGACGATTTGCCGCTGCCCGACAGTCCTGTAATGACAACGAGTTTATTGCGGGGAATCGTCAGGGATATATTCTTTAGGTTGTGCTGACGCGCCCCCTGGATGACAATTTCATTTTCGCTCATGGCGTTTACTGATTTCTCCTTTGATCAAAATCATTTGGTCACGATATTCAGCCGCCAGTTCAAAATCAAGCTGCTTGGCGGCTGCTTTCATATTCTTTTCGATAAGTTTCACTTGTTTCTGCAAGGCCTTTTCAGAAAGCTTCTTCAGGGAATCCACGCCGCCTGCTTTCACAGTGCCGCCGTCTTCTTCCACTTTGGTGAGCTTGATGAGCTCCACGACCTTCTTTTCAATGGTCTTCGGCACGATCCCGTGAGCTTTGTTATAGGCTTCCTGCTTGGCCCGCCGCCGTTCCGTCTCTTCAATGGCACGCTGCATGGATCCAGTCATGACATCGGCATACATGATGACCCGGCCGTGGGCATTGCGGGCGGCTCGGCCAATGGTCTGGATCATTGCAGTATCGCTGCGCAGGAACCCTTCCTTATCAGCATCCAAGATAGCCACAAGGGAAACTTCCGGCATATCAAGCCCTTCGCGCAAGAGGTTGATGCCGACTAGGACATCAAATTCCCCTGCCCGAAGATCACGGATGATCTCGGCGCGGTCAATGGTTGCAATATCACTATGGAGATAACGGACACGGATTCCTGACGCGGCAAGGTACTCTGTCAGGTCTTCAGCCATTTTCTTTGTGAGGGTCGTGACAAGGATGCGTTCCCCGGCCTCCGCCACTTTATGGATTTCTCCCAGAAGGTCATCAATTTGACCCTTGATGGGACGAACCTCGATTTTCGGATCAAGAAGGCCTGTCGGACGGATAATTTGTTCTACAACCTGCTCGGCATGATCCAGTTCATAGGCTGCCGGGGTTGCAGACACATAGATAATCTGTCCCCGTTCCTTTTGGAATTCATCAAAGGTCAAGGGCCGGTTATCAAGGGCTGACGGCAGGCGGAATCCATAGTTTACAAGCTGTTCCTTACGGGAACGGTCGCCTGCGTACATGGCCCGCAGCTGAGGCAGGGTCACATGACTTTCATCAATGACAGTAAGAAAATCATCTGGGAAATAATTGACCAGCGTAAAAGGCGGCTCCCCAGCCTTGCGTCCTGTCAAATGCCGGGAATAGTTTTCAATACCGCTGCAATAGCCCATTTCTTCCATCATTTCAAGGTCATAATTGGTCCGCTGTTCGAGGCGTTCGGCCTCAAGGAGTTTTCCTTCTTCATGCAGGACGGTAAGCCGCGCCTTCAGTTCTTTCCGGATATCTCCGCGGGCCCGTTCCAAATTCTCATCACTGGTCACATAATGACTCGCTGGGAAGATGGCCACATGGGTCCTTTTATCGATTACGTCTCCTGTAAGGACATCGATTTCCATGATGCTGTCCACTTCATCACCAAAAAGCTCAATACGGATGCCCTTTTCGTTGTAGCTGGAAGGAATGACTTCAATGACATCACCGCGGGCCCGAAAAGAACCGCGCTGCAGGACCAGGTCATTTCGTTCATAACGAATCTTGACAAGTTTTTCCAAGATGGCATCGCGATCGACCTCTTGCCCAACACGGAGGGAAAGGACGCTGTCATAGTAATCCTTTGGTGCACCTAGGCCATAGATGCAGGAAACAGAAGAGACAACAATGACATCACGCCGCTCAAACAGCGCACTTGTTGCAGAATGGCGCAGCTTATCGATTTCATCGTTGATGGATGAATCTTTCTCAATATAGGTATCTGTTGCCGGAATATAGGCTTCGGGTTGGTAGTAATCGTAGTAGGATACAAAGTATTCCACTGCGTTATGTGGGAAAAAGGCCTTGAATTCGCTAGCAAGCTGGGCTGCCAAGGTCTTATTGTGAGCAATGACCAAGGTAGGCCGCTGTACCTTTTGGATCATCTGGGCAATGGTAAAAGTCTTGCCAGTACCCGTTGCCCCCAAAAGGACCTGCGTATCCATTCCTTCTTTCACCCCTTTGGCGAGGGCCTCAATGGCCTCAGGCTGATCACCGGACGGTGCAAAGGGGGCTTCCAATTGAAAGTCCATGAAAGGGCTCCTTTCCATAAAAATGAAGCAAGAGGTACTGTCCCCCAACTTCCTTATATTCTTAGAAGATTGATTCACGTTAAAGAAGGCATACAAAACCAAGGGCATCTCCCTTCTTAGGCAATGTCCTTTTGCTCATTATACCACATCAGAGTACTAGGGGATACGGTTCTTCCTCTTTTTCCCCTGACTGCGGCGGCTTTCCACAGTGATGAAAGCGTAGGCCGGCTAAAATCACAAAAGGTGTGAAAAAATGAGACAAATACGATATAATAGTTTCATTACGATGATGGAACATAACCGGTTCCATTCCCAGAAAGGATGATGGAAGCTCTTGCAGATCAAGAAATATCTCTTAGGAAGCGCGGCAGCGCTCTTACTATTTTCAGGCCTTGCGGCTGCCTCTCCCAAGATCATCTACATTCCCTTGGACAACCGTCCTGTAAACCTTGAATATACGGTCGATACGGCCAAAGCAGCCGGTTATCCCCTGACTGTCCCACCGGAGAAATATCTTTCCAACCATAAGAGCGTCGGCGACAACGAGGGCCTTTGGGAATGGTTGGAAACCGAAGCCCCTCACGCCGAGGCCGCTGTCATTGCAACGGACAGTCTCAACTACGGGGGCCTTGTCGCCTCAAGGAAGCATCATCACCTGGAAAAATACCTCCGGGGAAAAATTGTGCGCCTCGACACGCTCCACAAAAATAATCCTGGCCTTAAGATCTACGCGTTCAGTACAATCATGCGGACGCCCCGTCAAAGTGTGGCCTCTGTTGAACCCGCCTATTATGAGACATATGGGCCCAAGATCTTCCGTCTTTCCCAACTGGCGGACAAGGAGGACATGGAAGGCCTTACGGAAACAGAAGAGCGGGAAAAAAACCAGCTGACCCTTTCCATTCCGGCAAATGATCTAAAGGATTGGCGTACGAGGCGTCTGGTGAATCTCCAGACCAATAAACGCCTTATCCGCATGGCCCAGCGGGATGGCTTTCATTTTCTTGCCATCGGCAAGGATGATGACGCCCCCCTTTCCCAGACCCACATGGAAGCACGCATCCTGGAAAATTTGGGAAACGGCATGAATAAGAAACAGTTCCAAATTGTCCCTGGAGTCGACCAGCTGGGACTCACCTTGGTCACGCGGGCCATCAACGAAATCCGCGGCGATAAGCCCGCAGTCTATCCACTTTTTGCTCCTGGGACAGGAGGCAGCACCGTTCCCTTGTATACAGATGAAAGTGCCGAAAATTCGGTACATAACCAGATTATCGCCATTGGCGGCAAGATTGCTTCAAGCACTAAAAAAGCAGACCTCATCCTTGCAGTCAACACACCGGATGATGGTATTTGCCGCGATTCCACAGCCAATGAGAATGCCCCCTACAGCAACCGCGCCAACAAGGAATTTGCTACCCAGATTGCGGACCTTGAACGCATGAAGCCCATTGCCTTGGCCGACATTGCCTATGCCAATGGCGCCGATAACGGATTTATGGAAGCGCTCTCCCATAAAAAAGCCCTGCTTGACCTTACGGCCTATTCTGGATGGAATACATCGGACAACAGCATCGGCTTTGCCCTTTCCCAAGGAATCTTGGCCAAACGAATGTCTGAACCAGACCGGCTCCGCCTGCTCAAGATCCGGCTCCTTGATGACTGGATCTATCAAGCCAATGTGCGTTACCGTGTATCCCTTGAAATGGACCGTCACAATGTAAAACTCAAGTATGATCTTGGAAAATATTATAACAAGATCCTTAGCCGGACAAATCGGCTCTTCAAGACCTACATCAGTGATGAACCGGACGTAAAAGGAACCGATTATACCATCGAGTTTCCTTGGAACCGCATGTTTGAAGTTTCCGTCCGCGTCAATCCATAACTACAGGAAAATGCCAAAGGAGGAACTTATACATGGCAAAAAACAGCTCTTTCGACATCGTCTCCCAATTGGATATGCAGGAACTTGACAATGCCCTGAACCAAACGAGAAAAGAAATTTCCCAACGCTACGATTTCAGGGGATCAGCCGCTGCCATTGAACTTGTTGATGAAAGCCTCAAGATGACCGCAGAAGACGAATACAAGCTAGGCGCCATCCTTGACATCCTGCGCCAGCGCATGGCTAAGCGGGGGCTCAGCCTGCGTGCCTTGGAACCCGGTAAGGTTGAACCGGCTGCGAAAGGAACGGTCCGCCAAACAGTCACCTTAAAGCAGGGCATTGATAAGGAAACCGCTAAAAAGATCATTGCTGCCATCAAGGCATCGAAGATCAAAGTCACGACCCAGCAAATGGATAATCAAATCCGGGTCTCCGGGCCCAAAAAAGATGATCTGCAGGCCGTCATCCAACTCATCCGCAGTGATGATTTCGGCATCGACGTCCAGTTCATCAATATGCGGTAATACAATTCAATGAGGCTGTGAGGAAATGATCATCTCGTTTCTTCACAGCCCTTTTTTCAATCAACGAGGAAAGGATTTTCAGCATGATTGCTTCTATCGCTCTGCGGCGCAGCATCCGAAACTATAAGCATAGCCCCGTTCCCCAGGACTTTGTGGAACAAATCCTCTAAGCCGGTCTGCTGGCCCCGGCTTCCAAGAATCGTCAGCCCAGCATTTCATCGTTACAATAGGAATCATGAAAGAGGCCCCCGTCCTGATCTTTGTCATGAATGATCTAGGCTGCCGTCTGGATCACACCCTCAGCTGGGACGAACGGGTATCGGGAATTTGCTACGCCCCGTCCATTGACGCTGCCGTCGAAAATAGGTGTCTTACGGCTGACAGTCTGGAGCTTGGCAGTCTCTGGATCTGCAATACTTATTTTGCCTGCCCTGAATTATGCCACACACTAAAAAGCCGCTGCGAACCAATCTGTGCCCTTGCCCTGGGATATGCCGCGGAAGCCCCCCTTAACCGACTGCGCAAAGCTTTTGCGGATGCGGTGAAATTTTGCGATTCATTGTTGGGCAGTGCCAAAATCGTTCCGATTGGATGGGGTTACTTGCCCCATTGCTTAAAAAAGATACTTCTGAAAATAATGGGGGCATGATGTTTCGCAAAAAGCCTCGTACCACACTCTCATTCCAAAGTCATCCTCCAAATACCGTCGCCGTTCGATCCACTTTCAGGAATTTTTACGTTTGTTAGCGGAAAGAGCACAGGCTTACGCCGCATATCCGCATATCGGCCCATCCGCATTGTCAGTCGGCAGCTTCTTTGCTGGCATCTGGATAATCTGTTCCCCTCCAAATTAGATAACTGAAAAAAAACACGATGGTTGGATCACTGTGACAAGCAGCACGTTTGCTTCGTCACCGAGGCCGATGGATCTTCGTATCTGTCCCCATCAAAACCTAAGCTGCAAAAAGCCAGAAAAAACGTAAGACACAGACATTCAAGTGAACCAACAGCCTTGCATGCCATAGCAAGTTCACATTTCTTATCAAGACAACCGCAATAAAAATCCCGTTTCAAAGCAGCTTGAGGGAGAATCGACCACTGTCGGCAATGGCCATCTTGGCCTCGTCATATCTAGCTGAGAGGACAAGAACATACATAAAAAAGAGGCAAGGAAGAAAGGATGAATGTCCTTCTTCCCTACCTCTATTTTACTTTACCGGTCGGTAGAGCTGCCATTTAAAGTGCACGGCAAGCACGCGGAGAATGATTACCACAAGGGCCCCAATGATAGGGGCAAGGTCCATGGCCCCAAAACGCCAACAGAGACAGATCATGATACTTCCCGCAATAGAAGCCGTGGCATAAACATCCATTACAAGGACGACAGGAATCTTTTGCGCCATGAGATCCCGCAGGACACCACCGCCCACTGCCGTTAAAAGTCCTAGGACAACAGGAAAAATATAGGATTCTGGTTCTCCATCCGAAAGGCCTACCATGGTTCCTGTAACCGTAAAGGAAGCAAGGCCAATGGTATCAGCAGCAATATAAAGAAGATTGAGGAACTTTTTTCTCCGGCCCTCCAAACGGTACGAAGAGATACAGTAACTGGTTACAATAGCAGCCAATAGGGCCAGTCCTATGGGAACAGGATTGCGCAGTGCTGCCGGAGGAATATGACCGGACAAGACATCGCGAATCATACCGCCGCCTACTGCCGTCAGGATGGCAAGAACGGAAATGCCAAAAATGTCCATCCGTTTGACAGCACCCACAATGGCACCGGAAACAGCAAAAGATAGGGTTCCGGCAAGGTCAAACAAATTCCATAAAAGCCACATAAGAAATCTCCTTTTTGAATAAAATCGAGTGAAACGACCTGGTTGGAAGAAAAATAAGGGCTCTCCGCACCTATCTTATCCAAAAAGCGTCCAAAAAACAACAGAGGCAGTGGTTATTTCTTCTCTAAGGGGCCTAAGACGCGAAGCATTTCTTCCGGCGAGGTCTCTCCAGCAAGAACTTTTGCGCGGCCATCTTCGAAAAGGGAAGCAACCTGCTGCTGACGACCAAGCTCAAGCAGGGCCTTCTCACCCAGTCCTCGGGCAGCAGCCTGACGGCACGCCTCGTCAAAAGGAAAAACTTCCTGAACCGCAAGACGCCCGCTGTATCCCGTTCCTCGGCAATGGGCACAGCTGGACGCATGGAAAAGATGAAGCGGCCCCTTGAGAGAAAAATACGTCCTTTCCCAACTATTTTCCCCAACGGCATAGGCCGTCCTGCACTGGAGGCAGAGCCGTCGCAAAAGACGCTGGGCCACAATTCCCTTCAGGGCCGAAGCCACAAGATAGGAATCAACCCCTAGGTCAAGAAGACGGCTTACAGCACCAACCGCGGTGTTGGTATGAAGCGTACTGAAGACAAGATGACCGGTGAGCGCGGCATGGACACTCATTTCTGCCGTTTCCCGATCACGGATCTCACCTACGACAATCAGGTCCGGGTCTTGTCGGAGGATGCTTCTCAAGCATCTGGCAAAAGTGAGGCCAATCTTGGGGTGCACGGCAACCTGGCTGATGCCGTCAATCTGATATTCGATGGGATCTTCCACGGTAACAAGGCTCCGACCGGATTCATTGAGGGCCTGCAAAATGGCATAAAGCGTTGAAGATTTCCCCGATCCCGTCGGTCCGGTTACCAGAATCAGTCCATAAGGTTCATGCAGAAGCTGATAAAGCCGTTCCAGGTTTTCTTTTGAAAACCCCAGATGGTCCAGGGAGTAAAGACCTTTTCCACTGTCTAAAAGGCGCATGACAAGCGTTTCTCCGTAAAGCGTAGGAAGGGAAGAAACACGGATATCAATGGAACGGTCCTGGTAAGTCATTTGGATACGGCCATCCTGGGGCAGGCGTTTTTCTCCAATATCCATGCGGGCCATAATTTTATAGCGGGAAATCAAAGCATCCTGCATGACCGGTGGAATCCGCATAAGGTCCTGCAGGACACCATCCATGCGTCCGCGGATGCGAAGTCCATTTTTTTGCGGTTCCAAATGGACATCGCTGACAGACAGATCCAGACAGACTTCAAGGATTTTCTTGGAAGCGGCAATGATATTTCCATCATCTCTGCCGGCATTGGAAAAAAGCGCCTCTTGAAAAAAAGGGGCTTGCTGTGTCTGGGATTGGCTCATCATCATTCCTCCATATAATAAAGCAGATAATGCGAAAAAAGGGACGTTCGTCACGAGAAAACAGCCTTTTACCATGAAGCGCCCCCCTTTTAATCAATCGGGGTAGGAAAAAAGAACAGGAATCAGTATAATAAAAGACGTTATTAAGCGTTCTTTTAATAGAGTATCATATTTTTCTAAAAAAAGCTGAATATTTCTGTCATATCTTTCAAAGGAGGAATAATGATTCATCCATCAGCCCTGAAAAAAGCCTTGAAAGAAAGAAAAAAAAGAATTCTCTTCCTTTTTCCCTTTCCGCTTCTTATTGGCGTTCTCATCTTCCGTCCAAAAGATTCATTGCCCAATGAGCCCCTTTCCCCACCGCCTGCCATTATACCCGTACTCCCCCAGAAAAAAGAAAAAGCAGGTCTTGTGCCGCCCCGTAGGGATCCTTTTGAAGGGTTGTTTCATTCCCATTCCCCTGTGCCGCATCCCTTTCCTACGGCTAAAGATGATTCCCCTTTCCCTTTTGGGAAAAGGGAAAAGACTGAAAGCCCAATGCTGCGCCTTAGCGGAATCCTCACGGTCGACGGATGCCGCAAAGCACTCCTCATAGGCCCAGAAAAGACCTATCTGCTGGAAACCATGGATAAGATTCCACAAAGAGGGCAAGTGCGCGCCATCCATTCCGATTCGATCATCTGGAACAATATGGTCATCCCCGTTGGTGAGGTGATTCCATGAAACGTTTTTTCTTCCTGTGCCTTTTACTTTTTGTATGCGGCAGGGCCTTTGCCGGCCCCTTGGTCAGTCTATCCGTAAAAAAAGCGCCGACCGAAGAAGTCTTTCGTTCCCTGGCTTCCATGAGTGGAAAAAACATTGTCTTTCCTGAAGCCCTTACGGGGGAACTTTCCCTCACCCTTCATGACGTGCCTTACGAAGAAGCCCTCCGTCTTGCTGCCGCTTCCCAAGGGCTTTTCCTTGAAACAGTCGGGGACGTCACCATCGTAGCTCCGGCAGGGACCATGGAAAGAGGGTTCGGTGCACTCACAGCCTACCCTCTTTCCTACGTTCCAGCAAAGGAAGCGGCTGAAACCTTGAAGCCCCTCATCAAGGCGCCCCTATCCTTTGATCAGACAAGCAATACTCTTTTTGTGCTGGGAAGTCCTGGAGATCAAGCGCGGGCCCAAAAGGTCCTTGCCCGCATGGACCGGCTGCAAAAACAGGTAACCTTGGAAGCCCGAATTCTCTCCCTGCAGGAAGACGCCTCCCGCGAATTGGGCCTCCAGTGGAAATGGAGCGGACTGCCGCAGCAAAATAGCGAAGAAACAGATGGCGGTACCTTCCATCTTGGGCATGGCTATACGGGCTCCTTTCAAGGCATCCTTTCTGCTCTCTGTCAAAAAGGAAAGGCAAAGGTCCTTGCCACGCCCCGCATTGTCACCGTGCCAGGAAAAGAAGGAAAAATCTTCATTGGTGACCATATCCCTGTCGTTACGGAAAAAGTTTCCAACGGCACCACGACAACCTCGACAGAATATGTAGATGCGGGTATCCGCCTTTCTTACACCCCCATTGTCGGTCCTGATGGCGTTATCACGGCTTCGGTCCATACGGAAGTCAGCACCCCAACCCTAATTTCAGAGCTCCACAATTACCGGATTACAAGCCGAACGGCGGATACGAATGTTCGTCTTCTGGAAGGCGAAACCCTCGTCATCGGCGGCCTGATCAGTGATGAGGAACAAAAACGTCTGGAAACCATCCCGCTCCTATCAAAACTGCCCCTGTTAGGGAATCTCTTTACCTTTCGGTCTCGCAAAAAAACGCGCACTGAAGTAGTTATGCTCCTTACGCCTTATCTGACTGAACCAGGTAGAAGTCCCGCCTTCATCCCCTATAAAGAAGATCCTCATTTTCTTCCGCCACTGCCTTTTTCCCAAAAAAAGGAGGGCGATGAGAATATAAGCCTCTCATATTCTCATCGCCCTCCCTCATTTCAAATTTCAGGTTAGCTTTCCCCTGTAATCCGATTGGATCCGATGGGGCAAAAAATATTTGTTTTCGTATTATCTTTTGCAGCAATTTCCGGATCCGGCGAAACATGGACCATGCAGTGCTTGACTTCCGGGAAATGCCGCTCAATTGTATCATGGACTTCATCAGCAATGCGGTGCGCTTGAAAAAGGGTCAGGTTCCCGTCGGCAACAATGTCGATATCGACATACATCTTAGCACCAAACATACGGGTACGGAGCGAATCGATCCCGGTTACGCCACACTGCTTCATAACGAAACTTTTCATTTCCTCGATGGTACGGCCATTGGCCGCATGGTCGACGAGCTTATCGGAAGCATCCCGAAAAATACCAATCGAGGCATGGATAATCATCAAACAGATGACAACAGAAGCCAAGGGATCCATGATGCCATAACCCATACGCGCCCCCAAAATTCCGATGAAGGACCCAATCGAAGAAAGAGCATCACTGCGATGATGCCAAGCATCTGCCGATAGGGCACCGGAGTTGATTTTTCTTGCAGCCCTGATGGTATACCAAAACATAGCTTCCTTGGTAACAATAGAAACAATGGCAGCTGCCATGGCAATCAGGGCCGGCGATTCACGGTCTAGATACGTCTTATGGAGGATGGACTGAAGCCCTTCATAGCCTATGCCAAGGCCTGTGAACATAAGGACAAAGGCCAGAAAGAGGGTCGCAACATATTCCTGCTTTTCATGTCCATAAGGATGGTCTGCATCTGAGGAACGGCTAGCCAAAAGGACACCAAAGATTACGATGATGGTACTGAAAACATCGGAAGCGGAATGAATGGCATCAGAAATCATGGCCGATGAATGGCCCATGATGCCGGCTACAAATTTACCCACACTAAGGACTAGATTGACAAGGATACTTACGTAGGAAACGTGCATCGCAATATCGCTGGAGGACTGTTGTTTCAAGGACCGTCTCACGCTGATCACCTTTCTATTCTCAGAAAATGTAAGAAAAAACACGGGATAAAAATAACACCTGCGGAACGCTGCTGTGTCCCGCAGATGCCTTATCTACCTGCTGCCTATTCGGCCCGGTCGGTAACCCGACTTGTGCTTTATGTTTCTCTGTATAATAAATCATGGAAAGGTCCTTGTCAAGTTTTTTCGTCTCTTTACCGAAAAGGGAAAATCAGTTACACTATAGGAAACCCTAACGAAAGGATATCCCCACCTATGACTTTTCAAGCAATAGACACACTGCGCCGGATCATCCCTTCCCAACCATCTTCCATTGACAGTACACTCCATATCTGGGAATCAGCTGTCCTTCTACCTCTCATTGAAGGCCCTAAGGGGTGGGAAATCTTATTTGAAGTCCGTTCCTCGGCGCTTACCTGGCAGCCAGGCGATATCTGTTTTCCCGGCGGACATCGAGAGGACATGGACCGGAACCTCAGCGATACAGCCCTTCGGGAAACATCGGAAGAACTGGGAATCCCCCAAAATGAAATTACACTCCTGGGCCCGCTCGATTACTTTTATGGCGTCATGGGTCCCCTGATCTATCCCTATGTGGGAATCCTCCCCAAAGATTGCCCTCTCACCATTGAGCAAGACGAGGTTGCAGAACTTTTCACGATTCCAGTAGAAACACTCCTTTCCCTCACCCCGAAAAAAGGCAAGGTGGCCATTGGATCCAAACGGCTGGAAGGATTCCCGCCGGAACTTGAAACCCCGGAAAAGGAAGATTGGGTCATGCAGCATTCCTACGATATCTATTTCTATCGTTATAAAGAACGGCTCATCTGGGGCATTACGGCTCGCATCCTCACCCAATTCCTGGAACGTCTGCGAAAATCAAGATAAAAGGGATAAGGCCGGCAGCAAAGGATATCAATTCCTTGCTGCCGGCCTTTGATCATGGGGTTCAGTGTCCCAACGTAGCCAAAATCCGTTCGATTAGTTCTCGCCGGTTTGTGTGGGCCGTCGAGGTGTAGGTCAGGATGCGATCATCATCAAGACCAAAAGTTTTCTTATAAAGTTCCTTTTGAGCCGCCACAGCTCCTTTATTGAGCTTATCCGACTTCGTCAAAATAATCATAAGAGGGATTCCCAGACTAAGGAGCCACTGGTAGCAGTCAATATCGCTTTCCATGGGTGCGTGACGGATATCCATAAGGATACAGACAAGCTTCAGGTCCCGGGAATTTTCCATATACTTGCAGATAAAAGCAGACCACTGGTTCTTTTGGCTCTGACTGGTCCGGGCAAAACCATACCCTGGCAGGTCCACTGCATAAAAGGTATGACGCAGCGGTTCTTTCTCCGTTGTTTTCTTGGCACGAAAAGAATAGAAATTAATCGTTTGGGTCTTACCAGGAGAACTGCTGACGCGAGCCAATCCCTTTCGCCTTGCCAGCGAATTGAGCAGGGAAGATTTACCTACATTGCTGCGACCAATAAATGCAACTTCATCCACCGTATCCTGCGGGTACTGGGTGGCCTTGACGGCTGACGCGACAAATTCGCCGCCGACAATATCCCACTGCGTCATTACCATAATTGTTATGCCTCCAAAGCAAGTTTCGTGACTTGATCCATGTGATCTACAGGGATGAACTTCATGGATTTCTTAACATGATCAGGCAACTCTTCCAGATCCTGTTCGTTCTGACGAGGCAAGAGAATCGTCTTGATCTGGTAACGAGCCGCTGCAAGGACCTTTTCCTTAAGTCCGCCAATGGGTAGGACCTGACCGGTTAGGGTGATTTCACCAGTCATGGCAAGGTCCGCCTTGACCTTTCGTTTGGTAAGAGCCGATTCCATGGCCGTTGCCATCGTAATGCCTGCAGACGGACCATCTTTCGGGATAGCGCCTTCCGGGACATGGATGTGGATGTCGATTTTTTCATTGAAATCCGGTTCAAGGCCCAGCTCCTTGGCCCGGGACCGAATATAGGTAAAAGCAGTCTGGGCTGATTCCTTCATGACATCGCCCAATTGGCCCGTGAGGACCAGCTTGCCCTTGCCTTCACAGACAACCACCTCAATCTTGAGGAGCTCGCCGCCTACACTTGTCCAAGCAAGACCTGTGCAGACGCCAATAGCCGCTTTGGCCTTCATATCACTTTCAAGATAGACAGCAGGTCCTAAAAATTCCTTGAGGTTTGCCACACCGACAGAAACCTTTTCAATCTTTTTCTCAACAATCCGGCGGGCTGCTTTACGACAGATAGTGGCAATCTTGCGTTCGAGGTTACGGACACCTGCTTCCCGCGTATAGTCTCGGATAATATGCTCCAAGGTCTTGGGGGACAAAGTGAGGTTCTTAGCAAGAAGCCCACTGAGTTTTCGTTCTTTTGGCAAAAGATGCTGCTGGGCAATCTTGATTTTTTCTTCGTCCGTATAACTGTCAAGCTGGATGACTTCCAACCGGTCCAAAAGGGCTGGCGGAATTGTCTCGACGGTATTTGCCGTTACAATCCAGAAAACATTCGACATATCATAAGCAAACTCAATGTAGTGGTCGCTGAAATGGCTGTTTTGTTCCGGATCAAGGACTTCAAGAAGGGCTGAGGCCGGATCTCCCCGGAAATCCGCTCCCATCTTATCCACTTCATCCAGGAGGAAGACCGGATTATCGGTCCCGCATTCAATCATACCATGGATCAAACGGCCCGGCAGGGCGCCTACATAGGTTCGGCGATGACCGCGGATTTCCGCTTCATCCCGGACGCCACCCAGGGAAATGCGGGTAAACTTTCGATTCACAGCACGGGCAATGCTTTGGGCAAGGCTCGTCTTCCCGACTCCGGGAGGACCCACAAGACAGATAATAGGGCCACGGTTGCTCTTTGTAAGGGCACGGACAGCAAGATAATCCAGGATCCGTTCCTTGACCTTCTTCAAGCCGTAGTGATCCTTATCAAGGATCTGGGCAGCTTTTTTAATGTCGTAATTATCCTGGGTCATCTTGCCCCAGGGCAGACTCAGACAAGTATCAAGATAACTGCGGATGACAGCACTTTCAGCCATCATGGGGGGCATCTTGAGAAGCCGATCAAGTTCCTTGTCAAGGGCTTTTTTGACCTCTTCCGGGAGATTCAGTTTTGCCATCTTTGCCTTGTACTCATCCACTTCGGACTGCTTTTCGTCCCCTTCGTTGAGTTCCTTGCTGATAGCTTTCATCTGTTCTCGCAAATAATATTCACGCTGATTCTGTTCGATCTGCTTACGGACCTGCTGGGAAATGTTCTTTTCAAGGGTAACGATTTCCAGTTCCTTGCACAGATAGGTATACAAAAGGTGCAGCCGCTCCTTGACACTGATGGCTTCGAGGAGTTTTTCCTTTTCCGGCACATCAATGGTCAAATAACCGCCAATCATATCGGCGACACGGCCTGCATCAGGCTGATCCTTGAAGGTCAGCATGACTTCGCTTGTCACTTTCTTACTTGCCAGCACCCATTGTTCAAAAGTCTCTACAAGCATACGCTTCAGGGCTTCCACTTCATTGCCCCTATTATCCGTATCCTCTTTGACTTCTACATGGGCTTCCAAGTTCATCCCAACTTCATCGATGACAGAGATGACCTCTACACGATAAAGTCCTTCTACGAGGATGCGCATCGCGCCGTTTGGCATCTTGAGCATCTGTTTGATTTCTGCAACAACGCCGAACCCATACAAGTCTTGCGCCGTCGGATCAGCCTCTTCAGCTGCTTTCTGGGTCACCAAAAGAATCCGTTTCGTTGTTGCCATAGCCGTTTCTACAGCCTTGATAGAGCGATCCCGCCCTACGTCAAGATTGATGATCATCCCTGGAAAGACAATCAAGCCGCGAAGGGCAAGAAGAGGCAATCTCATTGTTTCTACTTCAGACATCTGTTTCACCATCCTTATAGCGAAAAAGGGAAAAGGGGACCCCCTTTTCCTTTTTTCCTAGGCATTTTTACGTGCTTTTTTAGTTGCACCAACCTTTTTAAGAACCAGTTCCGGTTCCTTATGGGCCGTAACGACATCCCTTGTCACGATGCATTTTTCAACGTCATCGCGGCTCGGGACCTCATACATCACATTCTTCATGATGCCTTCAATGATGGCACGAAGTCCCCGAGCTCCGGCCTTACGGGCCAAGGCTTCGTGGGCAATGGCCTTCAGGGCATCATCGTCAAAATCCAGCTCGACATGATCCATGGCGAGGAAGGATTCATATTGTTTAGTCAGGGCGTTCTTCGGTTCCGTCAGGATTTTGACCAAGGCCGCTTCATCAAGCTGGTCCAAGGTGACGACAACGGGAAGACGACCGACAAATTCAGGAATCAGGCCATACTTTACAAAATCCTCAGGCAGGACCTTCTTAAAAGGATTAGCCATTTCCTTTTCCTTCTGTGTCTCGATTTCTGCACCAAAGCCCATGCTTTTCTTCCCCGTGCGGGCATTGATGACGTTTTCGAGGCCAGCAAAGGCACCGCCACATATAAAGAGGATATTGGTCGTATCAATTTGAATCAATTCCTGATGTGGATGTTTCCGTCCCCCTTGGGGCGGCACATTAGCAACGGTCCCTTCAAGGATCTTAAGTAGGGCCTGCTGCACCCCTTCCCCCGATACATCACGGGTAATGGACGGATTTTCGGATTTACGGGAAATCTTATCGATTTCATCGATGTAAATGATGCCCCGTTCCGCAAGCGGAATATCATAGTCGGCATTTTGGATCAGACGCAACAGGATATTTTCCACGTCTTCCCCAACATAACCAGCTTCCGTCAGGCTCGTTGCATCCGCAATGGCAAACGGCACCTGCAGGATCTTAGCTAGGGTTTGTGCAAGGAGGGTTTTCCCGCTTCCTGTCGGTCCCAGCATCAGGATATTGGATTTTTGCAATTCCACATCAGAATGATGATCCTGTTCGTAATTGATGCGTTTATAGTGGTTATAGACAGCCACGGACAGAGCCACTTTAGCGTCGTCCTGTCCAATGACATATTCGTCGAGGATCTTTTTAATTTCCTTCGGCTTCGGGAGATCGGTAATCTTTTCTCCCGCAGGTTTCTTGAGTTCCTTGTCGAGCATCTCGTTGCACAGGGCAACGCACTCATCGCAAATGAAAACATTATGGCCAGCAATCAGTTTCTTGACCTGACTCTGCTTCTTACCGCAAAAAGAGCAGGTATAATCTTGATCGAACGGGCCTTTACTATCATCGAATGCCATCTGACACCCCTCCTTACAATTGGGGCAAGACGGTTCTATCCATCAATCAAGCATGAACCGGAGATGCTACGACCTGGTCAATAAGGCCATAGGACAAGGCCTCATCAGCGGTCAGGTAGTGATCGCGTTCCGTATCCAATTTGATGGTTTCTGGGTCCTTCCCCGTATGGGCTGCTAAAATCTGGTTCATCTCTTCCCGTACGCGCAGGATCTCCCGGGCATGGATTTCAATATCCGTGGCCTGGCCCTGGGCACCGCCCAATGGCTGATGGATCATGACACGGGAATGGGGCAGGGCAAACCGTTTGCCCTTGGCTCCGGCTGCCAGGAGGATGGAGGCCATAGAGGCTGCCATGCCGACGCAAATGGTCGAAACATCGGGACGGATGTACTGCATGGTGTCATAAATGGCCAGTCCAGCACTCACACTGCCGCCAGGGCTATTGATGTAGAGATGGATATCCTTATCCGGATCTTCCGATTCGAGAAAGAGGAGCTGGGCCACAATCAGATTGGCCATATGATCTTCAATCTCTCCGGTCACAAAAATGATGCGATCTTTCAGAAGTCGGGAGTAAATATCATAACTGCGTTCGCCCTTGCTGGTCTGTTCAACAACAATAGGGACATAACTCACGCGGTCCACCTCCCAGTTGATTATTCTTCAGTCTTTTCTTCTTTTGCTTCTGCTGCACCTTTGGCAGAGCTGAGTACAAGATCAGCGGCTTTGCGGCGCATGATATTGGAAACAAGCAGGGGCAGGGATCCATTTTCCTTAATGATTTTCTGGACCTGATGAAGGGTAGCACCCTGTGTATCAGCAATCTTCTGCATTTCCGCCAGCGTTTCTTCTTTCGTTACCTTAAGGTCTTCTTTCTTGGCAATGGCGTCAAGAACGAGATCAGCCTTCAGGTTTTCGAGAGCAACCGGTTTTTGTTCATCCCGATAGGTCTTCACATCTTTGCCGAGATACTGAAGATACATCGGAAGGCTCATGTGGTGTGCTTCGAGATTCATGGTCAGTTCGTCCACCATCTGGTTGGCGCGCTGGGTCACCATAACTTCCGGAACTTCAAAGGAAGCATTCTCCACGGCCTTCTTGATGACATCCCGCTCATAGTTGGCCTGAGCCTGATCTTCTTCAGATTTCTTCAGACGGGCCAGGGTCTTTTCGCGGAATTCAGCAATCGTCTTACTGTCAGAGTTTTTCTCAATCAGTTCGTCGGTCACTTCAGGAATTTCACGAACCTTGATATTCTGGACATGGACCTTGAAGACAGCGGCCTTACCAGCCAGTTCCTTCGCGCCATAATCTTCCGGGAACGTTACATTGACATCGGTGGATTCATCCTTTTTCAGGCCGACCATTTGATCTTCAAAGCCAGGGATAAAGCTGCCGGAACCGATTTCCAGAGGATAGCCCTTGCCTTCGCCGCCTTCAAACGGTTCACCGTCGATGGTGCCGGCAAAGTCAATCGTAGCAAGGTCTCCCTTTTCCAGTTTCCGGTCTTCCGGAGCATCAACCAATTTAGCAGCCCGCTTCTGCAGGTTGCTGATGGCATCGTCCACATCCTTGTCAGTGACTTCACGGACAACCTTCTTGACATCGAGGTTCTTGTATTCACCCAGTTCAACTTCCGGACGGAGCGTGACCAAAAGGGTCATTTCCATTTCCTTGCCTTCTTCCAAGGTGGAATCCTTCAGTTCGGGATCTGCAACAGGAATGAAGTTGTTGTCATCAAGAGCCTTTCTGTAATTGTCATTGGCAAGGATCTGGAACGCTTCTTCCTTGATGGCATCCTTACCGACATGGGCTTCCAGGACCCGGCGCGGAGCCTTTCCTTTTCTGAAGCCAGGAATTGTGACCTGTTTGTTGACACGGGCAACGGCTCTTTCGAAACCCTTTGCGACTTCTTCAACAGGAATAGTGAATTTCAAAGTTGCTTCGTTACCTTTTCTTTCTACAGAAACGCTCATTAAAAAAATCCTCCTCACAGGCAGTCAGCTTCGAATTTGGTAGGTTATCTGACATACCATCATTAATTACTTAAAAAATCGCTCATATAGCATACCACAAAAGGTATAATTACGCAAATAGTCCCTTTCATTTCGTTTGCCTCCATGCCTGCCCTCATGCGGATTCCTGCATTGTCTCCTTGCTTGGGGGAAATTCATCCCATCTCCCTAGCCGCCTCAAGAAGCCCTCCTTATAATACAGAGATTTTTCGTCACCGCCGGGCTTTTTGGTGTGCAAAAAGACAGTGAATTATCTGATTTTGAAAACAAGTCTTTTCCCCCTATGCATTGTGATACAAGATTCCTTTCCATTTTGCTTAATTATGTTCCGAATATAAAATTATTCCCACTATATTTCACAAAAATGACATGTTTTCAGCTTTTTTATGATACAATAAAAACAAAGCAATCCACAATTGGAACGGATGTGGATTCAACCCCAAAGGAGGCAATTCATATGTCAGAATTTCTACTTGCCCTGGACGATGTCCTCTATTATCCGATTCTCATCATCGTCCTACTCGCCGCTGGCCTTTACTTCACCTTTACAACGGGCTTTGTTCAATTTCGCTGGCTGCGTCAAAGCATCCGGGTCATTATGGAAAAACCGGAAAAAGAAGGCTCCATATCATCCTTCCAGGCCCTCATGGTTTCGACCGCGTCCCGTGTCGGCACGGGCAATATCATCGGGATTTCAACGGCCCTGTGTCTGGGCGGCTTTGGGTCCGTCTTCTGGATGTGGGCCATTGCCATGATTGGTTCAGCCACAGCCTTCATTGAAAGCACCCTGGCCCAGGTTTACAAACGCAAGGATGCAAATGGCGACAGCTACGGCGGCCCGGCCTACTACATTGAAACAGCCCTCCACAACAAGGCGCTGGCCATTGCCTTTGCCATCGCCCTTATTGTGACCTATGCCGGCGGCTTCAACTTGCTTGCTTCTTACAACCTACAGTCCACCTTCTCTGTATATGGCTTCTATGACAAAGCCACCACGCCTTGGATCATCGGTGGCCTTCTTGCCGTAATGGTTGGCTACTGCGTCATGGGCGGCGGTAAACGTATCGTTCATGTAACGGGGACCCTCGTTCCAATCATGGGCGTCCTTTATGTCCTGCTTTCCCTTGCTATCATCCTTATGCATCTTGATATGATTCCGAGCGTCTTAGGCGCTGTCTTTGCCGATGCCTTCAACTTCCAGAAAATCCTGGGCGGCATCAGCGCTTCCTGTCTGATGTTTGGGATAAAGCGCGGCCTTTATTCCAACGAAGCCGGCGTTGGTTCTGCTCCGAACGCAGCTGCAGCCGCTGACGTTTCCCACCCGGCCCAGCAAGGTCTCGTCCAGATGCTCTCTGTCGTCATCGACACCATTCTCTGCACCTGCACCGCCCTTATCTGCATGTTCTCCGGGATCATCCCGACCAAAGAGATGGCAGGGGCTCCTTACGTACAAGCAGCTACCCAAGTTGACTTTGGTGCCTTTGGCCCGATCATGATCACCTTTGCCATGGTCCTGTTTGCCTTCACGACCCTTTTGGGCAACCTCTTTTATGTCGACAACTGCCTAGCTTACCTGAATGGCGGCAAGACTCCCTCCAAATCTACTATGACCATCTACCGCATCATCGCCGTCATCGTCATCTTCGTCGGCGCCGGGATGAGCATGGACAACGCATGGGCCCTCGCCGATATCACGATGGCCTTTATGTGTTTGACGAACATCCCCTCTATCATGGCCATGAACAAAACGGCCATTGCCGTCATGAAAGACTATGGCCGTCAGCTTGCAGAAGGCAAAAAACCAGTTTTCAAGGCAAAAAATATTGGTCTCGACGACTCCAATCTTGACTTCTGGAAATAAGCTCCTGCATCCGTTCCTTACGAAGCTGCGCTTGCGCAGCTTCTTTTTTATCATGGTCACAAAAAATAGATTTCGTTGTTATGGCAACGGACAAGCCTGCTGCCCCACCTTACAATAAGGGATGAAAAGAGGGTTGGACAGGCCTTTTATAGAAAGGTCTCCACTCCCATCAGTCATCAGAGGGAGATGTTACTTATGAAATATCATGTTAATGACAGCTGTATCGGCTGCGGACTCTGCACGTCCACCTGCCCTGAAGTCTTTTCCATGGGAGATGATAATAAAGCCGTAGCCGCTGAATCCGTTCCTGCCGGTGCTGAAAGCTCCGCAGAAGATGCCATGAACGGCTGCCCCGTTGCCGCCATTGAGAAAGTGGACTGATGGAAATATGGCTGCGGCGTGTCTATGACCGCACAGAGAAAGGCCCGGAAGAGCGGGTTCTCGTTGACCGGCTCTGGCCGCGGGGGGTAAAAAAAGAAGCCATTCCAACTTGGGCTAAGCAGATTGCCCCCTCTCGGGAGCTTCACGATTGGTACAAGGACCATGACGAGGATTTTCAGGGATTCAGGGAACGTTATGAAAAGGAACTGTCTTTGAATCCTGCCGTTCCGCCTTTCCTTGAATTCCTTGAAGAAGCCCTCAAGAAAGGACCTGTCGTCTTTCTCTACGCTAAGAAAAGCAGAGAAGAAAACAATGCCCTTGTCCTCCGGGACTATGTGCTCCGTGCCTTACGAAAGGAGAACTGACATGTGTGACGAAGATATGATCTATGACTGCCCCTGCACGGTGGATTGTCCCCGCCACGGGCACTGTGTCAGCTGCATCGATCACCATAGAAAATTGGGTTGGCCCCTTGTTGCCTGCATGCAGAAAATGCTCAAGGAACACAAAGCCCAAAAAGCCGCTCAAAAATAAGGAAGCCGCATTAAAGGCCGCCGAAAGCACAAATCATTGCTCATCGACGGTCTTTTTTTGCGGTTTAATTATAAATAATTTATAAATAAAATATTAATATTTTATGAAAATCCTGTTGCAAAAATTCTTAAAAACATGTATTTTTGTAAATTAGATTCATGAGTCAATTTTTCTTTCCAGTTACTCAAAATACAAGTAAGAAGGAGCCCGTTATGAAAGATCCAACAGTGTCCGCCTCTTCCTTTTGGCCCAGGACGGCCATTCTTTATTTTTTCGTTCTGTTCCCACTCAGCTTCCTTCTTCCTGGCCCCTTTGCGTGGGAAAACGGACCTATTGAAATGGGTCAAAACATGATCCTTCTTACAGGTATCATTTGGTCCATCTATCACTACACACAGGAGACGCACCTTCACAGGCCCTCTTATTGGCTTTTTGCGGCAAGCTTTTTCCTGCTTCTTTTCGGAAGGGAAATCAGCTGGGGCCGCGTTTTTCTTCTAAAAGAAATGACTGAGACAGGACCTGTTTTCTGGAGCATGAAAGACCTCCCCTATCATCGTGTCATAGACGGCGCCATTGGACTCTTATCGGCTGCGGTCATCCATCTCTTCTATCAGAGCGTGAACGTTCAAAAAACCTTGCACTGTCTTAAAAAGAACCGACTCATGTTCCTTCTCACAGTCCTTGCCGCTATACTTGCCCTCATGGGGGATAAAGGCCAGCTCTTTCATGATTTCAGGGACGAGACCATGGAAGAACTATCCGAACTTTTTGTCTATCTTCAGATCTTCTTTTTTATTCATCGATATCGCATCGCCTGACCTTTCTACCGTTTCAGAATTTCCTAAATGGAGGGCGCCCTATAGGGGCGCTTTTTTTGATTCCAAAAGGTGGATAAGTTGGAAACTATGAGGTAAAATAATAAGTATTCGCGATTATTATTTTCACATTTTTTAGAATAGAGGCGGCCTAATCATGTCAAAATCCTTTCCGACTCCTTCCAAGACCTTTTTCATTCTCTTTTTTCTCCATTTGTTTCTTTCCTTGGTTCTTAGACTTACGGGTCAATTGGAACAGCGTATATTCAATGAAATCCTCATTTATGGTGCACTTGCCTATTCTATGATTGGATCCCAATGGAACTATGATCCAAGTTATCTCAAGACATCTTCAGTACTCTTCCTTTTATATCTTCTTTCCATATATACCCTTCAAGACTTCAGTAACAATGGGCTTTCTGCCTCTGAAGCAATCGAATGGGGTACAACCTTATTTGCCTTTTTTTCTTCATGGGGACTCTTATCCAATTCCATAAAACAGTCCCTTCTCCGCGTGTGCTGTCGCGCCATCTATTATGGCGGATTATGGCTGACGGCAAGCGTTCCGTTATTAGGGATTGGATATGGAATCGTAAGTGGAGGGCATGCCCTGTCGGCTGATCTCATATTGGCAGTTTTCCAGACAAATCCAGGAGAAGCACTGTCCTACCTGAAGGAACAGCCATTATTTCTCTGGGCACTTTCCTTACTTGGAATCTTTGCCATCAGTATACTCGTAATCAGCCTTTCGAGGAAAATGCTGAAAGCCGCACCGGTTCAAAAGCCATCCATCATTTTGATTCTAATGGCTTTACTCGCTCTGAATATGAAGTCTACCCTTCCCCGCATAAAAATCTTCTACCTAGCAAACACAATCACTTCAGCCCGGACCTCCCTGAAAGCCTACGAACAGTATAAAATTATGAAAGAAATCCGTCTGAACCGCTTGTCTGCGCTTCCCCCACTTTCCATAGATTCACAAGCCAGAGGAACCTATGTCCTTGTCATTGGAGAATCAGCATCCCGTGATCATATGCACGTATACGGATATGACCGACAAACCACGCCTTGGATGGATAAAATGGCGGGTTGTAAGGGAACAACCATTTTTTCCTATCCCTATGCCAATTACTGCCAAACCATCCTTTCCCTCACCTATGCCTTGAGCGAAAAAAATCAGTACAATCACATTCCCCTTGAAGAAGCTTATTCCATCATCGATCTTGCGAAAGCAGCTGGCTACGATACCTACTGGATCAGCAACCAGGCAGGATTTAGTGCTTCAGACACGCCCATTACCATCATTTCCTCCACCGCAGCACATCATACTTGGATCAATGGAAGAGGCGCATCCCCCAGTGATTCCACATACCTTGATGGAAAACTTATTACAGAACTTCCAGATAACGTAGACCGCCCCAGTTTCATTGTCATCCATCTAATGGGCAGTCATTCCCGGTATGCAGATCGTTATCCCAAATCATACAGTCTCTTTTCGGGGAGAGGAAAATTTGTTGACGGCTATGACAATTCGGTTCGCTATGTCGACAGCGTCCTTCAAGGCATCTTTGAAAAAGTCCATAATTACTCCAATTTTCAAGGGTTTCTTTACCTGCCTGACCATGGAGAAGATCCAGAATCCGGAAATGCCCATTCTCCTGATAAATTTACCTTTCAAATGGTTCGAATTCCCTTTCTGGTCTATCTTAGTCCTAAGGCAATTGCCAGTCGCCCAGAAATCCAAAAAGAATTGCAAAAACACAAAGATCTGCCATGGACCAACGATCTAGCCTATAATTTGCTTATTTCCCTACTGGGGATCCAGAATGCCCCATACGAAGAAAGACAATTCGATCTTGCTTCCCCAACCTATCAGCTCAACTGGGAGAAAGTAAAAACGCAGCACGGAACCAAAAGTCTTTCCGAAAAAATAGATCCTCACTTCCGTTTTAAGTAAAGGAAATCCCCTTATTGTACAAACACCCGTACAATAAGGGGATTTCCTTCTCATAGGCTTAAATCTCGCCAGGAATGGGTTCTTATCGACAGATTCCTTTATTGAGTAGGCACTATGCAGTCCAATGGTAATACGCTTTATACCACTGGGCAAATTTCTTGAGTCCTTCTTCAATTGTCGTCGTCGGTTTAAAGCCAAAATCCTTTTCAAGGCCCGATACATCTGCAAAGGTCTGGTACACGTCACCGGGCTGCATAGGAAGGTATTCCTTTTGGGCCTCTTTTCCCAGTGCCTTTTCCAGGATCTCAATAAAGGTCATCAGCTTTACAGGCGTGCTGTTGCCAATATTATAGATTCGGTAAGGGTCCCCGCCAAAACCATCTTGGGGTGGATGGGGAAGCAGGTTTTCGATACCCGTCACAATATCATCGACATAGGTAAAGTCACGGTACATATCGCCATGGTTATAGATGGTAATGGGCTCATCTTTCATGATTTTATTGGCAAACTTGAAATAGGCCATATCAGGCCGGCCGAAAGGACCATAGACCGTAAAAAAACGCAGTCCTGTCGTAGGAACCCCATAAAGATGACTGTAGGTATAAGCCATAAGTTCATTGGATTTTTTAGTAGCTGCATAAAGACTGATCGGATGGTCGACCGGGTCTGTGACGCTAAAGGGGGTTTTTTCTTGATTGCCATAAACGGAGGAACTCGAAGCATAGACGAGATGGTTCACCGAATGATGACGGCAAGCTTCCAAGATTGTAAAAAAGCCCACGATATTGGAATCAATGTAGTCCCGAGGGTGATCAATGCTGTAGCGGACGCCGGCCTGAGCCGCAAGGTTCACGACAATTTTGGGGGACAGCTTCGTAAAGACCCCTTCCACGGCGTCCTTGTCACTGATATCCCCTTCTGTAAAGGAAAAACCAGGATAATAGGAAAGGCGCTTCAGGCGCTCCTTTTTCAAGGCCACCTCATAATAGGCATTGAGATTATCCATGCCATGAACGGCATAGCCCTTAGAAAGAAGCCGCAAAGCAAGGTGATACCCTATAAAGCCAGCTGCACCCGTAATGAATATCGGCACAGCTTCTATTTTGCAATCCATAGGAAACGCTCCTTTACTGACAAAATTGCCAAGAAAGATGGCTATATTTTTATTATAGTACAACTACCTAAAAAAAGCACCGTTTCCACAAACTGTCACCTAGCCTCAGGTTTTAGTAAAAACAATTCTTGAAAAATTTGACACACGGGCAAATACCTCACCAAATACACAAAAAGTGTTCGCTGTCTGGCTTGCCTGATTGAACGCAAACTGTACAAAAACATGCCGCCAGTTTCTCAAAAGAAAATCCCATAGACCGCCATAAGACTGGTCAAATGGGAGTTACCGATTCTATTTCAAGCAGAGGGAATAAATATCTTCCCGTCGATTTTGGAGGGTAAAGGTCTCCTTTCGCACCTTCGACACAAGGTCAAGGTCGATGGGTGCGTAAATAACGCCTGTTTCCGTCCCGTCTGCTTCGGCAAGGACCTTTCCCCGCGGATCGACGATCAGGGAGTGACCATAGGCCGTAAAGCGAGGCTTCTTTCCCACTTGGTTCGGTGCAATGACGTAGCATTCATTTTCAATGGCCCGGGCCCGAACAAGGACTTCCCAATGGGCGCGGCCCGTTGCTTCCGTAAAGTTCGCAGGAAGCACCAGAATCTGTGCGCCCCGAAGGGCCATAAGACGGAAGAGCTCTCCAAACCGCAGGTCATAGCAGATGCCAAAGCCCAAAGTACCGACACCAGCCGTCTTCACCGTCACGATTTCATGGCCCGGTGCTACATGACTTGATTCGCGGCTTGTCACCCCTGAATCAAGGACCACATCAAAGGGATGGAGCTTGCTGTATTTTCCGAGGAATGCCCCATCAGGACCTAGAAGGAAGGTCGTATTATAAGGGCGGACCGGATCGTTTTCATTTCTTTCGTAAAGACTCCCACCCTCGATATAGACGCCATATTTTCGGGCAAGGGCGCTCAAATAGGTTGCCGTTTTCCCACCAGGAACCGCTTCTGAAAGGGCCGCATAATCGCGGCCCAAATAGGCCATGGTCTCGGGAAGGGCGATAAGCTTGGCGCCTTTTTTGGCCGCTTCTCCAATGAAATCAGCCGCGACAGAAAGATTCTGATCCTGATTGGATGTGGTATCCATTTGAATGGCAGCAACAAGAAACGTTGTCATATAAAAACCTCCTTGGGTCTTACTTTGCCCTTCGGGAAATCAAAAAGCGTCCTTTTAATATCGCGTAATAAGCCATTCCCTTTACATAATCCCGGAAGCTTTCTTTTCTGCGATACTTTGCCCATTCCTTGAAATCATGATAGTTTTCTGGTTTAGGGATGGGCAAAATAGCCGTCAAGGTCTCCCACGGAGAGGCCGCATTATAGGACCGCCACTGAGCATCATAATCGGACAGGACCATCTGCCATGGTTTGCGCCGCCCTGTCCAATGAATGATTGTCCCTTTTTGCTGGGGGTCATCTTCACCACCGCCAAATTCATTGTAAATAGACGGCAAAAAAGCATTTGTCCCATCAAAGACAATGTTGAGGATATCCTGGCTTTGACCCAAAAAACGTTCTTTTGGTTCCTTCTGTAGGGAAAAGGCCTTTTCCGTAATGTTTTGTTTCTGCCACTCTGGGATATTCACCATCATGACTCCGTCATTAAAGTAACGGCCATTATTAAGATGAAGATAGTCACCACGGCGCTTGGCATCGGGCATCCGTTCTGAAACAGCCCCCATAGCTTTTCCCGTAAGGTCCCAATGATAGAGCTCGTCAAGGGGCCGGATGACCATAGTATCGGCATCAAGATAGAGAAAATGGTCCGTTTCTGCAGCAAGGATGAGGGGCATCACAATCCTTCCATAAGTAATCCGGGAAAAACGCTCCACTTTGACATGAAAATCAGCAAAGGGCTCCATATGAAGGGTATAGAGCTTGATGACGCAGCCATAGCGGTCAGCCAGCTGCTCCATCTTTTGGGCATTTTCCTTGCTGTACCCATCAGTAAAGATGTGAAACATCACCGCACGATGGGCATTATTTTCAAGGACACTGACAAGGCTTGCGCCCATGATCTGAAAATAGCCGTCATTGACGTTATAGGCAACGTGCAAGGGCGCTTTGTCCGTCTTTTCCGCGTTTTTTGAAAAGGTCTCCACCCCTTTTAGGAAACGGGCGGGGACAAAGTAACCGTCTTCAAACGTTTTCATAGGGATTCAAGCATCTCCTTCACAGTCTCTTGGACCATAGATAAGGTCACACTTTCTTCGCAAAGGTTCTTTGGACATTTCTTGGGTCCGATGCAAACATGCTTTCCCGAACAGGGAACATGACCGCTGACAGCCCAAGTTCGTTCCCCACATCCCTGATAGATCTCAGGGGAGTTAAAGGTAAAAATTGTCAGGACGGGACACCCTGCCGCGGCGGCAATATGGGTTGTGCCCGTATCGAGGGTAATGGCGCAGTCGGCCCGTCTCATAAGCGCCACCAAAGCGGGAAAGGTCGTTTTTCCCAGGGTATCGATGATGCTTTCGGGATGCTTCATCCGGTTTTTGATGGCGTCCATCTTAGGACGATGCGCTTCAATGCCCGTTATGATGACGGACGCATCATAGCTCGTGATGAGCCAGTCAGCAAGGGCGGCGAATTTTTCAGCCCGCCAGTCCTTTGCCTTTGCGGTCGTCTCCACGCAAAAAAGCACCTTTGGTCCCTTGGCAGAACATCCAGCAAGCAGGGCATCAGCGGCGGCAAGATCCTTTGAGGCTGATGGGACAAGGGCAGGAGGAATGAATTCCTGTGATTCATCACCAAAATAATCCCGCATGAGACGCTGATAGCTTTCTCCCATGCGGTGATTTTTATAATCCCAAGACGCTCGATAAGAAAGGTCCTGGGTATAAAACCACTTTTCCCAACCCAGTTCCCAGCCTAAGGCACGCTCCATACTGAGCCGAAGGGGAATGCGAGCAATCCATTTCATGAGGGTAACCCGCTCCCTAGGATCGAGGGAAATCCCCAAATCATAGCCCTCTTGGGACAACTTTTTCCCCATTCGGATTACATCCAAGGCCCCTCCGCCGCTTTGATAGGTATAAGGAATAACACGATCGACACCACAGATCAAAGAGGCAGGCAGAGCGACGGAATCTTTCACCAAGTAGTGGATTTCACTATGAGGATACTGTTCCTTGAGAACGGGAATCACAGACGCTGCTGTAATGACATCACCCAGATGCATGATACCGTCAAGAAAAATCTTTTTTATTCTATTACGTGGCTTAGTGTCTATATTCATCATAATATAACTCTTGTAAGTGCCGTACTACACGCTTCAATTGGAGTATAATTTTTTGCGATGGACTATTTTGATTGTATAAGGCCTTTACATTTCCATCTTTAATTTTTTTTGGAAATTGACAACTATCGTCATAACGTTTTTCCATTTGATCAATTATAGAATTAGAAGACATAGTAGGATTGAGTTCAACGTAATTGAAATCTGTACTATATAATTTTATGTATCCCAGTTGTTGATAAATGGCCCAAGCATCATATTCTATTCTTACAGGAATTAATGCCTTCACCAGATTCTCAGCAGCCTTTCGATTGATAATATACCCGCATGCCATTGTACCTGCTAGCATATGAAGAACATGATGATTACGACCTAATGGGTACACAACTTTTCCTTTGCCATTATTTCTTCTTAGGAGCAAGACGCTAGGTTCTATCTGAGAATTCATAAACGATTCAATTCTCGGATAAGCATCTAAAAATTCATTAGATAGATGAATATCATCTTCAAAAATAGTCCAATAAGGTGCATTCGTTGATAAAAAATCTTTGCACACCTTTAAATGAGATAAAACGCACCCAACTTCTCCTAATTTAAGAAGTCCTTTATCATCTACTAATCTCACTCGCTCGTCAGGCGACAATTCATCTCCCATGATAGCAGAGACAAAATGTGGCTCGATGCCAAGGGCATAAAAATTTTTACGGATGGCGACTTTCCTATCGTAAGCTCTGTCCGCACTTATAATTGTATGAGGGAACAAGGCAGATCATCCTTTCTTAGCACTTAAGCCTTTTCGTTTAATGTTTACATAATCAGCTAAAGTAACTCCCCACATCGCAAAAAACAAACGAGTATTATACCTTGCAAATAAACTGTTATCAACCATACCATGAACTGAAAATGAAATCCAAACCCACAGCATAGCATACGCATAATTAGATACTTTCATTATTCTAAAAAGAAATATAAGAGAAGTACCCATAAATACAAGATAGCCGATTCCGCCAATAAGCCCCGTGCATGAAAAAAAATTGGCCAGATTATTATGAGGCAATGTTAAAGTAGGTTCTTTTGCTGTAGGCGAAATATAATGCTGACGATACACTGCATTCCACTGATCGAATCCTACGCCATATAATGGATGATCCAGCCACATTTGGTATGCTGCCCTCCATAGCAGTAATCGTTCAGGATCGTATTTTCGCTTAAAGACTAGTGTACCACCACTAACCATCACTATAATAGAAAGAATAAGGGCTCCAATTCCTTTAAAAACCTTTTTCTTATTCCACACTATTGATGAAAACCTATAATACATAAAAATGGTAATCATTCCGCCCAAGAGAAATCCTGCTATTCCCCCCCTAGAAGCGCTTAAAAACAGCCCAAAAATTCCTAAGGCAGTTGTAATTAAGCTGGAATAAAATATTATTTTTTCTCTTATGTTTTTATATTTTTTATTTTTAGATATAAGAGAACGAATTTGAACTACAAGAAATGGGAGAATAGCTTCTAATACCATGGCAAAATTATTAGGGGATGCAAAAGAACCGTGAATTCGCTCTTTTATAGGCAATGAAAAAAGCTCATAAATTACAATTACGTTTAATATGTTTGTTCCAAAGAGCATTCCCCATAAAATTGAACTCATAATTTTTTTCCCCTGCAAAGCGAAAAAAAGAACCCACATCGGAGACGTGTAAGAAAATAACTTGACTGCAGTCTTTATAGAATTTTCTTGTCCAATTAGGTAAGACGCTACTAAGAGACCCCCAAAAAATATAATGTACGAAAAGAAGAAAATACTAGGGAAGAAAACAAGAGAATTTTTTTTTCTAATACAAAATAGTACGGTAAGTAAGATAACAATGGACATGCTTATATTATAACCCGCGAGTGATTTTGTACTGCAAAGAAAAAATAAGTAAATATTGATAAAGATCATCTCTACAATATTTTTGAATTCTTTTATCTCAAGCTCCGCCATATTACCCATTACATCTCCCCTTTTCCTTTCAATTCAAAAGTTCTGCCCAGGAGCCGTGTCCAGATTTTCCCCAAACGAATCCGCATTTCCTGCCGCCACAGGGATTTCCCCGTCATATCCCCGGGCTGTGGCATGGGTGCGTCGCAAAAAGCCGTCTTTTTGAGGATGTCGTAATAGGCACGGTTAAAATGCTCCGATATCTGAAATTCCCACGGTTTATAGCGCCCTGCCCAGTGGATGACGGCCGGGTTTTGCAGGGCCTCGATTGCTTCAAGCCGCAAAGCCCCTTTTTTGAGGACCTTTAGGGGCATGCCAAAAACAGGAGGAATGACATTCCAGCGGAGGGGCAAAATAGACCAATTCCCCATAAAGACTTTATTGAGCCCATCTTGGTCGTGATGGCGGTAGGCATGGCTCGTGACGCATTGCAGGACCTTCTCCCCATAGCCTTCTTTCCGAAAGGCAGCAAGATCCATGATCATAACGCCCGAATTAAAATAAGGAGCGCCCAAGGGCAGGCCTAAAGATTCCGCTTTTTGGCGGCGCATCCTTGATGAAGCCATGATACCAAAATCCTTGACGGCACCAATAGGATGACCGTCAAGAGGAAAGTCCCACAGCTTTGCCACATCATCCTTTACCACAAGATCCGTATCAAAATAAAGGGCCTTTGCAACCGCTAAGGGCAAAAGTTTTGCAATAAGAAGGCGAAGGTAAGCCGCCTTATGGATATGACCGCTTGTGTAGGCATCTACGGCAATGCCCTTTGTATCAATAAAAGTCACAAGACCTTTGAGGTCCTTGATGGTGCGCTCCACCATCTCTTTTTTTACACCGGTGATTCCATCATCAAAGAGATAAAAATGAAGGGGCCTGGAATCTGTATGGCAAAGCAGCATAGAAGCTGCTGCAACGGCTGCGTGCTGGGCATAGCGATCATCACAAGCAAGGACAATGGCAATTTCGTCCATAATCTACTCTCCTGTCGTCTGACACTTCACATACTCCTTATCATACAATGGAAATGGCAGGAGCACAAGGGAGGCGGCAGGAATTCCTGCCGCCTCCCTTGTGCATTCGACGGTTATCTTCCTAAAATAGACTTATACCGCCGTTTATTCGATTGACCTAATCGCATTGCCATTTTTGATTCTCCAAATGGCAATGGTCCGGGCCGCTTCGATTTCTGCCTTGAATTCCTTATCTTTGAGGTCCTTTTCTTCGCCGATTTGTCCATTCTCAATATAAAGGCGATGGTTGAAGGCTCGCCGGGAATCAAAAAGGGAGGGAAGCAGGGATTCATAGGTCTCTCCTTGGGGCAGGATGAGTTCTGCCAAGGTCGGCGCAATCTGGAGATGGCTGCCGGCGGCGTCTTTGGCAAAGAGGTCCGTAGTAATGCCAGCGCCATAGAAGAAGCAGGGAATGCCGCTTTTTTCCCATAAGGAAACATCGTTGCTGAAATTGAAGCGCTCCGCGTGATCGCCTGTAACGACAAAAAGGGTGGATGGGTCATAGGCTTCGGCGGCTTTGATGAATTTTCCCATCACGTCGTCGGCATACCAGATATGGCCCAGCTGGTCCAAAGTCTTCTTGTCCTTGGGAATGGCAGGTCCCCGCTTTTTAGCTACACGGTCCCGGGAAAATCCCTTGCTGTCCACATCAAAAGCAAAGGGCGGATGGTTGCTCGTTGTAAGGATGAAGTAAAAGGTATCTTCCTCATCTTTTTGCATGGCCTTCAGCACTTCCTCAAAGAAGGGGCCGTCGGCAATCCCCCAGGAAGAGCTTTCTCCAAGGCCGGAGAATTCGTCGGCACAGTGGAATTCATCAAAGCCTTCGCGGCGCGTAAATTTTTCAATATCCTGCCAGCTGCGCAGGCCGCCATACCAGAACTGGGTCCGGTAGCCCATCTTCTTCATGACGGCGCCGATGCCGAGGCCGTCGACGGGATCCCCGTTCTTTCCCATGATATAGTTGACGTAAAGGCCAACATCGGGAAGGCCTGTAACGAATCCATTGAGGCTCGTCATGGTCCCCGTACTGTTTGCGAGGAACTGGTACGTATGGGCCCCGTGCGCTTCAAGGAATTTCCCCGTTGAGGCAAGGTTCATATCCTCATAGAAAGGCAAAAGGGGCCAGAGGGCATAGTTTTCCCCTAAGATGACCACGACATGGCGGGGCCGCTTGACGCGGGCTACCGTCTTTTTGGTGCGCGTAAAGGCTTCATCGATGGTCGCCGCGTTCCCATTGCCGCCAAGAAGCCAAATGGCCGCCCGCACTTCCTCCACCGTAAGGGGGCGCAGAACTTTTTCCGTCGCCCGTTTATGGGTGGCATAGGCGCGGTACAGGGCCTGTCCATCATCGAGGATGGCTTCATTGAGGAGTTTCGATTTGGTGCGGGCTGCGCTTTCCCAGTGGATTCCATCATCGGAATGAAAGCCGCCGCCAAAGCGGCAGAAGATGGCAAAAATAGGGATGAAAAGCAGCGCACCAGCAAAAAGGGCCTTGACGCGGCGCTGAGGCGCAATGCCCTTTCGTTCCTGCAGCCGATGCCAAAGATGGATGACAAGGGCCGATAGAAGGAGGACACCCACAAGGCGCGGGAAAAGCTGATATTCTTTTACGGCTGTATCCCAAATGGCATGCATATCATCTTTCATGCCGTTAAAGAGCATGATGTTGTATGTTTCCTGGAAAATGGCATAGTAGGGAATGCGCGCCACAAAAAGAAAGGTCATGACAAAGAGGGAAAGGCCTGTAAGGAGGGTCCTCACGGCTTTTTCCGGATAGCGGGAAGAGAAGCTTCCCGGTACGGTTGCCAAAAGAAAAGGAAGCCCCACAAGAAGGACCGTCGTCTTAAGACTGATGCGAAAGCCAAGATAAAGGGCATAGAGGATTTCTGAAGCGGAAACCGCATTCAGCTGGCTGCGGAAAAGAACGAGAAAAGCCACTCGGAAAAGCATGAGGAGCCCTTCCAAATAGAGAAAATATCGCAGATCTTTTTGCAAAAGGGTAAGAAAACGGTGCATATCGTTCCTTTCAAAAATAAAGAAAAAATCCCGCAGTCACAAACTGCGGGATGAGCGTTTCATTGGAGCGGAAAACGAGATTCGAACTCGCGACCCCCACCTTGGCAAGGTGATGCTCTACCACTGAGCTACTTCCGCAACGAAGAGAATTATACCAGATGGCAGCGGTTCCGTCAAGGATGTTTTTACTGCGGCACGGCTTTAGTAGCACTTACTCCATCCACAGTTCTTACAGGTATTGCAGCCTCCTTCAAAGACAAGGGGTTCCCCGCATTGAGGGCAAAAAATATCTTCCGCCCGTACTTTTTTGGTGACGGCTTTTTTCACTTCTTTGGTGGGAATCTGAGGGGCAGTTTTGCCTGTCAGTTCCTGCTGTACTTCGTTATACATATCAAGGAGCGCATTACCAACCGCCAAGGGACAGCATGACCCACGGCTTGTATCCCCTCTTGTGATCCGCCGCACGGCATAACTGGGGCAGTTGCCCGTGGAATTGAGCTGATCAATGATGGTATAGATATCAATACCAGCACGGGCCGCAATGGAAATCATCCGGGACAAACCAATCATGAAATTGTTGCAGCCGCCGGTGGATCCTTTGCTCAAGTAGGTTTCCAGAAGGGCTCCTGTTTCTGGATCAAAAAAGGCCATGCAGTGCAAACTGCCGCAGCCAGTAATCAGTTTTCGTTTCTTGCCGATGACATGGTCATCAATGGCAACGATTTCTCCGCGGGCAAGGCCTTCCCCTGCAATGGGGGCCTCTTTTTTATGATCTTCCACATGCGTCGTGAGGATACCGGCACGCTTGCAGCCATCACGGAAAATGGTGACACCCTTGCAGCCGCTTTCATAGGCAAGCAGGTAAAGATGTTCCGTATCTTCAACAGTAAAGCTGTTGGGGACATTGACAGTTGAACTGATTGAAGCGTCAATATGCTGCTGGAAAGCGGCCTGCATGGCGATACGATCCTCATAGGGAAGGGTCATAGCCGTGACGAAATAAGAAGGCAGCTGGGAGTCATCCTTGAGATCATGCTGCTTCATATAGCGTTCCACAATGGGCGTATAGACCTTGTAATAGACATCGGCCGCATGAAGGGATTCTGTTTTACGCTCATAATAGTTTGCATAAATCGGCTCAATGCCGCCGGAAATACCCAGCATCGTTGAAAGGGTTCCCGTCGGCGCAATGGTCAGAAGCTGGGAATTGCGAAGGCCATATGATTTCACAAGCTGTACGGTTTCTTCCGTCGTATTGGCTTTGAAATAAGGGGTTTCCATCACTTCTTCTGCGCAAAACTGCTCATAAGAGCCGCGCTCTTTGGCAAGAAGGGCAGAAGAAGCAATGGCCGTATCTGCCATAGTAAAGCCCAAGGTATGACAAAAATCAACCGCTTCCTTACTGCCGTAGGTCAGGCCCATTTTAAGGAGCATATCACCAAGGCCCATAATGCCAAGGCCAATCTGGCGCCATTTGGCAACACTTTCCCGCTGTTCTTCCAAGGGATGGAGCGGGAGCCCCTCTTCAAGTACATCATTCAAGGCTCGGACAGCCACATGGATTGCTTGCTTGAATCCTTCCTGATCAAAAGAAGCCTCTTCCGTGAATGGGTCCTTGACAAATTCCGCAAGGTTCATGCTGCCAAGAAGACAGGAACCGCCTGCTGGAAGGGGTTCTTCCGCACAGGGATTGACACCGGCAAACTGGAAGGATTTAGTGTTGGACAATAGGTTCCAGCTTGTAATCCGGTCCCAGAAGAGCGCACCCGGTTCCGCGTAATCCCAGTTCGTCTCCGCAAGAAGATGGAAGACCTCCGCCGCATCTACCAAGGACTCGATGGTCTCGCCCGTTTCTTTGCGCGTATAATGAAGGCGGAACTTGCGGTTTTCTTTCACGGCCTCCATGAAGTCGCCACTGATCCGAACGGAAATATTGGCTTTTGTCACTTTATCCAGGTCTGTCTTCAATTTAATGAAGTCAACAACATCAGGATGGGAACAATCAATGGAAATCATGAGGGCTCCACGGCGCCCATTTTGCCCAATCAGCTCTGTTACAAGGGAATAAAGGGTCATGAAGGAAATGGAACCGCTCGTCTGCTTGGCCGCGTTGTTGATATGGGCTCCTTTAGGGCTCAATTTTGATATATCAATGCCACAGCCCCCACCGTAACTATAGGTCCGAGCCAGTTTCCCTGCCCTGTCAAAGATGCTCTCAATGCTGTCTTCCGGCGGTTCTACCACATAACAATTGGAAAGGGTAATCTTCTTTCCCTTGTTTTCAAGGCCTCGGTTAGCCAGGATGCGTCCTCCAAAGAGGAATTTTTGTTCCTTGATCAATTCCCGGACTTGCTCATCACCGCCGCTTACCCTGTCCAGCCAGGCATCAAAAGTTTCACTGTCATCGCGGTACTTGTTTTGCCAAATATCAAGACCCAGCTGATTATCTGCGCCAAGCCATTCCTGAACTTCCATAATCGTCTCCCCTTTTCAATATCTTGTTGTTCGGTTTTCAATTACTCACTATATATAGTGTTTTTTTATTTATACGGTATTTATCGTAGCAGGAAGTCCAGCTCCCGTCAAGAAAGCATTTTCCAAAACCTTGTCAAGATGGATTGGACCATTTTTTCTCATTTTGGTTAGCCGGTAAATACCTCCGTTCTTCCTTTCTTGTAAGATGATCAATGAAAGAAATCGCCTGCAGCACAAGAATAAAGCCCTGCAGGCATATAGTTTTTGGGAAAGGGAAAACCGTGCCATGAAGCATCATCCTTCACAGCACGGTTTCATTCAAATAAGAATCAGAACTCACCCAGCACGATTTCGCACAGATTTTGGGCGTGATCGGAAACACGTTTCATATTAAGCAAGAGTTCCAGCATGACAAACCCCGTTTCCGGCGTACAAACGCCACGATTAAGTCGGTCCACATGGGAGCGGCGCATGGCTTTTTCCTTTTTCCGGACTTCATGGGAACGGGCAAGTGCCGTCTTGGCAAGATTTACATCATTATCTTCCAGGGCCTGAAGGGCATCCGCCGTGGTCCGTATGACCATGTCCCCGATTTCCTTCATCTCTTCCGCAGCTTCCGGAGAAAATGAAATTCCGTCTTCATTCATGGACTTGACTCGCTTGGCAATGGTTTCGGCATGATCTCCAATACGCTCCAAATCCATGCAGCAGTGAAGCAGACCTGTATGGATATTGGTCAGTTCCACGCTGAGGTTCTTTTCCGACATCTTTGTCAAATAGACCGTAATGGCTTCTTCCAAGTTGTCAATGACCGGTTCATGTTCCTTAATATACTTGACCTTTTTGGAATCATACTGATTGATACAGCTGAAAGCCCGTTTGGTATTGCCCAAGGCAAGGCTTCCCATACGGCTCACTTCTTTTCTTGCAAGGCTTAAAGCAATGGCCGGTGTATCGAGCATGCTTTCATTGAGGAACTTGGGCTGGTAGGAGATCTCGCCATTTTTATTGGGCATGATCTTTTCAATGAGTTTCGTGAACTGTCCCGCAAAAGGCAGGAAAAGAATGGTATTTACAACGTTAAATACTGTATGGGCGTTTGCAATCTGTCGGGAGATATTTCCCGCTGGAGAAATCTTCAAGACCAAAGCCAAAAACTGGCTCAATAAAGCAATGGCGATGATACTCCCGATTAAATTGAAGAGCACATGGGAAAGGGCCACACGTTTTGCATTGATGTTGGCCTGCAGGGTTGCCAAAACGGCGGTAATACACGTCCCGATGTTATCCCCCAGCAAGACAGGGACAGCCCCTTCCAGCGGGATAAGACCTTGACCGGCCATGGCCATCAGGATACCGACCGTTGCTGAAGAGGACTGGATGACAACTGTCATACATAGACCAACCAAAAGGCCCAGGATGGGGTGTGTGGAGAAGCGGCCGATAAATTCCACAACGGCCGTATTATGACGCAGGGGAGCCACGGAATTGCTCATCATCGCCATCCCTAACATGAGGATACCAAACCCCATGAGTACTTGGCCAATATCTTTCATTTGTCGTTTCTTTGCCACTGTACGGATCAAAAAGCCGATGGCAAGGAGCAAAGTGATATAATCTGTCAGCTTGAACGCAATGAGCTGAGCCGTAATGGTTGTCCCAATATTGGCCCCCATGACAATCCCAAAGGCTTGCTGCAGGTTCATGAGACCTGCGTTGACAAGCCCCACGGTCATGACCGTTGTTGCGCTCGAAGACTGTAAAATGCTTGTGACGCCGGCACCTAAGGCAACACCATAAATCGTGCGCTTCGTCAGTGCCCCTAAAATCCGCTGGAGCTTACTGCCGGCAGCAGCCTGCAGGCCGTCGCCCATGAGCTGCATACCGTAAAGAAAGAGCGAAATCCCACCAAGGAACAAGAAAAATTGAAGCAAGGTAATCTCCCCCGTTAACATAGATCATACTGGATGCGGTCTACCATTTCATTACAAATTATTTACTTGTCTATTACATGATTTTACCACAACTTTTTCCATCAAGCTATGGGAACTGACCTGATTCCTCCTATTTTTACGCGGATTTTACACGTCCTAATGGCAGCAAAAAAAAAGTACGTTTCATCAAATAGTCATATATTTTTCATGAAATAAAATTATCGTTCGAAATATATCGAACATTATTTGCTATCTCTAAATTATCATTTTTAAGCTTAAATTTGGTTCCAAAAATCTTTTTTATTTTTTTCTCTGTTTAAGTCTATTATTAAAAGACTTTTGTGTTTATATAAAAGATTTTACTTTGGATTGTATTTCTTTTGTATTTCTGTCATATCCTTGCTTTTTTCTATGATTACAAAAAGGATGAGCTCGTTATCAGAAATCAGATCAATGCCTTGATTCTTCCCATTAAAACTAGGAAAAAATAGATTCTTACTACCAATATTAATTCTTAATTAAAGTTTTCTTTGCTTAAAAGGCTTCTTTTTATCCACCTAACGTCCCATTTTTATGACGGGAATCCTTGATTCAGTTTCTGTTTTGCACATTGTATGCAAACTCCACTATACAAAAACAGTCTCATATGTTACATAACAACTATGCTGTCTTATTCTTGACTTTTTGTAACATAAAGGTTACACTATTCATAACGAACAAGGCACGGAAAGACTTTTTCTATTGTTCGGTGTTTTCGTTGGTCTATTTTTTTATTACACTGTATGGATGGAGGAGAGAACGATGAAAGCAAAAAAAATGGTAGCGGCATTCCTCGCAATGGCAGCAGCAACCGCTCTGATCGCTGGCTGCGGCGGCGGTGACAAAAAGGAAAGCAGCGGCGGTGAAAAGAAATTCATCAACATCGCAACAGGCGGTACGTCTGGGACCTATTATCCTTTGGGCGGGGCCTTGGCTGATATCCTTAACAAAAATGTCAAAGGCGCCAATGCTTCGGCTCAATCCACAGGCGCTTCCGTCGCAAACGTCAATCTCTTAAAAGAAGGCAAGGTTGATATCGGCTTTATCCAAAACGATATTTCCTACTATGCCGTAAATGGCGTTGAAATGTTCAAGGATAAAGCAGTAAAGAATCTTAAAGGCCTTGCCACCCTTTATCCGGAAACAATCCAGATTGTAACGACAAAAAAGACGGGCATCAAGACATTTGCTGATATCAAGGGCAAACGCGTCGCTGTTGGGGCTGCTGGCTCCGGGACGGAAGCCAACGCCCGTCAGATCCTCGAAGCAGCCGGAATCACCTACGATGACATCAAGGTCCAGTACCTTTCCTTTGGGGAAGCCGCTTCTGCCTTGAAGGACGGCAATGTGGATGTTGCTTTTGTAACAGCCGGATTCCCTACGGCAGCAATCCAGGACCTTGCTACCCAGCATGAAGTCGTGCTCCTGCCCGTTGATTCTGCCATGGCTGATGCCTTGATCAAAAAATATCCGTACTACACCAAGATCAAGATTCCTGCCAAGACTTACAATAATGTAGACACTGACGTAGAAGCTGTTGCGGTCAAGTGCATGCTCGTTGTTACAGATAAGATGAGCGATGAACTGGGCTACGATATTGTGAAAGCTCTTTATTCCAATCTTGACCGGATGAAAGCAGCTCACAACGTTGCAAAACTCATCACCAAGGAAACGGCCAAGGAAGGCATGTCCATTCCTCTGAACAAAGGTGCTGAAAAGTTCTTTAATGAAAAATAAGTAAAAAGCGGCGATCTCATATGGCAAATTGCACAGACCGGACACCACCCTCCAGTGGGGTTCGGTCTTTTTTTAAAAAACCCCTGTTTTTCATTATTTTGATTCTCCTTCTTGCAGGAGTCTCCTTCTCATGGTACGCAACAAGGCTCATCCTCGTCCTGAAACCTTCTGACGGTGCAGCGCCTGTAGTCTTTTCCGTCAACGAAGGAGACGAATGGGTTTACCATTATAAGCATTCGGTCCAACAGACCCCCTGCTATGAATACTTCCGGATCAATGGGCCCCATAACATGACCATGACCCACACCATCTATGAATCTTATGGAGTTGGCCTTCCCTATAGTCTCACGGACGGCGCCTTCAAACCATTAAAAAAAGAGGGTAAATTTGAGATGATCATGAACCGGCCCTATGAAAAGATTGCCTTTCGGGCGGCCAGCGAGGCCCGCCCCAGCGTCACCTATGGAAACAGGACCATTGATCTTGTGAATCAATTTGGTCAAGGCACACGCGTTGATGTGCTCAGCATGAAACGATATACTTTCTGGTTCATGGAATCATGAACTGGAGAAAGGAAGTGGCTCTCACTATGACAGAAGAAAAGAAACAGACAGCGCCCCAAGAAATGTCTGCGGAAGAAGTCATGAAAAAATATGATAAGGAATCAGACAAGAGAAACCCCGTAGGTGCCTGGCACTATATCATTTCCGGCATTTGCATCCTCTTTGCCTGTTTCCAGCTGTATACTGCAATCTTTGGGGTGCTTGACGCCCATCTGCAGCGCACCATCCATTTGATGTTTGGCTTGACGCTGATTTTTCTCCTTTACCCAGGACGCAAATCCTGGTCCCGTTCTTCCATGAATCCCATTGATGTCATTTGTGCCCTTCTAGGGATTGGCACCACAGGCTATCTGCTCCTGAACTACCAGGAACTGGTCCTGCGTGCGGGTCTCAATACCCAGACAGATATCATCGTGGGCATCATTGGTGTCCTCATGGTCTTTGAAGCAACACGCCGCACAGTCGGCTGGCCGATGCTGACCGTTGCGCTCATCTTTGTAGCCTATGCCTTCCTCGGCCCTTATATGCCGGGGATTCTCGCCCACCGCGGCGTTGGCTTTGACGAACTTGTCAGTCACCTCTTCTTTACGACAGAAGGCATCTTCGGTGTACCCATGGGGGTATCGTCCACTTTTATCTACCTCTTCATCCTCTTTGGTGCTTATCTTGATGCCACGGGCCTTGGCAAGTTCTTCATCGATATGGCCAATGCCCTTGCAGGCTGGGCCATTGGCGGCCCGGCTAAAGTTGCCGTTCTGTCAAGCGGTCTGATGGGGACAGTTTCCGGTTCGTCTGTAGCAAACGTTGCTGGTACCGGATCTTTTACGATTCCCATGATGAAAAAACTGGGCTATCGTCCTTCCTTTGCCGGAGCAGTTGAAGCGGCGGCCTCCACAGGCGGTCAGCTTATGCCGCCGGTCATGGGTGCTGCGGCCTTCTTGATGGCAGAATTTGTTGGTGTCCCTTACATCGAAGTTGTTAAAGCGGCCGTCATTCCGGCCCTTCTCTACTACACAGGGATTTGGCTGAGCGTCCATTATGAAGCCAAGAAATACGGCCTTAAAGGAACGCCTCGCGACCAGCTTCCAAAATTTGGCCCCTTACTCCGGGAAAAAGGTCATCTGGCGGTTCCCCTGATTGTCATCGTTTACCTGCTTGTATCAGGCTATACTCCGATGCGTGCTGCCCTTTATGCCATTGGCCTGACGATTGTCTGTGCCTGCATGAGAAAGAATACGCGCATTACCTTTGCACAGTTTATAAATGGCCTGGTTGAAGGGTCCCAATCCGTACTGGGTGTCCTCATTGCCTGCGCTTCGGCAGGCATCATCATCGGCGTCGTCACAAAGACCGGCGTCGGCCTAAAACTTGCTACGGCTCTGCTTGACCTTGCTCAAGGCAAGATGATTCCGGCCATGTTCTTTACGATGATTACCTCCCTGATCCTCGGCATGGGCGTTCCGACGACGGCAAACTACGTCATCACCTCGACAATTGCAGCCCCAGCCCTCGTTCAGATGAAGGTTCCGGTTCTTGCGGCCCATATGTTTGCCTTCTACTTTGGGATCGTCGCAGACGTTACGCCGCCAGTTGCCTTAGCTGCTTATGCCGGATCCGGGATTGCTGGCTCCAACCCCATGAAAACAGGCGTTACGGCAGCAAAACTGGCCATTGCCGCCTTCGTCGTGCCCTACATTTTCGTATTGGCACCGCAGCTCCTCATGATCAATGCCACGGTACCCATGATCCTGATGGCCATGGTCACAGCTATTATCGGCATGTGGGGCCTGTCACTGGCCATGATTGGATTCTGCCAGCATCCCCTGACCGCACTGCAGCGTATCGCCTTCTTTATTGGCGGCCTGTGCCTCATCATTCCTGGCAGTATGACCGATATCGCCGGCATCGGCATCCTCGTCCTCTGCTATCTCTGGCAGAAAAAGAATCCGGGTGGCCCGCTGCCAAATGTAGGAGACTGATTTGCGTACTGTCGAAAAGGAATGCTATGGATCATAGTTTTCCTCGTTCGCTTCTCTTCTTACGGGAAACACCCCTTACCCATTGCCGCGGGTAAGGGGTGTTTTCTCTTTGGAAAGGTTGGAGGAGTCGGCGCACAAATCGCGCCGATACTCCAAAAAAGCGTGCCACCATTGCTCAATTTCTCATTTTTATGATGCAATGGTAGCATGACGATTCGTAGTTTGTTTCGTTTCTGATTGGGGGATACCTTACGCCTGAGCGCTTTCCCTCCTAACCTCGTGTCGTCACCTCCAGCGCCCAGCTTATCAGGCAAGAAGCTTTTATCAGCCTATGGACCTAGACGCAGCCATCTGCGTTGTCGCCCACGACCTCAATCGCCTCGACATACACAAACCGTATGCCGTCGTCGATGAGGCCGGGTGCTCCTAGCATCTGACTACGTCTAGGCCATATTTGAAAAAAGCAAATGGGACAAAAAAATTGTGAGGGAAAAGACCGTAAGGCCGGCGCCAAACTGTCTCCCTTCGGTCGTGGGCGCCGAATTAATTTCGCCCTCAAACAGGTTTCTCGGACTTCCGCTATCGCTCCAAAAGCGTCCTTCGAAACTTCGGGCGAATGGGCCTCACTACCGTTCGTAAGGAAACGTCGCTGCGCTCCTCATCCACCACCGAAAGGGCATGCTATCATGCGATTTACAATCCTACTAAGAAAAAATGGTTGCAACACCTTCTTACACGAAAACGGTTCCTTTACTTCTGCAGCCGCAATGGATTTATACTTGTGCGGCTGTAAGGGTTAATCCGACTCGCGCTCCGCCTTTGTCGCGCTCCCTGGATAAGCGCCCTGTCACGATCTCTCGCTTTGCTCTTTCCAAGGCGCAAAGGGAGCTCGCGAATCGATCGGCGATGCGCTTACCACCCTGGTGGGGCGGATCGATTTTGGAGAAATCGAGTTCTAAGGGAAAAGACCGGAAGGCAAAAGACCAGAAGCCAAAAGATTGGAAGGCTAAAGCCCTATGGAAATAGACCACCGGACGGTGTCACAGAAGCCGATAGAAGCGCATTTCTGCACCAGACATACCATCATCATAGAGAAACAGCAAAAGGGAATCCCCATCCAAACAAGGTTTGGATGGGGATTCCCTTTTTTTCTAAAAAAAGACCGCCGCAAATGCGACGGTCTTTTGAAAACTCAATTATTCAGCGTCCAGCTTTTCATAGCCAGCGCGGCGTTCTTGAGCATCTTTCTTCGTCTTAGCGAAGAGTTCTTCAGCCTGATCCGGGAAGGCTTTAGCCAGGGATGCATAACGAACTTCGCCCTTCAGGAAGTTTTCGAATTCATCGAAGTTCGGAGCCTTGCTGTCGAGGAAGAAGGACTTCTGTCCCTGTTCCTTCAGTTCAGGATTATAACGGTAGTTGCACCAGTAACCGCAATCAACGGCTGCCTTTGCTTCGAGCTGGGAGTGACCCATGCCACGTTTGATACCGTGGTTGATGCACGGAGCGTAAGCAATGATGAGGGAAGGACCATGGTAAGCTTCAGCTTCCTTGATTGCCTTCAGGGCCTGGTTCTTATCAGCACCCATGTTGATTTGAGCAACATAGACATAACCGTAGCTCATAGCCATCATGCCGAGATCCTTTTTCTTGGTTCTCTTACCGCTGGCAGCGAACTTAGCAACAGCAGCTTCCGGCGTGGACTTGGAGGACTGGCCGCCCGTGTTGGAGTAAACTTCGGTATCGAAGACAAGAACGTTGACATCATCGCCGGAAGCGAGGACGTGATCCAATCCGCCGTAACCGATATCGTAAGCCCAGCCGTCACCACCAAAGATCCACTGGGAACGTTTAACGAAGAACTGTTTGTCGTTGTAGATGGCTTCGAGTTTGTCGTTACCGCTCTTTTCAGCTTGGAGCAGAGCTTCGAGCTTTTCAGCGCGTTCACGGCTGCCTTCGCCAACTTCAGCGTTAGCAATCCAGTCTTCCATAGCAGCTTTCAGGTCAGCGCTGACGGAATCCTTAACGGCTTCCATTTCCTGAGCCAGGCGTTCACGAACGGCTTTGACACCGAGATACATACCCAGACCATATTCAGCGTTGTCTTCGAATAGGGAGTTAGCCCAGGCAGGACCATGACCCTTATGGTTCTTGGTGTACGGCATGGAAGGAGCGGAAGCACCCCAAATGGAGGAGCAGCCCGTAGCGTTAGCAATCATCATGCGGTCACCATAGAGCTGGGTTACCAGTTTAGCATACGGAGTTTCGCCGCAGCCTGCGCAGGCACCGGAGAACTCAAGCAGCGGCTGTTCGAACTGGCTGCCCTTAACGGTGTATTTATTCATCGGGTTGGTCTTTGCAGAGACCTTCTTGATGCCATATTCCCAAGCATCTTTCAGATGTTCCTGGGTAGCAAACGGCATCATGACAAGGGCTTTTTCCTTAGCCGGGCAAGCGTCTACGCAGTTGCCGCAGCCTTGGCAGTCCATGGGGGAAACCATCATGCGGAAGTGCAGGTCCTTAGCGCCAACAGCCGGTTTAGTCGTAAATTCTGCAGGAGCAGCCTTTACTTCTTCGTCGTTCAGGAGAACAGGACGGATAGCAGCGTGCGGGCAGACATAGGAGCACTGGTTGCACTGAATGCAGTTTTCAATCTTCCATTCAGGAACATTGATTGCAATGCCGCGTTTTTCATAAGCAGCCGTACCAGCAGGGAACGTACCATCAACCTGGCCCATGAGTTTGCTGACAGGCAGGTCATGGCCTTCCTGTTTGTTCATGGGAACCATGACATCGTCAACCCAAGCGTTGCCCGTCTTCGGATAGAGTTCCGTATCAGCCGCATTTGCCCAAGCAGCAGGAACTTCAACCTTATGGATGGCATTGACGCCCTGGTCAACAGCAGCGTTGTTCATGTCAACAACCTTCTGGCCTTTCTTGCCATAGCTGGTGACGATGGATTCCTTCAGGTACTTCACAGCATCTTCAACAGGGATGATACCGGTCAGTTTGAAGAAAGCAGCCTGCATGATCATGTTGATACGACCGCCAAGGCCGATGCTTTCAGCAATCTTAACAGCATCAATGGTGTAGAAGTTGATCTTATGTTCAACAAGATAACGTTTCAGCTGTCCTGGAAGTTCCTTATCCAGTTCTGCATCGGTCCAAGGGCTGTTCAGGAGGAACGTGCCGCCATCTTTCAGGCCAGCCATGACATTGTAGCGATGAACATAAGAAGAGTTATGAACAGCTACATAGTCAGCCGTGTTGATAAGGAACGGCATATGGATCGGAGTATGACCGAAACGCAGGTGGGACACGGTAATACCGCCGGATTTCTTGGAGTCATAAGCGAAGTAGCCCTGTGCGTACATATCGGTCTTATCGCCGATGATTTTGATAGCGCTCTTGTTGGCGCCAACCGTACCATCGCTGCCGAGGCCCCAGAACATGCAGCTCGTGGTGCCTTTCGGGGTGATGTCGAATACTTTTTCCTTCGTGAGGGAGGTGTTCGTTACATCATCAACGATACCAACGGTGAAGTGGTTTTTCGGTTCAGCCTTCTTGAGGTTGTCGAAGACAGCCAGGGCATCGCCAGGATAGAATTCCTTGCTGCCGAGGCCGTAACGGCCGCCAACAATCAGGGGTTTGTCAGCCATGTTGTAGTATACATCACGGACATCGAGGTACAGCGGTTCGCCGTTTGCGCCAGCTTCCTTCGTACGGTCAAGAACAGCAATTCTCTTGACAGTCTTCGGCATAGCAGCCAGGAAGTGTTTAGCAGAGAACGGACGATAGAGGTGAACGTTCAGGACACCGACTTTTTCGCCTTGTTCGCAAAGGATCTTGGCAACTTCTTCAGCAGTCTGAGCACCGCTGCCCATCATAACAACGACATTTTCTGCATCAGCAGCGCCGGTGTAGTTGAAGAGTTTATAATCACGGCCAGTCAGCTTGCTGATTTTTTCCATGTATTCTTCAACGATTTCAGGCAGGGCATCATAGTATTTGTTGACAGCTTCGCGAGTCTGGAAGTAGATATCCGGGTTCTGAGCCGTACCGCGGGTAACAGGGTTATCCGGATTCAGGGCATGTTTGCGGAATTTATCCAGTGCTTCGTAGTCAATCAGTTTAGCAAGGTCATCATAGTCCAAAAGTTCAATCTTCTGGATTTCGTGGGAAGTACGGAACCCATCGAAGAAGTTCAGGAAAGGAACATGACCTTTAATAGCAGCCAGATGGGCAACAGCGGTCAGGTCCATGACTTCCTGTACGCCGGATTCAGCAAGAAGTGCAAAACCGGTCTGGCGGCAAGCCATAACGTCAGCATGGTCGCCGAAGATGTTCAGGGAGCTGGTAGCCAGTGCACGAGCAGCGACGTTGAAAACTGCAGGAAGCAGTTCACCAGCGATCTTATACATGTTCGGAATCATCAGGAGCAGACCCTGGGATGCGGTATAGGTGGTGGTCAGTGCACCAGCGGCAAGGGAGCCGTGTACAGCACCGGAAGCACCAGCTTCGGACTGCATTTCCATGATCTTGACAGGACGACCAAAGATGTTCTTCTTTCCATGGGAAGCCCATTCATCGCTGACTTCAGCCATCGGAGAAGACGGAGTGATCGGGTAGATTGCGGCAACATCACTGAACGCATAGGAAGTATACGCAGCGGCGGTGTTACCATCCATGGTCTTAAATTTTTTTGCCATTGTTCAAAGCCCCTCTTTCTTAGAAAAGTGACTGATCTGGGATGAACGATATCATTCCATTCAGTCTCTCTAATCTCCTGTATTATATAACAAATTTAATATAATCACAAATAAATTTTTCTCCAATTTCCCTACAATTTACTTGATAATGGGAAATGTATAATTATCTGAAAAATAAGACGTATCATTGGATGGGATAATGCTACAGCCCGTTATCAGAAGCATTGAATCAAGTCCGTATTTTTTCTCTCATTTATTTGTTTTCGCCGTCTTGAGCCATAAGAAAACCCCTTTTCGTTTCCGTTGTATCCATGAAACAAAAGGGATGGGCCGTTTGCATTTTGCAAAAGCATCTGTTACAATGACTGCAGATGGACGCTTCTTGCGTCCACGGTAACACTGGGGGTGCGCATTCGCTGAGAGGCCCTTTGGCCGACCCTTTGTACCTGATGCGGTTAATACCGACGTAGGAAAGTGTGCCGGCCGGGCTGGAGATGAAAAAAGACCAACCAAGGGACCGCTTTTCTATAGAAAAAGCGGTCTCTTTCTTATTATCTTCAAGGAGGAAATTTTCATGAAAACTCAAAGACAGTCAGCCCTTGCCGGTATCATTACGGACGAAATGAAGGAAGTCGCACGCCAAGAAGGGCTATCAGCTGAAACAATCCGAGAGCGTGTGGCCAAGGGAACCATTGCCATCTGTGCCAATATCAACCATAAAAACCTCAAGGTCCGCGGTGTTGGGGAAGGGCTTTCGACAAAGGTCAACGCCAATATTGGGACTTCAACGGCCTACCCCGATCCCGCGCCCGAGCTGAAAAAACTGGATGCGGCCATTGCAGCTGGTGCCGATGCGGTCATGGACCTTTCAACGGGCAACAACATCGACGCCTCCCGCCGTGCCATTATCGAGCATTCGACGGTCATGGTCGGCACCGTTCCCATTTATCAAGCCACGGTTACGGCAATCCGAAACCATGGCAAAGTGACGGATATGACGAAAGAAGACATCTTTGAAGTCATCGAGCAGCAGGCCCATGACGGGGCTGACTTCATGACCATGCACTGCGGTCTCACACGCCGTGCCGTGGATATCCTCATTGCCGAAGGACGCGAAATGGATATTGTAAGCCGCGGCGGCTCCTTCATTGCCGGGTGGATGCTCGCCAACAACAAGGAAAATCCTTTTTACGAGCATTTTGATGAAATCCTTGATATCTGTGCCCGCTACGATGTAACCATCAGCTTAGGCGACGGGCTGCGTCCAGGCTGTCTTGCCGATGCAACGGATCGGGCCCAGATCACAGAACTCATCACCCTTGGGGAGCTGACGGATCGTGCCTGGGAAAAAGGCGTCCAGGTCATGGTAGAAGGTCCGGGGCACGTTCCTTACAATCAGATTGCCGCCAACATGCAGCTGCAGAAACGGCTCTGCCACGGGGCGCCTTTCTATGTGCTGGGGCCCCTTGTGACTGATATTGCACCGGGCTACGACCACATTACTTCTGCAATTGGCGGGACCCTCGCAGCTGTCAGCGGAGCCGATTTTCTCTGCTACGTAACTCCGGCTGAACATTTGGGACTGCCTGATCTCAATGACGTTCGTGAAGGGGTTGTCGCCGCCCGCATAGCCGGTCATGCGGCCGATGTTGCCAAGGGCCTCCCCCAGGCAGTGGCCCAAGATCTTGCCATGGCAAAAGCCCGCAAAAAACTAGACTGGGAAGCTCAAATGGAACTTGCCATCGATCCTCAAAAAGCCCGTGCCATCCGCAATGCCAAGAACAAGAGTACGGATGAATACTGCTCCATGTGCGGAGATTACTGTGCTGTCAAGATCATTGGCGAATACCTTGACGATAAGAAAAAGAAAAAACACTGAAGTCCATTGGGAAAAGGCCAATAAGCACCCTACTCCCTTTCCCCAAGACATCAAAAAGGGCTTGCTGAACACTTCCTGTTCGGCAAGCCTTTTTTCATAGGAAAAGTCAGATCTGGCCAATAGCCTTTAAGATGATTTGGGCAATGATGGCAGAACCCAAATAGGTGCCGGCAAATATGACGCAGCTCAAGATAACGATGCGCCACCCTGTCGACTTAAAGGCATCCATATCCTTACCGATGGAAACACCGGCATAGGCAAGGATGAGCGTACAAAGAGAAACAAACCCGACTTTCTTCATATAAAAGTTGATGACATCACTTCCAGGAAACCCCGGATACGTCAATATACAGCCTAACGTCACAACATAGGCAACAGCAGGAATCTTTCCCGGCATATATTTGCCAAGAAGGATCCCCGCCATGGAAATCCCTACAAGGATCAACAGCCCGGGCAGGCCTTCAATCACACCGCCAGCGCCGGAAAGGGCATTGGAAATCGCCCCTTCGATACTCATGAGAAGCAGGATAGCAAAAGTTTCTGCTAAATTATATCCAATCATTATTCTTCCTCCTTCGTGAGTACGTGACCATATTTTACGATACAGCACTTTTTATAGAGGTATTCCGTAAGCGGCAGGGCGAGCCAAATCGACATATAAAGCCCATCGAGGCCAGAGAGCATATTGCTGGCAGCACCAAAAGCAGCCAGCTGGTCTGCCATCTGGGGATACATGACGGCAAGCGCACCGACAGCGGACGACATCATACTTGCACTACCAACGCCAGATGCCATGGCAAGCGCGTAAGGATGAAAGATTCCAAGGGCAGCGCAGAAACTGGCCATGAGACCAAAGAAAATCGTTCCGAAAACAGTGCCGCTGATATAAACACCCATAACACCGCGACCTTCTGGGGTATCAAGGCCATAGCGCTCACCGACAAGGGCAATATTCGGTTCACGGGCTATGGAATGGGCCGCACCGATGGTTTCCCGCTTGAGTCCAAAGAACACGGCAAGCGGTACCCCGACAAGGACGGTGCCCAAGTTTCCAAATTCCTGTAAAATCAAGGCCGGACTGGCGCTGATGATCTTGGGCAAGGTTGGTCCCACAAGGGTCCCATAGCGGGCCATGAGGAGCATGAGCGTCAGCCCTATCAAGGAACTTGCATCTTCCATTTCCTTTTGCTTCATAATATTAAGGAAGCGCGGCGTCGTAAAGATTCCGATGATGAGGGCATAAAGCATGGGCAGCAGCACAATCTTTCCTGGGCCGACACTGAAGGATTTAACGCCAATCAGTTCCGCAATCACGATCATGAGCATGACACAGACATGCAGTTTGATGTTCTTCATGGTTCCTCCTCGCTGAAATAGCTGTCCAGTTTCTTGATGTAGGCATCCTTGGTGAGGATGGGTTCATAGTGATCCAAAAGAGCTTTGGCTTTTTGGGCATTGTCCGCCAGAAGATCAATGACCATACCGGCAAAAGCCTTGCCAGGCAGAAGCGCTGCCGCGTTAAAGTCGACAACCTTGAAATCGGCGCCGTGAAGGAGCCCGTCCGTTCCCCCAATAAAAGGATGGATAGCGGGCATAAGATGAGAAACGTCTCCCATATCTGTGGAAGCACTGAAATGGCCGGCATTGATGATTTTGACACTGGGGAACGCTTCCTTGGCATTTTCCACCAGAAGTTCATTAAGTGTGGCGTTGCAGACAAGGGGCAGATGACCAGGCATCGTGTCGATGTGGACTTCGGCACCAATAGCCATACCGCCAGCCCGCAGGGCGGCATCGACCTTTTTATGGGTCTTTTCGATGGCCTCCATCGTTTTGGCCCGCACATAGGTTTCAATCCGTACATCATCAGGAACATTATTTACAAGGTCCCCGCCTTTGGTAATGATTGGATGAACGCGAATGGCGTCTTCATCGCGGAATGTCTCCCTGAGGGAATTGATGCCCATAATGCCAAGCATGGCTGCGTTAAGTGCGTTGATGCCCTGATCAGGCGCGTCAGCAGCATGAGCGGAGCGTCCTACATATTGGATGGTCTTACCAACAAATCCGTTGCTGCTCGTACCAACTGCAACCGTCGGTTCCGGCGTTTTCTTGCTGGAATGCATCTGCATGGCCATATCGATATCATCAAATTCGCCTTCGTAGATAAGCTGGCCCTTACCATGAAGATAGTGGAGCTTACCTTCCCTGCGCAGTTTCTTTCGGTAAGCAAGCTGGACATATTCTTCGGCAGGAACGGCAAAGAAAACGACATTGCCGCAAAGCTCATCAAGCGCATGGGTACGGGCAAGCCCATAAGCGGCGGCGAGCATTGCGGACTGCTGCATATGGTGTCCGCAGGCATGGGCCGCGCCCGTGTCGGGATCAGCCAACGGATGATCCGGGGAACTGATAGCGTCCAGCTCTCCTAAGATGGCAATGGTAGGTCCTGGCTTCCCGCCTTTGAGAAGGCCTTTTACACCCGTAATAGCAAGATGGTTCCGGTAGGGAATCCCCAGTTTATCAAATTGAGCCTCTACCTTTTTTGCCGTCTTGAATTCCTTGAAACCAAACTCAGGTTCCTTGGCCACGCTTTTGGCATAGTCAAAGAGCTCATCGTAAGCGGCATCAATCGCAGCAAAAACCTTTTCTTTCAGTGCAAGCTTATCCGTAGCAATCACTCCTCTGTCCTCTATTTTTTACTTCTCGTTATGTTCCTAGTATACGACCATATACCAGCTTTATCAAATAAAGCTGGTATTTTTAATTAACTTCTTTATTTTGTTTCATATTTTTAATAGAGTACAAAAGTTTTCGCTCACTTTAACAGAAAAAGCACCCTTTTTGCAGAAAACTGCAAAAAGGGTGCTTTTTAACGTCGTCATCAGCCAATAAGAAGCACGGACAGATCGTTGACATTGGTCCCTGTTGGGCCTGTAACAAGAAGGCCATCCGATTTTTCAAGGGCATGGTAGGCATCATTGCGTTCAAGAACGTCGGGAATGGAAAGACCGGCTTCCAAAAGACGGGCTGCCGTCGAACCGTCAGCGTAGCCACCAGCAGCATCGGTCGGTCCATCCGTCCCGTCACTTCCAAAAGAGAAGACCGCCACGTTGGAAAGACCGGCAATCCCGCGAGCAGCAGAAAGCGCAATTTCTTGATTGCGCCCGCCCTTTCCCCGGCCACGAAGATGAACCACCGTTTCCCCGCCAGCCAGAAAAGCCATCTTTTTCCCGCAGCCAGCATATTCACGGCCCATAGCAGCAAGAAAGCTCCCGGCTTCCCGTGCTTCACAATCGAGACTGGACGTTAGGATATGGGTTCGGTAGCCCAGGGCTTCAGCCGCCCTTTTGCCGGCTTTCGCCAGCTCCGTCACACTGCCGGTGACAACCGTTTCAACATGATCAAGGCGCTTAGGGGTTTCCACGGCAAGACAGGCTTCTGCCTCCGGGGAAAGAATGACTTTGTAGCGCTCGATGACCCTTTGGGCATCCTCCCGCGTCGACGTATCAGGATAGGCCGGTCCAGAAGCAATCATATCCAAAGGATCGCCAATAATATCAGAAAGCACAATGGCATACACGTTAGCCGGTGCACAGATCTGAGCAAATTTTCCGCCTTTAACGGCGCTGAAACGCTTGCGGACCGTATTCATGGAAACGATGTCGGCGCCGCTCGATAAAAGATCGGAATTGATTTTCTGCAGTTCCGAAAGCGGAATAAGAGGCTTTTCAAAAAGGGCAGAGCCACCACCGCTGATAAGAAAAAGAACGGTATCATCCTTGCCAAGATCCTTGACCATATCAATGGCACGGGCTGTCGCGGCAACGGAATTGGCATCGAGGACAGGGTGCCCTGCTTCGTAGATTTCAAGGGGCGGCAACGCCCCTTTGGCGTGCTGGTATTTGGTAATGACAATGCCGCCGGAAATGCGGTCCCCCAAAAGGACAACCGTCGTCTTTGCCATCTGCCAGGCAGCTTTCCCAATGGAAACGACGACAATCCGGCCGCTGCCAAATTTTTTGTTCTTCAATGCTTTTTCAACGGCCGCATCGGGCAGGGATGCAGCCAGTGCTTTATCCATAATGATCTGGGCATCTTCACGTAACGTCATAGGTCCATCTCCTCATAAATTCAGGTTTCTCCCATTATAGCATGGGAGAAAAAAAGCCAAAAGAAAAAGGCACTCTTTTGGCTGAAAAATTGTTTATTTTTTTTCACGGGGAAGCGTCTCCACATAAATGCTCCGGCTCGGAAAAGCACAGGATACCCCGTCTTTTGCAAGAACATCCAGGACAAGAAGATTCACTTTTTCACGCACCTTGAGATAAGCGGCATAGTTTGTTTCATACGTATGGCAAATGATAAGGATATTGAGGCTGCTGTCGGCAAGGTCCGTAAAGGCAACGGAAATATCCTGATTGATGATCTGGGGATGGTTTTTCAGGGCTTCCGTCAGGTCCTCAATGAGGGTCTTCATCTGCTCGCTTGTCGTATCGTAGGTCACGCCGACTGTCATTTCAATGCGGCGGCGCTCCCGTACGGAATAATTGACAATGGGCGTTGAAATGATCAGGGAATTAGGAATGTTGACAAGTCCTTGGGCCAAAGTGCGAACATTCGTGCTGCGAAAGGAAATCGATTCAACAGCCCCTTCAATCTCATTGCAGACAATCCAGTCACCAATGCGGAACGGATGATCAAGCATAATGATACAGCAGGCAATGATATTGGAAAGAGAGTCTTTGGCCGCTAGGGAAACGGCAAGGCCGCCAATGGAAAGGCCGGCGACAAAGCCGCTGATATCAAAGCCCCAGAAGCTCACAACGGCAGCTATGCAGAAACAGATGACAAGGATACGCAGGCACATGGAAATAAAGTTTCCCAAGGTTGCGTCAAGACTCCATTTGCCTTTTTTCGTCAAAAAAGAAAAAACATAATTCGTAGAGCTGAAAAAATTGTACCAGACCCAATGGAATGCAATAATGACACAGCTCGCCATGACATGCTGTACAAAGGTTTGGATCCGGGGCACATCAAGGGGGGCTGCCTGGACCATAAGATAAATACCACCGGAAATGATGGCAAGGCGTCCCGGTTTATAAAGAGCTGTCGCGATATTCTGGTCTGCATCATCAGGCAGTTTATTGAGGATAAAACGAATGACCCGCGTGGATAGGATGCGAAACAGCATATAGATCATGACCGTTACAGCACCAATGACAAAAACGGGGAGCCATTCCTTGATAAAAGTTGGTTCCATGTAGGTCCTCCTTAGGTAGGATGCGATAAGAAGCGCTGAATCTTCTCCTATAGGATAACAAAAAGGTCCTTATCCTTCAACCACGCCCTGTTCCCTTAAGGCAGCAAGAACAGCCTCCACCGTTTCTTTGATGCCGCCCCGAACGGAAATATGGAGATCTGCCGCGGCAAGATACAGGGCATAGCGTTCATCATAAAGCTCTTTGAGGCGATTTTTTGATGCAGAAAGAAGCGGCCGTCCCATCTGGTCCACGGACGATGCGATGGCCTCAAGGGAACGGTCCAGAAAAATGAGGAAGCCCCCATGTTTAAGAAGAGCCACATTCTCGGCCTTTTTGATAACGCCACCGCCGCAGGAAAGAACAATCCCCTCTTTTTGACAAAGTTCCCGCAAGGTCTCTGTTTCCTCCTGGCGAAAGGCTGCCTCGCTTTCCCGAAATAGTTCCTTGATGTCCCGATGGATCCTTTCCCTTAGCCGAACATCACTGTCAAAGAAGGGCCATGCCAGGGTGCGTGCCACTTCTTTTCCAATGGTCGTCTTGCCCGCCCCAGGCATGCCAATGAAGATTATATTTTTCACAAAGGGTTCCTCCTTGATTCATGCACAATTTTCATCATTGGGAAAGAGCCTGTTCCACCTGATACAGTTCATTCTGTCCATCAGGACAAAGGCCCCCCTTTCCCGGCTTTGATTTGACAAATCACGCATCTCACCATAGAATACACTTATTCTTATTTTTTGACAACATAGAAGCATAGAAGCAAAGTAGGAGGGCAAAATATGTCAAGAATAGTAAAGGTACGCAATGTAAAAATCGGTGACGGCATTCCCAAAATCTGCATCCCCATTACGGATACAGATTTTGACGGCGTCAAGAAATCAGTCCGTCTCATTGAAAATTCTCCCCACGATATGGTTGAGTGGCGCGCTGATTTCTATAAAGATCTTGCCGATCCGGAAGTCCGTATCAAACCCATGATGTATCTGAGAAATTCCTTACCTGACGACCCAATCCTATTTACCATCCGGACGAGTGTCGAAATGGGTGTTCTTGAAATCGATACTGCGGACTACGTGACCCTGAACCTTGCCGTCATTGACAGCGGACTCATCGACCTTGTGGACGTGGAACTATCCCGCGGGGATAAGGCCGTGCGCACCGTCGTCGAAGCCGCCCATAAGGCTGGCGTCAAGGTGATTGTCAGCCGTCACAATAACATCAATACACCGGACCGCGATGTCATTGTAGGAAACCTTTGCCAGATGCAGGATCTTGGGGCAGACATCGTGAAATTTGCCGTCACGCCCCGCTCGGAACGGGATGTATTACGCCTTCTTGATGCAACGCTCGCCATGAAGGAAGATCATAACACGACGCCAGTCATTACCATGAGTATGGGGAAATTAGGCGTCATCAGCCGCATCTGCGGCGAAGTATTTGGGTCGGCCGTAACCTTTGGCACGGCTGGGAAAGCCTCTGCCCCAGGCCAGCTTCCAGCCAACCAGCTTTCCATTTACCTCAAGAGCCTCAACTGACAAAAACCAAAAAAGACTGTGAAGAAGCGGAACATCCCGCGTCTGCACAGTCTTTTTTCATTTCTGCAGATGGTCGATAGCCTTTTCAAGCCCTTTTAATGTAAGGGGAAACATGGGCACTTCCTTTGCAATGATGCCCACGGTCCGCATGCTGTAGTCATAATGCCAGAGCTTTTCATGGAGAGGATTGAGCCAGACCATATGAGGAAAGTGCCGCCTTACCATCTGGATCCATTCAAGGCCGGGCTTTTCGTTGCCATGCCAGTCATCGATGTTCCCATCCACGGCAAGGAGCTCATAGGGTCCCATATGGGCATCCCCAATCACAATGACTTTATATTCGCTCTTGATGTTATGAAGGACCGCTTCCGTCGCAATCCGATTGGGCCAGGCGCAGCTGGGGTCATGAAAGAAATTCTCATACCAGCAGTTATGGAAATAGTAGGTCTTAAGATCCTTGAAATGATGGCCTTCGTGAAGTGCTTGAAAAAGACGTGCACAAAGGGTCACATAAGCATCCATGGAGCCTCCGCTGTCCATGAGAAGCAGCAGTTTGGTCTGGTTCTTGCGGGGCTTTTTCATGATAATTTCCAGTTGACCGCCCTTTTTCGTCGTTGCGGCAACGGTCTCCTCCACATCCAGTTCCGTAGCTGGAGTCTCTTCCCGATTGGAGAGGCGTCGCAGCCTGCGCAGGGCAACCTGGAACTGGCGGATCCCAAGCACATGATCATCACGGAAATCACGGAAATGACGCTCCTCGGCCACCTTTAAGGCATGCTCTCCGCCGCGCTGGCCCCTGATACGGATGCCTTTAGGGGCATAGCCCGAATGGCCAAAGGCCGTAATGCCGCCCGTGCCGATCCATTTACTGCCGCCATGGTGCTCCTCTTTTTGTTCCTTTATCCGCTGGCTCATGATTTCCCGAATCTCCTCAAGGCTCTTGTTTTCCCATAGGAGGCGGGCCGCCTCAAAATCGGGATCCGATAGGGTGAGGGCGTGGGAAAGCCACCGTTCCATCTCTTCCGATAGGTCCGCATGATCTGCCAGACCCTTGAAATAAGCTGCAAAGGCTTGGTCGAAACGGTCGTAATCGGTTTCCCGTTTAACCAAGATGGCCCGTGCCATATGGTAGAACTCCATAAGGCTTTCCTTTTCAAGGCCCAAGCGAAGTCCATCCATGAGGGCCGTCCACTCGACAAGGCCCACAGGCAACCCATAGGCCCGAAGCAGATAGAGAAAATCCGTAAACATATCAGTACCCCACGCGTTTCAAGTCTTCCGTCTTTTTTAGAAGTACGCCGATAAAGGGGATTTCTTCAGATAGGGTCTCCGCATCAATGCCCCCAATGACAAGGGCCCTTACCCAGTCAAGAAGTTCCGAGGTACCGGGTTTCTTGGAAAGGCCGCTTAACTTGCGGAGGTCATAGAACGCCTTGATGGCCGCATTGACCAAGGTCTCCTCCAAGTTGGGGTCATGGGCATGAATGATCTGGCGCATCATGTCCGGATCGGGGAAGGCAATGTAGTGGAAGATGCAGCGGCGCAGGAAAGCATCCGGCAGTTCCTTTTCCGCATTGGACGTAATGATGACAATGGGCCTCTTTTTGGTGCGGACCGTCTCCCCCGTTTCGGGAATGTAAAATTCCATGCGGTCCAGTTCCCACAAGAGGTCATTGGGAAATTCCAAGTCCGCCTTATCGATTTCATCAATGAGAAGGACGCTCTGCTGATCTTCGCTAAAAGCCTCGCCCAGCTTGCCCAGATGGATGTATTTTTTGATGTCATCCACTCCCTCGGCACCAAACTGGCTGTCATAAAGACGCTGCACCGTATCATAGACATAGAGTCCGTCCTGAGCCTTCGTTGTAGATTTGATGTTCCAAATGAAAAGCTTCATGCCCAGGCTGTCCGCAATGGACTGGGCCAGCATGGTCTTTCCCGTTCCCGGTTCTCCTTTGATGAGGAGCGGTTTTTGGAGCGCCGCTGCAATGTTGACACTGCGAACGAGCTCTGGCGAGGCAATATACGTATCACTTCCTTGGAATTGTTTCATAAGGTCTCCTTTTCGGGGCCCCTCCTTACAGAGAAGGTCCTTTGTTTTTATATGGTTCCATGATACTTAACTTTTCCTTTTGAAGCAAGGTTTGATCCATAAAAATGCAGCAGAAGGGAGCAAGTCACCTTCTGCTGCATCAGATTGAGTAGGAGGGGAAAACGGAGATGGAGGAGGCGCTTTCCCCAAGAGGGTTTTCTATAAAGGTCTTTATTATTCTTCGTCCATGCCCGGTTTAAAGAAGTCACCGAAAAGTTCTTCGTTGGAAGGCATATCCTTGGCGATTGGCCGAGCAACCCATGTAGTGTTCATATAATGTTTCAGGGTAATGTTCTCTGAAACGATGTTGCCACCCCAAGTGCCGCAGCCCATGGAAGAAGTCGGAGGCATACCGTTCCAGGCAGAGCCAGCGTTGCCGCGGTTGTTCGGCTGACGGACCATGATGCGGGAAACAGGGGCAGCCATGCCCAGGCGATGAATGTGATCATCGCTGAAGGAGTAAATACCGCAGGAGTGACCTTTACCACCTACATTGAAGAGAGCCTGCATCATGGTGAGGGCATTTTCAAATTCGCCTTCATATTTGAAGAGAGCCAGGAGGGTCGTCAGTTTTTCACTGGAGAAGAAGTGTTCCTTGCCAATATCGTTGATGCCGCCGCCCGTTACTGCAATGAACTTGCGGTCTTCAGGGATTTCAAAGCCAGCAGCAAGGGCCAGTTTCTGGGGGCTGATGGCAACGGTGTTCGGCAGACGGTGCCCCGTTTCATCCCACATGACTTTCTTCAGTTTCTCAGCCTCTTCTTCATTGGCAAGGTAAGCGCCTTCAGCCACAAGAGCCTTAACGAAGTCATCATAAATGGATTCATGGATGACGAGGTTACCGTCGCAGGAGCAGCCAGAACCAAAGTCACTGGTCTTGGAAATACGAGTGTTTTCAGCGGCTTCTTTCTGGCGTTCCGGCGTATTGCACGTGTCATCAATGATGACAGTTGCATTGCCGGCACCGGAACCATAGGCAGGCGTCCCGGAAGAATAAGCAGATTTGACCATGGGACGGCCACCCGTTGCAATAACAAGGTCGCAGCGTTCCATGAGGACTTTCGTCAGGTTGATGGACGGGTCCTTGATACCTTGGATGATATCTGCCGGAGCCCCTTCGCGAACAAGGGTCGCGCGGATGATGTCGATGATTTTATTCGTTACGACCTTGGCTCTCGGATGGGGAGAACAGATCATGACGTCACGAGCTTTGATAGCATATACAATCTGACCAGCAGGGGTCAAGCAGGGGTTCGTCGTCGGGACGAGGGAAGCGATGACACCGGCCGGTTTAGCGTATTTCACAAGACCCTTTGCAGGGTTTTCTTCGATAATGCCAACACTAGGCTGACGCAGGCAGTCACGGAGAATCAATTTGATTTTGTTTCTCTTATTTCTCTTCGTTACTTTATCGCCAAGAGAGGTTTCGTCAACGGCTTCGTCACATATCGGAGCCCAGACCTTCATATCGCAGACAGCAGCTGCAACAGCCTGGCAGAGACGGTCAACACGCTGTTGATCGTACGTTGCAATGATATCAAGGGCCGTATGGGCACGGGCAACCATTTCATCGATTTGAGCAATCTGTTCCGGGGTAACTTCTTTTGCCATAAGTAAACGCTCCTTTTTTACTGGGGAAAAACCGTCATAAAGAGGCCTTTCCGAAATTTTCGGTACATCTTATCTGTCTTTAGTATGCCGTAGATAGGCAGTAAAGTCCAATACGCGTTTTCTCATCTATTTATAGAGAACTTCTATCAAACTCTTTATATTATTCTGAAAGTTTCTTTCTAAAAGCTCCCTGATAAAGATCTTTTCCGGTTTTTCCATATCCAAGGACCAACTCTCATGATACAATAAGATGAAAGAAGGTATGAACGAACGAGGTGATTCCATGACCCTACTGCAGCTTCTTTATTTCGAAACCTTGGCCCGGGTCCTTCATTATACCCGCGCTGCGGAAGAACTCCATATTTCCCAGCCCTCCCTTTCCTATTCCATTGCAGAACTGGAAAAGGAACTGGGGGTCAGTCTTTTTAAAAGGGAAAAACGTAAAATTGCCTTAACTCCCTATGGAGAACGCTTCCTTCCCTATGTCAAAAAAACAATGGCCCTATTGGAAGAGGGAAAGGCAACACTGCGTCAGATGAAAGATAAAGCTCCTATGAATATCCGTCTAGGCTATTTTCACTCCATTTCTGCCTCCTTGGTCCCCCCCATCGTGAAAGCTCTTTATGAAGAAAAAGAAAACCAGGATATTCGCTTCCAATTCATGGAAGATACTTCCTACAATATCTGTGAACAACTTAAAAACGGGAAACTGGACCTTGCATTCACAACGGGAAGAGATGAAGCCTTGGATGGCGTCACCATGACCAAGCAGCCACTGTACCTCACAGTCTATCTGGAACATCCTCTTGCCAAAAAAAATTCCGTGACCTTTGCTGATTTTGCCAAAGAACCGATGGTCCTTCTCAACAAGACAAGCAGTCTCCGGGCCCAGCTTGATCAGGCTTTTATCAAGCGATCCATGATTCCCAATATGGTTTTTGAAGTCCAGGAATGCAACACGGCCCTGCAGTATGTAGCCCTGAAGTTTGGCGTGTCCATTCTTCCTGAAGTCCCTGCCATGCAGACGGAACGGGTTGTCGCCATTCCCATCAATGAAAATGAACAGGAGTTCTTCCGTACAGTCTACCTCAGCTGGGACAAAACCCGGCCCCTGTCGCCTGTTGTCAAGAAAGTGCGGAACTGGATTGTGCAGCACTACGCCGCATCGGAGCCGCTGTAATCTACAAAAATAAAAAAGGGGGCTGTGAAATGATAGCCTCATACAAATAGGCCCGTCCGATTCAATTGAACCGGGTGGGCCTATTTGTGGTAGAATTTATGGTTCTTCACGGAAATTTGTGGGGTCATAGACAAATAAATATTGAAAAAGGACATCAAATTTTCCAAAATACAAGGTGGCTAAATCAAAGTAAAGGAGAAGTGAGATGTCCTCTATCCGATACATTATTCAAACTGGCCTGTTTTGTCAAGACCCCGATTACCTCGTTTGGATCCCTGAGGATCCTTTAGACGATTCCACGGCATGGATGATCACCAGTCAGAAACGTCATACCGATTTTCTCTGCCCTTACTGCGTAAAGCCGATGCATGTCTATAGCGCGTACCGAACCCACCTAAGGACGGTGTCCATGCAGCCTGCCCGGTGCACTGTCCTCTTCGAGGGACACCGCTTCCGGTGTCCTTGCTGTCAGGAAACGGTTACAGAACTCAATCCGTACAGATGTCCTGGAACGAGAATCACCAAACGGGCCTCTGTGTAGATTCCATCGCTGCTCGCCCAGGGACTTACGATTGCCGGAGTGCAGAAGATAACGGGCATCCATTGGAACACGATTCGCCAAGCTGAAGAAAAAGCGAATCGACGGTCTGGCAAACCACGCCAAATGCCCTATTAACACAGGCCGATTGGAAGGGTACAGCAACAAGATCAAGGGTGCCAAACGGAATGCATATGGGTACAAGAACGACAGATACTTTTTTACCTTGATTCGGCACCTGTCACCTACGTATGATTTGGCATCCCCCAAAATGCGTGAAGAACCGAAAATAGACACAAAAAAGGGGCTGTGAAGAAATGATAAACTCATTTCTTCACAGCCCTTTTTTATTTTTCTTAGAAAAGTCCCTCGTACTGTGGCCCTTTCAGGTATTTCTTACCGTATTCCTTAATCTTGTCGACACCGATGAATTTCAGGTAGTCGTTGAAGGCAATAAGATCACCAGGATAGCCCTCGGCCATCTCGTTTTCTTTGATATACTTTAGAACTTTCATGACAGCGGCGACTTCTGCAAAAAGGCAGCTCATGGGGAAAGTAATGATCTTATAGCCCAATTCCCCGCAGTCCTTTGCGGTCATGCCGTCATTGATACCTTTTCCTACATAAAGGCCCAGATGAATCGGTCCGTGGACCAATTTAGGGAGCTTCAGCAGTTCCTCATGGGTCTTAGGGAGAATCTTGACCATGTCGGCACCGGCATCCATGTAGGCATTGGCCCGTTCAACCGCTTCTTCAAAGGGTGCATCGGTCCGAGCTACGATGACAAGGTCATCGTCACGGCGAGCATCAACGGCAGCTTTAATCTTGCCCACCATTTCTTCCTTGCTGATGAGCTGAGGTTTCATAATGAAGGGGCAGTTAGGCGGCTGGGTTTGGTCTTCAATGAAGACACCCCCAATGCCGGTCTTTTCATATTCCCGTATCATACGGATGACATTGAGGGCGGAGCCATAGCCACCTTCCCCATCAGCGAGGATAGGAATATCAACGGCATTCTGCATCTTGCTGAGAGCAGCCACCGTTTCATTCATCCCCAAAAGACCCGTGTCAGGCGTCCCGATCATGGCACCATGCATGCCGTAGCCCGTCGTCCCAATGAGGTCAAAGCCTGATGCTTCTATACATTTTGCGGTCAGCGCGTCATAGGCGCAAGGAGCCATGAGGTAGTCCTTTTCCTTAAGAAGTCGACGCAGTTTCGTTGTCATACGTTCTTGCATACTAAGCCCTTCCTTTCTTGTTTGTCTCTATTATAGAGCAGGCTGGCGGGCATTCTCCAATATCCATTTTTTGTCATTACCATAGAATCATTCTATTAAGATTGTGAGGTTGGTCCTACAAGACACGTTTTATCAAAAAAGGGGCCTCCTTTCTCAGAAGCCCCCTCAATTCCCACTTATTTTCCTTTATGAGATTTTGCGTGATTCGGTGCGACAAAACGACCCTTCTCATCCTTGACAAGTTTCCCTTCCTTGACAAGAGCACTCGGGCTGTAAATATCGTTGATGTTCCAACAGCCCGGCGTCGGCACAACGATGTTTTCCATGGGAGCTTCCACGAGGAAAGGACGGCCTTCCTTGTTGGCAGCCATGGCCTTTTTCATAGCCGGCAGGAATTCATCAGCAGACTGGACACAGATGGATTCTACACCGTAGGCTTTAGCCACACCGGCCCAGCTCGGCGAATAGCTCTTGCCGTCCGGCGTCTGGAAGACGGTACCGAACTTAGTCCCATAGTTTCCATTTTCAAGACCGGCAATGGTCCCAAAAGCGGAGTTGTTCATAACCACCCAAGTGCAGGCAATACCTTGTTCCACAGCAGTAGCAAGGCAAGTCGGGTTAACGCCAAACCCGCCATCACCCGTAAGGGTAAGGCAGACCTTATCGGGGGCTGCGAGCTTGCCGCCCAGGACGGCAGAGGCACCAAAGCCCATGGTGGCAAGACCGGAAGAGTGATGGATCGTGCCGGGTACGTTGACATCAAACTGCTGAGCTACGCCGTTCTTATTCCAGCCCACATCGGTAAAGATATGAGCATCTTCCGGAACAACAGCTTTCACATCATGGAGGATACGCTGCGGCGTCATAGGGAAACGGCCATCCGTAGAAATGGCAACATTGCTTTCCTTGAAGGCTTTCTTCGCTTTGGCAATCTTGGCACGCAGTTCCGGATTCTTTTTCCCTTCAGGGCAGATTTTCTTGACTTCTTCCAGGATTTGTTTGAGGCCCAGTTTGAGATCTCCAATGGCCCCGATGGAAACAGGATAGTTACGGCCAATTTCCATGGGATCGATGTCAATCTGGAGGAATTCCGTATGGTCGGGATCGAAGGTGACACCCCGATACCAGCTGGAGCTGTCCGCTTCCGCAAAACGGGTACCTAGGCCAAGAATGACATCAGCGTTTACGGTGAGGGAATGGGTAAATTCAAGACCCCAGAAGCCCGTCTGACCAACCATGAGGGGATGATTATCTGGCAGGCAGCCCTGCCCCATCAGGGTGCGAGAAACAGGGATATCAAGGAATTCAGCAAGATCCGCCAGTTCGTCCGAAGCCTGGGCAAGGAGGATTCCTCCGCCGGCATGAAGGACCGGATTCTTTGCTTCGACCAGTTTTTTGGCAATGCCTTTGGCCGCTTCTGGATCTAGGGCCGGTTTCATAGTGATGTGGCTGTCCTTATAGGTGCGATCCCATAGGTAGTCTTCCACTTCGCGGGAGAACATATCCATGGGCATATCAATGAGGACCGGTCCAGGGCGACCCGATTCAGCCAGACGGAAAGCCTTATCCATGATTTCCCCGAGGGCTTCAGGATCATCAACGCGCCAAGCACGCTTGACGACGGGTTCCAAAATCTTATACTGCGTGGCATCACCATGCATATTGACTTCCTGATGAGGATGCTTTCCAAAATAATAGCTCGGTACATCGCCTGCAATGACGACCATAGGAATAGAGTCAAATGCGGCGTTTGCTACACCGGTCAAAACATTCGTCAGCCCCGGTCCAAGATGGCAGAGGACGACAGAAGCCTTATGGGTTACACGGGCATAGCCATCAGCTGCCGTAGAGGCAACCGCTTCATGGCGATTGGAAATATATTTCACCTTTTTCGAACGGCTCAGAGCATCGAGCATACCAATGACCGTATGGCCGCAGAGGCCAAAGACATATTTGACATTCCGACGTTCGAGATAATCAACCATCAAATCAGCAATCAGTTTCTTTGCCATTTTTTCATCCTCCTATGGTCTCAGGACCAATATTAACTCTCTTGAAATACTGCGTGAAGACTTCTTCACTGCGGATTACATAATCACGGAAGTAGCGAGCTGCCGGCGGGAGGAACTTTTCTTTGTTCCACTGCAGGTAGAGACGCCGCTTGGGAATATCATTTTCAATACAAAGGAGCTTTGTTCCAAAAGGTGCGTAATGGGTAAGTGGGAAGGGAACAACGGATACACCGCGTCCGCCGGCAACCAGCCCATAAATGATGAGGTCACTGGGCGTCCTTGAAACGACCCGAGGTTCAATGCCTAAGGAAGCAAATGTCTTTTGCAGCATGGGAGCAAGCTGCCCGTTCTGATTGAAGCCAATAAAATTTTCATCCTGGAGTTCCCGAAGATCCACCCTTTCACGTGACGCTAGATAATGGTTTTCTGGAACGATAACGACCAAGGGATGGTCTCCAATATAAGTGCCCGCCACTTCTGGTTCCTCAAATTTCGTAGCAATGCACAGGTCTATTTTCCCAGATACGATAAGTTCATGGATTTCGTACCAGCCAATCTGTGCATACTGAAAATGCACGTCATAGCGATTTGTTTCTGACTGATAGCGAACCATAAGGTCCGTTGAAAACTGAGCCACGGAAGGAAAACCAGCAAGTTCGATGGTTCCTGTATTGGGATCAAGGAATTCCTTTAGTTTAGCGATACCTTCATCGAGGGAATCCAGCGTTTTATTGACATAAGGGAGAAAGATTTCCCCATATTTGGACAGACGGATATTCCGGCCATCCTTTTCAAAAAGTTCCACACCAAGTTTCTCTTCCAAGGACCGCATAGCATGACTCAGATTAGATTGGCTCACATGGAGTTTTTTTGTTGCTTGGGTGTAGTTTTCCAATTCTGCAATCGTTTGAAAGTAAATCAGCCATTGTAGGTTCATGGGGGCCCTCCTCTATTTCCCTTTATCATTCCTTAAACACAGGCCTTTCGTCAAGACTTTTCAGGAAACTGGTTCCGTCTCGTGTCCCAAAAATTCAGGAGAATATCAGCCGAGATAAGAATCAGTCCCAAATAGAAATGGACGGTAAAGGACTCTCCGAGCAAATAGGCACCCAAAACAGCAGAAAAAACGGCTTGGAGCGGATAAAAAAGCGAACAGGTACTTGCCGGCAGTTCAGACAGAGCCTTGGTCCATGTAAACTGGGCCACACCGGATCCCATGATGCCAAGGTAAAGAAGAACAAGCACCACAAAAGGCGTCAGGCTGACAGGTTCCCGCAGGCTGCTGTAGATTCCCACAGGGAGAGAAAGGAGACTGCCAATGAGCATTCCATAAAACGTAATCAAGATGGGGGCATACTTTTGGGTAAGGCGCCGCATCTGGATTGAGGCAAACCCAAAGGAGAGAACCGATATAATCATGAAGAGGATTCCCATGATTTCTCCTGAACCAGAAGCACCCTGAGTAATAATGAACGTGCCGAGAAGAGCCAGAAAGAGACAAACTCGCTTAATGACTGTAAGTGATTCCTTAAGAATGAACCCTGCTAGGAGTGTAATCACAACGGGGTTGGTGGAATTGATGAGGGCTGCCGTGGAAGCCCCAGCCAATTTGATACCAAGCTGCACCATCTGGAACGTTACAAAATAAGCCAACATGCCAATAAGAAAAAACCATTTGCGATCCTTCTGATCAATCGGTGTTTTCAGCTCCTTCCTTGCCATCCAAAACAGACAGCTGGTTCCAATAAAGGAGCGGATCATGGCAAGCACGGAGGGCGGTACAGCCTCGGCAATCACCTTACCGCCGATATAGTTATTGCTCCAGATAAAGAAGGTGAATACAAGGTAGAAAAATGCTGACCATTTTTGAGGCATCCCACATCCACCTTCCTTTCTGTCGAACAGAGCTACTTACTTTTTCGCAGCGGCATCCAGTTCCTGCATGAGGACATCACCAATGCCATTAATCTGGCTGTTGATATCCTTGTAGAGCGCTTTAACAGAATCAAGGGCAAGAACCTGATCATAGAAAGACTTGTCATATTTGATGATGGTCATGCCTTTTTTCTCAAGGGTTTCCTTGTTCTGCTTGTCGATTTCACCCAGTTTTGGTGCCAGTTCCTTCAGGGCTTCGGACACCGCCTGGTTCAGGGCTTTCTGGTAAGCAGGATCAAGCGATTCATAAGCTTTTTTATTCATAGCAAGCTGATTCGTATAAAGGACATGGTTGGTCGGAGCTAGGAATTTCTGGACTTCATTGAAGTTCATGGTCACGATCGTATCGCCTGCGTTTTCTTCCGCATTAACCGTCCCGCTTTGCAGAGCAAAATACAGTTCAGAGAAAGCAAGCGGTGTCGGTTCTGCACCAATAGCAGTCCAAAAAGCCATATGGTTCTTATTGCTCATGGTGCGGATTTTAAGGCCTTTATAGGCATCGAGGTCCTTCAGGTTGGTATTGGCCGTCGCAAGACGGAAGGTGCCGTTCTGCAGCATGCCCATATAATGGAAACCTGCTTTATCGTAGGCTGCAGCCAGCTGTTTATAGAACTTTGATTCCGGATTATTGAGGACCTTATCAATCGTGGGGCCATCATATTTGGCAAAAGCCATGGGCAAGTCGAAGACAGCCATTTCAGGAATAAAAGAAACGACGGGTGCCGGCTGACTGACAAAAACTTGGATATCATTGGATTTCAGCTGTCTTAATAGGTCTTCATCCCCACCGAGGTCGCCGTTGGGATGATATTCAATCTGAAGCTTCCCCCCTGTAATTTCATCGACTTTTTTGGAAACGAGTTCTCCAAACTGTTGGCCTGCCGACCCTTTGCCGGCCGTATCCGCACCGATGAGGACGACTTCCTTCAGATTGGCATATTCACCTTTACCGGCAGATTTCTGTTCTTTTGAATCACCGCCGCAGCCAGCAAGGGAAAGAGCCAGGACACCTGTCAAAACAGCAGCCGCCAGTTTACGAAACGTTTTTTTCATGAAAAATACCTCCTTAAAATAAAGTTCCTTTATAGGCCCTAGGAATAACTCCCAGAGGAAAACCTTATTTCACAATACTTGGCAGATAGGTCGAAAACCAAGGAATATAAGTGATGAGGACGAGGGCCACAAGGAAGGAAACGATAAAGGGCACAGCCTTTTTCGCAACATCCATGGGCTGTTCTTGGGCAATGTTTCCTGCCACGAAAAGATCGAGACCAAAAGGCGGCGTTGCAAGCCCGATGGACAGGCAGCAAACGAGGATAACGCCAAGGTGAACCGGATCAACTCCCAGTTTCTGGCAGGCTGGCAGCAGAACAGGAGCCAGGATAATGATAGCAGGCCCTGTATCCATGACCATTCCAAGAAGCAGGAAGATAATGACAAGGACACTCAGGACAGCAATGCTGGAATGGAAATTTCCCAAGATGAAAGTTTCCACGGCACGAGTGGCGCGAGTCAAGCTAAGGACACGGCCAAAAGCTGTGGCAAATGCCAGAACGAAGGCCAGGCCGCCATAGGTCTTGACCGATTCAACGCAGAGCGACCAAAGTTCCTTAAAGGAAATAGTCTTATAAATGAAAAGGGAAACAAAGAGTGCGTAGAAAACGGATACCGTTGCTGCTTCCGTCGGTGTTACAAAACCGCTATAGATACCGCCCAAGACAACAACCGGGCAAAGAAGTGCCCAAAAGCTGTCCTTGAAAAGTTTCGGGAGCCCTTCTTTTTTGAGTTCTTCCATGCGAGCATTGATTTTTTCCTTGTCTTCACCATGTTTCACGCAGTAGAAGACGGCATAAGCCATGAGCATTACGCCAATAAGCAGGCCAGGGAACACGCCGCCTAAAAAGAGGTCACCTGTTGATACTCCCGTTGCAAGGGAATAGAGCACAAAGGGGATGGAAGGAGGAATGATGACGCCAAGCCCGCCGGCAACAGCTATGAGACCTGCACTCCAGGTCCGATCGTAACCAAGATCCGTCAAGAAAGGTACGCACATAGCACCGACAGCAGCCGTGGTGGCCGGTCCGGAACCAGAAATGGCCCCATAGAACAGGCAGGTCAGGATAACAGCACAGGGAAGACCACCGGGGAGCCTTCCAGCAAAGAAGGCAAAGAAGTTAAAAAGCTTGCGGCTGATTCCACCTTTTGCCATGATGACCCCGCCCAAGATAAAGAGCGGCACAGCAAGAATCGGCGTGGAGTTCGCACCGGAAAACGTATTATTGATGAGCTGGACAAGAGACCCACCCCGATGCATCAGAAGAATTGGGGAAATCGAGCCCAGAATCATACTTGTTCCAATAGGAATGGAAAAGGCAATTGCGACAAGGAATACAACAAATACAAGCAATGCTGCCATTATTCATCTCCTCCTTTCGCCATTTCAGCTTCCTTAGCTGCGTCCTGCATAGTTTGTTCAAGAGTGGTCAGTTCCCGTTCATGGAATCGTTTGAAATGAAGGATCATGACCTGAAGGGCTCTGATAGTTGCAAGGATATAGCCAAAGAGCATAACCGCATAAACAATCCACATAGGCCATTCCATAGCCGGTGAAAATTCATGGCTGGTGTAAATATTTTTCAACACTTCAAAGGAATAAAATCCCAACAGGCCCATACAGAACATATTGATTAAATCTACGATAATTCCAATGGTCTTTTTCATGGCCTGGGGAAGAAGATCGACGAGAACACCGACGCGGAGCATATTTCCCATCCGGATGGTATAGGGAAGGGAAATGAATACGCTCCAGATCCACATGAACCGACAAAATTCTTCAGCCCAGGTGAGAGAAGTGAGCCAAGGCACTTTCCGGACGATAACCTGAATCATGGTGACGCAGGCGATGACGATTAAGAGGATGACCATCAATGTTTCTTCAAGATGCTCATCTAACCATTTGATTAGGCGCATACAGCATGCCTCCTTTGCTGTTTTCAGCTATTATTTCTTTTCCGCAAGGATGGCGAGGAGTTCTTCCCGCATCGCTTCAACAGGAGCTTTCTTCCCTGTCCACAGTTCAATCTGGGCAGCCCCTTGGTAAAGGCTCATGCCAAGGCCGTTCAGGATGCGGCAGCCTTTTGCTTCAGCATCCAGGAGAAACTGTGTCTTTGCAGGATTATAACAAGCGTCAAAATAAAGCTGTTCCGGTTTCATGTATTCCTTGGGGAGCGGCGTTTCCCCGATGGAACGCCCCATGCCAACGCCGCTGGCGTTAAGGACCACATCGCAGGCCGATAGTTTCGAAAAGTCTCCATAAGGGACGAACTCTGCGACAGGAGCAAAATTCTTGTTGATGTCATCGACGAGGGACTTGGCACAGCCTTCAAACTTGTCTGTGATGTAAATCTTGCGAGCCCCGTGGTAAGCAAGGATAGAACACATGGCGCGGCCCGCCCCGCCGCCGCCAAAGCAGAAGAAGACACACTGATCGACCTTCACACCGGCCTCTTCCGTCAGAGCTGTATAAAAACCAACGCCATCCGTGTTGTAGCCGATAAGCTTGCCCTCTGGCGTCTTGACAACGGTGTTGCTGGACCCCATTTTTTGACAGAGGGGATCAAGTTCGTCAAGATACTCCAACACTTTGACTTTATTTGGCTTTGTTACGGCAAATCCAGCAAAATTCATATATCGCAGGCCATTCACAATATCTCCCAAATGCTCATTATCCGTTTCCGTATAAAAGTAGACCATATTGAGCCCAGCTGCTTCATACCCTTTGTTTTGCATCCTTGCAGCAAAGGACTGCGTCAAAGGAAGTCCCAAAAGAGTAATCATTTTCGTATTGATATCGACCTTCATCATTCCTGACCTTCTTTCTTCACAGACCGGCTGCGGTGAGATACTCCCGTGCCGTTTCAAGACAATTTCGGATGTGTCCTTCTTTTCCATAGGTTTCTATATATTTTTTATTTGGAAGTTCAATGGAACAAGGCCCTTCAGGCAGTACTTTCAGGTAGTCCTTAACGGGAATCGCACCACGGCCCACATATTCCCGTGCTTCCCGCATGATTTCAACTGGTTTGTATGCTTTTTCATTTTTGGGGCAGTCACAAAGATGGACCACGCCAACTAAGGAGGGATCGAGCTTCTTGAGGTCTTCCACCGTCACGCCTGACCAGTAGCAGTAGAGCATATCCAAGAGAACTTTAGCGTTATCGGCGCCGACTTCCTTAAGGAACTGGAGCGTATCGGGCAGATTCACAAGGCCCGAAATCACGGGAAACTCCAAATTCATGGTGAGACCAAATTCCTTGGCATCTTCACAGATCTTTCCGTAGCGGTCGACGGCAAAGCCATGGTCCATTGTCCACACGCTGGAAAGGACGTCTGTAAATCCGAGTTTTGCAGCACACTCAAAAGCACCTCGGTAATCACGAGGAAGGTCTTCCTTTACCCGAACCAACTCGATATCGAGCGGCTGCAGGGATGTCTCCTTTAAGGCAACCTGAATACTTGCGAACAATCCTGGATCATTTTCCAAGTGGACCTGCGGTTCCCCCGCCTGCCCCATAGGGATTGTCCGCAGACTAACATAATCATAACCCGCCTTTGATGCCATCTTGACTTGGGCCAAAGGGTCCATTCCCGGCACTGTAAGATAGGCCAAGGAAATTTTTCTTGTCATAGTGAATCCTCCTACTTTTTCCGTTCAGGAAGTGATGAGTCCGCCTTTTCTTATGGTTCCATTGTAGGATGAATTTTCTGATATTTCCAATACATTGTTTTTAAAAATATATGAATAATATCGATATATTATTTGCCAAGTAATAGGTGGAAACCTGAGAACAGGCATAGTTACGCCTTTTCATCATCAAAACAAGGAAGACAAGCCCCTTATTTTTACAATTTTGTTCATCTATTTTCTTGTTTTTGTCTACGATTTCCTTCCCTATCACCACTCTATATTTTCTTTTCATGAATAAATTCGATGAATTTATTATTCTTCATGGATTCTCCCGACAGCATCCAAAAACATAAGAAAAGGAGCCGCACGACGCCAATTTCGTACGACTCCCCTTATGAGTCTTATTTTTTTCTCAAAAAATTAGTAAAAAAAAGATAAAAAGCATCCACTTTCTCATTTCATGGTTTCATTTTTACCTTGTCCCGTAGGAATCTCCCGGAATAGATCTCTGCTCTTACCTGCTCGCAGGAGATAGCTGTCCGTCGGATGGGCCACAAGCTGAGCCACACGGCGGCTCACTTCCAAGGCTTTATCAAAATCGATGCCTGTATCGATGCCGCTTTCCTCACAAAGGTTCAGGACGTCTTCTGTTGCCACGTTGCCTGCTGCACCAGGAACAAAAGGACAGCCGCCCACACCGGCAAAGCTCGAATCAAACTGGGTGAAGCCGCTTTGCATGCCCGCAAGGATATTGGCCATGCCAAGGCCCCGCGTGTTATGGAAATGCAGCCACCACATGTTTTTAGGATAATGCTTCTTCATGTAGGCACAGATTTCCTGAACTTGGGGCGGAAAAGCCATACCTGATGCATCAGAAAGGGAAATCTCATTGATACCGACCGCCATGTAGGCTTCTACGATGGAGGCGACAGCACCGATGGGGATTTCCTTATCCCAAGGAGATCCAAAAGCCATGGAGATGGATCCCGAAATCTCAAGACCCGCTTCCTTGGCGCAGGTAACGCAGTCACCAAAGCGAGCAACACTTTCTTCCGGCGTCCGGTTGAGATTAGCCAGGTTATGGGCCCTACTTGCCGAAACATTGAGCTTTACCTTCTTGCAGCCGCAGGCAATGGCCCGCTCCACTCCGCGCAGATTGGCAATGAGGGCACGATACTCCACACCAGGGACTTTCTCCAGCTTCTCATAGACTTCATCCGTATTGGCCATTTGGGGGACTGCCTTTGGACTCATAAAAGACCCGACTTCAATGACGCTGAAGCCTGCTTTTCCCATCCCATCGAGGAGTTCCAGCTTTTCCTCTGTCGTAAACATTCTTTTTTCGTTTTGGAGACCATCGCGAAGGCCCACTTCGCAGATGCGGATCTTTTTCGGTAACATGACACATTTCCTCCCATTTTCCCTGCTTCTTCCAGAAACAGGACAGTAAAACCAATTGTTCTGTCTTCATTGTATAAGGGGCAGAAAATTTTGTCATTATTCAGTTTTCTATTAAATTCATAGGAAGATTCTATCAAGTCCGCTTGTTCCAAATCTCCACAATGAAAGCCGCTGTCTTTTTGAATGCGCTTCCCACAGGAATCTTGACATCGGCATAGCCTTCATAAAGAGGGCGCCGTTTTTGGTCAAGGTCCCGAACTTTTTCCGCGTCTTCTTCAAGAAGGGGCCGTGTCGAGGTATCAACGGAGGCAATGATAGCTTCTACATCACGGTCAAGGAAAAAGATGGTCCCTGCTTTTTTTAGAAGGGCCATGTTTTCCTTTCTCGTCACAACACCGCCGCCGCAAGAAATGACGCAGCGATTCTTTTGGCAAAGCTGACGAATCGCTTCTGTTTCCCTTGTCCGAAAATAAGCTTCCCCTTTTTCAAACATGTGGGGAATGGTTTCACCAGCAAGACGTTCCGTGACGATATCCGCATCGTAAAAGGGCAGGGCCAGTGCTTTTGCCACCATGGCTCCAATGGTACTTTTTCCGCAGCCTGGAAGCCCAATAAAAATGAGGTTATCCATGGAGTTCCTCCTCTAAGCGTGCGGCGATACACTCCACAATGGAACGGTCTACTTTTTGGTCCAGCCAAATTTCTTCTGAGGCGATGGCCTGGGCAACAAGCATATAAAGGCCGTTACAGCATGGCACACCCGCTCTTTTGGCAAGGTGCATGAACTTCGTCTCTGTCGGATTATAAACAATATCGACTGCGGCTTCTCGCGTCTTTGCAAAGACCTCAGGACGGACGGGAGAAAATCCCGTATGGGGGCTCATTCCCACAGGCGTCGTATTGATGATGGTATCATGAAAAGGAAGGTCCCGCTGGTGATCATAGTCCATCATGGTAACCTCCGGTGCCCGCGCAAGGAAATCAATCAATTCCCGCTTACCTTTTTCCATATTGCGCGCCATGATGATGATTTCCTTCGGAGCCTGATCAAGGACATACTGCAGAACGGCACGAGCCGCGCCCCCCGTTCCAAGGATAATGATTCTTTTTCCCGAAAGATGGATGCCTTCATGATCAAGAAGTCTGCCAAACCCCAGGTAATCCGTATTATGGGCTTCCTTCCGTCCCTTGGTAAAAACAAGGGTATTGGCAGCCCCAATTTTTTGGGCGGCCTGGCTCATGGCAGGCATATGATGAAGAGCCTTCACTTTATAGGGAATGGTAACATTGAGTCCGTCGAACTGCTGAGCAGCCGAGGCAAAAAAATGGTCAATTTTATCTTGAGGAACCTCTATGAGTTCATAGCTTCCTGTTATCCCCATTTCTTTAAAAAAGGCTTCGTGGATCTTAGAGGACCAACTATGACCTAAGACCTTTCCTACAAGTCCTACTTTCATAACAATCTCCTATCTTCTTTCCTACAGATGGGACATAGTTCCATCGGCTTCGTAATTTCCTAAGAGGGTATAATGGGCTCGTTCTCCTCGAATGCCTCGAAGGGCCCGCTGAACCGCTTCATCCGTTTCATGACCGGAAATATCCATGTGGAAAAAATATTCCCATGGCCGTCCCGGAATGGGACGGGACTCGATATTCGTCATATTGATGGATTCCTCATCAAAATGGGAAAGAACGCGGTACAGGGAACCGGGCTCATGGGGTAGGGTCACGACAAGAGTCATCTTGTCTGCCTTAGGGCTGATTTCCTTTTTCTTTCCAATAATGACAAAGCGGGTGTAGTTGCTTTGATTTGTCTGGATCCCGCGCATAAGGACTGAAAGACCATAGGTTTCCGCAGCTTGGATGCCAGCCACGGCAGCAAGGGTACGCTTCTTCCGCTCTGCCACCATACGGGCAGCCTCCGCCGTATTGCTACAGGGAACGGCCCGCAAAAAAGGATGGGAACGAAAGAAGGCATGACACTGGGACAGCCCCTGTGGATGGGAATAGACCTCCCGAATTTCTTCCAGCTGCGTATCGTCATAGACAAGAAGGCAGTGCTCCACCTTGACAATCTTTTCTCCTACAATATAGGCATGGTATTTTCGAATTAGGTCATAGACATCGGTAATGCCGCCTGTGGAAGAATTTTCGATGGGAAGGACCCCATAGTCGATGGTCCCGTCCATGACGGCGACAACAACATCTTCAAAGTAAGGAAAAGCCTTTTTTTCATAATCCATGCCTGCAAAAAAGCTGGTTGCCGCAAGGTCACTATAAGCCCCGGGCACCCCCTGATGTCCAATCCTACGTTTTGCCTGTCCCATTAAAGCTCACGCTCCCGGCAAAGCATGAGGTCACACAGGGCCCATGCCGTCATGGCTTCCACAACAGGAACGGCACGGGGCACGATGCAGGGATCATGGCGACCCTTGATTTCAAGTATGGTCTCCTCATGGGTCTTGATATTCACCGTATGCTGCGGTTGATAGATGGAAGCCGTCGGCTTTACGACAACACGGAACAAGAGGGGCATGCCCGTTGTAAGGCCTCCCAGGATACCGCCATTGCGGTTTGTCGTCGTAACGACCTTATCCCCTTTGATTGTCATCGGATCATTGGCCTCAGAGCCCCGCATTCCGGCAAGGGAAAATCCATCCCCAAATTCTACGCCTTTAACGGCAGGTATGGAAAAGAGCAACTGGCTCAGCGTGCTTTCTACAGAATCGAAATAGGGTTCCCCGAGCCCCACGGGAAGATGGAGAGCCATACATTCGATGACGCCGCCAACGGAATCCTTGTCCTCCTGGGCGGAACGGATGACGCTTTCCATGACCGCACGCACCTTATCATCCAAGGTGGCAAGGTAATGATTGCCAAGGTGCAGCAGCGTTTCGTCAGTTTCTCCCAACGGATGGAACGGCCGATCGCAGGCCGAACCAATGCGGGCCACATGAGCCCCGATGACGATTCCTTTTTGGCGCAGCAGCTGTTTAGCCACAGCGCCTGCAAAGACAAGGGGCGCTGTGAGGCGGCCCGAAAAAGCCCCACCGCCACGGTAATCATTGGCTCCATGAGCCTTCACATAGCCCGGATAATCGCCATGGCTGGGACGCATGACATCCTTTAACAGGGAATAATCCTTGGAATGGGCATCGTGATTCACAATGCGGGCACATAGAGCCGTTCCGGTCGTCTTCCCTTCAAAAAAACCACTTTCAATAGTAAATTGATCCGTTTCCTTCCGATGTGTGGAAAGCGGGGACTGACCCGGTACGCGCCGCGCCATTTCTTTTTCAATAGCGCCCAGATCGATTGTGATATTGGGCGGCAGGCCATCAAGAACGATTCCAATGGAAGGACCGTGGGATTCGCCATAAATAGTCATACGAAGCCGCATTCCGACTGTAGAACTCATTTGATTTTTCCTCCTAATGATTCATAGTCCTGCCAAAATTGAGGATACGATTTCTGTACACTTTCACTGCCTGTTAGGATAACAGGACCGTCCGAACGTGTTGCAGCAATGGCGAGACTCATCGCAACGCGATGGTCATTCCAGCTATCTGCCCCTGCACCGTGAAGCATCGGCACTCCCCTGATAATAAGTCCATCGGGGCGCTCCTCAATGTGGGCACCCATTTTAGTAAGTTCCGATGCCATGGCTTTAAGGCGGTCGCATTCCTTGAGGCGCAGCCGTTCAGCATGAATGATTTCCGTCGTACCTTTTGCAAGGGCAGCGGCCACAGAAAGAATAGGAACAAGATCGGGGCAGTCCGAGGCATCGATGCGAATGCCATGAAGGGATGAGGGATGAATCGTTAGGCTTTCCGGGCCTTCTTCAAATTTAGCCCCCATACGCTGTAAAATCGGAAGAATTGCCTTATCTCCCTGAAGGGAACTTGTCTTGACGCCTCGAATCGATATTCCTTTTCCTAACGCACCGGCAACCAGAAAGAAAGCGGCTTGAGAAAAGTCTCCTTCTACGCTGCCGCTGTAGGGTCGATAGGCCTGACCGCCCAAAACGCGATACAAGCGCGGTTCATCTTGAAAAACGTGGACGCCAAATGTGCTCAGGGCGGACAGGGTAAGCGCCACATAACTTTGGGATTCAAAAGAGCCAGTGATTTCAATGGTAGAATCCCTCTGAAGGAGTGGCAAGGCAAAAAGAAGACCGCTGATGAACTGACTGCTCACATCACCGGGAACCACAAAATGGCCGCTTTTTAAGGGACCTTGAACCGAAAGAGGAAAATGACGCTCCGATCCATAGTGAAAATGAAGGTTTTCTTCCTTAAAAAGGGTTTCATATGGTGTCAAGGGACGTGTTCCCAGTTCGCCTTCCCCAATGAAGTTGTAGCAATTGCCGTCAAGGGCTGCCAAGGGGATGAGGAAACGCAAGGTTGAACCCGATTCCCCGCAGTCCATAAGAGGAGATTTTTGATGAGGCGGCTGACCTTTTACGAAATAGGTTTTTCGGCCTTTTTCCCCAGGACCTTCCATAATGGTCGCACCAAGCGCTTCCAGACAGCGTCTAGTCGCGGCAATATCCTTGGAAAAACTGACATCACGAATCCAGCTCTCACCTTGGGCAAGAGCGGCACAGATAAGGAAACGATGGCCCATGCTTTTGGAAGAAGGGGCCGTTACCGTTCCCGCTAAGAGCGACGGCATCAAGGTCAAGGTCGTCATGGTTTATCCTCCACATATGGCATCAATTCATCAAAAGAAACTTTCTTCAAAAGATGCTGACCGATTTCCGGCACAATCACAAGGGTAATCTCATGCCCCCTTTTTTTCTTATCCAAAGCAATGCCACGGACAATGTCCTCCGGGTTCATGGAAACGCCTGTAGGAAGGCCAAAACGAGCCAGCAAGGTCTTGATTTTCTCGGCCGTGCCCTTTTGAGCAAGTCCCAGACGCTCCGCATTTTGGGTAAGACGGACCATCCCAATGCCAACGCCTTCCCCATGGGTATACTTTTCATAGTGATAATACCGTTCCACAGCATGTCCGATGGTATGACCAAAATTAAGAACCATACGGGCCCCCGTATCGCGCTCGTCTTTTTCGACAACCGCAACCTTGATAAGGATGCAGCGATGAATGATGGATTCGGCTGCAGCAAGAATCGCCCGATCATCAGGAAGCGATTCCAACGCGGCAAAAAAGTCAGCACTGCCGAAGGCCCCACATTTGATGACCTCCGCAAAACCGTCATGGAGGTAACGGACTGGCAAGGTATCAAGCAGATCCGGGTCGATGAATACGCCTCGCGGCTGGTAGAAAGCGCCTACGAGATTTTTTCCTTCTGGCAGATCCACAGCGACCTTACCACCAACGCTGCTGTCAATCTGGGAAAGAAGCGTTGTTGGGATTTGGATAAAATCAATTCCCCGCAGAAAAGACGCAGCCACAAAGCCGGCAAGATCTCCCACGACGCCGCCGCCCAAAGCCACAACCAGATCCGACCGGGTCATTCCAAACTGGGCACAGGCCCTGACCATGGTTTCAAAGACCGCAAGAGTCTTATGGTGCTCCCCATGAGGGAAAATAAACCGGCGAACCATAAAGCCTTCCTTGGAAAGTTTTTCTTCGAGCGCTTTGCCATAAAGGGCATCCACCGTGTCATCCGTAATGACAGCAACCTTTTCGGCTTTGGAAAGGCTGCGGATCTTTGTCCCGACATCCTTCCACAGACCTCTGGCAATTTCAATGGTATAGGAATCCTGTCCGAGTGCAACATCAATTTTTTCCATAGAACATATCCCTTCTCTTCTTCTTTGCTTCATCCATCATGACAAGGAGGGTCTTCCTGTCTCCCTCCTTTAACGCCTTTTTCCATTTTTCCAGCTGGGTTTCAAGGCGCTCGATTTCTGCAATGACAGGTTCCTTATTCAGGAGAAAGAGGTCTGACCACAACGTCCCATTGATATCGGCGACCCTTGTTGCATCACGGAAACTGCCAGCAATGAAGTACTTGGTATTTTCCTTCATGGAATCACTGTTCATGAGGGACACCGCCATGATATGGGGCAAATCACTTGTGTAGGCAATGATGCCGTCATGCTCCCTGGCAGATAGTTCAACAACCCGGCCGCAGCCAATCTGAAGTGCGATTGCACGAAGCCAGGCTACATTTTCCGGGCGATTTTCTTTCCGCTTGATGACAATGAAATTTGCTCCTTCGAAAATCCGGGAGGTACTTTGACCGTATCCTTTGCCTTCCCGTCCGGCCATCGGATGCGCCGGTACAAAATCCATTTCCGGGCCCAAAAGCCTGTCGATTTCATCGGGAATGCTGCCTTTGATGCCCATTACATCCGTGAGCAGGACGTCCTTCTTGAAATACTTCACATGGTCCTTGACAAAAGAAACAAAAGCTCCGGGATACATGGCGCAGATGATGATATCCGCTCCCTGCAAAAGGGAAGGATCCTCATCAGCAATGTCTGTAATATACCCCTCATCCTTAGCCATAAGGGAAACAATATGATTACGGTCCATGCCGATGATTTTATGGGCGTTCCGATTCTTCAGAGCCTTGGCATAAGAGCCGCCAATTAGACCCAATCCAATGATGGCAAACGTCGTTTCTTCCAGTGACTTCATGTAAATGGTTCCTTTCTCCCACTCTGCTTCTTTTCTTCCAAAGGGATTACAGCTCGCGGCCCACGACAGGAGCAATCTTGCGAAGGTCTTCCATAAGGTCATGGAAGGCGGGCAAGGTAAGGCTCTGTGCCCCGTCACAAAGGGCGTGCTGGGGATCGTTGTGGGTCTCAATGATCAACCCGTCAGCCCCAGCTGCAAGGGCGGCCCGCGCCATGGAGGCAACCATCCAAGATTTTCCGGTTGCATGGCTGGGATCAACAATCACAGGCAGGTGGCTCAGCCGTTTGACGGCACAGATAGCAGATAAATCCAAGGTATTGCGGGTATATGTCTCAAAAGTACGGATGCCTCGTTCACAAAGAATGACATTTTCGTTTCCCTCACTCATGATGTACTCCGCACTCATGAGCCACTCTTCAATGGTCGCGGAAAGACCGCGCTTTAAAAGGATTGGAACATTCGTCTTTCCCAGTTCCTTGAGAAGTGTGAAGTTCTGCATATTGCGGGCACCGACTTGGATGAGGTCTACCTTTTCGACAAATTCCGCAATCTTGTCGGCAGACATGATTTCTGTAACGATAGGCAGCCGTTCTTTGCTGCCCGCTTCACGGATCATGTCAAGCCCCTTATCTCCCAGCCCCTGGAAGGAATAAGGGGAAGTGCGGGGCTTGAAGGCACCGCCGCGCAGCATGGAGGCACCGCTTTCCTTCACGGAATGGGAGATCTTTTTCATCTGTTCCGGGCTTTCAACGGAACAGGGCCCCGCTATGACAGTAAATCTTTTCCCGCCTACTGGAACACCGCTTACATCGATGATGCTGTCATCGGGATGGAACATACGGTTGGCCCGTTTAAAAGGTTCCTGCACGCGCAGGGCCTTTTCCACATCGGGATTGACGAGAAACTCCTCAGGATCCAAAATACTCGTATCTCCCACAATTCCCAAGATGGTTTGGTTTACCCCCATGCTTTCATGGATTGTAAAGCCACGTTTCTTAAGCCCCGCTTCCACTCCTGCAATTGCTTCTTTTGGGGCACCCTTCTTCATAACGATAATCATTGCTACCATCCTCCTTAAAAATAAAAAAGCAGGCTCGTAAGGAGTCTGCTTTGAACGGTCAAAACCTATCATCAAACCCGCCTTGCTATCGTCAGTCACAAGGGGGATTCGGCACTCGCTTTACGGTAGAACAAACATTCTTTTGTGGGCACGCAAAATAACCAAAGCTAAAATAGCTCTGGTAACGATACACAAAAGCCTGTCCAAGTAAAGCATTCTGCATCATGACTAACCGTCCCTTCTCTACTAGAATGGCTAAAGTGTAACGCTAAATGAGAAAAAGGTCAATAAAAAAGCCAATTTATTTTCTTGAAATAGAAATAAATTAGCTTTTTGTATCATTTTTTATAGTTGAAGCTGGACATACTGAAGACCCAGCCCGTGACCTGTCACATCAGCAAAACGGACGAGAAGGGTCCCATATTGAGGCAATTCTTTTAAAGGAAGGCATAAGGCGCTTTCGGTAAATAAGGCTTCATCCTCATGGGTATCCGTACGTTTGGGGTCATCAATGGCAACCGTCACATTGAGCAGACGGCCAAAAAGTTCGGCCTTTTGAATGGCCATTTGGCCACCCCGTCCTTCCGTATCCATGGCCGTATAAATGACAAGAAACGAGTCATAAGCCTTGCCATGATATTTTTGCTGGGCGCCTTGGATCTTTTCTTTTGCTGTATACATCCGTTTGACATCCCCCACCCCAGCCACATCAATCTTTTCAAGGACAACTTGACGCGGTACGAAGGCCGTTCCAACAAAACCGTCTGGAGTGACCTCCGGATCATGGTTCCAGTTATCGGTTGCAGTCGTTCCCTTATATAAGACCTTGCCTCCATCAACAATTTTTTGGGAAACAAAGAGTTCCCCATCGGCAAGGGGCAGTGCTGCTTTTTGAGCCAAAGACACTCCGGGAGCACTCCCCCATAAGACAGCGATGACAAGGGCTGCTACCGTAGCCTTAAGACATTTCATTGTTCCATCCTTTCCAGAGGCCAAAAGGTCTCATGCATACCCATTTTTACGGCTCCCATAAGCTTATAAAAAGGGAGTTCCTGAATCCTTACATGCCTTCGTCCCGCAAAAAACGGAGGACCTCATCAAGCTGTGCCACAGGCCTCATTTCAAGCGTGAGCCAGCCTGCAAATGACAGATGCCGTAAGGACGCCATAAGGGCCCTGAAATCAATTGCGGACGCAGGCCCCGGAGCCGTTCGCTGCGGTCCTGAAAGGTCGATCTGGGGCACCTTATTGCCAAATTGCTCAATCATGCCAACGAGATCTGCCTTTTCATTCCAAAGATGCATTGTATCAAGGTACATTGAAAGCCAAGGGCTCCCTATTTTCTGAGTGAAGGCATAAGTCTCCGCGACGTCACAGAAGACATCCGTTTCCTCATGATCATTTGCTTCTAAGATCAAAGGGATATGCACTTTCGATGCCGTCTCCAGGAGTTCACGGATGCTCTCTTCAAATTGATGATAATAATGGGGCGCGCTTGGGGCATCGGACAAACGCCCCCGAACGGCACCGATGATGAGCGAGGGCGCGCCAAGTTCTTTCCCGTAGAAAAGCAGTTCCTGCAGGCTTGCCACGGCTTTCCGCCGCGTTTTTTCATTTCCGCTCCCGATACTGCATCCCCATCTTGTGTAAATCTCTCCTGTCGCAAGGCCAGAAACGGCGAGCCCCGTCTTTTCCATCAGGGACTGGATCAGCTCCAGGGGATAGCGCGCAGGCGAATCGAGTGTGAGCTGAACGCCTTGGACCTGCAGCTTAGCGGCCTTTTCGAAACAGACCTCTGCCGGTCCCTGTAGCGGCGCCGTGCTGCAGGGATGGGAACCATCCGATATGATCAATGAAAATTTCATGGACTTCTCCTTGCGAAAAATCGGTCAGAAAGCAGCAGGGCTTCCTGCCCAATTTCCTATACAGCGATTACAGCTTGCTTACAATGTCATCAAGGGCCTTGCGGCAGCCTTCACTAAGGTTTTGAAGCGGCTTGCCATCATCTTCAGCTGCAACAACCATGGGATCGATGGGAATCTGTCCCAAGAAAGGCAGCTGCTTTTCATCGGCTAGCTGCCGGCCGCCGCCGGACTTAAAGATATCAACCTTTTCCCCACAGTGGGGGCAGATAAAACCACTCATATTTTCAATGATGCCGCGAATCTTGATATGTGCCATATCACAGAAGTTAACGGACTTACGCACATCGGCCAAGGAAACCTTCTGCGGCGTCGTCACAATGATAGCTTCCGCATCAGGGATAGTTTGGACGACGGTCAACGGTTCATCACCCGTTCCAGGCGGGCAATCAATGATCAGATAGTCAAGGGCCGGCCAATCCGTATCGGAAAGGAATTGACGAATGGCGCCAATTTTGACAGGGCCGCGCCAAATGAGGGGATCATCTTCACTTTGCAGCAGTCCCTGAGCTGAAATGAAGCAAAGGTTCTTATTAACTTCAAAAGGCAGGAGACGATCTTTCTTTGCCATCAAATGGGCATTGGAAAAGCCAAGCATACCGGCAACGCTGGGCCCGTGAAGGTCCACATCAAGAAGACCCACTTTAAAACCCTTTTCAGCCAAAAGAAGGGCAAGGTCGACGGAAACCGTAGACTTACCGACTCCGCCCTTTCCGCTCATGACAATGAATTTATGTTTGACCTGACCAAGAAATTGATGGATGGCCACATCTTGAGGATTAACTTTTTTCTCACTCGCAGACGGGCAGCCTGCGCAGCTCGACTGGGAGCAACGATCACAATCTGACATAATAAGACTCCTTCCCTTCACCTCCTTAAGAGGCTACTGTACCTCATCATTATACAGAAATTCAATGGTCTTTGCAAACCCCAGCCCCCTATTCGGGCAACAACCTGAAGAGATGAAAAAACCTCATAAAGACCTTTTAACAAAAAAATCTGGGAAGAAAAGTTTCCTCCCAGATTGATCTTTCGCACTTTATTATTTCTTGTTTTTCGCCTGCTGTGCAGCCTGAGCCTGCTGGATTTCCTTTTGGATATCAGCGGGCATGATAACAAGACCGTTCATCATGGGGTTGCGGCCTTTCGTATCAAAAATCACAACGACACGGGCATTCGGGGATTTATTGGCCTTACCAACATAAACGAGCTCATCGGCATTGTCAAAACGACGGAGCTGATACAGCTTCAGATCAGAAATTTTGCCAATCTGGTCTTCTACATTCTTTTTCGTGGTTTTAAGCGCAGCGGCCGTGAAGTTCTTCTTCAGTTCCGGCGTAAAATAGGTTTCAACCGTTGCCAGGTCTGTGTTTGACGTGAGTACCTTCATTACAGCGTCAACGGCCTGTTCCTCCGTTTTAAGGGCGTCACTGGCAGGACTTGCAAGGCCGAGGCTGGACAGACCAAGACTCATAACCATAACAAGTAAAGCAATCAATTTTTTCATGTTTGTCATCCTTTCATTACAAGATTGTAGCTTCCTTCATTATACACGATTGCGATAATTTTTGCTAATTACAGTGAATCTTTTTCAATCCGTTTCATCGCTTCAATCGTTCCTTCACGACTGCCAAACGCGGTCAGACGAAGGTATCCTTCACCCATGCTGCCAAAACCAGAACCAGGGGTTCCAACGATAGCAAGCTTGTTCAGGAGATAATCAAAATAGTCCCAGCTTTTCATTCCCTTCGGGCACTGCATCCAAACATAAGGGGAATGAACACCGCCAAAATAGGTATAGCCCTTCTTATCAAAGGTGCGCATCATGATGCGGGCATTTTCCCGATAATAGTCCAGCATATCACCGCACTGCTTCTCGCCTAGGACGGACATGGCGGCTTCAGCGCCGCGCTGCACAAAATAGTTGACCCCATTGAATTTTGTCGTCTGACGGCGGAGCCACATCGTATTGAGGTGGAGTTCTTTCCCATCAGGTGTCCGGCGAACCAGTTCCTGAGGCACAACCGTATAGCCACACCGGGTTCCGGTGAAACCAGCCGTCTTGGAGAAAGAGCAAAACTCAATGGCACATTCACGGGCACCGGGAATGGCAAAGATGCTGCGGGGAATGGAAGGATCCGTAATGAAAGCCTCATAAGCCGCATCATAAAGGATGATGGCGTCATTCTTCCGTGCATAAGCGACCCATTTCTCCAGCTGTTCCCGCGTATAAACAGCTCCCGTCGGATTGTTGGGTGAGCACAGATAGATGATATCTGCTTTCACACTGTCATCAGGCATGGGCAGGAAATGATTTTGCGGGGTTCCATTCATATAAAGGATCTTGCGACCGCGCATTACGTTCGTATCCGCATAAACCGGATAAACAGGATTAGGGACGAGAACAACATTTGTATCTTCAAAAAGATCCGTGATATTGCCACAGTCACTTTTGGCCCCATCACTGATAAAAATATCCTTCGTATCCAGCTTCACACCATGACGGGCATAATACCTTTGAATGGCTTCATGCAGGAACTCATAACCTTGTTCCGGACCATAGCCGCGAAATGTTTCCTTATGCCCTAATTCCTCAACCGCCTTTTTCATCGCGTCAACTACGCACGGTGCCAACGGCAGGGTGACATCACCAATTCCCATCTTGATGATTTTCTTTTCCGGATGAGCCGCTGTAAAAGCAGCAACACGCTTTGCAATATCCGTAAAGAGATAGCTATCCTGAAGCTTTGCATAATTTCCATTTACAATTGCCATAGATAATAATTCCCCCTCAACATCCACTAAATTGGGTTATATGATGAAAAATAAGCTTTCCTCATTGTAGTGTAAAACTATGACCTTGTCAATGAAGTTGTACATCTTTTAAGGAAAAATCCTCATTAAATTTACAATATGTTCATTTTAAGATGTTATCAGGAATCTCCATCTCTCCTTCATACACAGTGACAGCCGGTCCCTTCATCATCATATGGCCATCGCTGCGGTAATTGAGCTGCAGGGGCCCGCCGACAGCTTCAACGGTAAGGAATTGGTCACGGCGTCCGGCTTTGCCCAAGGTAATGGCCGTATAGGCAACAGCGCAGGCTCCGGTTCCACAGGCAAGGGTCTCCCCACTGCCGCGTTCCCAAACACGGAACTTGACATGGTTATCATCCACGATTTCAACGAATTCCACATTGACCCGTTCCGGGAAATAAGAAGAGTGCTCAATGACGCGGCCCACTTTCTCAACGGGAGCGGTGGCAACGTCCTCAACAAAAGTCACAAAATGAGGATTTCCCATGGAAACACCGGTTCCGCGAAGCGATAGGGGCGCCCCATCAACGGTGACCGTTATGGTTTCATCAAGACATATGCTTTTCTCCCACGTCATGGGAATGGAAGAAGGATCCGTAATGGGAACGCCCATATCAACAGTGGCGGATACAACCTTGCCATCCGCTACGTCCATGGCGATGGTCTTAATGCCGCTCAGCGTCTCCAAAGTGATCGGATTTTTCTGGGTAAGCCCTTTATCATAAACAAATTTTGCAATGCAGCGCGAACCGTTGCCGCACATCATGCCCTCTGATGCATCAGCATTGAACATGCGCATGCGAAAATCAGCCTTGTCAGACGGGCAGATACAAATCAGTCCATCAGATCCAACGGAAAGATGCCGTGGACTAACGTATGCTGAGATCTTACCGGGCTCAGGAATCATCCCGTCCATACAATTGACATAAAGATAGTCGTTACCGCAGCCCTGCATCTTGGTAAATTTCAGTTTCATAGGAACCCCCTCAACATAATAAATCGTATAGGAACAGCTCAAAAGCAATTTCATTATAAAAGAATTAAAAAAAGGGGTCAACCGAAGATGGTTCCCACTTTAAAAGCAAAAAAAAAAGATGACCCGCCGCACGACATACGGTCAAGGTCATCTTTCTACTAAAGAACTCGCTTCATCAAAGTTCATTGTATTTTGGACTCACACCCTTCTTTTTCCATCTGCACTAACGTATATAGACTTCGCAGCACCTATATATCATCGCAGGTCCAAAGGGAAGGATCCGCGCTCTAGGATCAACTTACACACAACCTCGCAAGCATTACGGAATCATCATCAGTGAAAATGGTAACATCTTTATCGTATGAAATTACGTGAAGCTTCGCGACAACCCGCTCGAAACTGATTCATCACCAGAAACACGATCTGTTCATATCCTTATCATCGAAGGCTCATTCCCAGAAATCAGTCTTGCCAGGATTCATCGCTTTCCTTGAGGTTATCTTCCAAACCTCCGTCTACGTGGCCCATTGGACTGTCTCCCTTCCTAGGATTCTTTGACTTTCATCCAGAACGCTTTAGAACCAATCATCTTATCAAACCTCCTTTGGTTTACATAAGATCATTTCGATCCTAGCCCATCGGACTCAGCTCCTTTCGGAACCTCTTTGGTTCCTTCTTTACGTAGAGTATAGCATGAAAGTAAGGAAAAGTCTACATTTTTATTTTATATCATACGTTGATTCATTATTTTGTGTAAAACTGTTACTATATTTTCAATATTATAATATTTTTATTTACATCATATCAAGTTCCATGCGGAGCTTGCAATCTTTACAACATGAAAAGATGATAAGGGATGAAGTATCAGAAAGAAAGATCATGAAGAAAAAAATCACACATGAGAAAAACACCCCACTGCCTAAAGCAAGTGAGGTGTCAATCCAACCGGCAACTTC
>ERZ506905.47-NODE-47-length-96771-cov-9.98657_pt1 | contig 96771 bp, 102 predicted proteins | sample MGYA00513175_ERZ506905 | MGnify/ENA metagenome assembly ERZ506905
ATGTTTCCGTCAGCACCTGCTTTTTGCCGAGCTGACCCGCCGCCGAGCCGACCTGTCTTGCGGACAGCTTCGCCGAACCGTTGCGCGCAAGATTGTCTATTCCCGGGATATGCTCGTATTCGTAAGAAGGCGTACAACCCGCGCACCCCCACATCTGCGTATACAGCTTTGTTTCCTCCACGCTGTGTCCCGTCAGCTTGCAGCCGTGGGCATCGCACCAGTCGTATAACCGCTTATAATAGTTTTCCGTGTACAGCTTGTTCATCACCGTATAGTAACGGACGCGGAAAGGATACGTGCTTTCGTCGTCGTAAAACAGATCGATAATCCTGTCCGCAATGTCCTCGCCGTATTCCTTTTTCCAAAACTCCGCGACGGCGTAACTAAACGGCGTGCCCCAGCGGAAATACTGCGGTTCGTCGGTAAAAAATCCGACCAGTTCCTTTCCGAACCGCTCCGAAAACCGACGATAATATTCCTCGTGGGTCAACGCGAGAAATTTATCCACCACCTTGGGCTCGAGAATATCCGTATTCGCGGGCGAACGGCGCACGTAAACGGTATGATATACTTCGTCCCCGCTGACTTCGCCTTTTTGCAGCCGACGTAGCCCTGCCCCCGTCTTTTCGAATACCGCAAAGGCGGTTTCGTCGAACTCGGCTCTTTCTTCCTTGACGAGATAGGGCGCGAGATTCTCTTCTTCCTCCAAAAGCTTGCCGCCCGCAAACCCGCTCGGCCAGCCGTTTTCGTCGTAAATCCAGGCGTTCATGCCCAACGCCTTCGCTTCGTCCAAACACGCCTCGATCAACGAAAACCATTTCTCGGAAAGATATTCCGTCGTCAGCCCCGTGCGCGCGTGGATAATAAATCCGCCCATGCCCGCCGATTTCATGTCGCGGATCTGCGCCAGCAGTTTGTCTTTTTCGAGACGGTTATTCCAACTCCAGAAAGGAATCGGCGCATATTCGGTCAGATCTGAATTTTTCAAAGTTTCCAATATATCTTTCATAGAGGTCGTCTTCCTGTTTTTAACTTTTTTTGAAAAACGGGAGCGGGAAAATCTGCTCCTGTTTTTTATACGCCGCTTTTTTCTTTACGTAAAGCAAATTAACGGATTCTCGAAACTTTTTACGAAAATCCGAGGTCAGCGTTATTCGGGTTTTGTTTCCAGCTTCAAAGGATAATCGCCCAAGTGCTTCACCTTAAAACCGTTCTTTTTATACGTTTCGTAATCGAACGCTTCCAACTCGTCGATCGCCAGCTTATGAAACTCGTAAAAATTGTGCCACCATTCGTAACCCGTACCCAAGTCTGCGTTCAAGTACGCGTCCGCGATATCGCAGCCCATCTGCGGCGCCACGTAAAACGCGCCCATCGCCAAAACGTTTACGCCGTTTCCCGTGATTGCCCGAAGCGCCGCGGGCACGCTTTCCACAACGCCTGCGTGCACGTGCGGACATTTGCTCGCCGCGATATGGATTCCCATGCCCGTGCCGCAGAAAAGAAGCGCGCGCTCGAAATTTCCTTCGGAGATCTGCGCTCCCACGCGAAGCCCCACCCTGTGGAACATATTTTCCGTATCGTCGGGATCGCTGTCTTTCGTCACGCCCAGATCGGTTATTTTCCAACCCTTCGCTTTCAGATGCGCCACAACCGCTTCTTTCAGGGGATATCCCGCGAAATCCGCGCCTACCACCAGATATTTGTCTTTGATTCTATTCATTTTACCGACCTCCGAAATAATTTTCAATTTTTAGAAAAAATTCTGCCGCGAATATCGGCTGAAGGAGCGGCGAATCCTTTTTCCGTCTCGCAAAAATCATACACGCCGCAGCCTCTTATATACGTTTCTCCCCCCAGCGTTATTTTTGCCGTCACGCAAGGCGGAATTTCGATATGATAGTTCACTTCTTTATCCTGCCGTTTCCACTCCGACACGATTTTCCCGCGAACGGTATCGAAAGAAGCGAAAACGCGATCCACGCCTTCGGCGCAAACGGGTTCGACGGTGATCTTATCGCAAGCGAACGCGTTTTCGTCGATCCGTATTCCGCCCAAAAACGCGTAGAAAAAAGCGTCGTAACTGCCGAACATGGGATGATCGAAAGAGTCCATTTCGTCGCTCATTTCGCTTTCCCACCTTTCCCAAACGGAGGTGGCGCCGTTCGCCAACATATACCCCCAGCCCGGATATTCCTTATTTTTCAGCATCCTTAAAGCGGCGTCCGCATAACCGTATTCGCCAAGCGCATAAAACAGATGCCTGTATCCCACGTTGCCGCATGTGGAATGGTAGCCGTGCGCGGCGATGTCATTCGCAACGTTTTCCGCCACGCGCTTTCGATACTTTTCCGGTACGATCCCCAACGTCAGAGCCATGGAATCGGACGTTTGCGTACCGCCCGCGTAACGGCACTTTTCGGCGTCGAAATACTTTTCGTTGATTGCCGCCGCCACCGATTCGACCTTTTTTCCGTATTCCTTTTCCTCCTCCTTTTTTCCCACGATCTCCGACAGTTTTTTCATCAGGGAAAGATGCCAAAAAAGGCAGACGGTGGATACGTAAATATTGTCCGTATGCACCTTAGCCGCGTCGGGTTCCACCCAGTCGCCGTAATAGGAATAGTCCATAATCCCGTCATGCGAGCGCGAAAGCAGATATTCCGTCCAGGCGCGGCAGCCTTCGTAAGCTTCTTCCGCGCAGCGACGGTCGCCGTAATACAGATAGGAAAAAACGGGCATCAGCAGATAAGCGACGCATACGGGATCGGCGGGTCTGCCGCCCGTATAATAGGGCGCGGTATCGCCGATTGCGCCCTCTTTGGTTCCCGTGTCGGCCACGTCTGCGGTAAACTTGGGGAAAAACCTCTCCATGCCGCAATTATAAACCGTCTGATACAACCGCGCGCTCAAATCGTTGAGCCAACCGAAACGCTCGTCGCGCTGCGGACAATCGGTAAGAATTCCGTGTTGATTGTTAAGTTCGGTGATAACGGCGTTGGCGTGCAGTCTGTTAAGATCTTCGTCCGAACAGGAAAATTCGCCCGCGGCGCGCAGATCGTTATGTACGTGCTCGCCGCGCACGGACAACAGTTCGCATTCTCCCGATATTTCTATCTGAATATACTGAAACCCGTGATAGGTAAAGCGCGGCGCATATTCCTCTTCGCCCTCGCCTTTGAGGACGTAAGTGTCGCTGGCTCGGGCGCTTCTCAGATTGCATCTGTTGACAAACCCGTCGGCGGTAAGCCGTTCGCCGTATTTCAAAGTGACGCGCGCCCCGCGCCTGCCGCGGACGCGGATACGCGCCCAACCCGCGATGTTTCTGCCGATATCCGCGATTTTCACGCCGTCTCCCTTATCCGTCAGAGACGCGGCCTCGAAAATACCCGTCACCCGAATAGGCTCCATCCGTTCCGCCTGTAATTTTCCCGAGGGCGGCGCGGCATAGATCGTAAACATCCAGCCGTTTTCCCACGCGGGGCGATATTCGGCGGACGCCCAGTTTCGGGGGATTTTATCTTCCAGACGCGCGTCGTAAACTTCCCCGTCGTAAACGCTGTTATCGAGCGTGGGACTTCCCGCCACCCACCAGCCGCCGTTTACGGAAGAATGATATTCTTCCGTTTCACCGTCCGCATAATCCACATAGATCTGTACCAAAACTTTTTTCGCGCCGTACCAACCGTGTCCCACCTCCACGCCGAACACGTTTTCGCCTCTTTGCAACAGCGGCGACAAATCGTAAGCGCGGTAAAACACGCGGGCATTGTAATCGGAAAGAGAGGGCGAAAGCACGGCGGAGCCGACTTTTTTCCCGTTGAAAAACGTTTCGTGATAGCCGATCCCGCAAACGTACGCTTTCGCGTTTGAAACGGGCTTTTCTTTTAAGCGGATCGCCTTTCTGTATAGAGACGTACCGCCTTGATTTTTGACGGGCATCCCCATCCAGCACCCCTTCCAATCCGAATCGCGCAGCAATCCCATTTCAAAGGCGTTTATTCCGCTTGCGGCGCGTTCCGTTTCCGAACCGCTCCATACCCGCCAAAAACATTTTTGCCGCGAAAGGAGCTTTTTCCCGCGGTATTCCGTGTAAAACGCTTCCGAAGAGACGATTTCTCCCGTATCGAATAAATCGCCTATGCCTTTTCCCGCGTTTTCTTCCGAGGAAGATACGATCACGCGATAAAATTTCTGATCGGCCCCATCCGAAGAAAGTTTCCAAAAAAGCCTCGGATTTTCGCAATCCAGGCCGACGGGATTTTCGCCGTATTCACATTTGGTTTCAATTATTTTATACATACACCCAATCCATCCGATTTAAACGCGAATTTTTATTTTATGCTTCGAAGGCCGCAAAAGCCGCTTTCGCAAGCTTTGCGGCCATCGAACCGTCATTCGCCGTTAATTGTCAAAGCTCTTTCTTCTTTTTCGAGACGCACAACGCCGCCGAAATCAAGGAAACCGCACCGGCGATCGCTATTCCGCCGCCCGTCAAGGACGAACCGCAGGAGGATTTACAGCCGCCGCCCTTTACTACGTTGACGGTGATCGTACCGCGCCTGGTCTCGCCGTCGATCGTCACGGAAACGTTATAGATCGTTTCGCCGACCGTCGAGGTATCCACTTCCTGCATCGTCACTCTGGCGTCGTCGAGTTTGATCTTTTCCGTCGTGCCGTCGGAGAAAGTCACGGTGACTTCGTACTGCGAGGCGTCGAAAGCCGCGCCCGCCTCGATCTCGAACGAGCCCTCTATCTTGGAAATACCCCTTTTGACGGTAATCGTCACCGTTTTCACGATATCGGCCTTCGCCGTTCCGTCCTCGTTTTTACCGCCCGAAAGCGTCACGGTGACGATAGCCGTCCCCGCCTTTACGCCGATGACGTTTCCCTGTCCCGTCACGGTGAGCACCGTTTCGTCGGAAGACATGTAAGAGAATGCGCCCGTCGTCGCGTCGGAAGGAATGCGAGCCGCGCCCAAGGAAGCCGTCCCGCCGACCGTAACCGTCATCGTATCCGAAACGGAAAAATCGGTGTACTCCTTATAGAGCTGCCAAAGGCTCTTGGTGCCGTCCTCTTCGTAGCAGTAATAGACCCAATCCTCGGTAAGAAATCCTTCGACGATCATGCAGCCCTTGTCGTAATCGGGTTTGTTGTCGGCGGTTTTATCTCCCTTCCAGGCGTAAATGGGCATACCGCTTTTGAAAATAATTTTATCGCCTGCCTGATAAACGGGAGCGTAAGCATAGGTCGCGTCCTGTTTCCATTCGCTTTCGCTGCCGTAGCCGACGTTGCCCGTCGCGCCATCGGGTTTTATCATCACGAGAAGGTTGCTGCTGAGTTCCCAAAGTCCTATCCGTTTGTCTGTGCCGTCGCCCGAATAGGTTTTTCCGCCTGCCGTCTCATAGCGGATATATTTCGCCATTTCGCCGCACTCGTCCGTGGAAAGCAGATTGACGCCGTTGGTGGAATAGCTCTTCATGCTGATGATCATGTGACCGTTCCAGGTGCCCGTTTTGTTTCGGCTGTCGTTTACGTCGTAACCGCTGACGCCGATCGTATCGAAAGCGTTTACTTCGGCGTATTCGTAAACCACTACGGCGACCGTATCCGTCTGCGAGGAATTTTTATCGGAAACCGTCATGGAATAGCTGCCGGCTTTCGTATAGTCCACGGCGCCCAGCTGACTTTCTTCTATCGCAAATTCCGCGCTTTCGGAGCCGTCCTCGAACACGTAACGCCCTTTGAGCGCGTATCCCTGTCGGGTAAACGAGGTGGGATTTTCCGTCGTGGAAACGGGAACCCAATACTCTTTCACCTGCGAAGTCACTTCGAAAACCTTTTCCGTCGGAGGGACGACGACGGTGATATTCAATTCCTGATTGGAAATATCCTTATAGGAAACGGTCACTCTTATCGTGCCCGCCGCTTTTGCGGTGATAAGCCCCGCAGAATTGATTTCCGCCACGTCCGTATTATTGACCGCATACCGATAAACGACGTTTACGCCCTCATTGGCGGCCTGTACGTTGACCTGTAACACCGAACCGACATACATTTGCGTCCGTTCGGCGGTAACGGTGATCGAAGTCGGCTCTACCAGCGGCTCGAAATCGACGCCGTTGAATACGTAAGACACGTCGGCTCTGAGATATTCGCTTTCGAGAAGCCCGAAGCCCTCTTTAACCGTCAAAATCGCGCCGACGGGAATCTCGCCTTTGTTGATGTTCGCGGTGGTACTCCCCTTCTTTCTGACGAAGAAACGCGCTACGGATTTATTGACGCGGGCAAACCATACGTTGCCTTTCGTGCCGTCGGGGAACATGAATTCCACGTATTGAAGCAGCGTTGCCTGATTGGCGTCGTCCACCTTCGTACTCTTCGAATCGGTGTTGACGAAGAAAGGCGAATCGTTGTTCGTATTGTTTACGACGTCCTTCGTCGTCATGGAATTGATTGTCAATTGGGTAGACGCGTTTACGATTACCGTAAACGTAGCGGTATAGTATTCCGTCGTGCTGCCGTCCTTAAGCACTTTGACGGTAAGCGTATAGCCGTCCGCCTTCGCCGTCATTTTGTCGTATCCCGTTTCGTCCACGACGACCTTATCCGCGTCGACGGGTTCTTCCGTTTCCTTTTCGGGCGTATAGACGTAAGCGACGGACGGCTTCACGTAATCGCGACCCGAATAAATCGTCTGCGTCGCGCCCGAAGTCACTTTGATCCCCGTCTTGACGTACTCGATCTGCGCGGGAGTAACCGTAACGGTAACGTTCTGCTCGAAAGCGCCCGCCGTAACCTTGATCTGTACCTCGCCTTCCGCCACGCCCGTCACAAGTCCCGTCGCGCTTACGGTGGCCTTTTCGGCGTCGAGAGAGGTATATTTAACCACTTCCGTGCTGTTTGCGGGCGTAAGCGTAACCCGAATCTGAAGCGTTTTTTCCGCCTCCACCGTCAGATTTTCCGACGCCACCGCGAGAGCCGTGGCGGGAATGTATTCCGTCCAGGCGCCCGCCGTCGTATAAATATATTTTATGTCTTCGTATGTCGTATAGGTAGTGGTTTTGGCGGAATTATAAAAAGTAAATCCCTCTCTCAGCGTAAGGATATCTCCCGCGATCGGGGTGCCGTTTCCGAAAGAAACCTCCGTCGAATTTTTGAAATAGGCGATGATTTTGGTGTTTTGCTCGGCGTGGAAAGCTCCCGCCGCGACGCTTTCTCCGCCGCGCGTATAAGTGACGTAAGCGCCCGCTCCGTTCGGATACTTCAAATCCCCACTGCTTCCCAATGCCGCCGCATTGGTGGAGATCACCACGTTCATTTGATAATTGTTGGGATATTTCGGCGCGAGATTTTCCACCGCCGATACTTCCGCTCCCGTGGGGAGCGTCGTGCCCGCGTACCAGAACGCGCCCGTATAAACGTATTTGATATCTTCCTCAACGAGATAGGAAACCGATCCGTCTTTAGAGGTAAACCCGAACCCCGCTCCTAACGTGAGGATATCGCCTTTTATAGGCGTATCTTTTTCAAGAGGCAAATCGGCAGAGCCTTTGAAATACGCGCGGATATTCGCGCCGTCGCCGTGAAACGCGCCCGCTTTCACCGATTTATCCCCTCTCGTATAGGTGACTTTCGTATCCGTCCCCGCCGTAAATTTTAAATCTTCGGCGCCGCCGCCCAGACCGCTTGCGTTTGTCGCGATATCCAACCTGATCGGAAAAGCGTCATAGGGAGTTGCGACGCTTTCAACCGAACTTACCGTTACTTCGACGGGAGCGTCGGGAAGCTCGTGTCCGCTGATCCACGCGGAACCGTCGTAAATGTATTCTATCGCAGAAGCCAGTTTATAAGTCACGCTTTCATTGCTCGCTTTAAAGGTAAAATCGGCGACTATTTCGAACAGATCGCCCCGCACGGGGGTATTTACCGCAAGCGTTACGCCGTTCGAGCTTTGAAACCAGCCGAGAATCGCCTGCCCGTAACCACGGACGATAGTCGCCGTCAGCGTCGTACTTCCGCGGGTTAAGGTAACTTTCGCTTTTTCGGTAGCCTCGGCTTTCAAATCCGCATTGTTTCCCAGCGAAACCGAGACGTCGGTATTCGCCGAGATTACGAGAGGATAAGAAGCGTTCCCCATAGTATTGGTCGTTACGCTTTTAACCGAAGCGGCTGTCTCCCCTTCGGCGCTTACCGTAAGCGTCCATATCCCCCAGCCGCTGAAAACGGCCAGCAAAAAGGAAAGAAACGTCACCGCAAACTTTTTTGTTCTGCTCATAATTTTCTCCTTAACTTAAATTTTTTTATTATCATTTACCGTAAGCGTAACCGAATCTTCCGATCGGCGCGCTGTCGCCGGTAACGTAATAATCCATAATATCGTCTGGCTTTTGTACGTTGTCCGTAATTTTGAAAGAAAGCTCCACCCTGTCCGAAGAAAGACCAAGCAGGGAAAGCGGGATTTTATAGACGATTTTATTGCCCGAAACAAAGTATTCCGCTTTGCCCGTTTCCGTCCAACTGTATCCGCCCGCGCTTTTCTCCACCGAAGTGACGCCGTCCGCGCCCGGCTTGCGGTTGACGACGTAATTGAAGCCGGCAAACGAATTTTCCGTATCTCCCGCGGAAATAAACAAATTCATCCAATTGGCGTCCGTACCGTTGTACTCTGTAATCTTTTCCGCCGTCTCCGCGTAAAAATAAACGTTTTGCGCGTCATGGATTACCTTTATCGCCGTAATGTCGTTGCGGTTGGAATTATCCACATACGAATGCGCCTCGTTGGCGGCGTTTTCGCCGTCGCGCGCCATCGCGTCGCCCGCAAAGTCGGCGTATTCGACGAATACGTTGCTCCAGACCGAAAAATCCGTAAGATCGGAAATCGTCTTGGTCGCCATTTTATATTTTTCCGCGGCTTTCGTTTTGAATTTCCGCGTATTGGACACCAACTGAATATAAAATCCGTCGCCATATTCTTTGCCCATTTCGATATCGCGGGAATATTCCGCGTTGTAGTTATCCACAAACCATACGTCCTTGCCCGTATAGCCGCTGGGCGCGGAGGGAATGTTTTCATCTCCCGTGCGGTATTTTATCGCCGTCCACTCGTTCCAGCCCGTCACGAAGATATTGGAAACCATATTCGCGGCGTCGTACTTGAAGGCTTCCTCCCATTGCCACTCGAAATTGGAGCCTTTTTTCCAATCCTCCGTCTTGCCGCCCTGTCCGTCGTAGCCGCGCGAAGAGTTGGGAAGCTGATCGGAGGCGAAAACGCTCGCTTTCGAATGCTGTATCACGGAAACGGAAGCGTTGCCGTTGTCGTTCGGCACGGGCGCGCCCCACTGCATCCAGGGAAATCCTTTCGTCTGGTTTATGCCGCCCGAGGAAGGCCATTGCGATTCGTAAAAATTGAAATAGTTATATACCTCGCTGCCGACGGGAACAAACTCGCTCGAATCGTTTTGATCGGTGGCGCCGCCGTTCGCCGTGGACACGCCCACGATGACGGGACGGCTATCCCCGTCGAAACGGAACCACAAATCGTCGTACCGTCCGTCCTTATAAAAATAATTGTATACGTTTTTTACGGTGGTGAAACCGGACGAATTGGTATAGAACCCCACTTTCGGCACCTTCCAGCCCTGATCCTGAAATTTTTTCAGCGTATTCAACACCAGCGTCACGACGTCGTTGTAGGTTACGGCGTTGGTGTAATCGAACAGCAGGTAATCGATATTCGCCATCGTAAACAATTCCACGTGCCGCGCGATCACCCAGGGATCTTTCATCGAATAATAGCCGTAAAGCGGCTCGCTGGCAAAATGGAACTGGTGCGCAGGACTTTCCCGCGTATTATTCGGGTCGTAGAGCGGGGAATCGTCGCCCAGCTTTTCCAGCTTGTTTACGTCGTAAATGCCCGTCATCGACTGCGAACCGAGCCAGGCGAAGTAAAACAGTCCCACGTATTTCTTCGCCGCGCCGGACGGATCGGACACTTCCACGGTTCTGCCGTAATCGTCCGCGGCGATGAGGTTTGCGACGCTGTATTCCTGCGGGGTTAATCCCCGCGTATCGTATTTCAAGGTATTGCCCGCCTCCGAAGTATTCCCGCCCCCGCAGGCCGTCAGCGCGAAAAGCGCCGCCGCCAGCAGAAGATGCGGTTTCCGATAGTTCACTCTTCCCATGTCTGACCTCCCGTCATCCCTTGAGTCCGTCCATCGCCACGCCTTCGATCAATTGTTTTTGAAAAATAAAGAAGAGAGTCGCGGGAACGACGCTCATGACGACGCCCGCCGCCATGCGGATATGTACCTGGTCGTTGCCCGACGCGCCGTTGTTGAGGAGATAAAACACCTTATACGCCAGCGTCGCGGGAAAATCGTCGTCGATACGCCAAACCAAAGGCCCGTAATAGTCTCCCCACGCGGCGGTGAAAACGTTGATCATGATGTAAACGATTATGGGTTTGCAAAGGGGCAGCGCGATGGAGAAATATCTCCTCAGCGAACCCGCGCCGTCGATTTTGGCGGCGTTGTCGATATCACGCGGCAGGCTTTGAATAAAGGAACGCGCGAGAAAGATATACAGCGCGCCGCCGCCCGTCAGATTGGGAATGGTCAGAGGGTACAGCGTATTCAGCCAGCCTATTTTCGAATAGAGGATATACAGCGGGATCTGCGTCACGACGCCCGGAAGCATCATCGTCGAAAGCATAAACGCGAACAGCGCCTTTTTTCCCGCAAATTCGCAGCGGGCGAACCCGAACGCGATAAACGTAGCGGAAACGGGTACGGCGACGAGGTTGAAAAGGATTACCTTCATCGTGTTGCCGAACGCCGCGATATATCCGCTGTCCTGCAAAATCCGGCCGTAGTTTGCAAATTGAGGCTTGGCGGGAAAAATCCTGAATTCGAGGGAAATCACTTCCTCCCAGGTCATCAGGCTTTTCATCACCATATAGAAATACGGAAAAATGAGAATCGCCGCCACGAAAACCATCAGCGCGTACATACATATTTTGAATACGGCGCGGCGTTTTTTTTCTTCCCGGTTGAGCATATGTTTTTTTACCGCTTCCATATCAGTTGTCGTCCCCCATGTAAAGTTTTTTACGGACAGCGAACATTACCGCCGTCATCGCGCCGACGATCAACAGCAGTATCCAGGACAGCGCGCTGGCATAGCCGTATCGGCTGAATTCCCCGAACGCCTGATTGTAAATATATACGCCCAGCATATACAGGGCGTCCTGTTCGCCTCTGCCGTGATAGGAAAAGGTAAGCGCGCCGTTGTATTGGAAGGTGCCGATCAGCATGGTCACCGCGTTGAAGAAGATCATGGGCATGCTCATGGGGATAGTCACGTGCAAAAAACGCTGAAAGGTACCCGCGCCGTCGATCTTCGCCGCCTCGTACAGCTGCGTCGGGATCGCCTTAAACGCCGACAGCCACAAAATCATGCCGCCGCCCACGCTCCAAAGGTTCATGAGAAATATCGAACCGATTGCCGTCGTCGTTTCGGGACTGGAAAAGAAATCGCTGTGCGCCCCGAAAACGGCGAGGATCTGATTGAAAATCCCGTTGGCCGAAAAGATGTCCTGCCACAGAAGCCCCGAAACCACCCCGGGAATCACGCACGGAAGATAATACGCCACGCGGAAGCCGCCCACGGCTTTGAGGGGCAGATTGACGAGACTGGCCAACAGATAGCTGACCACAAGGATGATCGGCACGTTGACAAACGTATAAAAGCAAGTGTTGCCGAATACCCGCCAAAAAGTGGTTCCAGAAAAAATACTTATGTAGTTTTTAAGTCCCGTGGGATAATAATATACCCCCGTATATTCGAAAAACGACCATATCAGCGACTGGATCATTGGATACAGGGTAAATATTCCCAATCCGAGCGCAAGCGGAAAGGTAAACATCCACCCTTCCCGATTGCGCCGCCAAAATTTTTTCAGCCGTACGGAAAAAGTCGGCGTTCCGCCGCCGGAGGGAATCGTATCTCCCTTTTTTACTTTTCCGACGTCAAGAAACGATTGTGTCGAACGCATCCTGTATAGCTCCTTTCAGTAAGTTGTACGCTTTGCCGGAAGTGGTTTGTTTGATGCAATAAGACCCCACGTAACTGTTCAAGGCGTTGATAAGACTGCTGGAAATCGAGGAGTCGGCATAGGCGAGGAAATCCTGCGTCGCTTTATACTCCGAGCCGTAGGTGTACGCCGCGACGTTGAACGCGGGATAGGTGCTGTGCCAATAGGCGTCGGGGTTTTCCGCCGAGAGACCGCTGCGGATGGAAGGCAGCGTAAGCCCGCCGTCCTTCGCCGCTTTCTGCTGTCCATCGTTACTCATCAGATACGCCATAAACGCGGACGCGGCGTTAAGCTTCGCCTGATCCTCCGCGACCTGCGAATTCAGCGCATAACCCGCAAACCCGATGCCCATCGCGGAATTTTCCCCCGCGATCTTCGGGAAAGACACGACGTCGAATTTTCCTTTCAGCGTCGCCGTCGTTTCGTAATGGTCGATGGTCGTGGACTGGAACAGCATCGCGCCCGTACCGTTTTCGAAACTGGATTTTCCGTCGTTTTCCGCGGGAATATATCTCTTGGTCACCATATTCTGAACAAAGGAATAAATTTCCTCGTTTTTTCCCTCGGTGAGGGCAAACTTGCCTTCCTTGTCGATCAGTTCGCCGCCCAAGCTCTTCATCACGGGCCAGGAAACGGCTTCCCACGTAAAGTTTGCGTCTATGGGATAAAATTTGGAGTCGCTTTTCTTGTCGTAATATTCGCGCACCTGACCGCAGACGGTGAGAAAATCCTCCCAGCTCCAGCCGTTTTTGACCAAAGTCGTTTCGGGTTTAAGATCGACGCCCGCCGCGGTCAGAATATTCTTGTTGTAAAATGTGACGACCGAATCGGCGGAGCGGGGTACCGCGTAACGAGTGCCGCCGAACAGTCCCATGCTTCGGAAATCTTCCGTGAAATCCGCGTCGTAATCGAATTCGCCCGCCTTTTCCGCCTGCTCGGTAAAGTGGTCGAGATTGAGGGCGTAGCCGTTGCTTACCAGAAAATAATAGTTTGACGAATTTGTCCAGATGACGTCCGCCAGCACTTTCGCCGAATACTGCTTGGTAACGGTGCTGTTATAGGAGTCGATCGTCAGAAAATTCATCGTCACCTTGATGTTGGGATATTTCTGATTGAATCCCTCGATCAACGCGTTCATAAGTTTTCTTTCCGTTTCGTTGTCGGGAATGATCACCTTAATCTCGGCCGAAGTCGTCGCGGGAAGGTTAAAATCCACCGTGTAGTCTTGCGCGGGCAGTTCGCCGCCGCTGTTGGGACGATTGTAACCGTTGCAGCCGGCGCCCGCAGCCGCCAAAAAGGCGGAGGATAAAATACAGGAAACAATCTTTGTCAATTTCGTCATCTTTTTCTCCTTTTGCTTATACCGTCCCCTCGCGGAGTACGGGGATTTTCGTTTATTTTTAAGACTCGTTAAGTTTTTTCCGTTTTGCGGTACGCAAAACGGAAGGGTACCCTTCCCCCGGATTTTTTCGTTTTTTCGCTGCGGCGGGATTATTTTTTATAATCCGTGATCGCCGTCATGATATTCATCGCGTACACGCGGTGCATAAAATCGTTGGGGTGATTGACGTTGCTGGAAGAAATTTCGCAGTAGCGCTTGGTTTCGAGAAAATACTTTCCCGCTTTCTGCATATCGATCACCTTTACGGTGCCGTCGTCGTACTTTTCCGCGATCGCGTTCAATTTGGAAAGATAACGGTCGAAAATGCCCGCTTCCCTTTCGTAGAGCGGATTGCAGGGAAAAGAATTGACGAGAACGAAATTGCAGTCCGGCGACGCCCCTTTCATCTGCAACATAATTTCTTCGATGTTGCTCTGATACGCCGAAGGATTGGTGACGGGGTTCGCCGTCGAATCGTTCATGCCGTAGGCGATAACGCAAAGATCGGGCTTGGCGTCCTTCGCCCGCTGAAAGGAAGTGTTCCCCTCTTTCGTCAAAGGCCAATCGCTGATCGTACCGCCCTTCGCCGAGTTGGTAAACGTGACGTTTACCCCGTAAACCCGCTCGATCTCTGTTTTTACCTGTTTGGCGTAACAGGGAGTATTCGGTTCGACGTGCAGATTGTCGCCCGTGGACGAGCTGCCGTCGGTGATGCTGTCGCCGATAAACGCCACGCTGACGTCTTTTCCCGCTTCCAGCTTGGCGCGAAGAGACGTAAACACGGTCGCGTCGTAGGCGTTGAAGACGCCGGCCGGAAGCTCCGCCAGGTCGTACGCATAGGTGACGGAGAGATATCGCCCGTAGAAAAGGCTGCTTTCCGTATATACGAAAGGTCCGCCGCCCAAATCCCATACCGTGTATTTGCTGACGCTGTCGGGCGTTTCGGAAAGTTCGTAACCGTCGGGCACTTTCGCGCCCGTTTCCGCCAGTTCGGAAAGCAGTTCTATCGACGACCCGGCGGGGATCGTCAGTCGCTTTTTCGCCTTGTCCACCACGTAATCCGCGCCCTCCGAATAGGTCTTTTTCAGCTTCTGATCCATCACGCCGATCACCTTTTCGGGCGCGTACAGCAAATCGGCGTACGCTTCGCCGTTTTCGTAAGCAATCGGCAAAGTCAGTTCGTTATAAATCACGTTCCCGAGCCAATAGGGACGGGACATTTCCTTTTTATATTCCGCGTCGTCGTACATGAGCGTTTCATACTCCTTGTTATAAAACGGATAATCGGCCAAATTTATTTTTTTGCCTTCCGAATCGGAAGAATCCGCGGACTGACAGCCGAAACACATTGCGGCGGATAACAGGACGCTCGCCGCGCCCGCCAAAAATCTCAATCGTTTTCTTTCCATGCCTTATTTTCTCCTCTTGCTTACCAGCGCCGCGAAAGCCGCCGCGCCGGCGACTGCGGCCGACGAAAGCGCGCCCGCCGACGAACCGCAGCCGCTGCCGCCTTTCGCCGTAAATTTTACGCTTTCGCTGATCAGGCAAATACCGAGCTCCGATTCGCAGACAAGTACCGCCGTGCCTTCCGTTTCCCGCTTTTCCAGCCAGACCACTTTCCCCTCGACCGTCTTTTCCCCGCCCGCATACGTCTTTGCCTTTACCGAAATCTTTTCGCCGTCCGCAGGCAGATTTTTTACTTCGTACGTCTTTTGCGGGAAGAGTTTCTCCACATGGCTTCCCGTTATCGCGGCGTCGTTGGTGGTGATCCCCGTCACGCCGTTGCGAAGGGCCTCGGGCATCGTATCCGTCTCGTACGTCCACAGCCAAAGGGAATAGCCCTTGTCGGCGAAGGTTCTGAAAATATCCGCGTAGGCGCTCGCCGTCGATCCCTCCCCGTAATATTCCCGCAGACCTGCGCCCCCGTTAAATTGCATATCGATGCCGCTGCCGTTGGAATACGCCTGGGACGTCGCCGCGTTTGCGCCGTCCGTATACAGGAGCAGCGAGGCGGGCACGGAGGGAAGCTGTTCCGCCACCCTTACCAGTTGCGCGGGATAAAAAGAAATCACCGTAATTCGCCCCGCCATGCCGTATTCCGCTACTTTCTGCCGGAACAAATCGACAAGTTTGGCTTCCTGTCCCTTAAATTCGATGATCAGCACCATATCGCCGACTCCGTCGCGGTTAACCGCCTCGAATACTTCGTCGAGCGTGGGAATTTTGCTGACGCCGTCGGACATGGTATAAGATTTCAACTGCGCCAGCGTCAGTTTGCTGACATAGCCGGCGGCGGGATTTCCCGCGTCGTCGCGGAGAGCGTAACGGATATCGTCGTCGTGCAGCAGGACGATCTGCTCGTCGGCGGTGAGACGGATATCGATCTCGACGTGCGTCGCGCCGATTCTTGCGGCGTCCTCGATCGCCCCCACCGTATTTTCGCTGTGAACCGTGGTGTCCCCGCGATGCGCCGCGATATAGGGCGCACGGGAAAGGATATAATTTTTTTCTTTCGCCGAACCTATCTTTCCGTACACCTCGAAAACTTTCGCCGCATCGGGAGCTATTATTCCGTACGCACCTTGCCCCACCGCATCCGCTATCTGTTCCGCCGAGCCGTCCGTATCCACCCATACGCACTTGAAGCGCGCCTGAATAAAACGGATATATTCCGCGTTTGTTTCCTCGGCGGAAAAGATGAGCACTTGCGCGCCTACGGCGTTCGCTTTGCCGATTTCGCGCAGACAGTCGTCCGTCGAAGACGCCAACGCAATATAATACGCCCGCGCCGAAAGCTCCGATTTTACTTTGCTGAGCACCGCGACGCTTTCGGAAGCTATCGCGAGATCGGTTATATTTTTCCCGGAAGCATAAGCGGCAAAAGCGTCGAAAGCCGCCGACGTATCGGGGCAAACCACGGGCATCGCTTTTCCTTTGATTTGACTTTCGTAAATCTCCGAAAAGTTTCCCAACGTCTCCCCGTCTTTCCCGAGTACCGCCAGATTTTCATCTATCGACAAAAAAACCGAAGCGGGCAATCTTTCTTCCGACAGCGAGGCCGCGCTTTCCTTTTCCGATATCTTCAAAATGACCGACGGCTGAGCGTAAAAACCGTCGGAAGCGAAAGACGCTGCGTCGTTTTCCGCAGACGCAGGCGCCGCTTTGACGGGCAAGGCAAATCCCAATCCGCAAACGGCGGCAATCAATATAAAAACGATTTTTCTCATTTCTCTAATCCCCGTTAAAAATTTTTCCGCTTTTATTCTTTACTTTATTATATCTCTATTTTCCTCGCTTTGCAATACAGAATTTAATGATAAAATTGCATTATTTACAGTTTTTTAGGCGTAATCAAGGTTTTTTTTTGCATTTTCTTTACATTTGTTATTCCTTTTACGATTAAACCGTTGACAAAACGCGCAGAGTATGCGATAATTTACTTGGGAGAATTTTCTATGAACAGCATTATTGATCCGTTCGAACGCTTCGATCTGAACATTATGGAAGCGGGATATGACAGCGTGGATAGCTCGTGGCATCGGTTCGTCACCTTCTTTCCCTATTATCGAATATATTACATCGTCAGCGGACACGCGCTTATTTATCTGCAAGACGAGGTTTTGGAGCTTTTCCCGGGAAAGATGTATTTCATTCCCGCTTTTTCCGTTTTCGACGCGCACTGCGACGAAATCCTGACGCATTATTGGATCCACTTTAATCTGGATACCATCACGGAAAAATATCTCACGATTTGCCGTCCGAAAAATCAAGCGGAAACTCTTTCTACCGACGAAAATATCTTCCGCATGGTAGTGGATAGCGTTAAAAAACCGGGAAAAGAAAAGAGCATTCGCGACGCTGTCGCAAGCGAAGGACTGAGCAAATATCTCTTTTCCCGTTTCCTGCCCGAAAGGGAAAACATCGCCGCATCCGAGGGTTTCCGTTTTATTCCGGTGCTCCAATATATCGAAAAAAATTTCGACCGTCCCATCACGAATTTGGAACTCGGTCAAATTCTTTATTTAAGTCCTACTTATTTTTCCAATCTTTTTACAAAACAATTCGGGGTTTCTCCTCAGAAATATATTCTCCAAAAACGGCTCAACAGCGCGGCGATTCTGCTCTTTGAAAGCACTAAAAGCATAAAGGAGATTGCCTTTGAATGCGGATTCGACAACGAAGCCTATTTCAATCGGCAATTTCGTAAATTTATGGGCGTACCGCCCGGAAAGTACCGCAAACTTTCCTTTTCCATGAATTCTTAAGACGACGAAAAATTTATTCGGCTTTTTTAAGTCGAGTCGGAAAATTCGTGTTCATGATCATAGAACATTCCTGCTTTCGATATTCCGAAAAAATTTCCCATTACCGCATCATCCAAACAGGTTCCTTTTCTCGACATACTTTGTCGCATCTTTTTTCAAAAGCATATTTTTCTATCTCCGCATTAGTAAAAGGCCGCAACCAGATTATTACTATTATGCTTCGGAAAACTCCTTTCAAATAAAACAAAATGAGTCCGGCACGAATACCGAACTCACTTGAAATTTTTGATTTTTTTGGTTACGCTTCAAATGCTCATCTTAATTCGACCGTGATTTCGTGAGGCAAAGAATCCGGGAATTCCGGAATTATATTTGTCGAAATCCCGATCCCGTCGATAGTTATTGAGATGTTTTTTCCGCTCTTAATTTTTTCTTCTGCCGTGAGTATGCCGTATCTTGGAAACCATATAATAAAGGCATTCATACGTTCCTAAAAAAGTATTGACAAATACTTCCAGGTGTGTTAAAATAACTATGCTGATATAAATTCTTAAGTGCACATTTATTAAAACAACCGCGCTCGTATAAACCTTTGTGCACACAACTGAATACGCATAATATATTTTAAAAATTTTTAGACTTGTACATACAAAACGGATTGCTTTCAGCCGTTTTTTGTGCAGGTCTTTTTTGTTTGCCCTTAATAAATATCAAAACATCAGGAGGTAAAAATTTGAAACAAAACAAACAGAAGAAAAACAAAAAGGAGGTATATGATTGAGATACTATAATTCTAAACGCAGAGATACTCCCGGGGATTATTTTCCCTTACCCAAAGCGATATTCCGCTTGGGGCTTGGTGCAGGCGAAATCGCCGTTCTTGCGTTTCTCATGTACTGCGAGGACAGAAAGACTTATCAGTGCCATCCAAGCTACTCTACGATTGGAAGCGCCTGCGGTATGAGCAACAACACCGTCAAAAAATATGTGGGAAGTCTTGTGCGTAAGGGCTTCCTCTGCACTAAGCCTACGATGGTGAAAACCCGTGACGGTCGTTCTCACAACGGCAGTCTATGCTACACGATACGGCCAATCCAGCCGTTGGAGGAAAATTACAACGAGGAACAGCTACGCATAGCTGAGAACCACGCATTGCTGAGCAAAGCGATGAAAAAATACGGAGGTATAAATTTTGAAAAGGTCAATCTATAAAAACACAGACGAACTGCCTATGTTCCTGACGGTAATGGACGTAGCAAACTTGCTGGGAATCTCACGCGCGAGCGCATACGAGCTTGTGCGCGAAGAAAACTTCCCCAAGCTGAAAATCGTACAAGGTCGCACCATCATTCCGCGGGATAGACTGCTCGAATGGCTGGACGAGCAGACTCGTTACGACAGACTCCCCTATTAAACGCACCACGCGCCATATCGGGCTTTGCGAGTGTCTAATTTTTTAGCAGGATAAAGCCGGGTCTAATCCGCCCGGCATATTACCTCGCCCGGCAACGCCGAGCGAAACGAAACCGCGGCATTATAAGGCTTTTTTAAGAACTATCCCCTGTCAAGACACAACGATATATCGTGTCTGCAAGGCGTTAAAAAGGAGTCTTTATAGCATTGTACCTCCAAAAAGGCAAGATTCCATAAGGAATATATGATGTCTGTTTACAGCGCCTATTAAATTTTATGATTATAGCAAAGGAAAAAACTCATGAAAGAAAACAACAATCTATTAGAATCCAGAGGCGTCAGCCTCACCCAAAAACAATGGGCGCGCTGCGACAGGCTTGCAGAAGAAAAAGGCTGTAAATCCCGCAATGCCTTTATCCGGGAAGCCGTGGACTTCTACTGCGCGTGGCTGGAAAAGGAGCACATCGAGAAATTTCTTCTGCCCTCCTTAGAATCCGTCATCGGCGCGAAGGTCAGAGACAGCGAGGAACGCATTTGCAGGCTTCTGTTTAAACTTGCCGTCGATCAAAATTATCTTGCCAAGATACTGGCGAGAGAGTGTGAAACTTACGACACGTATCTCCTGGAAGAAATCCGTCAGGAAAGCATCCGCGAGGTGAAGGAAACCAACGGCACCCTTCGTATTCGGGAACACTTCGAATGAGGAGAGTTGAATGACAGGACTCATTTTGAAAGCCCCCTACTACAAGCCCGGACACATAACCGAAAAAGGTCAATCCCGCGGCGGCTACGTAGAATATATTGCAAAGCGCGAAGGCGTCGAAATTCTTCGGAGCGGTATGATGGGATATATCGGGGAACGCCGTGGTTCAAACGGTCTGTTCTCCGATGAAGGTATGAAAATAAATCTCTCTGCCGTCAGCAAAGAAATAGACGAACACACAGGAAACGTATGGGGACTCATCATATCTCTCACTCGTGAAGATGCGGAGCGGCTCGGTTACAACTGCGCGGAACAATGGATGAATCTCCTGCGTTCCCGTCGCAACGATATTGCAAGGGAGATGGGAATCGCTCCTTCCAATCTCCGTTGGGTTGCCGCGTACCATGACAAGGAACAACATCCGCACGTACACATGATGGTATGGTCGACAAATCCGCAAGAACCCTACCTCTCCCGCACGGGCATTCATAATATCAAGCAAACGCTTGCGGGGGATATATTCCGGCAAGAGTTGATTTCCATTTATAAAAAGCAAACCGCCGCGCGAGATGACGTTAAAGAAAAATACCGCGAGCGCGTCAAAGAATTGGTAACAGAAATTCAAAACGGCAGCCATGACTTCGCACCTGAGCTGATTGCGAAAATGCAGTTGCTTTCTGAAAAATTAGAAAAGCATAAAGGCAAAAAGGTCTACGGTTATCTTGACAAAAGCAGCAAAGCACTTGTCAAGGAGATCGTAAAAATGCTTGGGAACGACGAGAAAATCGCGGAGCTTTACGACTCGTGGTACGGATATAAATGCGAAACCGTTCGTACCTATACCGACAAAATGCCGGAAAAGATTTCTATCGAGGAGAACGAGGAATTCAAATCGATTCGCAATACCGTTGTGCGGTGCGCGGCGATGATGGGAAAACTCGACGAACAGCCCGACCGAGATATTGATTACGATTACCGTGCACTCAAAGACAAGGCGGACGATTTCAGATATTTATATGTAAGAGCTAATTCGAAGGACGATCCTTTCGCCTACTACCGCCTCGGCCGGTACTATCTTGAAAAGACCGACGATATGGAAGAAGCGGAATATTGGCTGCGCCTGGCGGCAGACGAAGGAAACGCTTTATCTTCATATCTTATTTATAAAAGCTGCCGCGACGGCAAATTCACCGATACGCCGGGCGAGAAGATGAAATATCTTCGGAAAGCCGTAGACGCCGGGTTCGGAACTGCGGAATATGAATACGCCAGGTATCTCAAAGACAAATCCCCCGCCGAAGCGAAGAAGTATTTTTTGCGCGCCGCAGAACACGGCTGTTTCCAAGCCGAATATACGCTGGGCAAGCTGCTCTTCGACGAAGGGAACCGCGAAGAAGCCAAGGAATGGCTCCAACGCTCCGCGCGGAACGACGCATGGACGCAAACGAGAGTCGGGTTGTTGCTTTATTACGAATACGGCGAATATGAAAAAGGCAAGGAACTTCTGCAAGGCGCCGCAGACAACGGATACACCCCTGCCGAAAAAGTACTCGATGCCCTCCGCAACAATCTCAACGCACGGCTCATTGTCGGCGTGTGCGATTTGTTTTATTACATTGGCAATCTCATCGGCGAGCATACCGAGGAGATATATCAGAAAGAACAGCGGATAAACAGCCACGGCATTGACCGCAGGCAGAGAAAAGCGCTGCGGGACAAGAAGCAGGCAATAGGGTTGAAAGAGCTATAGCGGGGATGAAAAAGAAATTGATAATAAAATAATAATTCTCCGCAAAAACGCTGGATATTCTCTCGAACCTGTGGTATGTTTGTGGTACACCAAAAAGTACAGTAAAGGAGGAAACGATGGCTAAACTGATTAGAAAACATTTTGGAAAAGTCGTTTCGGTAGAGCCGACCGCCCCATCGGACATCGACAGGAAATGGTCTTGGCACAAAGCATACGAAGGATTTTACGGAATCATTCATGTATATCAAAGCCGGCACAGATTTCCGGGGAAGTACTTTATCGTGATATACGATATAGAACTCAACTATCTGAAAATCGGAGTAGGAGAGTTAAAATACGAGGACAAGCGTATTCTCCTAACTACCCGAAACAGCAAATACACCTTCGAGCGTCTTGATATACAAGAAACGGAGGGTGAGTAAATGGGAAACAAACGCAGACCGCAAGGCGAGGGCATGGTACGCAAACGCGAGGACGGACGCTGGGAAGGCCGGATCGTTATCGGTCACAAGAAAGACGGTACGCCGATGTATAAATCTGTGTTCGGAAAGAGCCAAAAAGCGACGCTGAAACAGCTTCATCTGCTTATCAACCTCTACCGCGACGTCGACCTCACCGAAGAATGCCGCATGACGCTCGGCAAATGGATGGACAAATGGCTCGACGAGTATATGATATTCAAAATCAAAGAAAAAACAATGGACGGATACAGATCGATCGCGGAGCATCAAATCAAACGCTTTATCGGCGATAAACAGCTCGCCTATCTTACCACAGCGGATATTCAGAAATTTTACAACAAAATCAGAAAGGAAGGTCGGGTCAAGCCACACCCTTTGTACGGGTATGCATTATCTGACAGCGTGGTCAGAAAGATTCACATGACACTCCATGAAGCCTTGGAGGAGGCGGTTAGGGAAAGGTATATCGTGCGTAACCCTACAAACGGCACTGCCATACCGAAAAAGAGCTACGGAGAAAAGCAAGTCCTCGAGGACAGTCAGCTCGATACATTTATGGACGCTATCCAACGAGAGCCGTATTGGCACGACTTCTTCTATGTGGAAATCATGACGGGCTTACGCCGCGGCGAGATATGCGGACTCAAATGGACGGACATCGACTTTACCGCAGGTACGATGAGCATCAGGCGCTCTGTCGGCAGAACCAGATACGGCGGCATCTCTATCGGCGAAACCAAGACGAATGCAGGCACAAGAACGATCCTCATGCCGCCGAGCGTGGCAGAGCTGCTCAAAGCAAAAAAGGACAACGCCATCAACGAGTGGATCTTTCCCCACTACATGACTCCGTCCGAACCGTTGCACCCCGACACGGCGTATAGAAAACTCAAAACGATACTCAAACACGCAGAACTGCCGCTTATCCGGTTTCACGACCTACGCCACACTTTCGCCACTCACGCCACGCAAGGCGGCGTCGACGCCAAGACCTTGGCGGGTATCCTCGGTCACACCAACGCAAGCTTCACGCTCGACACCTATACCCACGTAACCGGCGATATGCAACGAAACGCGTCCGAGATCGTCGGCAAAATGATGAAAAAATTTATGAAACAGGAATGACGATATGGCCAATCAAAAAAGAAAACAAGGCGAAGGCACGGTACGCCTTCGCACAGACGGGCGCTGGGAAGGCCGCGTAGTCATTGGCTACGACGAAAAAGGGCTTCCAAAGACAAAAAGCGTATTCGCCCACACCAAAGACGCGTGCCTTGAAAAACTTTCAACGCTAAAAGAGCAATACGGAAGGATCTCGGAACGGCTGAAACCCGATATGCTTTTGGGAGATTGGATAGATTTTTGGTATCAATATTTCTCCAAACCAAAGCTCCGGGTGACCACCTACTCCACCTATGAAAACCGCATCTACGTGCATATCATACCCGGCATTGGTCAGATACCGCTCAACAAACTCTCGCAGAACGACCTGCAGCAGTTTTACGCAAAACTGAAACGGACGGGCAGAAAAAAGGACGTGGAAAACAAAGGCACACAGCTGTCTGACAGAATGGTACGCGCCTGTCATGCCATCTGCAGGTCGGCTCTTGAAAAGGCGGTCGACGAAGGCATGCTTACCAAAAATCCCGCCATCGGCTGTAAACTCCCGCCTAAGAAAAACGCAGAGATGAAAATACTCACCCAAGCGGAGATTATCCGGCTGCTCCACCAAGCCAGCGAGGAAGGCTATTACGAGCTGTTCCTTCTGGAGCTGACCACGGGAATGCGCCGCGGCGAGATTCTCGGTCTGAAATGGAAAGACATCAATCTTCATACGGGCGAGCTGAGGATTGTAAGGCAAGTCACCGTCAAGGGCGTGTCCGTTCCCAAAACGAAAAGCTCGATAAGGACGTTGTTCCTGCCTGCCGATATAGTAGAGCTTTTAAGAGAGTTAAAGAAAACGGCGACATGCGAATGGATATTCCCCTCCCCCGTCAAAGACGGCGAACCCAGGCATCCGTCCGCCGTAACCAAACGCTTCCGAATCATGCTTGAACGCGCGCATTGCAAGCACGTCCGTTTCCATGATCTACGCCATACCTTCGCCACGATGGCGCTGGAAAACGGCATAGACGTAAAAACGCTCTCGGCGATGATCGGTCATGTTTCCGCCGAAACCACGCTCAACATCTACTCCCACGTGACGGACGAGATGAGAGTACAGGCGGCAGTGAGAATCGACCGGGAAATCGGCGGTACAGACGCTCAGTTGCCCGAACCGAAGGACGAGCCAAGGAAAGACCAAACGAGCGATACAGGCGAGAATTTCGAGCCGTATAAGCCCAAAATACGCAAGAGCGGCACGGGATGCATGTATCAAGTAAACGAGCGGCTTTGGGAAGGCAGCTTCTATCCTCGGCAACCCGACGGCAAGCGCAGGAAATTCAACGTATACGCCAAAACGAGAGAAGAATGCGAGAAACTGCTTCAAGAGATGATAATCGCAAAGAAAGCGGAAATCGCTGAGCTGAAAAAGACTAAATCAAAGGGTTGACCTTATGGTCAACCCTCAAAATTTACTATGCAGTAAACAAAGAAAAAGCTCTGAGAAGTAATCCCCAAAGCCTTGTTTGATATATCCTTCGAAAGTCGAAAGTCAGACTGAAGCTACCAGACTGAAAAGTTTCCGCATAACCGTTTCTCTCTTTTCATATTATGAATTATGTTAAGATTATCTAAAAATATCAATTTTATAAAGGAGCTTCAGTCCTTTCTTTTGATATTTTTTCCCTATTTCCTTTTGAGTATGATCGTTTATCACGGAACGTACTTCCAAAATTGGCTTAACGCCTCTTATTCTCCTCCGAACAAATTTATTTTGTTTCTATCTTGGAGCATTCTCTTTGCTTTGTTCGTTCTGATTTTTCATTCCATAAAAAGATCGAACAAAACGAATCAGCTTTGTCTGCTCTTATTTATTCTTCAATTTTTTAGCTTCTTTGTTTTTTTCATTTCTTTATCGTGTTTTGCGGCTTATCTTGTGGCACTCGTGAACAATATCTTTACGCTGATTATCTCTGTTTGGCTTATGGTCGCTTTATGGAAAAACGGTCATAGAGCGAGTGTCCTTTTGCTCGTCCCTTTTATTGTATATCTGTTATTTCAATTGTTTATTTGTTTCCTGTGGTATTCATTGGCTTACGGTGAGTGGAAAAATTAGGGAATATCCTCATAACCATTTTTTATCATATCCCGAAATGAATTCTTTATCATACGATTCCGCTCTTTCTTATGCATCTCGGTTTTTTGTTCCATTTTTTCTATTCTAACACAATAATTTTTTGGCCGTTACCCCATCTCAGCCTAATAAACAAATAAATGAAAAACAGACCAAAACTTAAAGTTTTGGTCTGTTTTCATGGTTAAAATGGTCGAGGCGACGGGATTTGAACCCACGACCTTCGCGTCCCGAACGCGACGCGCTCCCAGCTGCGCTACGCCTCGAAAGAGGAAAATATTCGTTTTTTCGTAAGTGGTCAAACATGTGGTCAGACCAATTTTTTACGGGCTTTTTGAAAAATTGAAATGCTGAAAAAGTCAATGTTTTCAAGGGCTTTCGGCGTTTTCGGAAATTTTGCCGTCGGGAACGGCGATTAACTCCCGAACGCTGCGCGCTACCAGCTGCGCTACGCCTCGTCACAGATTTTGTTTTCAGAAATCCACAGACGTTGTTTTTTCATAGCTTCAACAAACGCAAGTATTATAACAAATACGAGAGAAAAAGTCAATCTTTTTCACACGAAAACAAAAAACTCTTTCTATTTCTTTTTCAATCTGTTTAGGCCTAATCCTACCACAGATTTTCCGAGCCGGAGGAAAAATCTGTGGATACAAACAAAAAATATTCACATGCCCTGTCATTGCCTTACACAACGGAGCCTGCTATTTTGTATAATGGCTCTTTTTCTCATCCGTGTATGTTTTTTCAAAATTACTTAATTTTCGCAAAAACCGCAAATTCGGTCTGAAACGGCAGAACTCCTCTCCCGCTTCTTATAGGATTTACCGACCGAAATCACACAGCTTCACTCTGCAACAATAGAGGAAAAACCGCGACAACAGCTTGCGCGCGGCGTACGATATTCCCTAAAATTACCCGCTTGAAATAAAAAACACTTTTCAATGTTTTCAAAAGAATATCGTATTTTCTTATTCAATAAGAACAAGCCGACTTCAGGTAAAGGCCGATAGACAAATCAGAAAGGAGTTTTTGCTTAAATTTGTCCGCAAAATCCTGATACCTTTTTATTTGTTCGAATATCCCCCTATACAAATCAGCATTGAGATCTTTATCAGCGTAACCAAACAGAAAACATAATACTGACATGTTTCAGTCCATTCGGCATTCGGTATTTTTCCGCTGCATTTCATCGGCGCCGCACACGATATTATCTACGAAAAACATTCTGTTGAAGCCGTAACGTATAAACGTCTTGTCCAGGCAATTTCCCTATCTCGCCCTATGACGTACAGTTTATACAGCGTTTCGAAAAAGAGTATATCAGCGGGCAAGCTCCAGTCTTTTATACGCTCGTTCGCACGGCTCCGCCCGACGAATATTCAGCTTTCGGAATTTTCCAAAAGCCTCTTTTTATTGAACCGACAAACCAGCCGTTATGAATCGCGCCGCAGCTTCCGTGCCTTACTTCAAAATACTCACTCGTAAGCGGGCTGTAAATTTATAACTTCGCCAAGCAGAAATTTAGTGTCCCTCGCGCCAACACCTGCACTGTTCTATCCGCCGCCCGTCGTCGCCTTGTTCTTTATCGAAAGCAAATCCTTTCAGCAGTTCGCAAGGAAATTCCTTGCAATGGCCGCAATGCTCATGCCCTTTCGCTTCGCTGCACGATTTTACGGGACAGCTTTCTCCCCAAAAGGGCTTTTGAATATACACACAGCCCTTACAGTTCATTTGTTCGCGGTAAGCGCATTCGCTGCATAATAGTCCACATCTCGATTCGGTCATAACGATTGTCTCCTTAAGCTTTATGACGCTATTATACAGGAAGAAATATGACAACAGTATGTCATATTAGCTGCGATTTTTTTGATTTTGCCCAATAATCTTTTCCGCTTGTTTTATTCTATCGTCAATCAGTTCACTCGGCGATAAAATCTCAACCTTATCCCCAAAGCTGAATATCCATTGACGCATGTTTTCGTAGCTTGCAAAATCGCGCTCAAGGAGCAGACCGCTTCCGCAATCGGTATAACAGTCGATCCCGTATTCGTCAATCAGACGATATTTTTCGCTTTCGGCAAAAATTGCTTTCAAATGTATCACATTGGAGAAAAAGTAATCGTCAAACGATACTTCTGCCTGCGAAAGCTCCCGCGGCGAAAAGGGTTCGTTTAAGAGCTGCAATTTCCAGAGGCGATTTAATTTGAAAAGTCGGTAAGCCGCCTTGTCCAGGCAGTATCCGAACATATACCAGGACGACCATCTGAAAATCAGGCGATACGGCTCGATTCGTCGTTCGCTTTCTCCCTTTTCCGAGTAGTATTTGAACGTAATGAGGCACTTCGACAAGATCGCTTCCTTGATCCGAGCTATTTTCTGCGTCAACGGGCCCTGATAATGCGAGGCGAGGTCGATGGTAATCACATCGTCGGCCTCGACGCGGTTTCCTCTATCCGACAATTTATCGATCAGCCTGAAAAAATAAGCTTCTTCGGAAATACTGTCAATACCTTTTAATCCCGTCAGAATCGACTGTAATTCTTCCCGCGTAAAAAAAGTTTTGTCTATCTTGTACCCTTCGGCAAAAGAGATCCCGCCGCGATAGCCCTGCACCGTAACAAGCGGAAGCCCTGCCTTACAGATGTCCTCGACGTCTCTGTTTATCGTCCTTGCGGACACCTCGAAGCGCTCCGCCAATTCGGCAACCGTCGCCTTGTCCCTTTGCAATAAAATCATGATAATCCCGATCAGCCGATCGATCTTCATCCGCATTCTCCTCCCGCAGTTAAACTGTTTAACTGTGTTATAACAAATACGAAATAAAAAGTCAACTTCTTTTTACTTGTTCCAAAAACATTTATCGCCTTAAAAATGCCCTTCTGCGGTATATAAGCAAAGCGTTTTTATAAAACAAGAGAGCGGAATTTCATTCGCTCTCTATTATTAAAGCTCAAAATTCAAACACCTTTTTCCCCGCCTCGAGCGGCGCTTCCAGCCCTCTGAAACGGAACGTTCCCCCGACGCCGTCGGGGAGTTCCACAGTGACGGCGCCCCTGTTTCCCCGACGCTTTATGGCGACGGAAATCTTTCCGCGGGGCGTCGTAATATATCCCTCGGCATCCCCGAGAGCCTCGATATCGCAGGGGCTTATCTCAACAGTCCGATAGCCCGCGGAAGCGACGCGTATCCCTAAAAACGTCGTAAACAGCGTTTTGACGCAGCCGCCGAACATCGGGTGACAATGGGATTCTTTTCCGTCCCAATACTCCCAAAGCGTGGTTGCCCCGCTGTCGAGCATATATCCGAACGAACGCTTTTCCTTCCGCGACGACAGCAGTTTGAATACCGCGTCGTCATAACGGCGTTCGGCGAGTACGCGGACGAGTATCTCCGTGCCGAATATCCCCGTATCGAAGCCTCCCGCGCCGTCGTATTTTTCGACAAGGCGGTTCAGCGTCCGTTCGTCCCCCAATCCGATATCGAGGGCATAGGCGTTCGCCGCCAAAAAACCGCGGCAAAAATCGCCCGTAGCCTCGTCGTAATATTTTTCGACCACCGCCGAAGCGTGCGCCTCCCTTTTCCGCTTAAGCGCTTCTCTTTCCAACCCCAGTTTCAAAAGGCCGTCGAGCTCGAGGAGCCGATCGTAAAATTTTATGAGATAGCAGGTGTTTACAAATTGAGGCGTCAGATAGGCGACGCCGTCTTTATCGACGTTGCCTTCCTCTATATACGCCCAATCTCCCGTAAACCAGCCTCCGTTTTCCTCGCGGACGACTACTGCGTTTTCGCAGCGGCTTTCCATATACGAAAGATAATGCAGCATATTGGGGAGATACTTTTTCACGAGAGAATCGTCGCCGTAGAATTTATAGTATTGATACGGCAGAACGATTACGGCGCCGCCCCAGCCCGAAGGACCTCCGCCGCCGCCGAAAAACGGGGCCGTATGCTGAACGTGGCCGTTATTTACGTCCTGACAATCGATGATATCCCGCATCCACTTTTTATACATTTCACGCACGTCGAATACATGCATCGCGGTCTCGCAGGTAATCTGTCCGTCGCCCGTATAGCCGAACCGCTCCCGATGGGGACAGTCGGAGGGAACGCAGCCGTGGATATTATTCAGCTGAGTGCGGATATATATGTCGTAAAGCCCGTTTAAGACCTCGTTGCCGCATTTGAAATCGGACGTGCGCTTTATATCCGTGTGGATCACTTCGCAAACCAAATTTTCGATCTCTCCTTCAACCGTAAAGTATCGGAAGCCGTACCAGGTAAAATGCGCGTAAACGTCTTTATGCGGCAGGGCGTCGCCGATACACTCGAAGGTCTGAATCCGCCAGGGCGTATATTTACAGCCGACGGTATAGAAATCAAGCGTTCGGTCGGGATTGAGCTCCTCCGCGTGTTCGATGATAATCTTGCCGCCGTACGACGTATCGAATTTCAGCCGCCCCGTAATATTTTCGCCCAGATCGTAGAGCTTTTTGCCGTTGACGGTGCCGATATATTTGGGAATAATCCTTCTGATCACCTTTTCGGCGGGATAGTCGAACAGCGTCAGTTCCCCGTCGGGCCGTTTCGCTTCCACGGCACAGTCGAAATTCTTTTCCGAAAAGCAAATATCATGGAAATCGTCCGTCAGGTGCAGATCGTGTTTTTCGCCGTAATAGACGTTGTTTTCGACGATCTGACTTTTTCCCGCTTTAACGTCGGTGCCGCTCTCGATTTCAAGCGTCTCGCCTTTCCCGGTTTCTATCCTGACGGAAAAGGCGAGGCGGGGCACGCCGATATAGAAGGTCCCTTCATTCAGGACGCGGGTCTGGTTGAACCAGCCGTTTCCCAGCTGCGCGGACAAAAGATTTTCCCCGTCTTTGAGCAGAGCCGTTATGTCGTAACGGCAGAAATACACTCTCGGATTGGTAAAAATATCGCGGATGGGATATTGCGTGTGCTTGCCGTTTAATTGTTCGTACGTGGCCACCGCGGGCTCGAAAACGTTTTCGCTCGCAGGCTTTCCGTTGATATACAGCTCGAACCAGCCAAGGCCGCAAATGTCGATGACGGCCGATTTTATATCCCGTACAGTAAACTTTTTACGGAAAACAGGCGCTTCGCAGCCGCTCTTTTCCGAGATCCATCTTGCATTGAAAATACTCATTTTTTCTCCTTTCAAAAGCTTATTTTAAGCTTTCGTACAGTCTCTTTGCAGCCGCGCGGACGGTCGTATCCGTGCCGAACACGCTCGAAGTGCCCACCACGAAAATGTTTGCGCCCGCCTCGTACATTTTCGGAACGTTTTCAAAGCTACAATTCCCGTCCGCTTCGATCTCTGTATTTTTAAGCCCTTTGGAATCCAGATAATCGCGCACCCTCTTGATTTTATTAAAACCGAAGGGAACGATTTTCTGCCCCGCAAACCCGGGATTGACCGTCATAACCAGTACCATATCGAGCTCCGAAAGCACCTCCGACAGAAATTCGACAGGCGTCGAGGGATTAATTGCGACGGACGCTTTTGCGCCTTTTTCCTTGATAAGCGAAATCGCCCGCATGAGGTGCGGAGTCGCTTCAAAATGCACCGAAACGATATCGTTTTCCCTGATCGTCAGTTTTTCGATGACGCTCTCCGCATCGTCGGCCATAATATGGTAATCAAAAGGCAGCCGCGTCGCCGCACGGAGTTTATTCAAAAGCTCCATGGGCAGCATGAGGTTGGGGACAAAATGATTGTCCATAATGTCGCAATGCACGTATCGGATATCGGCCTCCTCGATCTCCCGCAGCGCACGCCGCATTTCGAGAATATCCGCACACATGATCGACGCCGAAAGCTTAGGCTCGCGGATCCTTTTATCCTCTATGGGAAGAAACGCGGCCCCGTAAAGCGGCGCCTTTTCCCCGAGCTTCGCCTTCGAGATAAAAGGAAGCTTATCGGCCTTGTAACAGTGGGTCCGAATATATTTTATCAACGGATTTATGTAGGACGTTTCCCGCGCGCTCAAACCGCCGCTGAACAGCAGACAGTCGGGCGATAACAAATTGATCAGGGAAACCAACGCCCTGCCCAACATCCGCACCGCTTCGCCGACGGCTTGTTCGGCAGACGAATCTCCCGCTTCGGCTCTGTCTAACAGGTCTGCCGCAGTTTTTCCCCCGCCCAATAATTCCGCCGCGGTGATGTCCAGCCCGCCTCCCGCGCAGTATTTTTCCAGACAGCCGTTTTTTCCGCAGCCGCAGGGTCGCCCGTTTTCCGCCACGGGCGTATGCCCCAATTCTCCCGCACAGCCCAGGCCGCCGTCATAGACCTTTCCGCTTAAAACAATTCCCGTTCCTATTCCCGTGCCGAGAGTAACGCAGACCACGGAAGACTTTCCCTGTCCGTAGCCCGCGACGTATTCTCCCCAGGCCGCCGCCCTCGAATCCTGCACCAATTTGACGGGAAAGCCCAACTGCAACTCGAGATCCCGCGCAAAATTTTCCGAAAGCGCTTTGATATTCGGCGCTTTTATAATTTTTCTGCCCTCTCCGTCCACGGTCCCCGGTACGGCCGCCCCGCATGCGGCAAGCTCTTTTAACGATATTCCCCGCCCTCCGCACAGCCGCTCGACGGAATTTTTTATAAACGAGGGCAGATCTCCCGCTTCCGCGATATAGTATTTTTCGGACGCGATCAATTGTTTTTCAGCGTCGAAAACGCCGACCGCTATTTTCGTCCCGCCGATATCCACGCCTATCCTATACATCGAATTTGTCCTCTTCGATCGCCGAGAGCATATCGATCCTTCTTTGATGCCGACCGCCCTCGTACTTTTCGCCGATAAAACAATCCACAATCATTTCCGCGATTGCGGGGCCGACTACTCTCGCCCCGAAAGCCACAATGTTTGCGTCGTTATGCCGCCGCGAAAGCATGGCAGTATAAGGTTCGGAACACACCGCCGCCCTGATTCCGCGCACCTTATTTGCCGCGAGAGAAATTCCCACACCCGTTCCACAGATCAACACCCCGAATCTGCATTCTCCCGCCGCAACGGCCTTCGCCGCTTTATAGCCATAGACGGGATAATCCGTCCGTTCCTCGCCGTTTGTGCCGAAATCAACCACTTCGTGCCCCGCCTCCAGCAAATGAGCCTTGATCCAAGTTTTCAATCCGACAGCAGTATGGTCGTTTCCGATTGCTATTTTCATATTTTCTGTACCCGCCTCCATTATTAAATTTCCGCTTTTATTATACGCCCTCCTCCTCGCCCCCGCCATGTATTTTTTCCGAAAATACCTTGACAAAAACGACTTTTAGCATTATAATCGTATCGTAATAAGGAGCTTATTATGGAAGCGACGTTTGCGGACATCACCAATTTTCCCATTTCTTCCTGTTTCGAACACGCGCACAAAAATTGGGAGATCATCTATCTTCTTTCGGGCAGCGCCACTGTTTTAATCGGAAATCATGAATACCAAATTCGGGCAGACGACATCCTGGTATTGCCGCCGAACACTTTACACAAGGAATATTCCGCGGAAAAATATACGGATATGTATCTCCAGGCAGACGGCCTCGACTTCGGGGGAATCGTGCTCGTGCACGAATTTTTTCCCGCAGTCGCCCCCTTGATGCATCTGATGAGAAAGGTTCTGACGGAAAAGGAAGATTATTACAGAGTGATAGCAAGCAATCTTTTGGAAACGATTTGCGCGTTTATTAAGAAATATGACGTCAGGAATACGAGCTATCCCTTCGTTCAGAAGATTAAAAATATTGTTTACGAAAATATTTCCAATCCCGAATTCAGCATCTCGGAAACGCTGAAAAACACGGGCTATAATATCGATTACGCAAGGCGGTGTTTCTTTCGGGAAACGGGGTTCACCCCAAAAGAATATCTGCTGAATTTAAGGCTTTCCTACGCCAAAAAACTGCTTTTGCAGGATAATTTCATCAGTGTGGAATGGGTCGCTTTTACGTGCGGATTTAACGACGCCTTTTACTTTTCCGCTCTATTCAAGAAACGCTTCGGGCTTTCCCCGAGGACTTACCGAAACCGACGGCTGCTTACGCCTCAACAGCCGCTGCCCTGATTATGCAAAGAGCCGCCCATCCGTATAAGATGAGCGGCTCTTTCTTTTACGCAGAACGTCCGATTCGTTTTTGTAAGATTTCAAAGGCCGAAAGCGGATCCTCCGTTTCTTTTACGGCCTCCTCCATGGGGCAAATTCCGTCCCCCTTGCGGTTGATAATCGCAGGGACGATTTTTTCGTATTCCGTCAAAATGCGGAAACGCCGCAACACATCTTCGGCGCCTTCGCTTAAAACCTCCGCATACAGAGCTTCTATTCCCATAAGCGCATACAGCAGCGCGGCTGCCTTTCCCACGATTTTATCGGCGGCGGCAAAACCGCGGAAATCGCTTTTTTCTTCTATCCATTTGATAAGAGGCAGAATGCCGCGTTCCCTGCCGACCACCTCCCGACCGCCGCCGACGAGCACGCAGGTATAACCGCCTTGCGCGAAGAGCTCTTTCGCTTTCTCCAGATCTCCTTTCATTTCTTCTGAGCGTCTCTGCCGAGCAGCACGCCGAGCCCCATCACGATAAAGGGTACCAGCACCGCCTGCAAAACCAAACCGAGCAAGCCCGTTTGGATCTGCGACCACACAGCGGCCGCAGACAGGGGCGCTATGCTTTGAAAAATTGCCGCAACCATGAGGAATACCGCTCTGCCGCTCACCTGAGCGAGAAGCACTGCGGGAAACGCCAGCCAGAGATTTTCGGAGATTTTTTTGGAAAAGACGCCCGAAACGACGGCAAAAACCGCAAGCTCGGCGATCAAATACGGAAGCCTCGAAGCGGCGGGCATAGCGTTCCCCGTCATGGATGTAATGAGAAAACTGACGACGGGCGACAGGACGCCGACGCCCAGCCCCCAGCGCCAGCCCAGCAAACAGCCGCCGATAAGTACGGGGAGGTACATGGGCAGCCATTTTGCGCCGCCAGCCGCCCCCGAAAACAAATGGACGAGTTGAGGCAAAATAACCGCCAGTGCAATCACCCCCGCCGAAATCAAAGCCTTGACGGTGATTTTTACGCCAAATTTTATGTTTTTTCTTTCCAACGCAGTTTCCAACATAACCGTAGCTCCTTTATTTGCTCTTTAATTTTTTATTGAAATCCGACATCATTTCGGAAATTTTTATCCCTTGCGGACATACCTTTTCACAGCTCCTGCAGCCGATACACGCGCTCGGCCGCTTTTCTTCGGAAACTGCCTGCAAAGCCATAGGCGCAATAAATCCTCCGCCCGTAAAGGAATGTTCGTTGTAGAGCTTGATCAACTCGGGGATATCGAGGCCTTTCGGACAATGTCCCGTGCAATAACGGCAAGCCGTGCAGGGAAGAGACGTCTTTTTTGTCATTCCGTCCGCAACGGCAAAAAGTTCGTCAAGCTCCCTTTTATCGAGAGGCTTGTCCTCCCCGAAAGTGCGTACGTTGTCCTTAACCTGCCCGAGATCGGACATTCCCGACAGAATCATTTTTACGGAGGGCAGCGTCTGTAAAAAGCGGAACGCCCACGCGGGAATCCCCTCGTTTGGACGGAGCGCTTTCAATCGGGCGGTATCCTCCGCCGACAAATCGGCCAGCTTTCCGCCGCGAAGGGGTTCCATTACCCATATGGGAATGTTCCATTCGGCCAGCAAATCCATCTTCTCTTTCGCGCTTTGAAAGGTCCAGTCGAGATAGTTTATCTGAAGCTGACAGAATTCCATATCCTTTCCGTACGCTTCCAGAAAGCGGCGAATGACCGCGCGGCTGCCGTGCGCGGAAAATCCCAGATGCCTGATACGCCCCGCGGCCTTCTGTTTTTTCAAATATGTATAAATCCCGTACTTTTCGTCGTCCAGATAGGCGTCGATATTCATTTCGCACAAGTTGTGAAAAAGATAAAAATCGAAATATTCCACGCCGCATTTTTTCAGCTGAGCCTCGAAAATTTCCTCCACCTTATTCATATTGGAAAGATCGTAGCCGGGAAATTTTGTCGCCAGATAAAAGCTCTCCCTCGGATAACTTTTCAAAATTTTTCCCACCGCCCGTTCGGATTCCCCGTCATGGTAGCCCCAGGCCGTGTCATAATAATTGACGCCGTGCCGCATAGCATAGTCGATCATCTCCGCGGCGGCTTTTTCGTCTATCGCTTTATACTCGCCGTTTACGACAGGCAGGCGCATGGTTCCGAAGCCGAGCGCAGATAATGAAAGGCCCTGAAAGTCTCTGTAAATCATTGTTCCCTCTCCCTACAGATTATTTTTATCTGTTTTTATTATAATACGAAAAATCGCGGCTGTCAAATATTTATAATTTATTAATGAAAAAGATTTTTCCCGCCCCTTCTATAGCGTTTCTTTTACAGTAAAAAACGATACACTTTACCTCGATTCTTTCGCGGAAATGTTTTTTTATAGCCTTACCTGATTAATTCGAAAAATCGGCTCCAATTCCGTCTTACACATAGCGGAAAGCCTTTTACTGTTTGAGAATAGATCCATTCTTCTCAAAAGCGCCCCACATCAAGCAGAAATGCTGTAAGAAGCTTAATAATTTCCCTCTTACGCCCCCTTCTTTATCGGGAAGCGCCGACGGCCTTCGGGCCGTTGCTTATTTCTATTATAGACGATAATCTTTCATTTTTCAAGATTTTTCCAACTATTTTTTGAAAGTATCTTGCTAAATTATTCCTTCGTAGTAGAATTGACGTAACAAATCTATCATGGAGGTATTTTTATGAACTTCTTGTCTCTCATTTCCTTGCGCGTCCGCAACTTGCTGAAAGCCAACCTTTGGTCTCAGTATGATCTTTCCCAAAGAAGCGGTATCCCTAATTCCACGCTCTCTACCGTTCTGAAAGAAAAATGCAAGGGCGTCAACAGCGAGACTTTACTCAACATCTGCCGAGGCTTTGATATCCGGATTAAAGATTTCTTTGACGACGAGATGTTCGAGCCTGAAAATATCCTCGACGACTGACGACAAGAAAGAGGGCCGAACCTATAAAAGTCCGACCCTCCTTCGTCTCTGTACATAAGCGCTATTGTATTGTCTGTATCAGTAATTTGAGCGTATCAATCAAACTAATTGCAGCTTTCATTTCCTCTCAATCAGTTAAATAGAACACGTCAATTCTGCAGCTGGATACAAAAGTAATGTTGTTCCTTTCTCTATTTGCAAGTACAATTACTCCGGGTTCATTTATAATAACGTCTCCCGCAGATGATATTTGTATGTTTGTTACGATAGTAACGTCTGCAGTACCTACGGGCAAAGCCCCTCTGATAACACTTTCGCAATCGACGCAACAGCTCGTCGGTAAAGGTTCCGGTTCCGGCAAATAGACGATTTGCTCGTTATAAGCTGCATTATTGATCGTAATGGTATCTATACTGCAAATCGACACAAGTTGTCTGGTATTCCCTTGCGAGGGAATTAATTCAAATATACCTGATTTACCGTTTGCTCCAAGCGTTATCGCTCCCGGAGTTCCTATCACAGCGTCTCCGCTCTTCAACGAAATAAACAACTGACTATCCGGATATAAGGTAATAATTTGCTCCACTATATTTCTCATTTGCTCGACGCAGAAACAACAAAAGTCGTTACTATCGCCGTCAAAGCCTCTGGGGATAACAAAATTCAGAACATGATTGGGGCTTCCTGTCGTATCTGTTACAGAGGCTTCTGTCCCGGGCTCGCCGGTCGTTACCGTACCTATCGTAATAGTATCTGCACTCCCCGCCGGTCCCTGCGGCCCGGCAGGTCCCATAGGGCCGAATTTTTCCTTAAAAATTACTTTATCACCACACGGCGGATATAGAGGGCAGCAACAATTGCTAAAACCGTCATTATATTTCATATGTGCTCCTTATAGATCATTAGAAGTATCTATAGCATATTATGTAAAGACAAATTATTTTGTTAATATCAAAAGACAAGCAGGTATTTCACTTTAATGGCCTTCCTAAAAAAGTTAAGTATTAAAAGGGCTTAGAAGTAAACTCTTTCCAAATTTCTTCCCAAAAAGTCAATATTTAAGCCATTTCTGATAGAATATTTATACAAAACAGCGACAAAAAAGCAGGGATAACGGCATTTTTAACCGTTATCCCTGCTTTTTTGGTTGAGCAGTTTGTATCTATCTTGAACCGTTTAGCCTTCCTTAATTTCTATTTTCCAAATTTCATAGTCATTGACATGAATATTTTCTTCATCTGTTTGTAAATAAAACTCAAACTCATCATCTTCTTCGTTATATTCAAAGTTATTAACAATTCCTATGTAAGAAAGAAAGTCTTCACAAATCACCTTTATTCTTTTCCCGACTAAACTCTCCATCAAGTTCGGTGTAATATTATTGATTGAGTCAACTTTCTTAATAATTTTTTTCACTTTTGAAAGAGGATACGGAACTTCATTTTTCTTGCAATAAATTTTCTCAAAAACCGTCGCTTCCATCTCCCGATTTTGCACACCAACAGGAACAATCACCGTATCGCCTTCTTGTATTGTATCATCATCAGTTATATAGTGATATTCCTTACTATACTCCCCAAATTCAACAGCACAATAAATAATATCGTCCTCTCTTCTTAAAGGTTTCGCATAAAGAGAAGGATTAAAAATATCCCCCCACGTTTCAAATTGACTAAATGCCTTTCCTATCAAATGAATAAACTTTGCGTAATCTTTCGGCAGTTCTTCCATACAATAACGACCTTTAATTATACGCGTTTCTAATCCTTTCGCCTCGACTATTATTTCATAAGCAGCAGTCACACCATCTTCAAATAATGCGTCTTCCGGAGCATCACCTTTTTCAATGAATAAACCTCTCGCATCTAAATCTTCTAGAAGCATTTGAATATATTCTTCTAAATGATATTTCACATATATTTGATTCCCGGCAAAAATATTGTGATAATATTCGATAATTTCTTCATTTCTATCGACGATTAAGGTATCGTTTACATTCCAAAAAGCGTCATCTGCCTTTACCTTATCATCATTTTGAAATGCGCCTTTGATTACACCGTCAACGTTTACCTTGATCGTTATTCTATCCACTAAAACAATTTCTTCCACACACTTCCCCTTGTAAAAATAAAAGCAAGTCTTTCTCGACGGTTCAAGAAAGACTTGCTTTGGTTGAGGCAACGGGACTTGAACCCGTTTCCGATATAGCTACAAGACTTTTGCCATAAGGGATTGAATATATTCTTCCCAAAAACTTCCCAAATTAAAATTGCCCTTTTCTTCTGTGCGGTTCTTCGGAGCCGCTTTTTCGTGAAAAAGAGCCGAACTGTAAAAGTCCGACCCTCTTTTCGTCTCCGTGTTTAACGGAATGATTATAACAATTCGGTTTTAAATTGGCAAGCGATTTTGCAGGGAAATGTAAAAATCTTTTATATACTACTTTACTTCTTAAAATTGCCTTATATCTTTTAACAGATATTCTCCCCAATCATTATCGGGAAACCCAAGCAAACGAATATCGACGCAAGGGAAATCTGAAAGCAATAAGCCTATTTGAGCTACAAACTTTTTCCAATGCTCGTCATTCGGCAACAAATGTTTTAGACAAATCAATGTCGCAAATACTCGTAAATTGCTTATTCCGTTCTGTCTATATTGTTCATACAAATTTGGAGTTATAGAAAGATTATTGTTATAAAGCCTCCCGTAGTGAGCGCAAATATTCCTCACAAACGCTAAATGTTCAAACCAGCTTTCCAAATATGTATAGCCCACACCGTATGCTTGCGCTATTGCTTTCTTATCAGTGTTCTTCATATTCTTGAAAAATTTTGACAGGGTACCAAAACTAAAAAGTTCTACTAAAGCGTAAAACGGTAATTCGCCTCCTTCGTAGTTATCCCTAAAATTTTTCACGAAAGGAGCCTTCCCGTTTCTCTTTAGTTCCACGTCCACTTCTTCTAAAAACTTTTCATGATATTCAGTAATTTTGAAATTGTTACTATCTTTATACCCTAATATCCCATAAGTGCAAGAGAAATAGTTTGCTATACGGCAACGTAAATTAATTTCTACTTTTTCAATTTCAGGAAAAATCAAATGCCGAAATTTTGCATTAAACAAATATAAACCTTTAATTTTATTGAAAGTAACCCCTTCATTATAATTAGCGTTTCGTTCCTTCAAACCAAAACCATATGCTTTTATTAACCGAAAATAAGATACGTTATTCAAAAACTCTATCGCTTCTTCTTTATTTTCAACGGTACACCCTAAGGTTTCCAGATTTTCAACTTGTTTTTCTACGGTTATCGGAGGTTGATGAGATTTAAGCATTTATCTTTTGTCCTAAAAATTAAATGACCTCGCGTGGTACGCATTGTAAAGAGGCGTGCGAGGTTCTGTTGATATTAGTATATGCTATTTTATCTAAAAAGTCAACTATTTTGGTGAAAAAAATTTTACTTTTTTTGTTTGTATTAATCTGTATTAATCTATATTGACCTGTATTAGCCTGTATTTATTTTTAATATCACAAAAAACACCCCGACAAAGCAGTATTACCTGCCATGTCGGGGTTTTCTCAATCCTCGTAATCGTGTGAAGCGAGCACGGCTATGAGCCAAATCAGAAATATCGTAATCATGCCGATTTGTCCTCCCTCGCTGTTCCCAGCCGCTTGGATTCCGTAAATCCCTGGACGTAATTGATCCGCCGTCGGAGCGCGTCGCACATCTCCGTGGCCACGAATTTATCCGCGTCGGATATCCCCGTATATAACGCCATGCCGATCTGATACAACCGCATGCAGGTTTTATAAATGAAGTACACCGATACTTCCGCCACGGAGAAGGTGAAATCCAGCGTCGCCACAAACCCAAACACGCCGATAAACAGTACCTTCTTCAATACCACCCCGACGTTATGCGCGGCGGTGTGGTAGGACATATCCCGCTCGCTGCCCTTCGCCCGTTCCGACTCTCCGAAGATCGCTGAATAGGACACCTTCAGATACCGCACCCGCACATACTCGATATTTTTCTCCGCCTTGTCTATTTTTACTTGCAAGGCCTTTTCTTTTGCCCGTAAATGCACAAGCCGCCAAGTGTTCACTTCCTCGAGCGGCTCTTTCTTACGCCATACCCGAAAGGCGTTATAGCGCGTTTCACGGCGTTGTATTTTGTCTCTGACCCGCTCGGCTTTCCGATTAAGTTTTTCTTTGTACGCCTCCAGTTTCGCCCTGCGATTGTCCGTCTCAATGTACGTCTGAAACGCGGTCAAGAGCGACAGTCGGTTCATTTCCGCATAGCTGGCCCGAAGCGCGGACTGAAGCTCTGTAAAAACTTCGTGCGTATCTTTTAGCTTATCCTTGCGGATAGAGTTCGACAGAAATATAATGATGATTGCGGAGGCATTCGTGAGTAGCGCATTCGACCAATACGCCGTATTGAACACCGACGACGTCGCGCCAAACTTAATCAAATCCGAAACAATCGTCGTGACGGAGATCAAAGCCACCATTAAAAACATAATCACGGTTTTTATGCTCTTGCTCATTCCCTACGCCTCCGTTTCTTTTCTTTCTTCGGCCGATGCCGTGACTTAACACACATGCTTTCCAGGATAGCGAACACAAATCCGATGGACTCTGACAGCCCGATAAACCCGATAATGCCTGTAAAAGTGACTATAGACTTTTCCAACGCCCTGCAGGCGAGAAACGCTACAACCAAAAACGCCAGCGGCAATACCCAGTTGAGGACGGTTTCAGTAATCCGCGCCCGACGCAGGGCTTCCTCGATGTTGAGAATCTTCCCCGCGTCGTTCTCCGTCTCGATCTGCGCCTCCAGGCTTCCCGCCTTGATCCGCTGCTTATCCAGCCACGGATTGATAAATACCCGCTTGACGATTAAAAACACGACCACTGCCGCCACGACGACCCTGAAATAAATCTTAAATCTCTTTGCTTTTGCTCCCCACCCGCCGTAGCCGAGATACACGATCACAAGCGGCACGACCGCCGTGAAGATCAGCTCCAAAACGACGAAAATAAACCGTTTGAACGTCCATTTCATGCCTTGCCTCCGAGCCCGTCAAAGGACACCAGCGAAGCGTTCTTCTCGGCCGTCTCCGATTTCTCGGGCGGAGTTTCGGGAACGTCGGTTTCTTCCTCTGTCGGTGCAATCTCGATTTTTGCGGGTTCCACAATCCCCTTGCCGCCGTTCTCCGCATGGTTGAGAAGCTGTCTTGCACTCAACTGCATAGCCGCTTTTTCCTCCTCGCTCAAAAGTCGGGATTTAGACTGTGCCAAAGCGATACCAGCCACGCCGATCTCAATGTTCCGCGAGGTCGTATGCGTGTCCATGACATGCGTCTCGATAACGTTCAAGCGTTTATCCAGCGTTTTATTGACTTCGGCGGACACGTCCACATTAATGGACTTCCCGACGATCTTCTTGACGACCTTATTAGCCGCCTTTTCCGCAGCCAGCTCCGCCACCGCGTCAACGTTCGCGTCGCGCTTGGCCATGCGTTTGCTGATGGCATGTGTGATAATGCCCGTAATGGCGCTTCCGATCCCCGTAGCGCCGATCATCGCGATCAACGCCGTTACCCACGTTTCCGCGGAATCGAATATTTCCTGCAACGATATCAATAAATTTAACATACTATCCTCCTTTACGCGCCCATCGGGTCGCCGCCTGCGGCTTCGATCACCGCCTCTTTCTTTGACTGTTCGATCATAGCGGGAAGCCCCGCTACTGTTGCCCGTAATGTTTCATAGCCTGCCGACAGCGCCGAAACTGTTTGTTTTAGTTCCGTGATTTCCGTTTCCAGCTTTTGCAGCTCCGCTGTTGCCGTCCAGTTACCGTCCTGCGCGGTGACTATTAACGGCTCGATACAATAATCGTCCTTGAGCTTCAGCGTTCCTGCGGCGTTATATAGGGCAAGCGAGAACTCGACGGGCTCCGTCCCGCCGGCAGTCAGCCATTCCGCCGATAAATCGATAGAATTATCCGAAGATAACGCAAAGGTCTTTTTCAGCGCGGAGCCATGCCGTACTACGACGATATAACGCCCGACGCGTATTTCATTGACGATATTAAACGTCACCGTCAGTGTCTCGTTTTCGGCTAAAGTAAAGGACGGAACGTCTAACCGCCCCGTCCTGCCCGTTAATGTAATTGTTCGTTTCATTTCAGATACCTCATAATTTCGTCGGGGATATTTTCGACCGCTTCCGCTTTCAAATCGCACAAATCGCGATACCACGCCAATACAGCGACATGCCGTTCATCCGTCTCTTTCACCACCCCGTAATAGACGTTTGATTTATAGACGTCAAAGGCCTTCAGTAAGGGCTTACGCAGAAAGCGAAGATGATTAAGCTCCTCGCCGGTGCCTTTTACGCAAGCCGCTTTAGATAACGGCAACGCTTTGGGTTTACCAAATATGGGTTTTGTCATATAGTGCCTCCTCCTTTTACGGGATATTCCTGCGAAACGGTGTTCTCCGCGCCGTACTCGCTGTTGTCTGTGTCGCCTTGGACGACTGTTTCACTTCCGCCGTTCCATGCCTGATAGTTGTCGTAATCAGCGTTTAAGTCGGTTTCGGTTGCTGTGACGGTTTTGTAGCGTACGATCAAAGGATCGCCTGCGGCATATTGTGCGGCGAGATAGGCTTTCCATTCAGCAACGGTCGTGTATCTACTATCTTTGACTAAAAGCACAAGCTCTCCGTTTTGAGCTTCAAAATCTTTCAAAGCAGACCACGATTTTACATTTTCTCCGTCATAGCGCGAACATACCGAAGTAAACGCTATTCCCTTCACAGGAAGATCGCACGAAAACGCCGTATAAGTTGTATTCACGCTCCAACCTTCCGTCCCGTCAAACACTTTCGTCGCGCCCTGCGACACGTTCTTTCCCGTCTGAAAGTCCAGGGTATTATACGCGGGATTTTCGACAGGCGAAGGAAGAGAAAGAACGGACTGCTTGTATGGCTCGTAAGCGGTGGCGGTCGTGCCTCGTTCGCACATCACTTCGGCGTTTTGATTGTAATACGAACAGCCTAAATATGCGCCGCTCTCGGGGATTGTGACTGTTTTTTCGGCACTGTCGTAATAATAGATAACGTTCATAAATTGGTCGTAGATTACATACCGAAGCGATCGACCGTTATCACCAACGAATCCCGTTAGACGATAGTTTTCTCCGATTTTAACAGGAATGAATAATGTATCATAACTATTGCTGTTGATAATATTTCCCGTCTCTGCGTTAGCTATAACCTTATTTTTTAGAACATTATCTCCACCGCAAAGGTTCTTCCCCGTGCTCACGATCTTTTCAAAGCTCGCATTTTTCAACCCTTTGAAATACAGCTGATAGGGAAGTGCGGTCGTGCCTTCGTTGATTATGGGACGGAAAACAAGATTGTTTACGGAAGCTCCAGTGTAAACTGCAATATAAGCATAATAACCCATATTCTGTGGTATAAACATTTTTCCGTTTCCATAATCGAAAAAAGAATTAGCGTAATCTATCGTTTGAATAATCAACGCATACAAAGCGCCCGACTCAGAGCTTCCGCCTGATGGGCAACCTCTCAAATAATAATTTTTTCCAGGGTTAAAAACGAGCGGAGATTTTTCGGATCTGATAACAAAGGTTACCGATGCCGTGGCCGTTCCATTTACCGTTATACTCCCGTCGCCGTTATCGGTAAACGTAACCCCGTTTACAGTTTTCGTCGTTTCGACATATGGGTACGGGATTAAATTCGTCGTCTTGACCGTGCTTCCCTCGATCGTCTGCACGGTTGTCAACGCTCCGTCTATGATCTCCGTTCCCGCGGCTGTCTCTCTCGATGTATAGGCCTGCGTCAACGGCTGTAAAAGATAAACCGTCTCGCCTATAATCGTGTAGATATCCGAGATATCACGCTTAACGTCTTCAAATTCTTTCTGTGTTACATAGTCCGTTGGTATGTCGCTTTTTAACGCCATAGTACCGCTTTTCTCGGGGTAAGTCACCTCATAATTATTCCCGTCCACGGTATAGACGAAAGAGTCTTTCATATAGACGGTATGCCACGTTTGCCCGCCAACGGTTATAGGCGACGTAAAGGCTTTTGTCCCGTCTATCGTCTGATCGGTGTCTGTCGTAACTATGTTCTCGGGTATATCTGATGTCAAAGCAAGTGTTCCAGATTTTACAGGGTATTTGAAACGATCGCTACCTTTCACTATAGCGTCCGCGTCTATGCCGACACCATTAATAGAAGTAAACCCATTAAATGTATTTATTCCTGTATGCGTTTTGTTTCCTGAAATTGTCTGATTGGTATCAACAGTCACGTACTTATTCGGTAGATCAACGTTTATCAGCCGATCATACGCCTCCTCTGCTCGTTCGGCACTATTCAAAGCGGAGGCCGCGTTTTTCTTTGCTTCGTTCCAAAGATTTCCCACCGTCGCACTATTTACAGATAAGCCGTTTTCTGTGGGCAGTCCGTCCTGCACCGTAAACGACGCAATATCGGACGAAAACTGCGTGATATACTTTGTCGGATCTGTCGTCGAATACAACCTCACAAATAATTGCATACTCCACTCACCGGACATCTTCAGCACTTCCTCGGGAATCAGCATTTTATAACCGCTTACATCTTCCTGAAAGAGTATCTCCCCCGTGTATGCAAACTCACTTGCCGCATACACAATCCATAAACTTTCACCCGTGGCAAGCGGTGTTTCCAACTCTACTTCCATCAACTGACGCATGACGTCGTTCGTATTGATCTCGCCTGTGCCGTCCAAAAACGTGATTGATTTATTATTCTTCAGTTTGATTTTCATGAATACCTCCTATTTCCGTTCGTGGATATGCGTAAAATATAATGTCGTTTTACTTTTATCGTTACAACCGATATACAAATTATTGTTCTCATCCGTAATCGCCCAGGCTTTAATATCCGAACCGTTCAGCAGACTGACACCGCCCTGCGCCAGCGTTAACTTAAACGCCTTTTGTGTATCCGAAATCAAGTCTTGCATGCCGAAATAACCCTTTCTTTGTTCGTCCGTCGTTATCAAGACGTTTCGCGTTTCGTCTGCGAGCAATTTGTCCTCGCCTTGTCTTAACGGCTTTTTCAAAAACCAAAAACGGAACTTTCGATTTTCCGTCCACTTCTTCACGAGCGGGTGATTTTCCGCAAGCTTGCTCCCGATTACTACGTCCGCCTCGTCGCTGATCCAATGACATTGATAGGTAAATTTCAACGCTTCTCCGGGGTCTTTGGAGACGTAGAATATCTCGTCGAATACTTTGTCCGTAGGCTGATTTTCTCCCAACGCCGATTGAGGATATGCGCCCTCGTCGGTAATATTTACTCCGCCCGACAAGACAAACCGCGCGTAATCGAGCTTCCCGTTATCGTAGCAATAAAAAACCTCTTCGCAATATTGACTGTTGTCCGCATTTACGCGCAGTCCCGCCGAGAGATTGTCTTTCATGCTCGCGGAGAACACCATGCTGTTGGCTATGCCCATTGTCGTACACGGTACGGTAACGCCTTTGTCGTAGCTTTCTCGGTTCGCCCTATATAAGAAAAACGACGTTATCGTAACGTCGTCTGTTTTATCACACAGAAATATTCTCGGTATAATCGCCCGCTTTGTCGTCGAGCCTTCAATCACGCTCATTGTCAGGTCGCCCGCTTCCGCGTTTTGCACAACTCCGTCCGTCGTGACCTCTATGTAATCCTCCCAATGCATGTTCCGCCATAGTATATCCGCGGGGATTTTATAGTTTCGATACTTCTGATCCACCGATACGTATTGAGACTTATTCGACCAATTCTTCGAGAGCGTATGCGTCACTTTCACCTGCACGCAGTTCGTCATTTCGAGACTGTTCGCCGTGAGAATATAGTGTTCGCCGTTATGCCGTACTCGACACCCGAGCGGCGGTATATCCGCTATTTTCGTGTACCATTTTACGAGCGTAATTTGTTCCGTGCCCATTTTTTGCGCCGTGTTGTAAAGAAACTTGCCGAGTGCCGACGCGCTGTTTATCTCCGCTCGCTGATTGATAGGCTGGATATAATCTGCATTCTGTTTCGCAGACTTCCGCGCTCGTATCTTGATGTCGGAGGACATCGGGATATACTCGACGCGGAATTGTAGATCATATGGATTATTTGTTAAAACTGAAACAAAATAAATATTTATAAGATTATCTACATTTTGTATTGTTGAAATATTTTCTCTATTATCTTTCACAATAAAAGATTGATATTTATACCTTATCGCAGATTCAATAGCTATTTGCCAATTTCTTGAATTTTCCGAGGTTGTTGTCCAAATACTATAATCTTTACTATAAATTTGTATTTTATTTTCACGATAAATAAGAGTATTTCCCTTATTGGGTATAGCCGCACATGCTTGTTCCGACGTTTTAGGCATGGTTAAAGTACCATGAATAGTATCAGACACGACAAAATCAGAAATATCAATATAATTTTGTTCCTTTCCTGTTTTGTCTATCGCATACATTAAATAATACGTTCTATTTTCCGCCCTATCATAGAATTCTATTAAATCTTTTTTTGCGTTGCCATAAGAAACCGAAATTTTAACATTAGGCTGATTATAAATATTTTTCGGTAATATTATTTGCGCGTTTACATCTTCAAGTTTATAAGTTTCACTTCTTGGCGAAATCCAACCATTCGCAGAGGGAAACGTCATAGTAGCATCGCTTTCATTGTCTTCAATTAAATTTTGCGCAAATGTTTCTACTCCAGTGCAATAGTCTGTGCCGTCGATAGAGTTTCCAAAGGAATCGTATTTTATTTTAGTTGACATATTTGTGTACTCCTGTTATACTTTAATTAAAAAAATGAGGTGAATTATGTTTTTTTATATTTTTGGTGGGATTTGTAGTATTCTTTCCTTAATCGGCGGAATAATAGCATGTGTTTCCAGCCAATGGGCTTATGGGGTGACATTAATTATTACTGCAGTTTTTGCTTTTACTCTACTTTTGACTCTAAATTCCTTAACCGAAAAAGTAGAAAAACTTGAAAAACAAGTTTCCGAGCTTAAAAATTCCGACAAAAAAGACAGCTAACCGCTGTCATTAACTACTATCAAATTTCATATTCCCTCCAAAGAAAAAGGACGTTCCGCGACGGAGCGTCCTTTGGGTTTTGGGAGAAACTTACAGCAACTTTTCATAGTCCATCATGCCGTATAACGCACGAACAACTTGAATTTCTTCTCTGTTCTTATCTGCCCGATAAAACACTATGTAATTATTTACGATCAGCTTTCTCAAAGTCCTGTCTTTCACATACTCGTTTTGGATTAACGCACAGCTTTCAGGCTGGGAGCATACGATATTCAAAGCCTTTTCGAAATCACGCACTTGTTTTGCCGCAGCTGTAGGATTGCACAGCGTAATAGCGATATACTCGAATATGCTTTCCATATCCCGCGCAGCTTGCGGATAAATGTTCAACACGTACTTATTCGGCATACTTCTCTTTCATCCTCCCGAAAAACTCTTCACCGCTTTCGGGTTTCGCCCCCGCGTCGATCTCGTCCAAGGCAGAATTGATAAGAGCCGCCGTTTGCGCCTTTGCGAACATTTCTTCATACAGTTTAATGCTCATCAACACCATTTCTCCGTATCCGTTCTTTGTAACCACGACGGGAACCTCGCTTTCCTGACAGGTTTTCATGACCTGCGAGGTGTTTTTTAACTCGTTCACAGGAATGATTTTCGGTAACGCTTGTATCATAGTTTTCGCCCTCCTTTTATTGTATGTGCTTTTTATGGCCTTATTATACCATAATATTTACATGTAGTCAAGAGGTTCTCCAACATTTTACAAATTTATTACATGTGTATCTTGCTTTTAACTTGACAATTTATACCATTGACCTTATAATTTATTTATTGCTTAATATAAAAACAATTTACCCTACCAACTAAATTTTGTAGAGAAGCCGTACCTTTCGGGGTACGGCTTTTCTGTTACAATTCCCTTTCCTCGGTCACGTCGTTGATTTTATCGAAAACTATCGTATCAAACGTAAAAGACGCGGTAGAATGCTCTACCGTCAAACGCGGCATGCAGTTGATTACGCTTCCGATATCTTTGAGACATTCCCAAAGCTGGGTTTCTGCCTCCCATGAAAACTCGGGCGAATCGGTATTTTGCAATAACGCCACCGTCTCTTCGTCGTCCGTAAGCCAAATCTTTTGCGGCGTTCCGCCCTTTGTCAATCTGCAAACTCTCAACAGCCGTTCCGCTACGGTATATAAACTGTCCTTGGCCGTCCCGTCCTGCGGCTGGGTCACTTTCATGCCTTCGATAGGAATACCCATCAACAGCCTTGTAGGTTCCACCAGCGTAAGATTATGGGCGTAATAGCCTTGTCCTCTGATCTCGACCGTATCGAAACAATAAGCGGAAAACCACAGAAAATTTTCGGCGGTAACGGCTTCGTCGTCGGAAAACGTCAATCGCGACGGGGTCATGGGCGGAATCGGTTCCGCGCTGTCCGTGATTATCACGACGCTGCCCGTGTCGAGTTGTTCGTCGAGACGGAAATCCGCCGTTACTCGGTTTGATACGGGATAACTTGTTCCCATATTTCCTTCGTTCGTATCAAATTCTATCTTCATCGTCTGTTCTCCGTAAACCCCGCCCGCCGCGCGTTCTGCGCCGCGACGTAGTTGTCGTATTCGCGTTGTTTGTATTCTTTGTAAATCTGACTTCCCGCGCTGATTGCCATACCCGCGACAGCCACGCCGAACGTAACGGGATTGACGGCGGCGACCGCCAGCCCCGTCACCGTACTGACGGCGGACAAAGCCGCTTCCGCGCGCTGTTGCGCGTACATATTCCCCGTCGCCAGCCCGATATTCGACACGGCCGCGTTCAATGCCTGGGTGCCTATCGTCTTGGCCGCCTGTATGGCCGTAGCCAGCTTCGTCTGTTTGTTCTTGTCCTCGGCCTGAACGGGGTTTGCCGAAAGCCCGCCTTCCTGTTGCGGGTCTGCGGGATTGGGCGAGTTTCCGCCCGCCGTATTGCTTCCGCCCGTCTCGCCGGGCATTTGAATGACGATATTCATCGTTCCTTGCGTGGGAATATTACTCACTGCTTGCCGCCTCCCCCGCCGTCTGTAACGTCAGCGTATATTGCAGAAACACGCCCGCCCCGTCGGTAACGCTCACGGCCTGGATTTTAACGGGCACGCTTATCGTAAACGCGGGATATTCTATCCGATAGGTATAAATCTTATTGACGTCCTGCGCGCAGCCCTCCGCGATTTTCAGGAACTCGTTTTCTATCGCCTTGCCTGTATAGATACAATTCAGCTGTGTGGTGTGCGTGCGGGAAACAATTTGGTTTTGCGGCAAAGTTCCGCCGTCGGACAAGAGCAGGTTATTTTCTCCCGCGCCCTGCATACCCCCGCCGCGCTGGGCTTTCAGAAGTTTCACGTCGTCGATATATACCCCGACGTTATTCCCCACCACCGCGCCGCACTCGACGTTTGTAATCAATACGTTCCCCGATACGACGATCTGCTGGGTAATCCCGCCGCTGTCCACATACGGACTTGCGGGGGCCTGTTGCTCCAGGAAACACTCCACCGCATACGTATCCCCTTCGGGCTGTTCCACGGTAAACGACCGCCAGCCGAGCAGGGTGTTTTTAATGACGAAAAGCGCCTTGTCGCGCGCGGAAACGTTGCTTGCGGATAAGTCGAAGGTGAGCGTTATATTCAGGCTCTCCGCGTCGATTTCCTCCGTCGTAAACCCGAACGGCACCCGCGTCGCCGACAACGTAACCGCCGTGCGTCCGTCCTCTCCGGGCGCGACGTTTGTATTGAGAAACACCGCAAAATCATTTGCCCCGACGATACGGTTGATCGCCGTCGCCAAATACTGTAAATCGATCATCTTCTTATTATCCTCCCGCCTAAACTCACGCAGTATTGACAGAAATCGTCCACCGTCTTTTCTATATACCGCGGTTTATGGCTGTATTTGTTTGCATAGCCGATATATCCGACTTTATCGTAATCGAAACGTATGCCGTTTTCGATTGCATAGATACCGTTATCCCTGAGATTGCCGGGGTACGGCGAATACATATTCGTGCCCTTTTTTCCCACGGCCCGCTTGCGCGGACGCTTGGGGTTTTTATCGTTGATCTTTCTCACGGGCGCGTTTTTCTGCGCAAACTCCAATAAATGTTCTCTTAACGTTTCCGCCGTGATTTTCATGTCATTGCAGCTCCAGAATATATATTTTTTTCATGCGCCCGCCCGCGCCCAAAGGCTTGCGGAACGAGACCTGCACCGAATTTACGGCAAACGTCCGCCCCAAAGCAATCACCCTGTGCGCAAACGCCTGATAGTTAAATTCCCGTTCGGTGGATACGGTCAGCGCCTGCCCGCCCGAGGCGATCCCTCCGCCTTCATAATTTGCCGAAAGGATCAGATCGGACGCGGCGGCAGCCTTAAATTTCAATAGCTCTTTGTCGTTTTTGTCGATCAACGTACAGACAAAATCCGCTTTTGCGTGTAACGGCATTTATATTCCCTCCCCTGCGTACAAAATCGGCACGGGGCATGCTTTCAACGCGTCCACCGCAGCGGAACATATCGTCTTGCTCCGAAGCTCCGTACGCGACACCACGGCCTTTTGCCCGTCCGCCGTAATCGTGATACCGCTCTCCGTTCCCACGTCGCCCGATTCCAGCATATAGATCGCCTGAATGAGCAACGCGCGCTTGATCGCCGTCGCGCAGTCGGGATTTGCCTGTATGATACGGTCTTTTAAGTCCGACGCGCCCGTGAGATAGATACACCCGTCGTAAACCGCGCGGTTGATGCCGTTCATAAACGAGCGTTCTTTTTCCTTGCCGATCTCCTGTATCAGGTCTATGCCGCATTCCGTTTTCAGTTCGTCGTAAGCGACCGTTACGGGATAAGAAAATATACCCATGTCAAATCCTCCTCCAGGACGTCAGCCAGCGGTGCAGAAGCTCCTTTACCCGCGCGGGCGGGGGCGGAACACTGCCCACGGGCAGTTCGCCCGAATTGTCTTTTGTGATGATGCCGAGCGCCAAACACGCATCGGCGTTTCTGCGCTTGACGTATAATTCTTCCCGCACGATCTCCGACGCCCACACGGCCTGCGCCCGTTTGACCTCTATGGGCGCGTCGTGGAAGTTCGCGGGAATGCCTCTCGCGATACGGGGGAATTGCAGAGACTGAAAATAATACGCCCTGTCACCCTTATACGCGAGATTTTCCATACGTTCCAGCGCGACGGCGAGGAAGCGTTCTTTTTCCGTTTCCGTCAGTACCACCCAGCTCACCGAAAGCGGCGAGGCGGGCGGGTACGTTTCGGAAATGATTTGGTCGGCCTCCGTCGTCGTTACATACGTATCGACGTTTTCCGTCATGCCGCGTCTGCGGCAAGCTTGCCGTGCAGAACCAATTCGGGCGCGAGTACCTTCGAGCCGTAACGGAAAAACATTTCCATCGCGTACTCGATCGACAGCGGAATTTTCTCGAACTCGAATCCACTGGGAAGCACGGGCTGCGCGATCGAATCCATCGTCATCAGTTCATAATCCACGCCGTCGGGAAGGTTGACGGACGAGAAACACGCCACGCCGTTGATCCCCGTGAATTTCTCGTCGGAAATCATCTGCGAGAAGTTGCGGCAGTCGTTAAGCTCGTCCTTTACCAGCCCGTACAGCGAGGAATCGAGAATAAGCGCCATATACCGCCTGTCGATGCCGCGCACGTATTTATTTTCCGTGCCGTTTTTGCCCGTCTTTTCAAACTTCCCGATCAGCGTTTCGATCTGGCGCTTGAAAGATTTTGTCGAATCGAGGTCGGTTACGCCTAAGGCGGTCGCCGCCGTTCCGCCCGCTTTCGCCACGGAGAAAAAGTCCAGGTCGAGAAAGTCGGTGACGGAAAGCTCGAAGTTCGTCTTTCTGCGCTCCACCATCGCCTTAAAGCCTTCGTCCGTAAAGCTCCCGTCCGCGTCGAAGAAGTTGACTTCCTCCACGATTTCCTTGTTCTTGTCGAGGTTGACGGTAATGGGCGGCGCGATGATTTTATCGCCCTTGCCCGCCGTCCGCGCTGTTCCGTAGTCCCTCACCGTCGAATTGGCGAATCGCTTAAACTCATAAGACCCCGCCGCTCTGTTCAGGTTTGCGTTTTTGGATTTGAACCGCGCCGAAAGCGCCTCTTTCTGATAGTTTTCGAAGATACCCGCGAGTACGTTTTTCAAGTATGCCTTGGTGGTTCCGTTTTCAAGATAAATGCTCAATGCGTCTGTCATAGCCATAATAGTTTTGCTCCTTAAATTTTATTTTTTAATAGACTGTCTGCGGCGTTTTATTTCCCGCGTTGCCGCCCGCGTCGGGATTTGCCTGCGGCACTCCCGTGTTCCCGCTTCCGCCGAATAAATCCGCGTAATCGGCCTTTGCCTTTTTCAAAAGCTCCGTCCCGTTTTTCAACTCGCCCTTGTCGTCAAGTTCGAGCTTTTCAAGGTCCTGCCCCGAAATCAGCAGTTTTGCGACGCTGTCCGCCGCGTTTGCACTTTTGTAAAGCTTGGTCAATGCCGCCGTCTTTTTCGCGTTCGTCTCTTTCGTCAAAGTATCCTTTTCAAACGTTTTCAGTCGTTCGAGTTCGGCGGTATCTATGTAATTCTCCCCGCCCTTTTGATACTTCTTCAGCTCCGCTTTTGCGCTTTCCGACGCGCTTTGCGCCGTCGTCAGACCGTCCTGCAGCTCCTTGACGGATTTCCCGTAGTTTTCCATAACCCCGTTGATTTGTTCGTCCGTCAGTCCCAATGCCTTCAGTTCCTCTCGTTTCATAAAAGCTCCTTTACGCCTTTTTTCGTGTTGTGCGTGCCCACGATAGATTTTTTATGTGTGCGTGTGTTTTACGGCTCATCGCCTGCCGAGTGGTATAAAAAAGGACAGCGCCCTAAAAGCGTTGTCCCTTGTTATTGAATTTTGTTTGATCAGTCGTTGTATTCGATAGACGTCCCGACGAGTGATTCCATAATGACTACGGTTTCATCGGTTACCAAAGCCGACATTTCCATATTGCCTTTCTTTCGCAAAAGCTCCATCAACGGCCTTGCGGCTTCCTTAAGCTCGTCGTAAGAAATTTCTTTCATTCCGTCTCCGTCAGATACTTTTCTGAAATCCATGATCTTCCACCTCCTTGTATTTTTTGTATGAAAAAAGCACTTTGCAGTCAATTGCAAAATGCTTTTAGTTGTTATTGTTTTTTATTATATATTCGTTTTGCTTCCTCATATCGAATTTTTAAGCAGTTTATCATATGCGTTGGATCAAATCCAGGCTCTCCCTCCGAACAAATATCGGCCACGTCGTCATTCAAATAAACTGTAGTTTCCTTATCTTCAGATAACATTTCTTGATAATTATCATATAGATATTGCTCCATATCACAAGAAAATTGCAACGGATCATATTTACCGTCAAACAATCGTTCAAACATTTCAAACGCAGTTTCAATTTTTGATTTCATGCCATTCTCCTTTAGGTTGCGTTTTTCTTATCATAGACACAACCTCTTTTTTATCGCTCGTATAGACGACCGCAACGCCGTTATGATACTTAATAAATTTTCCGTCGTCCTGCGTATAATTGAACGACTTTCCGTCAATTTCCGCGATTTCGTCAACAGAAAATCCGCGCTGTAAAAATCGGGCTACGCCGTGGTCGGTAATTTCAATTCCCTTTTCACGAAAATCATAATAAGCGTTTATGGCCTTTTCTCTGAAAGTGTCCGTCCAAGGTTTATCGTCTATTTTTGCAATGGTCGTCCGCTCGCGCTTTAACCGCTCCCAAGCTTCCGTATTTTTATTATACTTGATTTGTTGTAATTCTTCAAGCGTTTGAGGCGCATTTTTGAAGTTTTTCACTTCCTTCCACCGATTAAGGGTGTTTTCGTCTTTCTTTCGGTTTCTCCAAGCTTTATACGCCGGCGACAATTCGTCTGCGCGCCGCGCCCGTCGGAAACTTGCCAGGCTTTTATACGGTATATCTTCCCGGCCTTTATAGTGCGCTTGCATTTTCTGATACTCGAGCAACTCCGCGTTCAGCTGTCTGTTCCCCGCCTGCCACGCCGCGTACCCTTCTATGTCTTTCTGATACCGCACGTCTTTCAAGCTCCCGTCCGCGTTATATCGTATCCGACTGTCCTTTATCGCCTTTTCCACGTCCTCGGGCGCTTCCGTTTCGAAAAACCACGGAATAAACTCGTGCCTGCAATTCGGGTGCGGCAACGCATAACCGCTTTTGAGCACCGTCTTAAACAAAGCGGGGAAACGTTTGTCTTTGCCCGAGATACAATACACCTTTCCCTGATATGCGCCGCAATATTTACAGCACTGCGGCATCGTCGTCATTTTTACATAATTGGTCCCCTCCTGCAAAGCCCTGCCGATCGCGCCGAGGTTGACGCTCTCTATCCGCGCGGACCTTGCCGCCATCGCCGCATACGCCGAAAGCGGCTGTTTCGCTCCGTTGGCGTACTTTACCGTCAGAAGCCCGTTTTCTTCCAAATCCTTTTTAACGGCTTCCTGCACGTTGTAAACGCTGTCTTTCCCTTCCTTGCGTAAATCCTCGATTGTCTTGTTCACGCGCGACAGAAACCCGTTTCCCGCGCTTTTTACCGCGCTTTGGAGTTCTATATACGTATCCCGTGAAAATGCGTTGCCCGCATACCGATAACCTTGCTTTTTAAGAATTGCCGCCGCTTCTTTCATACTCATCGCGGGAGACTTCGGGACGCCTTTCCTGCCCTCCTCAAACGCATGCGGAAGCTCGGTTTTGGTGTATTCCCTATTCACACCCGACAGGTACGACACCGCCGCTTGCAGGGCGGTTTTCAGCTGTGTATTCAGCTCTTTACTCGTCGCCGTGCCGCTGTCTTTTGTCAGAAGTTCGGTTATGTTTTGCTCAACCTGTCTGTAATACTCCGTAAATTCCTTTACGGACTTGAACTCGGGCGGTCTTATGTATTTCATTCATCTTCACTCTCCTCGTCCGCGCCGTAACCCGCTTGAGGTATAGGCGGCGCTTCCGCTTCCTTTTGCGCGATTTCCGTCTCCGCGTCTTCTTCGCTTAAGCCATAGTCCACCATAAGCACCCGCTTTCTGCTCCAGCCCGTCGCCAGATGCTTGGCCGCAAGGTCCGCGCGCATGCTTTCCGTCGTCGGGATTCCGTCATGCCACGCGATTTCTATATCCTCGGACTCTATTCTTTCGTAACCGATCTGCGAAACGAGCGAAATGATCTTTTTCAACCGCGGCTCTATCCTGGCCGTTTTCTTCGCCGCCCGCATGAGCGCGGGCGCAAGCTTGATCATCAACGCGTCGTAGCCCTGGCTTTCCCCGAAAGTCTTATTGTCTAAAATACTGCCCATGCCCGACAGATTTGCCGTATCTTCCTTTAATGCGGCAATTGTATTCTCCACCGCCGTCATCGCCGCGTCCCATACGAGATACCCCGGCGCTTTCGGATCGTCGGGCGGCACTTCGAGATAGTTTCCTATCCGTTCGTCCTCGGTGAGCGGCGGGCCGTACATCAACGGCGCGCTGTGCTTATCCAGCACCACGTCTTTCAGCGTCATGCGGGTGTTGTACGCGATTGCCGCGTCCGTAATCCGATCGAAATCAGATCTCCCGTAAATGCTTTTGGAGACCGTATCGTTGGGGATATGCACGATTGCGAAATCGTCCAGGTGCGTTTCGAACGTTCCGAGCTTGAAATCGTCGCACGCCCGATTTAGCTCCGCGCCCAGCTTATAGGCGTTTGCCTTTATGGTTTGACCTGTTTTAGGCACGGTATAAGTATCCTCACGCACCCGACCGTCGATGCCGAAAGCGCGGTTGGTATATCTCCCTTTCTCATGGATTTGCGCGTGCAGCTCGAATTTGTCACTCTCTGCGGGATTATGCACCACCCAGGCCAATACGTGATATTTCACGCTTTTTACGTCCTCGAAATCCACCACGGGAAACCAGATGGACGGATCGACGTTGATAAACGTGCCGTTTCCCGTTCCGTCGTCTTTCACCTTGGCGATCCAATCCCCCAGCGCGCACAGATCGCCTACGCCTTCTTCGCCCTTTTCGTACAATCCCGTTTGCTTGAGGATTTCCTCCAGCGTATCCTGCTTCGTCTCCGATTTTATCGTCGGACGCTCCCCGAACGTCAGCTCTTTCGTCTTATCCGCCAGCTCCGACCAATAGTTCGCGTTATACAGATAACACTCTCTGTCGGGCGAAAGCGAGAAGTTGGACAGCAAAAACAACACCCGTTGCTTATGTTCGGGCAGGGCCGCCCACGGCTCGTCGTTCAATAGCATATCGTTTACGCGGTAAGCCTCCAGCCGCTCCAGTTCCTCCCGCGGCGGGAATACCTCTCCACGCCTTAAAAAATTAAGATTATACAACACCTCAATACCTCACTTGTTTTAATGTAACGCGCGGCTTCTCAAACTCTTTTTCATAACAACGGGTGAGACAGTCCGGCCCATCGTCGTGTTCGTTCTTCGCCGTCCGTGAAAATAATGTTACGTCGTTGTAGAACGCCGGCCAGCGCGTCGCCCAGTCGCAAGGCATGACAACCGTGTTATTCACGCCCGTCGCGTTCGTCAATATCCGCGCTTCTTTGTTCCGCTTCTGCGCTTCCCAACTAAACCGCGCCAGCGTTCCGCCAAGCTCTTTATACTTCCGCTCTACGTTCCGCGCAAAGCCTTTTCCGCCGTTATTGCTCTCCGTGTCGTCATACTGCACGTTGAACTGCAAACTCCGTTTCGCAGCCTCGATCTCCGTTACTTCCATTTTCTCCTGCGTGTAGTAAACATCCAACATATACAGCAGGTTTTTATAACGCCCGTAAATGATTTTACATAAGTAATCCCCGCCCTCGTCCGCCGTGTCCGTCTGCGAACATATCTTCTCGAACCGTTCGGGCAGCTCGTACAGCTTATACGTCTTAAACGCGCCATACACACCGTCTATGAGGTCAACGGCGACGTTCTTATAGTTCGCCGAAAAGATATTCGGCGCAAGCGTCTTTGCGAGATTGTCGTACACTCTGCGCGGCAAAATCCGCTTGTCCAGCATGCGCCCGTTCGGCTGTAAGGCGTTTAAGGTAATCTGCTCGACTTTCTCGCCTATCGATCGGAAATGCTCTGCCGCCCTATGTGCGAGGTCTTTCGTCGCCCACTGCGTCATGATAATGAGTATCTTCCGCCGTCCCTGTAATCGCGAATACATCGTGTTTGTAAACCAATCCCAATGTTTCGCCAATATTGCCGTTGTATTGGCTTCCTGCGCCGATTTAATGATATCGTCGATTACGAGCATATCCGCGCCGAAACCCGTCGCCGTACCTGTCGGAGACGTCGCTAAATACGACTTGACCTCCGAGCCTTCCAGCGACCAGATATTCTTCGCCGCGTCGCCGCGCTTGATCTTCGTGTCGGGGAAAATGTCCGAATACACGATGTCATAGGGATTGACTTTGCTTGCGGAGATCGTATCTCTGACGGACGACGAAAACACCGTCGAAAGCGTTTCGTTATACGAGCCCGTCATGATCTTGAACGTCGGGTCTTTCCCCATGACCCATTCGACGTATTTCCCCGCCGTGCGGGATTTGCCGTGCCGCGGCGGGGCGTTGACTATCAACACGCCGACGTCGTTATATAGAAAGTCTTGCAGCTGCATACAAACTCGATAAAGATAACCGCGGTCGGGAAGATAGAAATCGGGCGCGAGCACATTGCAATAGTCCCAAAACGAGCGCCTTGAACGCTCTACGTCCACCAAAAAACGCAGGGCTTTACGCTCTGCGTCACTCATGCTCTTCGGCATATTCCGTCGTTTCCGTGCACTCGGGAACCGTTATCCCCGCTATCGCACGCAGCTCCTCCGTCGTCAACTTCGAAATATTCTGCGGCACTCGCAGTCTCGATTCCACCGTGCCCTCTATCTTCACGTTGTCCTGCGGCTTCTGGCCCGTCGTATCTCGGATAAACGTCGCGGCTTTCACGCTTCCCGCACACGCCATTCGGAGCATAGAATAACAGACCATAGCGTTATAGGTCATCTGCCCGTCGTCTATGCCCATCTCCGACATCTTCTTTTTCAACTCTGCGTCCGTTACGTCCAGACCCAAAAGATACTCGAACATGTCCTTCATCTGCTTCTTTTTCCGTCTCGCTTTCCCCGACTGTTTTCCGCCCTTAGACCCGTTTTCTCGGGCTTCGCTCGGGCTTCGATTGATTTTTGTTAGATTTTCAGCGTTCAAAATAGCCCTCCTTTTCTTCAAAATACGGGATTTATTTTACTCTAAACGACCTCGAAGGCTGTTTTTTGCGACCTTTTGGAGCGAGTAGGTCGGAGTTAAACCGCCGTTTGCATTTTGGAAAAATGCCGTTCTTTCGTTAAACTATACTCGCATAAAAGACGCGGGTTATTCCTCGCGTCTGGCTTTCAGACTTATCGTTTCGCCTTTATACATTCCCGCGTTCATTTTATCAATCGTATCAAACGGCAGTTCCTTTACCGTCAGCCGCTCACGATAGCTTTTATCGATAAAATAAATATATCGTAATTGATACCCCGACAGATACTTCGCCCCGAGCTTGATATATTCCGATGCAGGTCGGTATTTATGCTCGACATGGAGCAATCGGCATTCTTCTTTCATCTGCGGGCTGTTCCATTCCGCCGTAACCGTAATTTGTGCAATACGGTGACCGCTGGGAAAAAGAATAATGCTCTTGTTCGGTTTTATCCCCGTTAATATAAATCCGCTCGCCCGATAGATTGTCCCGTCTCCGCATTGACAGCCGTCTGCAAAAGAGATAATCCACTTGATATGCGGGGCTTGTTTCTTGATCAGGCGGATACTTTGCGCGATGCATCGACTTTCGCTGTTTCGCGGCAGGTAATCGTCAAACGCCATGCGATTGAGCTCTAAAAACTCATTCCAGCCCGTACCCTCCACCAAGCCGATTATTTTTGATTTGTCGGTGCTACTGCCGTAACTCATTACCCCATGCAGATTTCCGTCCAAAAACGCGCCGAAATGCACCTTGCTGTTATTGACGACCTTTCCGCTGTAATGGTGTTTTTTTACAAACGGATTCGCTATGCTTGCCGGGATTACCCGAAGCTCTATTTCTTTAGCTCTGCCCATTGCCGCACCACCTCGTAAATCGCGTTCCCGTTCCTGTTGGTATTCCCGAACGCCTCCTGCGCCTCCTCGTTTTTCAGGACGGTTTCCATCGCGCTACGGATCAGTTCCGCCTGTTCGTGATGGAGCGTAAACGTCATCGTTTCCATTACCGATTTATCCCCGCTTGCGATCGCAAATTCCGTTCCGAAATCGTCGGGCTTGATTATTCCCCAATCTATGTCAAAGCCCTTGAACTCCAAGCCCCCGATGTCTAACGACAGCATATCCAGATTCCATTCGCTCTCGTTTAATTTATTATCCAAAGCTCGGAGCTTCTTCACTTCGTCGGCGGTCAAGTCGGCGGCGATCTTGCAAGGTACGGTTTTCAATTTCAGCTTTTTTGCCGCTAAATACCGACAATGGCCGATAATGATCACTTTATCCTTATCCAATACCAAAGGCTGTTGCCAGCCGAATTGACGAATACTTTCCGCTACGTTCACGATTTGTTTTTCGTCATGTTTCTTCGCGTTGTATTCATAGGGCTTGATTTCCGAAATAGCCACATTCTCGATCTGTAAAACTTTCAGTTCCATATATCCCTTCTTTCGTATTCTCCCCACGGAAAAACCGCCGACTTAACGCCGACGGCTACACAGGGAGAAACTATTTCCAAAACAAATACCCGCATGACCGTTCGGATATTCGTTTTGATAATAGCATTATAACATATCAAAAAGCAAAAAAAGGGACAACTTTTGTCCCCTTTTCATTTTTTACTTGAAAAAGCCTAATTCTTGGCCGATTGTTTCCGCTTTCTCGAAAATACATTTTTTCCAGCGTTTCCCCGTACGATCATCGATTCCGATTTCATAACAGGCTCTTACATTCGTACAACGGTGCTTGTTCATGTAGATGATCTTTATGTATAAATCCCGAAGCTGTCCTTCGTGCTTGAAATATTTATAGGTTTCCTCGACTAAATCGACTTGTTTTTGTATGTCCTCGACTTTGTCGATACAGGATAAAATCAGCTGCTCGGGAATGTTTTTGTAACAGTCGCCCTTTACCCGCGCTTTTTGATAATTAACCGCATGCGGGTACGGGTAATTGGTGAGGTATTCTTTGTTTTCCCAGTAATTCTGAAACGCTTTGTCTATCGTCAAATAGTGCCCCTGTTTCATTTCCGCCTCACTTTGCTTTCAGCTTTCTTTTCTCTTCCTTAAATCTCTCGCACTCGCTCTTTTTACACTCTTTCAACGGACAGTTCAAACAAATCTCCGCCTCCGCCGTCGGCGTGTAAAGCGTATGTGCCGTCCCACGGCGTAAATTATCCGTGACCGTCTCTATTCTCGCTCGCATGGCAGCTCCTTAAAAGGGAATGTCGTCGTCATTGTCCAAAGCCGTTAAAACAGGCTTCTGCTTCGTTTTCGTCTCTCCTCGGGTGTTTCCTCGAGACGGCTCGGTTTCACTCTCCTGCGAAGCGTGAGGAGCTAAAAACTCTTTCACCGCTTCCGCTCTCACTTCCTCGGCTTTCCGATACCCTGCGTTGTAGAGGTCTTCGGCTTGAAAATAAGAGCGACAACCGTATTCTTTTTTAATTTTACAATCTCGATTAATACACTCGCTTAGCGCTAACGCTTCACAATTTTTCGCCGTCGCTATGATTTTAGCCATTTCTTCAATCAGCTTTTCCTTGTTCATTTCAGTCCTTCAAGGCGTTCCTTTGATATTCCAATTCTTCTTTAGTTAACTCTTTATGTCTTACCATATACCGCTCAATATCTTCCTCGTCGTAGTTCTGTATGATGTTCCAGCTACGGACATACACATCATAATTTCTCGGTTTGCCAAGAAAACTTTTTCCCCAGCTCTTCACGACGACGCCGATTAAACCTCCCTCAACTACTACTATATCGCCAAAACAAAATTTCATTTCAGTCCTCCAATTCTTCAACATAACACCATGAGCGCGGAGCCTTTGTTAGACGAGCAGGCTCTTTCAACATCTCGTAGCCGTCGCAGTCCGTTTGCGTTCCAAGCCGCCTAAACTCACAAACGCAATTTTGCAAAGTGCATTTTATATACGGCTTTCCGTTGTATGTTTTATATCTTTTCTCGATGTGTTTACAGCGAATATCTTTAAGAGATAAAGCGGAGGAAAACTCTCCCAACTCTTTCGGTTTATCATAGATTTTCAATTCCGAAATGTGCCAGCCGTAAAGCGGAGTTCCGTCAGAATACTTAATGATTTCTTCCGCCGATAAACAGCTCATTTTTAAGTCAATAACATCAGCGAAACCGTCCTCGGGATATCTTAATCTTTCCGCCCTATCGCATACGAACTCGCCGATGACTTTGCCGTTTTTTGCTTTCATCATTCCATCTCCCGCAAATTCAAAACAGTATGGCCTGGCGAGCGTCATATAGATATAACACTTAAATGGTGGTTCCAGCTTCGGACGGGTCTTTCTGACCTCAATCGTCTTTTGCCCGTGTTCAATCTTTCTGACCCATTCAGGGCGTACGCTCATTAATATCGCTTTCATTTCTTTTCTCCCATGACTTCAAAATCTTGTAGGCTTGTGTTAACTGCTCCATATCAAAATACCCGAAGTGGCACTCTTTAACGGGAATATTCATTTCTCCCGCTAATTTTGCGTACAGCCTTTTTCGCTCTACCCCGTTATGCCATAACCTGTCGAATATTTCGTGACACGCGATTTTTCCCTTTTTCATGCGCTCATTAGATAATAACCCTAACGCCTGCCTCGGTCGGGGGCGGTGCGTTCCCACATACGCCCCACACTCCGTACAAAAATAGCAATATCCACTTCCGTACCGTCTGCCGTAGATTTTATCGTTTTCGGTGTAAATCACATTTCCGCCACATATGTTGCACTTCGTCGGATATAGATATACTTTCATTCTGTCTCCTTTCCCTACTTCCCGTCCATGTGCGCGGACGGAGTTTTTGCATTTAACTGCAAACCCGTCCGCGTCTCGTGTTCTACACCGCCACCGGTACGTAGATGGGCTGTTCCGCTTTTATCTTTATTGCTTTTTTCTTCAGTTTCGCAAGGCATTTCGATTTATATTCTTCGACGAAAGCCTTTACTTCGGGCGTCATGACACCGTTTTTATAGCCTCGGCACTGCACCACCGTCATGGTCTTGGGATCGACTTCCATGGTATAGTAGCTCACTGTCGGGGCGGACGTTTTTCGGACAAATACGATCACGCTATTTCCGTCAGTCACTCGGTCTATGTATGAGCCCACGCAATGCCCCTGTATTTTACCCTCAACAACGATTTCCTCTGCCTTTTTCGGTACGATCACCGCCAGCTCGCCGCTTGTGTAACCATAATGCTCCTCCATCGCCAGACGTTTATCGCATCTCTCGTATTTTTCTTTGTTTTGCAACGCCGTTACTTCCGCCGATAATCGGGTGTGCAGGTCGTAGAAATTCTTCGGCTTTGCGTACATCGTGTCCGAGATGTCCAAACGCAGGGTCTCGCAATCCCGAAGATGATCCGCGTAATCTCCGATAAACGTGCGGAACGATACGTTCCGACGGTCGGCTTGCGCTTTATAGTAATCGTACAGTCCCTCGATTGATATGACTTTTTCTATTCCCTCAATCCGATCGCCGTGCCATTTCATCGCACGATAGATTTTGACGTTCTTTTCCGTGTAGGGAATATTCTTTTTAAGCAGTTCCCGATACGCCTCGAATTCACCGACGCTCATATTTTGCTCGATCGCAAATTTCAGTTCCCGATACGATTTCAGCCCTAAAAATCTGATGACGTTGTTTTCGTTATGATTGCAATATAAGCCGTAACGGATATATCCCGCGGCCAAACGGTAAAGTTTTAGTTTGATCAGATATTCCAGCTGGGGCGTACGGAGATACCCCATCAATGCGTTATATAAATTGAATTTTTCGCCGCTTTCCGCCAATTCCCAAAGCTGGCTGTATTCGAACGGCGTGCCTTTCAATTCCGTTTTCAGATTATACGGATACGTCTGACGAGTGAGTTGAAAAACGTTACAGCCGTATCCGCCGATCGTGCCCCGCTCCCAATACTCGGCATGACTACCGCCTTTCGTGACCGCATATCTCGTAAACCCGTTGTCGTTTTTATAGCGAGTCTCCCGCGAAAACACCATGCTGTACGTGTATCTTTGTTTTAGCGGCAGGCCTAAAACCTCCATCTGCGCTTCCTCGATATGCGCCTCTTGCTTGCCGTTCGGCCACAGCTCACGCGCCACGCGGAAAATGCGGTGTAACAGAAATTCCCCGTAATTTTCCAAATACCCTACAAAGTAATTTTGAAAATCGCCTGTCATTTCCGCCCGCTCCGTCGCTTTGATCCTCGCTCCGCACTGCGGACAGAGGATATATTTCCCTTTCGGTGCCTTGTCGGGCCGTATCCGCTCCCCGCAGGCCGTACATACGCCTATACGGTGTTTTTTATCCGCCGCAACGTCAAACAGGAAATAATTCGTCATGACGTTTTTAACCGTCCAGTCCGCGATCTCCGATTTCGGCGCCATGCGGCGGATTGATAAATACCACTCTAACGTATATTTCCGCATCAGAAGAAATCCTCCAAGCTCCGACGCTTTTTCGCTTCCTTTGCGGGCTTTTCGGATTTTTCCGATCCTGTAGTCGCCGGCGCGGCGGGGTAAATCGGAATTTCCGCGACGCCTAAATACCCGCAGATAAACTTCATTGTCCCCGTCGGCGTGAATACGTAATACCCGTCCTTTTTATTCTTGTTCGCCACGGAATACATCTGTTTGTAACACTCCGCGGCCGTCTTTTTCGAATCGATTTCCGTTTCGGGGTGGTACGCAAGCACCGCCTCCATCGCCGCAATCAATTCTCTTAATATTTTCTTTTCCGCGGGTTTTTCCGTCTCGATGTCCTGTCTCTGCATTTCGATAAATTCGTTCGCTTTCATTTCGTCTCCCCGAATATACTGTCCTCAAATACGATCTTCACTGCGTTTTTACATTTCCCCGCCTGCTCTGTTTCCATATCCTCTATCAGGTCCGACATGTTATCCAGCAAATTTTGAAAATCGTTGAATTTAACCTTGAACCGCACGATGGCGTCGTCCTTAATTTCAACCCGCGCGGGTTCCGCTTGGGGCTTCGGTGCCGCTTTCAGCGTTTCTATCTGCGCTTCCAGTTCCTTTATCCTCGCCGCGGACTGCGCTTCCTTTTCGGTCGCGACTTTCAACTCCGTAACAGTCTGCATGTCAGGTTGATAGGCTACCGTATGCTTTGACGCTTCCAGTTCCGCGTACTTCTTTTCCAGCATTTCTTTTTCTTTCAATAACTCGCTTTGGCGGGATTTTTCGGATTTGAGGTCTTTGGCGATTTTCGCGTATTCGCGGTTTAATTTCTCGTTCTCTTGTTCTACCTCCGCCTTTTCGTCCGATAACAGAGATAACTGTTTTTCCGCTTCTTCCCGCGCTGCAATCGCTTCCTTTACTGCCGTGTTGATTTCCGTTGTTTTTGCCGTCGTAATGTCGATTTTTTCGAGTATTTCCTCACGTTCTTCCTCGTTCACCGAGGTCAAGAGCGCCAATTTCGTGACGCCGATCTCCGCGTTCGCTTTCACAAAGCCTTCGGGAAGTTTCTCGATCACCGCTATGTAATTATACGCCTGGCGTTCTTTGATCCCCAGCGCTGTTTCCGTGTACTCCCCGAAACTCGTAAATCCCGCCGTTTGGTAACGCTTGCTTTCTTTCATCTCGCGTATCCCCTGCGCCATGTCCACGATATACTCCGTGGCCTTTTGCGAATCGTAGCAGATACGCTTGTGCAGGTCAACAAATTGCTTTTGTTCCAGCGTCAGTTCTCCGCTGTCTGTCAGCATCAACTGCCGATAATTGGTATTTGTGGTTTCCATAGTGTCTCCTTGTATATGTTAATTTTTCGTACCAAAATACGTTTTTAACGTTTCTTTCGCTTCGTCCTGACCGTAACACACGACCGCCAGATACCCGTTTTTATTTAATCGCTCCAGCCATTTGAGCTGGGCATCCGTAGGGCGTTTCCCCATCGGCTTCGGGCGTTTCATTTCAATGAACAATCCGTGCTTCCCGCCGCTCGGCACGGGGATCATTAAATCGGGCACGCCGTGGCTTAAGCCCTGCGCTTTCAATCTTCCGCCCGTGCCTTTCGTTCTCTTGCCCTCGTTCGGGATATGAAACACGGGTATTCCGTTCAGCTCGCACCACTTCACGAACGCTTCCTGTTCCTCTGCCTCTTTCGCCGTCAGCATCTGCGTTACCGTCTTTTTTGCAGTTGACTGCAACCCTTGGCCCACGGCGGCTTCGAAACATACACAATCGAAGATCAGATCGCAAGCCCCGCTCGGATGATATGAGCACCTGTCCGCATTTTTGCAATATATTCCCATTCCGTCCTCCTAAAACTCGATCGGGCCTGCGCTGCGTTTCCGCCGCGGCTCGCCCGTAAGCTGCATCACCACCTGACGCTCCACGAGCTTATCCCCGACGGACATCGGGATTTCGCCCTTAATCGCCATCTCACGTAAACTGTGGCGGCTCGTAATCACCGTGGGGTGATGGTAATCGTAACGGCTTTTTACTATCTCCGAAAATTTCTCTATCGCCCAGCTTTCACCCGCGCTTCTGCCTTTCGGCTTTACTGCCTGCAGATCGTCTATAATCAGGCAATCCACCCGCGTCAGGCGCTGCATAATCTCGTACTCGCTTTCTTGAGTGCTGTCTTTGTAGGTCGCTTTCAACTTCGACAATACCCGCTCCAGCGTCGTGAATACACACGGGATTTTATCCCGCTCCAGCTCGTGCAGGATACACGCCGCAAGGTGTGTCTTGCCCAACGCTTCGCCGCCGTATAGCCAGATCCCGCGCCCCGAGTTTTCTACCGTCGCAAAATTCACGCAGAATTTCTCGCAACGCTCCGCCGCGGTCAAAAATTCTTCCGTCGCGCCGCTCATGTTTAGGCGCTCGAACGTGGCGCGTTCATAGTCGCGGCCCAACTCGTTGAAACTCATGCGGCGATATTTCTCCGCCAGCACCGCACGCTGTTCGCGTTTTTTGCGTGCTGTTTCCGCTTCTTCTTCGCACTCGCAGACACAGTTCATGAACACCCCGCGTTCGGGCATATCCAGTGATTTTACCTTGCGGCAACGCCTGCAAAAGATTTCCCCGCCCTGCACAAATTCCTTGCTCGGGTCAATTTTCGAAAGCACCGCTTTCTTTTTTGCCGCGTATTCTTCTGGCTTATGTACGACCGTCTGCAAATCGTCTCCTATTGGACATAAACCTCGATCTCCCATATCCGCCTCCCGTTTCGTTTATGTGCCCGCGCCCTTGCCGTGCTTCTCGTTCCATTCCCGCTCCCGCTCTTGCTCCGCTGACGTGTCCTCCGTCGGCGGGTCTGTGCTTTTCGCATAGTCGCGGTATTGTCCCAGCGCGATTTTACGATAATTTTTGCAAAGCCATGAAAACGATTTCGTGCCGCGTAGGTACGCGCTTTTCGAGATTTCCGCGCTTAAAACCTCAAAATCAATCTCACTCGCCAAACATGCGGGATAGTTGTCAACCTCTATCTCGGGGTGTTCCTTAAAAAACTTTTCCTGAACGAACGATCTTTCCGTGCGCTCCGTCGCGCTCAAAGGGTTTTCTCTTCCCCCTGCACCCTCTTCTCTTTCCTGTTCGTTCTTCTTATTCTCGTTCTTATTTTCTCTTTCTTGTTCTTTTTCTTTATTCATAGAAGGTGACAAATCCGTTTTCTTTTCGTTTGATTGCGGTTTGATTTCATTTGATTTTTTTTGATTGGCGTTTGATTGCGTTTGATTTCGGTTTGTTCCCGTTTCTTCTTCTGTCTGCTCCGTTTCTTCCTCTTTCGTTCGTGCCGCCGAACGGACTTTTGACTTATCCAGCGACGGCTTGATTAAGTTAAACGCCATTCGGCACGCGCCTTTTAAGGACGGGAGAACGTCTTCGAACATGTACGCGAATATGGCGTTATACAGCTCGCCCTGTTCTTCCGCCGTCAACCCGTTATCGGGATCGGTAATCGCGTCGTAATAATTCTTGAAAAATGTAAATCCGTTCACTCCCTTCATACTCCCGTCCCTCACGTTTATTTTGCTTGCCATAACGCCGTGTACGTCTCCCACAGCCCCTCGCTTTTCATACTCCCGATAAATTCCGCGATCAGGCTCTCCGCGCTCTGTGGGATATCCTCACGGGTATAACGCTCCGTGTAAAGGTCTTTCCCGTCGCATATCTTGTATTCGAAGCCTAGCGCCGTGTCGATTACCTCCAAATACATGGGGTGTTGCGGGGAAGCGTAATACTTGCCGACTTCGTAACGCTCCACCCGCTTACAATCATAGATCACACCCGCTTTTACCCAGTCGCATTTTGCCATCAACAGAAACCGCTCACCCGAGATCGTCTTTTCCTTGTACGCCGTCAGCTGGTATATGCCGCCCGACAGCTGTTCCGCAAGCTCCAGGATACACGCGCCCTCGGGCACTTCCTCGCCGCGTTTCGACCACTGCGACGCATACGCGGCCGCCGCGGTCTTGTTACCGCAGATAACCTCGTAAACCGCGTCCTCGAATGCGATACCACGTTCCATTGACTCGCTCGATTCCGTCGGCTCCCGACGTAAGGTCTTTAAGAAACTTTCCCGCGCTTCCTCCTCGTACCCCTCCGCGCAGTTGTACTGATACAGCCACGCGGAGAGCAGGGATTGCGTCATTAAATACCGCTTTTCCATATTAAACGTCCTCAAATACTTTCGGCCCGACTGGAGCTTGCTTTTCTGCGGGCTTTTTTAACGCCTCATACGCCGCGTTCGGTTGACGCAGGGCATTGATCGGCAGTTCCTCCTGCGTCGCTTCTACGGGCGGTTCCGTCTCGTTTTTTTTCGCTTCAGACTTGCCGTTCGTCAGCTCGTTCAAGATTTCGTCCGCCTGCGCTTTCGCGCTCTTTTTAACGGGCTCGGCTTGCGGCTCCTGCGCGGCTTGTTTCACAGGCTTTTTAACGGGTTTCTCTTGTGGTTCCTCGGCCGCCTGTTTTTCCGCCTCCGCCTTTTTCGCTTCCGCCTCGGGCAGCTCGTAACCCTTCTTTTCGCGGTTGAATACGTAGCCCTTTTCTTTCACACGGTCGCGGAAAAGCTGGCGAAGCTCTTCCAAAGAGGTCAACGAATGGTTTATCGATTTCAGCTTTTCACCGGCTTCGTTGAAGTCGGCGGGCGTTTCAAGACTGCCGATCAGCTCTTTGCCCGCAGTCATTGCCGCTTCATAAGCTTTCTTTTCCGCCGCGAAATATTCGTTGTCTTGCGCGATGTTTGCGTTCGCCTCGTCAAACAGGCGGGTAATGTAGTCGTTTTTGTCTGTTCCGCCCAGCGCGGGGATTTTTCTCACGCCGCTGATACCGTAACAGCCTTTTGCGAAATATTCGTCCGTTGGCGTAAAGCCCGCCATGCGCTCGTTTCCGTTCATGTAGATGTACGCCCCGAAATCGCAGGGTTGCCAGACGATATTTTTCGCGCTGCCCTCGCACAGCAAACGCTGAATGGCTACGCCTTCCTTGTTCTTTTCTTCGACGCTATGAAACACGTAGATGATGTTTTTGTCTAAAACCGTCTTAAATCTTGCAGTCAACTGCTGAAATTCCAGCTTCACCGCTCCGTAGCCTTTCTGCGAGATCCCGCCCGACCGCGTTTTATTCACGGGGTCTTTCCGCATCACGTAATCTTGCAACAGCGTTATGAGTGCGCCGCCTGTGTCGATGACCAAAGTCTCGAAACCTTTCAACGTCTCGCTGTTCAAGTCCTCTAAAAGTTCCTCGTACGTTGCGACTCGGGAAAACTTCGGACGGTGCTGGGCTTTGATACGCTGTATCCCCTTATCCAAGTCAATGAGTAGGGGCTTCGGCGCGGAACATGCAAGCGTCGTCTTTCCGACGCCTGGCGCGCCGTACAACAGCATGGAAAATCGCTGGTCTTGAAACGTTTCCGTTTCGGGCGTGAAAATTGCCATAATAGTGTCTCCTTGTGTTTTTTTCGGGGCGCGGCGGAGTTGCACCGCCGTTTGTGCTCACCGCCCCATATACGGCCGATTTGCGGCCGTTAAATCCGCTCCGCGCGGAAGTCGTCGAAGATCGTTTCGTGCTCCGCTTCGTCGTCAGGGTCGCTGTCATAGTAGCGAATTTCAAGTCGATCCCCTACCAACGCGACAGCTTTCACATGCACGCTGTCGTTTGCTTCGTCTATGTAATGCCGTTTCAATTCTTCTATCGCAAACTCCGCGCTGGAAACATACATCATGTCCGTTTTGTAAATCCCCGCGCTGCCGTCTTTTCGGTAACGGTATGTCACTTTATAGCGTTTCATCTCGCTACACCCTCCCGTTTACCCGCTAACTGTTCTCTCTCCGCTTGCTCGATTAGCCTTAATAGCTCCGCTCGCGTTATATGCACCTCTATCCGCTTTTGCGGCTTCGGCTCGATTAATTTATCCACGACCTTATCCCACCACTTCATACCGCCTCCGCTTTCCGTTTCGCACTTTCAATGCACTCCTCGCATACGCTCTCGCCGTCCAAATCGTAATAGTCGTCGCCCGCGTAGATCGGCCCGCCGCACCATGCGCATGTGCACAGCTGCTCGGGCTGGTCCTCTCGCCCCAACAACATTCCGTTTTCAAGATTGTCTCTGTTCATAAATCTCCTCCTCTACGCGCCTTTTAATGCTCTTAAATATTCCTTATGGCCTTGCCGATACGGTTTTACCCGTCCGCTTATTATCTCGCTTTTCTCGACTACCTTCTCCGCCGCCCATGCTAAACATTTCCCGATCGCATTCTCGCCTTGAAATTCTTGTTGCTCGTTCGGCAATCCGTAATCGTCCGCCGTATCGATTATCGCCCGCACTACCGATAACGTACATTCAAACCTCACCGTTATTCCCACGCCATTTATCCACGGGAAACAATTCGTTTGAAATACGTTCGGCCTCCACCACCAACGCCCGCCCATGAAATCCTTGCCCAAACTTCTACTTACTTGCTCTTGTTTAGTCATTTCGTTGTCCTCCAATTGAAACATTTTGTGTCTTTATTATACGACACATTTTGTTTCAAGTCAAGCATTTCGACACAATTTGTGTTAAAATATTTTCATGGAAACTTGGAATGAAAAAATTAAAGAAGCTCGACGTATAAAAGGTTGGTCTCAACAAAAAGTTGCTGATATTTTAGGAGTGACACGAGCTTGCTATTCAAACTATGAACAGGGAATTCGTGAACCCACTATTGCTTTATTGAAATCTATTTGCGAAACGCTGGAAATATCGGCTGACTATCTTATTGGGCTTAACGACAATTATTAAGCTGCGCTTCGATTATTTCTTTTTCCGTACATTCATAAAGTTTTGATAGGCTCAAAACTTGTTCTATATTAATGCGGCGCAAACCACTTTCGTAATTGCTTAGTGCTTGTAAAGTTACCCCTAAGACAGCCGCAACCTCCGCGCGGCTTTTATTGTTTTGTACTCGTAATTCTTTTAGTGTCATTTGTTTACTCCTGATAAATTGTGAGGTGGGTTTATGATTTGCACTATAACGTTTCAACAGCTTCAAGGTTATGCTTCCTTTGCAGCAGACCTCGCCACTGTGTTGGGAGGTATTAGCGTCTTTATTGGTATCTGTGCCCTTTTAAAAAATCATTTAAATAAAAATTCTCTTCGTTTAAAAATTAATCTTATCCTTTCCTATTATGATGATACATACTTTTTCTTATCTATACAAAATTTTACAGATAATTTTCTTTACATCATTGAAATTGAGTTACTTACAAAAAAACAAAAATACCAAGCTAAAGAGTTATATTTTCGTCATGAGGTATTCGCTACTTATAGACCTTTAAAAAATATTCCCGTTTCATCTTTTGAAGCCGATGATTTTGACTGTTATTTTGAAATTGAGAAATCTAAACTGCCTAAAATTCTTAAATTCAAAATAACGACCACCCAAAAAACCTTTACATACAAAATTAAAAATCCTCTTTTAGTACCAAATCCCGAAAACAATACTGCCGACTCCAATACAAACGAAAAGTAAGGCGCATAAAAATAATATTACAATAAAAAAACTAAATCCTTGTCTTTTGATATTCTCTATGTTATTGAAAAGGTAAGCTATTCCCCCGCATATTGCAAGTGCCCCGATTAGAATAAATATTATTCTTATGATAATCATACCTTCCTCCCCGCAGGCTTCCGCCTGCTTTTTTAATACCTTACCGCTTCGTCTCGCGTGATAAAAAAGTGAATGTGATAATCGTTCGATTTGTCTTTTATCACGATGTCAATTTTCTTTTGTGTCATTTCTTTCTCCTTTCCCTCCGAGGGATTTTTTATTGCTCGTTTTCCAGCAAAGCGTTTATAACTTCGTCCGTCGTGCATTCCAACAAGTCGCTCATGCGCCTTACTTGTTCGGGTGATGGGCTTCCGTGCTTTATATACCAATTTCTTACTGTTGGATGGGAAACGCCCAATGCCCTTGCCATCGTCGCAAAGTTCCAACGCTTACTTTTTAGCAAAGCTTTGAAATTCATATTTCACCTCCTTTTACCCTAAAAGCAACCTTTAAGGTGCTTTTCTATTACATTGTAGCACCTTATCGGTTGCATGTCAACTATTTTGCAACCATTTTGTTGCTTTTTTATAAAATTTTTTTTATACTATGAGAAAGAGGTGTAAAATGAAAAAATTAATTATGCTGCGCAAACAAAGAAAACTTACACAGCAAGAAATGGCACAGTATCTCGGAATAACTCGCCAAGCTTATCAACGATATGAAAACGGCTCCCGCGAACCAGATATTGCAACTCTATACAAAATTGCCGATTTCTTCGCAGTAACATTAGACGATCTTTTAGAAAGAGAACAAGCAGAACTTCAGAGCCTTAACCCATCAACAAATTCCAAACCCGAATATCAACGTATCTTTGAAAGTCAATCCCCACAGAGACAAGAAATTCTTTTAAAAATGTTAGAGGTTCTCGCAGGAATGACTGATACTCAATTGGAAAATACAAAAGGTTTCTTTAGCGTTGCCTTTAATTACAACGAGGCAAAGAAAAAGAAACCTGAAAGTTTATAAAATTTATTTTTTCTCTTTAGGGAAACTATTATGGAAAAACTACTTTTTTTAAGAGAACAACTTAATGTTACTCAAAAGGCTGTTGCTGATTATATTGGTTTATCCCGACAAGCATATGCTCACTATGAATTCGGAGATCGTTATCCCGACCTCAAAACGCTATGTAAACTTGCAGACTTTTTTGGGGTTTCGGTCGATTATCTGCTTGGAAGGGAAACATGTAATCTTGCACTTTCTCCCCCGCCTTCGGAATATCAACGCATTTATGAAAGCCAGCCGAGAGAGACGCAGGAGAATATTTTAGAATTTATGAAAGTTTTTTCAAAAGCATCAATCAAAACTCAACTTAAAATATTGGGGCGAGTTGAAGGTTGGATTTTTGAAGAAGAAACTAAAAATTTGGAGGCAAAAAATATTAAACGCTAATTGGTAAAATTTGGTAATTTTGTAAAGCTATTTACTTATTGAAAAAAATGTGATATAATTTTTCCATAATTCCACTTAGGAGGGAAAATATGGAAAACATTACAGGTATTGGAAGTATCAAAACTATCGTAGCTCAAATTTCTATCAGTGCGGAAGAATTGCAAGAATTGATTAACAGTTCCGAATTGAGACTTGCTTTATCCCACGCTCCTGCGTTATTGCTTGCATTAAAAACAAAAGCCATCGCCGTTATGCAATTTTGCTATGCGTTCCAAGGCTTCATAATCATGAAAGAATCCGACGAAGAAGATAATCGCAACGCAAAAATGGATTTATTCAGAAATTGGCAACAAACAGCTCAAAACGAAAAAAGTCCTCCGCAGATAGCAGAGGACACAGAAGAAAAGGGCATTATCGAAATCACACAAGAGGATTTAAAGAAAATGCCTAAAAATATTACAAAAGGAAAAATTTTAGCTGGAGGTTTTTCCGTTGGCTGGAGAAAACTCCAATCTGGAAAAAACTCATACACTTATAACGTTAGATTTAAGCGCGAAGGATATAATATTGATTTTTGTGATCAACACAAAGAAAATCTAAAGCCTCGTTTTTTGGAAGAATTAAAAAATCAATCTTCCCAGAAACAGAAAGAAAGTAAAAGCGGCGTTCCCATTACCTTTCACCCCTTTGCGCTTTACTACTTCAATAACTTCCGCGTAAAAAAGGTTGTTCCCGAAACATTTGAAAAAGATTTGAGCCGTTACAACAACCACCTCGCGCCATATTTCAAAGAAACTCTTATTAAGAGCATTACTCCAACCCATTGTCAAAATCTTTTAGAACGCTTAACGGAACAGGAAAAATGGAAAACTGCAAGCGAATTATACTCACTTATGAACGGCATATTCGACTGCGCCATAGATCATCATATTATTCAATTCAGCCCTATGGACACGGTACAGGCGATTGAATACGAAAAAGAAAGCGGTTCAGCTCTCCTTATTGAAGAGGAAGGACATTTGCTTTTGGCTGTTAAAGACACTCCGTATGAAATTTGTTTTGCAATCATTCTTTATACGGGTCTTCGCCCGAATGAGTATATAACGGTCCGATTGGACGAAAACAAACTTTTCATTATCGCCAAAAAGTCCAAACAGAAAAAAAAGAAGAACGGCGAAGAAGTGTTCAAGAAAATTCCCGTCACCCCCATGCTTCGTCCGTACATAGAGAAATATCCCGATTTCAAAATGCTTACCGCGAAATACCTTCGAAAGATTTTCAAAAAAATTTTGCCTAATCATATGTTATACGATTTAAGGACTACCTTTTACACTCGTTGTAAGGAATGCCACATTGGCGAAGCGGCTCGGAAGGAATACATGGGACATTCCCTCGGCGCGCTCGGAAATGCATATACCGACCTTTCCGACGAATATCTTTTACGTGAGGGCGAAAAGTTCAAGTATTAAAAGGGCTTGCTTCTATTTTCTTCCCAAATTTCTTCCCAAAAAGTTAGTATTTAAGCCATCACCGATAGAATATTTATACAAACAAGCAACAAAAAAGCAGGGATAACAGCATTTTTAACCGTTATCCCTGCATAAATGGTTGAGGCAACGGGACTTGAACCCACGACCTCTTGGTCCCTAACCAAGCGCGCTACCAAACTGCGCTATGCCTCAATATTGCCCTGCCGCTCTAAATTATCCTCTCGCGGAACAGCATAAACTATTATACTTACACGAGAGGATTTAGTCAAGCGTTTTTCAGTGATTTTCAAAAGAATTTATTTTTTTCTTTTACTTTTCAAATTAAAGCTAAAAACTTTATCCAAAGCTTTCTGAGCCCTCCCCAAAGCGCATTAAGCAGTTTCCAAACGCCTATGCCTGTCGGGAAAAGCATAAAAAACAATACGACGCCGATCGCAAGCGACACGCCCGCCCATGCGATTACCGAGGAAGCCACCTTCATAAACCTTGTTTTTCTCACAATCAACGCCACAATCAACAACGAGGCTATAGACGCGGCAAGGCCCACGATAAAATATTTTATATAGGGAGAAGAATAGGTAAATCTGACGACGTTTTCCCCCTCCTCCAGTTTCACCGAAAGGAAATGCAAGTCGTTGTCAATAAGTTCCGCCTTTTTTCCGTTTACGGTTACCTTATAGCCTTTTGAGGCGACAAAATTCAAAAAGAGACACTCGCCCTCTTTCGCCGTTACCTCGGCCGTGATTTCGCCCGCCCCCACCTTTACGTCCGCGGCGCGTTCCTTCAGATCCTTGCTCAATCCTTTTACCATATCGGTAGAAACGGAAGTTGCGTCTTTTGTTCCGCCGAGAAACTTATAAAGCGCCATTTGGTTTTGGGCGCGATTATTGGCGGTATTTTCCGCCGCAAAACGGAACTCTCCGCTTTCCACCGTATAGCCCAGGGGAAAAACGATATTGCTTTCGTACATATAGAAAGCGCCGGCGTTGAGCGTGGAAATTTTTCCGTTTTCGTCCTTAATGATATTGCCGTTTTCGTCTTTCATTTCCACGGGAGAAATATAGGACAGATTGCCGACGCTGTCTTTCCTATCCGAAGAAACGAAAAAATATTTATATCCCAAAAATGCGTCGCCGAATACATTTCCGCCGCTGCTTTTCATGCTGTTACGGCCGTTGCCCCAATACCCGAACAGATTGACGATCTCGAAATTATCCGCGTCTATGACGGAGGAAAACACGCTGAACGAATTGCTGTTTCCCGTAAAAGGAATATCCGCCGTCAGTTTGTCCTCGTAGTCCTTGACGCGAAAATAGCTGTCGTCCCGCTCGTTGAGCTGCTCCACCATCGTCTTATAATGGTTGATATTATAATGCGTGGAACGATTTCCGACAACCAGCTGTTCGTTATAAAAAAGGACCTGTACGGCAACTACGCCGATCAGCATAACAGCCATAACGCGCGCGCCGATCTCCTTATTCCGTACCATCGCGACGCCGAGAAGCGTAACGAAAGCGACAAAAACAAACAGCACCGCAACCACCTGCAATCCGCCCAGAGAATGGGCGAACATTCCCGAAAATGCGTGCGCGTTGTTCAGCATCGTCGAATCGGAAATAAAGCTGTCCCAAAGGTTCAGATAGGCGTCGCTGGAGACGAAGCACGAAAGCACCGCCGCGACAATAAGGCAGGCCACGGCGTAAAGCAACGTCGCGCCCTCCCTGTTCTTTTTGTTCAAAGCGGTACCGTCGAACGCCTTTTCGGGCGAATAAACGACTTCGTTAGCGGCGAGACATGCCCCGCCGAGAAAATAAAGCGCATTTAGAAATCCGAAACGCAAAGCATAGGACATATAGGAGCCCATATTCATGAGTAGCGTCGCTTCGTCCACCAATACGGGCACCAGCGTAAATATGCCCGCGACCAGCATAAAACGAGAAAGCGGCGTCTTCAGCTTGCTTTTCACGAAATAGACGACCGTCAAAACGACAAATACGGAATCGCTGAAAATGTAGCTGAACTTACGGTAGAGAGCCTCCCCGCTCCGGTCGAAATACCCTTTGATATCAAAAATATTTTTCCCGTTCTCCACCTTAAAGCCGTACCAAAGCTCGTCAAACAGCCCGCCGCTTCTTCCGCTGCGCAAATAAGCCATCAGCGCGGCAATCAACAAGGGCAGGGCAATGAGGATTGCCACCACGAAAGCCAGGCACAGGTATGCGATGAACGAATTTCGCTCCTTTTTATCCACACACAAAAACGCATAGGCGATCAGCGAAGGAAAAACGACCAACATGGAAAAACAGGCGATGGAAAAACAGGTATAGATACAACACGCCGTCAAAATGGAAAAGGGAAGAAATTTTTTCGTGCGCGTAAAATACACGAAAGCGGCGGCGCAAAAAGGCATATAGATCAGGAAATCGACCCAATTGATATAAGTATTGGCAACGAAGGTATATCCGCAGTAGGCATACACGACGCCGATCGCCACGCCCACGTAATCGGGAATGTTTTTGAATAGCTTTTTGACAAACCATGCGCCCGCAAACGCTGTCGTCGCAAGCTTGAAGGCCATGACGATCCCGCAGGCATTATAGACGTTGCCGTCGCCGAACAACAGAAAAATGAAGCTGAACGGACTGATAAAAAAATAGGCGAAGGTTCCGAAAACGTCCGCGCCGCCCGCGATCGAGTACGAATAGAACAGGGAGGATTTTCCGTCGAGCACGTCGAAAAGATGTTCGATAAACGGACAGATCTGCGCGGAAAGGTCGTAGCTTGCCACCGTATAATCGGGTCCGAAAGGATACACCTGAGAGATGGCCAGCTGTACCATGTACAAGACGAACGCGATGAGCGGCGCGGCAAAAAGCCCCCAATACTTTGCAAAAAACGCGAAAAATTTCGGAAGCTTCTTTTTCAAAACCGCTGCGCGGCCCACGGCCTCCAAAGCGACTTCTCCCCCCGCAGGACAGGCTTCTTCCGCCGCCAGCGCCGGCGTTTCGGTCTCTTCCGTATTCGTCTGTGTGCCCTGCACGGGCTTCGTCGTCGTATCCATACCCTTATTCTACCATTTTTTCCTTATTTAGTCAATCCTATACGGCTTTTCTCTCATATAATAAGTAGAATTTTCCGGATAGGCGGTCGCAAAAAAGCGGAACCTTTTTCGGTTCCGCCTATTTTTTCCACGATTCGCATTTTTTCGCAAAGAAACATATAATAACATTACTTTCCCCAAGGATAGAGTTTCGGAAAAATGTTCATACTCAATCAATAAAGAAGCAAAGGAGGCTTTCATATGTTTTGGATAGGAGTATTGGTAGGTTTTCTCGTCGGGGGAAACGTCGGCTTGGTATGTATGGCTCTGTTCAAGATCAATAAGGACTGAATATCCGCAATCGCACGGCTCAATGTCGCGTACGCTCAATAGGGACTGAATATCCGTAGTCGGACGGTTCAGCTTTATACAGGCCCAAGCCCGATAAGAGCCGCACAATTAAATGTATTTTTCCACAACCTTCTGCATTTCGTCAAGCCGCTCGAGCATGTTTTTAGCGAGCGCCAGCTGACAGCGGCTCCTGGCCAGATTGTGCTCGGGATAACGAATGCGGAAATACTTATCCCCGTCGAGATAATCGGTGAGGAATCTCATACCGCATTCGACCGACATGGTCACCGCACCCAACGCCAAGGTGGATTTTTCGCGTTCGGTAAGCGAAGCGCCCACTTTACCCACAAAGCCCCGCGTAAACGCCTCGTACTTTTTCATGTCGAGAGCGACTTTTTTTATGTCCCTTTCGTCCTCGCCCGAGGTGTTGGCCGTGGAACGGATCGCGTCGCCGAAATCGAAGCCGACAAGCCCGGGCATCACCGTATCCAGATCGATGACGGAGAGATGCTCAAACGTATTTTTATCGAACAGCACGTTGCTGCATTTGGTATCGTTGTGCGTCACGCGGAGCGGCAGTTCGCCCCGCCTCTGCATTTTATACATTTTCGTCGCCGTCTCCTCGAGGGCCAGATATTCCCCGATTTCCGCGTCCGCGCTGCCCGCGCGGGCGTTTTCGTCCTTTTCGATCGACTCCTTAAACGTCCCGTAACGCAAAAGCGTATTGTGAAAATGCGGAATGGGAATATTCAGCTTTTCAACGGGATAATCGGCAAGATAGAGCTGAAACTCTCCGAAAGCCTTTCCCGCTTCCTCGATGACGGTGAGGTTATCCGTCATGAGAAAGGATTCGGAATCGTCGATATAGCGGCAGCAGCGCCAAAAGCCGCCGTCGGGCCCGACGGTATAATATTTTTCTTCCGCGGTCTGCTGATAATGCAAAACGCCCCGTTTCGCGCTTACGCCCGTCCGCTTGATCTTCGCCCTGATATACTCGGTGACGGAGGTGATGTTGTGCATCATGCCCACGGGGTCCTTGAATACATATGTGTTTACGCGCTGCAAAATATAGTCCTTAATCTCGCCGCCGCGAAAAAAATACACCTTATACGTCGTATTGATATGCCCGAAAGTGATGAGCTCGCACGAACGATACTCCCCTTTTATCTGAAAAACCCGGCAAATCTCCTCAATCAACTTTTCGTCCATCGCTACCGCTTACCTTCTTTCTTTTTTACTCTGTCATTCTATGCGGAAAGGGCCGTCCTGCGTTCGTCCGGCAGACCCCGCCGCTTCAGGCGGACGCCGCGTTTTCCCCTTTGTCTATGGTATAGGTGGGAACGAGCATCGTCACCAATTCCTTCATGTTTCCCGTCTCGTTATAAGCCTCGGCGTACAATTTATCCAGCGTGTCCCAGAAAAACTCCTCATCGACCTTCAACGGCTTTGCGATATTGATCAGCCCGTTGGCGGTCTTTTGAAGCCCCTCTTCTTTCATCAGCCGCTCCTCGTAAAGCTTTTCGCCCGGACGAAGCCCCGTGCATTCGATCTTGATATCGACGTCCGGTTCCAGCCCCGAAAGCTTGATGAGGTTATAGGCAAGGTCGTAAATTTTGACGGGCTCGCCCATGTCGAGGACGAAAATCTGTCCGCCTTTGGCGTAAGCGCCCGCTTGCAAAACGAGCGACACCGCCTCGGGAATCGTCATAAAATAGCGGATAATATCCTTATGCGTCACGGTGACGGGTCCGCCCTCCGAGATCTGCTTTTTGAACAGCGGAATCACCGAGCCGTTGGAGCCGAGCACGTTCCCGAACCGTACCGCAACAAATTTTGTGCTTTGGCAATTCATGCCGATCGTCTGAATGATCATTTCACAAATGCGTTTGGTTGCGCCCATGATGTTGGTGGGATTGACGGCTTTATCCGTGGAAATCTGCACAAACGTTTCCACGCGGAATTCGGCGGCGCAGCGCGCCACGTTCAACGTCCCGAAAACGTTGTTTTTTACGGCCTCGTTAGGACTGGTCTCCATCAAGGGAACATGCTTGTGCGCCGCCGCGTGAAAGACGATTTGCGGGCGATAGCGGTCGAACAGATCATGCACTTTTCCCTTGTCGCGCACGCTGCCGATCAAAACGAGCAGATCAAGGGCGGGGTATTTTCTTTTCAGCTCCTGTTCGATATCGTAGGCGTTATTTTCGTAAATGTCGAAAATAATCAGCCGTTTGGGGTGATGGCCGGCAATCTGGCGGCAGAGCTCGCTTCCGATCGAGCCGCCCCCGCCCGTCACGAGCACGGTTTTATTTTCGATATATCCCATAATCTCGTCGAGGTTGACGCTTACCTGCTCCCGTCCGAGGAGATCCTGTATCTCCACTTTGCGGAGCTTGGAAACGGTGATCTGACCGTTGGCGAACTGGTAAATTCCGGGCAGAACCTTGACGGGAAGCATACAGTCCTTACAGCGGTTGATGATCTCGCTTTGCGTCTTTTTGTTGACGGCGGGCATGGTCACGAAGATTTCGTCCGCACGGTACTTTTCAGCCAGCTGCGGCAGCTGGGAGGTATTTCCCGCAATCTTTACGCCGCTGATCTTTTTTCCGAGCTTGGAAGGGTCGTCGTCCGCGATACAGACGGGCTTATATAAGATTTTATCCGAGGTCAGCATTTCCTTGATGAGGGCGAGCCCCGCACTGCCTCCGCCGACGATCAGGACCCGTTTTTTCTCCGTCTGACCGCCGAAAAAATAATATTTGAGCACCGAAACCACACGTTTCGAAAACCTCGTCATGATAGCGAAATAGAAAAGGAACGCACCAAACGCGAGCGCCGTGCCGACGTGCACATACGCCTGTTTTGTCGCCAAGGCGAAAACGACGTTTGCGGCCGTAACCCCGACGACTGCAAGACACTGCTTTAAGGCGTCGATAATCCCGACCGAAGAAAATACGATGGCATACATCCCCAGCAAGGCGAAAAAGCCTATCGTGCATACGACGTTTCCGAGCGTCCAATAGAGCACTTCCTTGGAAAAACCGCCGCTCTTTATCGTAATCAGATAGGCAAACAGCCCCGAGAGCAGGACGGAACAAATATCCGCCAGGATCAATAACACGATATTCCGAATTCTTTTATTCTTTGTGTTCATGCTTCCCTTCCGTAAATAAATTATGTATATCGGCCGAAAGCGGCTCTTATTCTACAGTGACGCTCTTTGCGAGATTTCTCGGTTTATCCACGTCCAGTCCCTTGGCGACGCTGACGTAATATCCCATCAGCTGAAGGGGAATAATCGCCAGGCTGCCCGTAAAATAGGGATCGGTACGCGGAATATACGCCGTAAAATCCGCCGTGTCCTCGACGTTATAGTTTCCGTAGCAGGTCAGCCCCATCAGATACGCGCCGCGGCTTTTAACCTCCGTCATGTTTCCGATCATTTTCTCGTACAGCCCTTCCTGCGTCAGAACGCTGACCACTAAAGTTCCGTCCTCGATCAGGCTGATCGTACCGTGCTTTAATTCTCCCGCCGCGTACGCCTCCGAATGAATGTAGCTGATCTCTTTCATTTTCAGGCTGCCTTCCAGGCTGATCGCATAGTCGATCCCGCGGCCGATAAAAAAAATGTCTTTGGCGTTTGCAAACTTTGCGGCAAACCACTGTATCCTTTCTTTATCCTCAAGCACGCGCTTCATTTTTTCGGGCAGAGCCAAAAGCTCCCCGATCATCTGCGCATAGCGTTTTCCGTCGATTTCCCCGCGCACTTTGGCAAATTGGACGGCCAGCAGATACCCCGCGGCGAGCTGGGTGCCGTACGCCTTCGTCGTCGCCACGGCAATTTCGGGCCCCGCCAGCGTATAAAAGACATTGTCCGCCTCCCTTGCGATGGACGAACCGACCACGTTGACGACCGCCAGCGTCCTTGCCCCGAGATTTTTCGCCTCCCGAAGCGCCGCGAGGCTATCCGCGGTTTCTCCCGACTGACTGATAACGATGACGAGGCTGTCCTTTTTAAGCAACGGCTTGCGATAACGGAACTCCGACGCGAGATCCACCCGCACGGGGATTTTCGCCAGCCCTTCTATGCAGTATTGCGCAACTACGCCCGCATGATACGCCGAACCGCAGGCGACGATGTAAATTTCTCCGATTTCCTTGATGCGTTCCTCCGTCAGCCCCATTTCGTCGAGGCGGATGGCGCCGTCCTTGATTACGCCGTTAAGCGTGGCTTGCACGGCCTTGGGCTGCTCGTGTATCTCCTTCATCATGAAATGCTCGAAGCCGGACTTTTCCGCAGCCTCCGCGTCCCATTTGATCTCGGTGATTTCTTTGGAAATCTCTTCGCGGTCGATATTATAGAAGCTGACGTTCCCCTTCTCCAGCCTGGCGATCTCCAGATTGCCGATATAATAGACCTTCCTCGTGTATTTCAAAAGGGCAGGGACGTCGGACGCCAGAAACGTTTCGCCCTTTTCCGTGCCGATGATCATCGGGCTGTCCTTGCGGGCGACGTAGAGCTCCTCGGGATATTCCTTATACATCACTGCCAGCGCATACGAGCCTCGCACGCGCATCATACAGCGCGCCAAGGCGTCTATCGGCCCGCCGAGATACTTTTTATAGTAATAATCGACAAGCTTGGCAAGCACCTCCGTATCCGTCCGCGAATAAAAATTGTATCCGTTTTTAACGAGCTTTTCCTTCAGCTCCTGATAGTTTTCGATAATGCCGTTGTGGACGACGATCACGTTTTTATCGTCGCTGTAATGGGGATGCGCATTGTCGAGGGAGGGCTCGCCGTGGGTGGCCCAGCGCGTATGTCCGATACCGCAGCAGCCCTTTACGGAAAGGCCGCAGTTAGTCTTTTCCGACAGCACCTTGAGCCGTCCCTTCGCTTTGAAGATCTCCGCTTCCGCGTTTCCGTCACGCACGGCGATCCCCGCCGAATCGTAACCGCGGTATTCCAGCCGCGCAAGCCCTTCCAGCAGAATGGGCGCGGCCTGTTTTTTACCGATATAACCGACTATCCCGCACATACTTTACCCTCTCGCTTCCGCAATGTGGCCCTTCAAACGGATGATTTCCGTCACTTCGTCCACGTATTTTTGGCAAAGCTGCTTGCTCTCCGCCTCGACCATGACGCGGAGCACGGGTTCCGTGCCCGATTCCCGAAGCAGGATTCTGCCCGTATCCCCGAGCTTTTTCGTTACCGCATCCACGGCGGCCTGAACGTCGGCGTCGCTTCTTGCGGCCGCCTTATCCTTTACCCGCACATTCGTCAACACCTGCGGATAGATCGTCACGGGCTCCGCAAGCTTGCTTAAAGTTGATTTCTTTGCAATCATCGCCTGCATAATCTTCAGGCTGGTAAGTATTCCGTCCCCCGTGGAGGCATATTTCGAGAAGATGATGTGACCCGACTGTTCTCCGCCGATACAGTCGCCGTGTTCGGCCATATGTTCGTAAACGTATTTGTCCCCGACCTTGGTTTTCGCATAATTGATCCCCAGCTCGTCGAACGCCTTATACAGCCCGAAATTGGACATGACGGTCGTCACTACGGTATTGTTGATAAGCTTTCCGCGTTCCTTCATATAGCGGGCATAGATATAGAGAATGAGATCGCCGTTGACGACGTTCCCCTTTTCGTCCACGCAGAGACATCTGTCCGCGTCGCCGTCGTAGGCGAAGCCCACGTCCAGTCCGTTTCCCACGACAAATTTTTGCAGCCCTTCGATATGCGTAGAGCCCGCGTTTTTATTGATATTCGTGCCGTCGGGCTCGGCGTTGATGACGTACGTCTTTGCGCCCAGCGCGTCGAACACGTTTTTGGCAATATTCCAGGAGCTTCCGTTTGCGCAATCCAGCCCCACTTTCAAGCCCTTAAAGCTGTAAATACCGAGGGAGATCAGATAACCGACGTAACGGTTTCTGCCCGCCACGTAATCCACCGTGCGGCCGACGCTCTCCCGATGCGCGTAAGGCGCCTCCGTCCATTTCTGTCCGAAAGCCCGCACCTCCCCGTCGAGGTACTCTTCCACCAGCCCGATCACCTCTTCGTCCATTTTTTCGCCCTGGCCGTTGAACAGCTTAATCCCGTTGTCGTAATAAGGGTTATGGCTGGCCGAAATCATGATCCCGCAGTCGAAATCCTCCGTCCGCACGACGTACGCCACCGAAGGGGTCGTCGTAACGTGCAGCAGATAGGCGTCCGCCCCCGAAGCCACAAGCCCGCCGACAAGCGCGTACTCGAACATATATCCCGAACGCCGCGTGTCCTTGCCGATGACGATCTTTGCCCTCGAGCCGTCTCCCTCGCGCTTTTTGCGCTCGGTGAAATACCAGCCCAGAAAACGTCCCACTTTGTAGGCGTGCTCCGCCGTCAGTTCCTCGTTCGCTTCGCCGCGAAAGCCGTCGGTTCCAAAATACTTTCCCATAATTTATTTCCTCTTGAATTAATTTATTTCCTCTTAAAAATATCTGCACTCAACCCGTCCGCGCCCCGATTCTTTTCCGTCTCTCCGTTAGCTTCCCCCGTCGGCTCTTCTTTACTGTCTATCGTTTTTTATGTTTTCAGTCCTTTTTTATTCTTTCTTTACCGTAACGCCTCCTGTTTTCCATATCGTATCGGCAGGTACCACGCCCCGAACGCAGGACAACGGGTAAATGTTGGAATGCGGGCCGACGATCGTCCCGGGGTTGAGCACGCTGTTGCACCCCACCTCTACGTAATCGCCCAGCATCGCGCCCATCTTTTTCAAACCCGTCTCTATTTTTTCCCCGCCGTTTTTGATAACCACCAACGTTTTATCCGATTTTACATTTGAGGTAATCGAGCCCGCACCCATGTGCGATTTATACCCCAAAATGCTGTCTCCCACGTAATTGTAGTGCGGCGTTTGCACGTTGTCGAACAAAATTGCGTTTTTCAGCTCCGCCGAATTTCCCACGACGCAGTTTTCTCCGATCAGCGCAGCCCCGCGGATAAACGCGCAATGTCTCACCTCCGTCCCCGCGCCGATAATACAGGGCGCCCCCAGGTATGCGGTGGGTGCGATTTTCGCGGTTCTGTGTACCCATACTTCCGGAGCCGTTTCCTCGTACTGCGATTTATCGAGCGTCGGACCGAGCGTAAGAATAAACTCCTTAATGCCCTTCAGCGCTTCCCAGGGATAAGTAAATCCCGAAAGATAGTCCCTTGCCAGCGTATGACTTAAATCGTATAATTCCCTTATTTTGATCATGTGTCCTCCTGCCTGCAATATTCAAAACGCTTATATACGCAAATAGCGGATACAAAAACCCCATCGACGCTTTGCCGATGTAGTTTCCGCAGCCGCTATTTTGTTTGATTTATGAGAAAGAGCGCCTTTCCCTTCAGGAAAGACTGCCGTTTCGCTCTCACAAAAGTTATGCCGCTCTCCATAACTTTATTCCTCGTTGTCGTAAAAATGTGCTTGTCCATACCTTGCCCCGCTTATACGGCCAATTTTTTCCGTTCGGCCGATTAAGTCTAAAGACCTGAGCAAGCAGTATGATAAAACGTATCTTTCTATAATTTAGCGTATATATCATATCACATCTTCACTTCTTTGTCAACGATTATACTCAAATTTTATACATAATATTTAGAAAACATCCTCAAAAAGATTTATTTTTCCTTGAATTTCTTTCATTTATTCATTTTTTATAGAAATTCTGTCACGCAGTTTTATGACAAAGCTCCGACGTTTTTTCCGTGTGATTTTTATCAGCGAGCGTTCGGCGCAACCCTGTCCCGCCTAAAAAGATTTTTTAATCGTGTCTTTCGTCCGAATCGAAAATTTCACAAAATCTCGCAGAGAAAGAAGGCGTTTCGCCGCCGAGGTATAAATGCGTTGTTTCCCCAAAGCCGCGGCAGCGGAAGATCGCCTGTCCCTTTCTGCGTTCTTCGGTATAAAGCGTGGTTACGGAGGTGGGCAAAGCGACGAAATGATGCGCCAGCACTGTGAGAGGAATGTTGAAGAGGCGGGAAAGAAGTACGCTTTCCAGCCCGAAATGGCAAAACAGAGCCACCGTGTCACGATTGGCGCGCTCCGCCCGATATATTTTTCCGTCGCGCACGTATCCGTGGCGGGCAAGAAGGCCGTCTAACCCCTCGGTCACCACCCTGTACCGCTCGCGGATATTCCCTTCCTCCATAAAGGGCTGGGCCAGCCATTTATCCCCGTCGTACATTTCCGGGCGCTCCGTCCAAAAAGAGGGCAGCATGTCCCAAATCAGGTGCTCTTTCTCGCCTGTGGGAAGATCGATGCGGTAATCAAATTCGCGCAGCCACGGCTCGATGACGGGTTCCAAACCGAGCTTTTCCGCCGTATAGGCGCATGTGGCCTTTGCGCGGCCCAACGGCGAGCAATACAGATAATCGATCTTGTCCTTTGCAAGCATTTCGGAAAGCAGCTTTGCTTCCCGCTTTCCCTTTTCGGTAAGGTTGTCGCGGGCGTAATCGGGATCGCCGTGACGAATGATCAGCAGCCTCATTTTGTCCTTTTTTCCTCCCATAACGTTTCAAATTTCTTTTCCGACAAGATCTCGTGCGTGACAAATTTGCCGTCGAAAAACAGGCTGTACGACGTAAACGGAGCGGGTGAATTTTGCGCTTCCTCCGCGCCTTTGAAGCGGACCGCCTTCAGCGGTATTCCTTTCTGCCGAGCCAAATCCTCGATGAGCGGCACATATTTTGCCGTATAAGGGCATTGGTTTGTATAAAAAAGCACAAAGCCGCGTTCCGATACACGGGGCTCCTTTACACAGGCTCTGAAGCGCGGCTTTTCCGCACCCTCGGCAAAGGGAAGATATAGCAACTCGTAGAACGGCGCCGCCGTATCCGCCGTCAAAAAACCGTGGTATTTCAAAAATTTGGAATCGGAAAGAAAGGGCTGTTTTTTCTTCGATGAAAGAACGACCAATCCCTTTTTCCCCTTTCGTTTGCCGTCCTCGATACATTCGGACAAAAGCAGCCTGCCGTTTCCCTGTCCTTTATACTGTCCCGCCACCCAAAGGCAGTCGATGTACATATATTCGGGCGCGTCGATGGGGGCCCACGCCTTTTCCGCGGGGATATATTCGATAAAGCATTTCCCCCGTACGTTTCCCTTTTTGAACACGAGGCCGTCGTCGAAACGGTCGGAGAGCCAGGCTTTTTTGGAGGTCACCTGGCAGTCGCCGTCGTTCGAAATGGCACAGCAGATATGCTCTTTTTCCAGATTTTCTTTCGTGAGCGTAATAATTTCCATTTTTTCTTCCCTTAAGTCCGTTTCTTTTTGCGGGACATCACCAGGACGGACAGCGCAAAAAACACGACAATTGTTCCGACCAGGATCAGCAGACTGACCCAGGGCGCAACCGTATGCCCCCCGAACGTATAGGTGACGCCCATGTCCGCTTTGAACTCGGCCAATACTTCCGCGGGGGCGGAACCAAACGTAATTTCCATCGATCTTTCCATCATGACCTGACGGAAAAGTGCGGCGGCGTGCGAGGGCGGGAAACATTTAACCACGGCCTGAACGCCGTCCGGGAGACTCCCGATCGGCATATAGATCCCCGTCATAAAGCCCAAAAACGCGCCCAATATGACGTTGACCGCCGAAAAAGCGTTAAGGCTTTTAATAAACGATACGATAAACAGCATCATACAGGTGGAGGCGACCGAGGTCAAAGCGACAAGCCCCGTCACCTTCAGAAGCGCAAGCGCACCGAGAAGCTCTCCCCCGCCCGCGACGATATAAATCTCGCAGAGGATAAGCCCTATCAGGCTGAGGATAAAGCCGACGGCAATCGCGCTGAGCAGATAGCCGCCCACCAATTGATAATTTTTAATCGGCAAGGAGCGGAAATCCTTTTCCGCCTTGCTTTCTTTGTCCGCGATTATCGCGCCGAGGGCACCCATGGTAGAGGTGACGGGAGTAATGGCGATAAGCCCCGCCGAGATCCAGGAATCCATGACAAACCGTCCGTTCTCCAGCCCCGCAACCTGTTCCGCCATCATATCGCCCAGAAACAGCGCGTACAGACCGATAATAATAAACACTGCAAAAAGCGAGAAAAACACCGAGGACTTGTCTTTGAAAAATACCAGCAGATTGCGTTTTGCAAATGTAATCATTCGCGTATCTCCTTTCCTGTAATTGCGAGGAACGCGTCGTCCATCGTCCCTTTCAGCACTTCAAAACCGTCTATCAGCCCCCGACAGGCGTCGAGCACGGGCAAGGCGTCCAGCGTACGGGTCAACGGCACTTCGATCCGATCGGCCCGCACGAAATATTCCCGCCCCGCGAGCGCTTTTTTCAGCGCCTCCGTCTCGGCTGCCGTAAGCACCAGCCGATCCTTCGAATATTCTTCTTTCAGCTGTTCGGGGGTGCCCTTGGCCGCAATCAGGCCGTCGTCTATGACGATGACGTAATCCGCATCGGCCGCTTCCTCCATATAGTGGGTGGTGAGAAATACGGTCATGCCCGTTTCTTTTTGGATTTTGCCGATCGTCTCCCAGATATTTTTTCGGGTCTGCGGGTCTAGCCCCGTGGTGGGTTCGTCGAGAAAAAGGATTTTCGGCGTATGGACAAGCGCGCGGGCGATATCGCAGCGGCGGCGTTGTCCGCCCGAAAGCTTGCCGTACGGACGCTTGAGAAATTCCGACACGCCGCAAAGCTCCGCCGTGGTCTCCACCGCTTGGGCGAGCGCCTTTCCTTTCAGGCCGTAAAAGCCGCCGCGAGCCTTGAGGTTTTCCGCTATCGTGAGACGTTTATCCAGCAATCCGTCCTGAAACACCGCCCCGATTCGTTTGCGTATCTCCGCGTCGCTTTGACCGAGAACGAGTCCATCTACGATCACTTCGCCTTCGTCGGGCTTCAGAAAGGTACAGACAATGTCGATTGTGGTGGATTTTCCCGCGCCGTTCGGACCGAGAAAAGCAAACAGCTTGCCTTCCTCCGCGTAAAAGTCGATTCCTTTCACCGCCTCGACGCGGCCGTACGACTTTTTCAGCCCTTTCACTTCTATCGCTTTATTCATGTATAGTCCTCGCTTTTTGATTTTTCCGCCAAAATAAAGGTTGCTCCGTCAATCGTATCTATCATCTCAGCCTTTGTAAAGCCCGCGCCTTTCAAAACCGCCGTTTCATGCTCGAGCGTGAGCGGCGTATCGAAATGAACGAATTTCTCTTCGGGAAGCTTTTCCTTTTCCCGCTTGCGTTTACATTCCTCCGCCAAAAGGCGCTCTTCTTCCTCACTGCAGGCGATATAGTCGCAGAGAAGAAAGCAGCCGCCCGCACGCAGAGCGTCGAATACTCTTTTATAAAGCCCCGATTTTTTTTCCGCAGTAAAATGGTGCAGGGATTCTACCGATACGGCCGCGTCGTAGCCTGTGCCGAGTTCCGCCGTAAAATAATCCGCGCAGACCGTCTTTATCCCTTTTTCGGGATACTTTCGCCTCAATTCGGCGAGCATCGTTTCGCTCAAATCTATCCCGACAAGCTCGGCAGACGGAAACCGACGATAAATCGACTCCAATTCCAAGCCCGTTCCGACGCCGAGATCGAGCAGCCGCTTTGTCCCTGCGGGCAGATAGTCAGGCAATCTCTCGTAGGCCTTTGCCCAGACCGACATGTGTTCGTCGTAGATATTCACTCTGGCCGCAAAAAATCCGTCCATTTCCTCCAGCGGCGTTTCCCTTTGGGATGCAAGCCAGCTTTTCAGTTCCTCCAGATGTTTTTTCTCATTCTCTCTGATTTTCATTCCTTTTTCCTCTTTCCGTACCCTTCCATTTGGGCGGAATACCATATACGCCCGTCAATGCCATAAATTGCCGTTGCAGACATTCTGATATTTCCTCATCCGAGAACATGGAAAATCCCGTATTGACAAGCATCGCCAGCCCGTAACTATACACGGACATATCCTCGTGAAATTTTCGCGCCCGCTGCTCGTCGTAGCCGTATTCCGATTGCAGGGCCTCTAAAATCTGCGGCAGATTGACGTCCTCGATCAGCTTTTCGCCGCGGCGGCCCCGCATATAGAGATAGCGAAACAATTGTTTTTCTTCCCGTGCAAACCGCACAAATCCCACCCCATAAGATTTGTAGGCGTTGTATTTCCCGCTTTCAAGCTCCCTGCGCGTACTTTTTATGTATTTTTCTTCCGCAAGCTCCTTAAGACTTTTTTTCAAGGCGTCCATGCGGCCGAAGGCCGCATAAATGGGCTGCGTAGAGCAGCCCATTTTCCGCGCGAGCGACCGTGCATTCAACGCCTCGTACCCCTCTTTACAAAGCAGCGTAAACGCCGACTGCAAAATGGTCTCCCTCGTTATCCTCTTCGGTGCGCCCATAGTTTCCTCCATTAATAACGTATGGTATTAATAACAACTGTTATTATACACGAGCGAAACGTTTTTGTCAAGGGAATCAAATAAAAAAGAGACCCCTTGCGAAAAAGAGTCTCTTTCAAATACAATCACAGGCCGCGCTTATTTACTGCGGATATATTCGTCGATAGACTTGGCCGCAATCTTTCCTGCGCCCATGGCTTTAATAACCGTCGCCGCACCCGTCGCCGCGTCGCCGCCGCAATAAACGCCTTCGATGGAGGTCTTGCCGTTTTCATCTACGGCGATTTCGCCGCGCCTCAAGGTCTCCAGGCCGGGCGTCGTGTGCTTGAGCAAGGGATTGGGAGAGGTGCCCAAAGACATGATGACGCAATCTACGGGAATGGTAAATTCGCTTCCCGCAATTTCCACGGGCGAGCGTCTGCCGCTGGCGTCGGGTTCGCCCAGCTCCATACGGATACATTCGATACCGTTCACCCAGCCGTAGGAAGGATCGCGGGGATTGTCCGTAGGTGTGGGAAGGATCTGCGTGGGATTGGTGAGCAGGTCGAAAATAATTCCCTCTTCCTTGGCGTGCTCCACTTCCTCGCGGCGGGCGGGAAGCTCTTCCTCGCCGCGGCGGTAAATGATATGCACTTCCGCGCCGAGACGCTTTGCCGTACGCGCCGCGTCCATAGCGACGTTGCCGCCGCCGACGACCGCCACGCACTTGCCGTGCTGAATGGGCGTGGTGCTGTCGTTTTTGTACGCCTTCATCAGGTTGGAACGGGTCAAAAATTCGTTGGCGGAATAAACGCCCTTGAGATTTTCGCCGGGGATATTCATAAATTTGGGCAGCCCCGCGCCGGAACCGATAAACACGGCCTCGAAGCCGTATTCATTTTTCAGTTCCTCGATGGAAAGAACCCTGCCGATGACCATGTTGGTCTCTACCTTGACGCCCAATGCCTTAAGGTTATCCACTTCCTTCTGCACGATGGCTTTGGGGAGACGGAATTCGGGGATACCGTAAACGAGCACGCCGCCCGCCACGTGAAGCGCCTCGAAAACGGTGACTTCATAGCCCATTTTCGCCAAATCGCCCGCGCAGGTGAGGCCGGCGGGGCCCGAACCGATCACGGCCACCTTGTGCCCGTTGGAGGGTACGGGGGTCGCTTTTTCCGTCGCGTGCATATTATGATAATCGGCGACAAATCTTTCGAGACGGCCGATACCCACCGCTTCGCAGCCCGCTTTGATGCCGCGCGTGCATTTGCCTTCACACTGCGTCTCCTGCGGGCAGACGCGGCCGCAGACCGCGGGCAGAGAGCTGGTCATAGAAATAATCCGATAGGCTTCTTCAAACTCGCCTTCCGCCACTTTGCCGATAAACTCGGGGATAGCGATATTGACGGGACAGCCCGCCACGCAGGGACGGGTTTTGCAGTTTAAGCATCTTTTCGCTTCGTCGATCGCGGTCTCCTCGCTGTAACCGAGCGCGACCTCCTGAAAGTTTTTATTGCGGACGTCGGGGTCCTGCGCGGGCATGGGATTTTTAAGAGGGGTCATATTGAACTTGGGCATCTTACTTTACCTCCTTTTTGAACAGGTTGCACGTCTCTTCCCTTTGGTGCGACTCGAAATCCGCATACGTTCTCGAGCGGCTCATCGCCTCGTCGAAGTCGATTTCGTGGCCGTCGAAGTCGGGCCCGTCCACACAGGCAAATTTCATTTTTCCGCCCACCGTCAGACGGCAGCCGCCGCACATACCCGTCCCGTCGATCATGATCGGGTTCATGCTGGCAATCGTCTTAATACCGTAAGGCTTGGTCGCCGCGCATACGAATTTCATCATAATCAGCGGGCCGATCGTAATCACGGCGTCGAACTTTTCCCCCGCGGCGAGCATCTCGTTGAGGGGAACGCAGACGTTGCCCTGTCTCCCGTAGGAGCCGTCGTCCGTCATCATGAAAAACTTTTTGCTGGCCGCTTTGAATTCGTCTTCCAAAATAACCAGATCCTGACTTCTGAACCCGATAATCGAAGTGACCTCGCAGCCCTTTGCATGAAGCTCCTTCGCTATGGGAAGCGCGATGGCGCAGCCGACGCCGCCGCCGACCACGCAGACCTTTTTGAGGCCTTCCGTTTCGGTAGGTCTGCCGAGAGGCCCGACGAAATCGGACAGGCAGTCGCCCACCTCTTTATGGTTGAGTTTTTCCGTAGTTGCGCCGACGATCTGGAATATAATCGTGACGGTGCCCTTTTCGCGGTCGTAATCCGCAACCGTGAGGGGAATACGTTCTCCGTCTTCGTCCACACGCAAAATGATAAACTGTCCGGGCAATGCTTTCTTTGCGATAAACGGAGCGTCCACTTCCATCAAAGTGACCGTCGGGTTCAGCGCCTGCTTTTTGACAATCCGATACATCTTCTCAAACATCTCCTTGTTTTCTTGTCCCGATGCTTCGTTAGTTATATTTTAGCACCGTATTTTATTATATCATATTTTTTGAAATTGTCAATACCTAACGGGGGTTTTTTGCGATTTCTTTGAAATTTTGCGCCCTTTTCCTCGGTTTAACGCACTGAAACATTTGCTTTTCCCCTTTCGTCGTAGTATAATGATATGCGGTTGAAAAACAAGTGAACGGGAAGTGAAACTATTCACGTTGGTTCCCGTTCCTTTTTCCGTCCTTTACCTCGCTATAAATTTTATAAATACCAAGGAGTATATATGTCGGCTTTTGAAATTCTACTTCCCCTTGCCCTCATCCTCACCCTGACCAAGCTTTTAGGGCTGGGTTCGCAAAGGATCGGGCTGCCCGCCGTAATCGGCATGCTGATCGCGGGATTGTTGATCGGGCTTTTGAAGCTCATTCCCTGCGAGCCGCTTAAAAATATGTTCTTTTCGAAAGAAATCGAGGGCTGGCTTAAAGTCTTTTCCAAAATCGGCGTCGTTCTTATCATGTTCTCCACGGGCCTGAGCACCGATCTGAAGCAATTAAAATCCTCGGGCGCCGCGTCCGTGGTCATCACACTGTTCGGCGTAGTTGTACCCATGGCTTTGGGAACGCTGGTAGCGTGGGCGTTTCATCAGGGCGGAGGCTTTCTCGGGTATCTCTTTTACGGCGCGATCCTCACCGCGACTTCGGTAAGCGTCACCGTCGCCGCCTTGAAAGAGCTGGGAAAACTGAACACAAAAGTAGGTACTTCCATCGTCGCCGCCGCCGTGATCGACGACGTAATCGGGATCATCATTCTGTCCGTGCTCACGGGCTTTACGCCCGCGGCGGGAGGAGAATCCCCGCTCGTCTCCTTTATGCCCTCGTGGTGGGAAAATGCGGCGTGGTGGCTGGTATGCCTTAAAATTCTCGCTTTCTTCGTCCTCGCCGTCGGGACGGGTATCCTTTTGAGAAAACTGTTCAATAAGATCGAGCGTAAATATCCCCATAACCGCCGCGTTCCCATTCTCGCCATCGGCGCCTGCTTCGTGTATTCCTATGTAGCCGAAAAGGTTTTCGGCGTCGCGGATATCACGGGCGCCTACGTTGCGGGGATCATGCTGGGCGGTACGTTGCAGGAGACGCCTTACGTGGAAGATAAGGCCGATATGCTGGGGTATATGTTCTTCTCCCCTATTTTCTTCGCCACAATCGGCATGAATCTCAATTTCTCGGGCTTCTCCGCCTCTTTCGTTCTGTTCGGCGTATGCTACGTCGTCGCGGCGCTTGTCGGCAAGCTGGGCGGCTGTTCGCTGGCGGCAAAGCTCTGCCATTATTCCAACAAGGACAGCCTACGCGTAGGCTGCGGCATGATGGTGCGCGCCGAAGTCGTGCTCATCTGTACGGATAAGGGCATCGCGGCAAACCTCGTCGATCCCGCCGTATATCCCTTTGTTTTCTTCATCATCATCGCCACGTCTATCCTCGCGCCCCTGTTCCTGAAATTATCCTATAAAAACGAAAAAAATCCGCTCGGCAATACGCCGACGCCGACGCCGATCGAACAACAGGCGTAACCCTATCGGCATAAAAAACGAACCGAGAGAAATTTTCTCGGTTCGTTTTTTATGTCCGGCATTTCTTCAATGTAAAAATTCCTCAATAAAATGCGCGGCGGTCGCGCCGTCCGCCGTGGCCGTCACGATCTGTCTGACGGCTTTCGTACGCACGTCGCCCACGGCAAAAACTCCTGCAAGCTCGGTTTTCGTGCTTTCGTCGGCGACGATATAGCCTTGTTTATCCAAGTCTATCTGCCCCGCAAACAGTTCGGTATCCGGTTTGCGGCCGATTGCCACAAACAGAGCCTCACACTCGATCGTCCTTTCCTCGCCCGTATTGACGTCGGCAAGCCGTACGCCCGTCACCTTTTTCTCGTGCAGAATTTCCTCCACGCGACTGTTCCAGACCATCTCAACGCCGCTCTTTTTCAAGGGCTCGGTATAGACCTTCGATGCGCGGAGCGTATCGCGGCGGTGAACCAGATATACCTTTTTACATATCTTTGCGAGATAGAGCGCGTCGGCAACCGCGCTGTTTCCGCCGCCCGTCACGACGACGGTCTTTCCCTTATAACGCATACCGTCGCAGGTTGCGCAATACGCCACGCCGCGCCCTACAAGTTCCTTTTCTTCCTTTAAACCCAATTCGTGCGGATGGGCGCCCGTCGCCAGCACGGCCGCCCGGGCGGTCAATTCTCCCGCATCGGTGCGCACAATTTTCCGTTCGCCTTTCAGCTCGACGCCCGTCGCCTCTTCAAACAGCGTCACCGCGCCGAAACGTTCCGCGCCCTTCTGCATACGTTCGCCGAGTTCAAACCCGTCGATCCCGTCGTCAAAGCCGGGATAATTGTCCACGCGGTCGGTCGTGGACATCTGCCCTCCCGCGGCTATTTTTTCCAACACGGCCACCGAGTAGCCGCTGCGAGCGCAATATAATGCCGCCGTATATCCGCCCGGGCCGCCGCCGAGCACGACTACATCGTAACTTCTGCTTTCCATAATTTTCTCCTTATGTCAAAGGACTTCCTTTTCCTTCAGCCATTCCACGACGGCTGCCTGCGAGCCAGGATTGACGGCGGAAGCAATCGCTTCCCCATCGCGGAATACAATCAGGGTAGGAATGGTATCCACGCCGTATTCGTCCGCGAGAGCGGCGTTGTCGTCCGTGTCTATCTTCACAAATTTCAGCTTATCGCCGTATTCCGATTCCAGGCGGTCGATCGCGGGAGCCAGCCTGCGGCAGTAACCGCACCACGGTGCCCAAAAATCGGCAACAACGGGCTTCTCCGAACGTAATACTTCTTTTTCGAAATTGTCTTTATTGATCTCTGTAATCATAGTTGATATCCTCCTGTTTTTTGTCCCGAAAAGGGTCTTTCCGGCTTTTTTCAGACAAACTTCCTCTTTCAGTTTGTGAAAAAGCAACCGATCGATACCTTATTATAAACATTTCCGCGATAAGTCAAACAAAGGGCTGCCAATTTTCTTTTCATTCGACGGAGGATTTGATTTTTGAAGCTTTTGACTTGTGCAGCTCTAAGGCTCAATAATTTTTAGTCCGCTTATCATGGATACCAATTACAAAAGCTCCACTGCATTTGCCGAACGGAGTAACAACAGCTTATTTTCTCCTGAAGCATATGACATAATGGCTTTATGCGGAGCGCCTTATACCTTTTCAATACGGGAAAATCGCCGTTGTCTCACGCCGAGCGAAGTAGCTGTTCTTTTAGAAGCGTTGAAACGCCCCGAATTTACCCCTTACAAAGACATTTTCCTTATTATGCTGTATTTTGGGTTACGTCCTTGTGAGGTACATACAGCACGCATAGAGAACGGATACCTTATCAGTCGAAACGCCAAACGCAAGGGCGGTAAAATCGAATATAAAAAAATCCCTATATCCGAGAGGATACAGGGAAGGATAAATTTTTCTATTGATTTTTCAAAGACTGCCAGCGTAGCGGTTTTAGAAAAAAAGTTTAATCTCATTTTTCCCGCCGAAGATTTAACCCCTTATTGTTTACGTCATACCTTTGCTACCGTCTGCCAGCAATACGTCCGTCCCGATATCGTCGATATCTGGATGGGCGACAGTCCTGAAAGGCTTGTCGGCAGAGTTTACACGCATTTTTCCGACGAATTTATGCAAGAGCAAATGGACAAAGTTATTTTCGATGTTTAAGCCCTATTTGTTCCCCAAAACCTTCCCCAAATGTGCCAATTTACACGCCTTTTTATACATTTTCTATGCAAAAACGGCACAAATCATAACCACCAGTAAACTGGTGGTTTGCATAACCCCTAAAAGGGGATAATAC